>Ga0070741_10004060_pt1 | contig 34817 bp, 38 predicted proteins | sample Coa_R1_4_FD_66440 | JGI IMG/M metagenome (GOLD analysis project Ga0070741, IMG submission 66440) | Surface soil microbial communities from Centralia Pennsylvania, which are recovering from an underground coalmine fire - Coalmine... | ecosystem: Environmental > Terrestrial > Soil > Unclassified ... | reverse complement strand
GTAGGGGATGAAGACGAAGGCCGCCGTTCTCTGGGAACTCGGGAAGAACTGGGAAGTCGTCGAACTTGACCTCGATCCGCCGAAGCAGGGTGAGGTCCTCATCCGCTACGTCGCCGCCGGCCTCTGCCACTCCGACGAGCACCTCCGCCACGGCGACATCGTCCCCCGCTTCCCGCTCGTCGGCGGTCATGAGGGCGCCGGCATCATCGAGGAGGTCGGGCCGGGCGTGAGCCGGGTCAAGCCCGGCGATCACGTGGTGTGCTCGTTCATCCCCTCCTGCGGCTTCTGCCGCTGGTGCTCCACCGGCCAGCAGAACCTCTGCGACCTCGGCGCCACCATCCTCGAGGGCTGCATGCCCGACGGGACGTTCCGCCTCCACAGCGGCGACAACGACCTCGGCGCCATGTGCATGATCGGCACGTTCTCCCAGTGGGGGACGATCTCCGAGACGTCGTGCGTGAAGGTCGACGACGATTTGCCGCTCGAGACCGCCGTCCTCGTCGGGTGCGGCGTTCCCACCGGGTGGGGCTCGGCCGTCTACGCCGCCGAGGTCGGCCCGGGCGACACCGTGGCCATCTACGGTATCGGCGGCATCGGCATCAACGCCGTACAGGGCGCCCGCTGCGCCGGCGCCACCAACATCATCGCCATCGACCCGCTCCCCAACAAGCGGGAGATGGCCCAGCAGATGGGCGCCACCCACGCCGTGGCCAGCGCCGGCGAGGCCCAGGAGCTCGCCATGCAGCTCACCCGGGGCGTCGGCGCCGACAAGTCGATCGTCACCGTCGACATCGTGAACGAGGAGGTCGTGCAGGCCGGCTTCGACGTCATCCGCAAGGGCGGCACCGAGGTCATCACCGGCCTCGCCGACCCGACCAAGCAGACGATCCACCTGTCCGGGGCGGTCATGACGCTCTTCCAGAAGACCGTGAAGGGCACGCTGTTCGGGAACTCCAACCCGATGCGCGACATCACCAAGATGCTCGAGCTCTACCGGGCCGGCGACATCAAGCTCGACGAGCTCATCACCAAGCAGTACAAGCTCGACGAGATCAACCAGGGCTATGACGACCTGCTGGCCGGCAAGAACGTCCGGGGCGTCATCATTCACGAGCACTGACCGGATCATTCAACCCGACTGACCTCCTCGACCGGGTCGGGGAGCGGATCATCGGCCTGCGCCGCCAGACCGAGGTGCTCGTCACCGCGCTGCAGACCGGGCGCCACGTGATCCTCGAGGGCCCGCCGGGAGTGGGGAAGTCGACGCTGCTGCGGGCCGTGGCCGCGGCCTCGGAGTGGGGGATGGAGTTCGTCGAGGGCAACGGCGAACTCACCCCCGCCCGCCTCGTCGGCACCCACGACCCGGCGCTGGTGCTGGAGCGGGGCTACATCGCCGAGGCCTTCACCGAAGGGCCACTCGTCGCCGCCCTCCGGGAGGGCTGCCTCCTCTATATCGAGGAGCTGAACCGGGTTCCCGAGGAGACGCTCAACGTCCTCATCACGGCGCTGGCCGAAGGCGAAATCCACGTCCCCCGGCTCGGGCGCATCGTCGCCTCGCCCCGGTTCCGGCTGATCGCGGCCATGAACCCCTTCGACGCCATCGGCACCGCCCGGGTCGGCCAGGCCATCTACGACCGCATGTGCCGCATCGCCCTCGGCTACCAGGACCGGGCGGCCGAGGAGCGCATCGTCGAGCGGGTGACCGGCATCGCCGGCGACCGGACCGAGATCGCCGTGGCCCTGGCCCGGGCCACCCGGGAGCAGGAGGCGCTGCGGACGGGCTCCTCGGTGCGGGGCTCGATCGACATGGTGCTCCTGGCCACCGGCCTCGGGGAGTTGCGGGGCGAGACGGGCTTCGACACCCTGCTCGACGCCGCCCTGGCCGCCTTCTCCGGCCGGATCCGGGTCGAGGAGGGCCGCCCCGAGACACCGGAGGAGATCGTCACCGCGCTGCTCATTCGGATCATGGAGGAGCGGGCGCCAAAAAAAGCCTCGGACTCGCCACCGGCCCCTGAGCAGCAGCGGCCGGCGGCGGGTCGCCCCGCACCGGCGGCCCCGCCGCCGCTGGAGGGACAGGAGGCCCGGGAGGCGGTGCGGGAGGCCGGCCGGCGGACGACGAGCCGGACCGAGCTGGCCCGCCGCCACCCCGAACTGCTGCGGGTCTCCCCCGAGGTCGGCCGGCTCGACGAGACGGCCCTCGAGGAGCTGATGGCCCGCGACGCCGACGCCGCCCTCGCCCTGCTCTGCGACCTCGCCGTGGCCACCGACGCCCGGCTGCGGGCCCGGGCCCGGCAGGTGGCGGCCCGGGTCTTCGTCCGCATGGCCCGCCAGGCCGGGCCCGCCCGCCGCGGCCTGCGCCGCCTGACCACGGCCCGGGGCGGGCCCGACGGCGACGTCGACCTCGACCGGACGCTCGACCGCACCGGCGGGCTGCGCCCCCGCCGCTCGGAGGACCTGGCGGTGCGGCGCTGGGCGGCGGCCGAGCGGGCCGTCTGCCTGCTGGTCGACCGCAGCGGCTCCATGCAGGGCGAGGCGGTGGCCATGGCCGCCCTGGCGGCGGCGGCGGTGGTGATCGCCGGCGGAGAACGCTGCGACTGCAGCGTCGTGGCCTTCTCCGACCGGCCGATCGTGCTGCAGAGCCAGGGGCGACGCCGCCCGCCCGACGAGCTCGTCGGCGAGCTCCTGACGCTGCGGGGGCTCGGCACCACCGATCTGGAGCGGGCCTTCGCCGCCGCCGCTTCCCAGCTGGAGCGGGCGGCGTCGCCCGACCGCCTGGCCGTGCTGATGAGCGACTGCCTCGCCACGGCCGGCGCCGACCCGCTGACGGCGGCGTCGCTGCGGGGCGTCGACCGGCTCCACGTGCTCGGCACCAGCCTCGACGCCGACTCGCTGGCCGCCGGCCGGGCCCTGGCCCGCCGTGGTGGCGGCCGCCACGTCGTCGTCCTCCACCCGCACGAGGTCGCCCGAGCGGTGTCGTCGCTCCTGGCCTAGGTTTGGGCCTGTTGGCGCCAACGCCAACCGGAGGAAGGGGGGTTTTGCCGATGCCTGCCACCGCGCCCATCCAGAGCCTGACGATCGGTGACATCAGCCTGACATACCTGCCCGACGGGGAGACCCGCCTGGCGCCGACGGCGTTCTTCCCCGCCTCGACCGAGGCGGGCTGGAAGTTCCACCCGGAATGGCTCGACGAGGAGGGCCGCCTGCTGGCCAGCATCGGCGGGTTCCTCATCCGGTCGGGGGACCGCACGCTGCTGGTCGACGGCGGGTTCGGGCCCCGGCACGTCGAGTTCCCCGGCTTCGGTCCGTTCGACGGCGGCCGGCTCCTGGACAGCCTGGCCGAGACCGGTGTGCGGCCGGAGGAGATCGATGCGGTCGTCTACACCCATCTCCACCTCGACCACTGCAACGCCTCCGTCCGGCGCGACGGCGACCACTGGGGCCTGGCCTTCCCCAACGCCCGCTTCCTCATCCGGGAGGCGGAATGGAATCAGTGGGCGGGGAAGAACGACCCGGCCGGCATCTACGAGGAGACGGAAGCGGCCATCCGGGACCGGGTGGACCTCTACGACTCCGACCGCACGGTGGCCCCCGGGGTCAGCATCATGTCGACGCCGGGCCACACACCGGGCCACAACTCGATCGTCCTGTCGTCCGGCGCCGAGCGGGCGATCGTCATGGGCGACGTCATCCACTGCCCGGTTCAGCTGGAAGAAGAAGAGTGGGGCTGCGTGTTCGACGTCGATCCCGCCCTGGCCCGCGCCACCCGGGATTCGTTGCTGGCCGAGCTGGAGGGATCGGACACCCTCATGGCCGCCGGCCACTTCTCCGACTTCAGCTTCGGCCGGGTGATGCAGGGCGAGGGCCGGCGGCTGTTCACCGTGGAGAAAACCTGACCGGCAGGTGCTTGACCCCGGCCTGGAAGTTCGACTGGAGCCGCTCCACCGGCCCGGCGAGCTCCAGGTCGGGGAGCCGCCAGAGGACCTCCTCGAAGAAGACCTGCATCTGGAGCCGGGCCAGGTGGGCGCCGAGGCAGAAGTGCGGCCCCACGCCGAAGGCCAGGTGCTCGTTGGGGGTGCGGGTGACGTCGAAGCGGTCGGCGTCGAAGAAGACGGCCTCGTCCCGGTTGGCCGAGACGTAGTAGACGACGACCTTGTCGCCGGCCGCGACCTTGACGCCGCCGAGCTCGACGTCGGCGGCGGCCGTCCGCCGGAAGCACATGACCGGGCCGGCGAAGCGGAGCATCTCCTCGATGGCGGACGGGAGGAGCGACGGGTCGGCGAGCAGGCGGCGGTGCTCGTCCGGATGCTCCAGGAGGGCGAGCATCCCGGACGGGATGACGTTGCGCAGCGTCTCGTTGCCGGCCACGGTCAAGAGGAAGAAGAAGTTCTCGTACTCCTCCCGGGTGAGCGTCTGCCCGTCGGCCGGGGCGGTGAGCAGGGCGGTGATGACGTCGTCGCCGGGATGGCGGCGCTTGCGCTCGGCGAGCTCGTGGGCGTACTCGAACATGTCGGCCAGCGCCGCCCGGGAGCGGGGATCGACCGGCCGGCCCGACTCGTCGCGGCGGGCGTACTCCGGGTCCTGGAAGCCGATGACCCGGTTGCCCCACTCGAACAGCAGCCGGCGGTCGGCGGCCGGGATGCCGAGGACCTCGGCCAGGGCCAGCAGCGGCAGGTCGGCGGCCAGGTCCTGGCTGAAGTCGCAGGCGCCGAGCGGCGCCACCGCCTCGACCAGTGCCCGGGCCCGCTCCCGGAGGAACCAGGCGAGCCGCTCGATCCGGCGGGGCGTGAAGGCCTTGCTGACGATGCGGCGGAGCCGGGTGTGCTCGGGCGGGTCGAGGTTGAGCATCATCCGCTGCTGGAAGGCGAGGTCGTCGGGCTTCGGGTCGCGGATCTGCGTCGCGCCGAGCTGGGAGGAGAAGAGGTGCGGGTTGCGGTTGACGTGCACGACGTCGCGGTAGCGGGTCACGGCCCAGTAGCCCGGGCCGGCCGGCCAGTCGAGGATCGGCCGCTCCTCCACTCGGGCGACCGGGCACTCCCGGCGGAGCCGGGCGAAGGCGTCGTGGGGCACCCCCGCCGTGTACGTCCGGGGGTCGTACAGGTCGACCACGGTGCCTATTCTCCCCGGGCTGCGAGGTAGAGGCGGAGTTTCACCTCCGGGTCGATCTTGATCATGAACAGCGACGGCGGCGGAATGCCGAAGTCGGAGAGGTCGATCGTCTCCTCGCCGGAGACGACCATCAGCTCCCGCTCCGGGAGAGCGGCGACGACGACGCCGTCGGCCGGGACCGTCACGCCCCGGAGGGTGATCTCACCGCTGACCTGGAAGGTCGAGGAGTCCCGGTCGATGGCACTGGCCCGGTGGAGGTCCACGTAGGCCCGGGGAAACCGCCGGGTATCGATCTGGCGCCGGAGTTCCGTGTCGTAGATCGAGTTGCCGGACGTGAGGCGGATGACGTCGAGCTCCAGGTGGGCGGCCGGCGCGGCGTCGACGTCGATCCGTCCGCCGTCCACGGCCGCTTCGATGAAACCGCCGAGCCCGTTGGCCCCGAAGCTGACGGGCCCGAGGCTGGTGTCGACCTTGAGCACGACGGCCGACCGTTCGGGGATCAGCGAATGGTGCCGGCGGGCCGGCGGCTGCTCACCGGGCATGTTCGCCGGGCGGGCGGGCGGCCACGAGCAGCGCCGCGTCGTCGGCGAGGTCCTCGCCCGCCAGCAGTTCGAAGACGAGCCAGTCGCACAGGGCGTCGGGGCCTCCCCCGATCCCGGCCGGGGCCGCTTGGACGAGCTCGGCCAGCCGGGCGTCGATCGGGCGATTGCGACGCTCGATGAGCCCGTCGGTGTAGGCCACGAGCGACGCCCCCGGCGGGAAGCGGTGCTCACCGACCTCGTAGGTGGTGCCGGGGAGGCCGAGGGGCGGGCCGATGGCGCCGTCGAGGAGTTCGGTGGCCCCGTCGTCGGTCACCAGCAGTGCCGGTGGATGGCCGGCCCGGGCGTAGCGCAGGCGCTCCTCGGCGGGATCGAAGACGGCGACGAAGACGGTGGCGAAGGCGTCGGGCTTGTAGAGGCAGGTGTAGCCGTTGAGGCAGGTCAGGATCCGGCCCGGGCAGTCGTCGACGGTGGCGAAGGCCCGCAGCGCCGCCCGGAGGGACGCCATGACCGCCCCGGCCCGGATCCCATGGCCGGCGACATCGCCGATGACCAGTCCGACGTGCGGGCCGGGAAGGGGCAGGACGTCGTACCAGTCGCCTCCCACCGCCACCGGGCTGGCGGCCGGCAGGTAGCGGGTGGCGAACGACAGCCCGGCCAGCGGCGACACCTCCACCGGGAGGTAGGCGCGCTGGAGGAGCTCCACCGAGCGGTGCTCGGTGGCGTAGATCGCCGCCCGGGCGGCGGCCTGGCCGACGACGACGGCGATCTCGTCCAGGGTGGAGTCGAGTCGGAATTCACCGCTGGTGCCGTCAGAGGCCGGCGGGTCGAACCCGAACGTCAGGGCGCCCAGGCGCTCGCCGACGGTGACCAGCGGCATGGTGACGACGGGGCCGTCCGTCGGCAGGGCGGCGAGCGACTCCAGGCCCGGATAGGCCTCGTAGAGGGCGGCGGTCGACGGGAAGGTGATCACCTTGTTGTCGTGCAGGGCGTCGTTCCACGGCAGGGGGTCGTCGAGGCCGACGTCGTGGAGCCGGACCGAGGGGACGGCCGGGCCGCCGAGCAGCGACACGGCCACCGCCCCCCGCGGGTCGAGCAGGAGGGCGTGGCCGCACCCCGCTCCGGCGGCCATCGGCCCGTAGGCGACGGCGGCGGCGGCCACGTCGTCGAGGGAGACCGCCCGGACGAGGGCCAGCGCCAGCCGCTGGAGCGGCTCCGCCCACGACGTCGTCCGGTTCGGCCCGCCGACGGTGGGGCGCGCCTCGGTCTCGGCGATCTCCGGGGGCAGGACCGGCTTCCGGCCCGTCGTCCTCAACCGTCCGCCTCTCCGACACCGTCGTCCCGATCGACGAGCCGCCACTCGACGCGTGTGCCGATGGCGTCGGCGAAACGGGCCACCGTCGACAGGTGGGGATCGATGGCGCCGGTCTCGAGCCGGGCCACGGCCCGCTCCGAGGTGGCCATGCGGGCCGCCACCGCCGTCCGCGTGACGCCTCGGGCCCGCCGCTCGTCCGCCAGCGCCTGCAGAACGTCTCGCAGCGATGCCCCGGATGTTCCGACGCTCTCCGCCCGCATGGGCCGCCTCTCGTAGCCGGTCACTGATGACCGGCCACTACCCGCCCGGCGGGGAGGGCAAACGACCCGTCCTGCGGAGCGGGCAGGTGCTCAGGGTCGGAGCAGCGACTCGACCGCCCGGCGCTCGTCCAGGGCGTCGGCCTCCACGGCGGGCCGGCACCCCTCGGCGTCCTCTCCGCCGGCCGGCCCACGTCGTCGGCGACGGTGCAGCCGGCCCGCTCCGCGTCCGGCGGGGCATGACCGTGGCCGTCCCATCACGTCGGAGAGGGTGAGGAGACTCGGCACGAGTTCGTCGTCGGGCAAGAAGATTGGCCCGGCCACCGATGTCAGGTGCCGTACTTTCGGATGCTGTCCTCGGGCAGGGTTCACCCCTGGCCGGGCGGCTCGTGAGGATCGAGATCGGCGGCCGTGCCGGGTTCGGCGTCGGCGGTCGGGCCGGGTTCGCCGTTGGCGGCGTACTCGGTGCTGGCCTCGGACCGGCGACCGCCGGCGGCGGCGTCGGCGTCGTGCCGGGGGTCGTCCTGACCCCGGCTGGCGCCGAGCCCGGGTGGGCGGTCTTCGGGCTCCTTGTCGTCCATGGTCTGCTCGCTACCCCGCCATCCGTGCCTGCAACCGCCCCGGGCTGGCGCCACCGGCACCTCGGCGACGTCTCGTTTCGGCGTTCCTGACGAACACCCGTCGTTCCTGAGGAGCGCCGGTTGGGCTACGGGCCGGGCGATCCGGGGCTTCGGCGTTCCTGAGGAACACCCCCTGTTCCTCAGGAACGCAGGTTGCTCGACCCGTCCGAGGAGCCCTCCCGCCGGTTCCGGCGCGACCAGCCGTGTCGCGGCCACCGAAGTGGCCCCTGACCTGCTGGTTCTTGGCAGCCCCAACGGGATTCGAACCCGTGTCTCCACCTTGAGAGGGTGGTGTCCTAGGCCCCTAGACGATGGGGCCATGCCGACCACCTCGGATGGCCGAACCACCCGGGGCGGGCATGGCGGGCCCAGCATAGCGGTGGGGACCCGGACCCGCCCGAACGCGCGATGTGCTCATCGGAGACTCATCGTGGCCGGCGTAGCGTGGCCGGCGCGGGGTTCGATCCCGCCCGGCGGTGTGGGCCCCGTCCGCGCCAGCTGGCCGAACCCTGGCGACCCCCGCCTTCTGGCGTTCGATTTCCGCTGGGGGGCGGTAAACGAACGCCAGTTGGCCGAACCCGGCGACCCCCGCCTTCTGGCGTTCGATTTCCGCTGGGGGGCGGTAAACGAACGCCAGTTGGCTCACGGTCCCGACGTCGATGGGGTCCCCGGGCCCAGGTCTGCCACGGAGACGTGTCGCTTTCCGTCGTCCGGACCGAGAGGTTGCAGGACTGGGCCCACTGCCGAAGAGCCGACGGCCGACGGGCTAGCTTGCCGGGCCGTATGACCGGTGGAACCGACGTGGAGGCCGACGTCCTCGCCCGGCTCGCCGTGCTGCTGGGTGGGCCGGTCGAGCGCCTGGAGCGGCTCTCGGGCGGAGCGTCGAGGGAGACGTGGGCCTTCCGGGCCGAAGAACGCGACCTGGTTCTCCGGCGCGACCCGCCCGGGCGCCCGGCCGAGTTCGGTTCGATGGCCACCGAGGGGGCGGTCATCGCCGCCTGCGCCGCCGCCGGGCTCGCCGTTCCCGCCGTCGTCGCCGTCGACGACGGCGGTTGCCTCGGCACGCCGGGCCTCGTCATGACGCGTGTGGAGGGGGAGACGCTCGCTCGCCGCATCCTGCGGGAGCCGCGCTTCGCCGCCGCCCGCGGCCGACTCGTCGGCCAGCTCGCCTCGTTCCTGGCCGGGCTGCACCGCCTGCCGCCGGCGGCCGTGCCCGGCCTCGTCGAGGTCGACCCCCTCGGATTCATCGTCGAGATGTACGACGGGGTGGAGGACGTCAGCCCCACGTTCGACACCGTCCTGCGCTGGCTCGAGCGGCACCGGCCCGACCGGTCGCGGACCACGATCGTCCACGGCGACTTCCGACTCGGGAACGTGATCGTGGCCGAGGACGGGCTGCGGGCGGTGCTCGACTGGGAGCTCGTCCACCTCGGCGACCCGCTCGAGGACCTGGCCTGGTTGTGCGTGAAGGCGTGGCGGTTCGGCGCCCGCCCGGAGGCGGCCGGCGTCGGCACCCTCGACGAACTCCTGTCGGCCTACGAGGCGGCCGGCGGGGGACCGGTCGACCGGGACGCCTTCCGGTGGTGGCTGGTGCAGAAGACCCTGCAGTGGGGGGTCATCTGCATGCGGCAGGCGGCGGCCCACCTGACCGGCGCCCAGCCATCGGTGGAACTGGCGGCCATCGGCCGCCGCGTCGCCGAACAGGAATGGGACCTGCTCGAGCGGCTGGCGCCGGCGGGCTCGAAGCCACCGGCGGCGCCCGTGCCGCAACCGGAGCCGGCGGCGGAGCTCTACGGGCGGCCCACCGCCGGCGAGCTCCTCGACGCGGTGGGGGAGTTCCTCCTCGGGCCCGTCAGCGACTCCACCGCAGGCCAGGTCCGGTTCCACGCCCGGGTGGCGGCCAACGTCGCCGGCATCGTCGCCCGCCAGATGGCGGCGGGCGGGGCGCCGCTCCAGCGCGCCGCCGACGGGCTCGAGAGGCTCGGTGCACGGTCGTTCTCCGATCTGTCGGCGGCGATCCGGGCCGGGACGTTCGACGGCCGGGAGGCCGACCTCTGGCCCTTCCTGTGGACGACGGTCGCCGACCGCCTCGCCGTCGCCAATCCCCGTCACACCGAGAGAGAGGCCTGAACCACCGTGGACTTCGAGCTGCCGCCTGACCTGACCGCCTACCTCGCCGAGCTCGATGCGTTCATCGAAGCAGAGATCCGCCCGCTGGAGCAGGCCGGCGACAACGCCCGGTTCTTCGACCACCGCCGGGAGGACGCCCGCACCGACTGGGACCGCGGCGGCCTGCCCAGCGCGGAGTGGGAAGCGCTGCTCGGCGAGATGCGCCGCCGGGCCGACGCCGCCGGCCACTACCGCTACGCCCTGCCGAAGGAGCACGGCGGCCGGGACGGCACCAACCTGGCGATGGCGGTCATCCGGGACCATCTGGCCCGCAAGGGGCTCGGCCTCCACAACGACCTGCAGAACGAGTCGTCGGTCGTCGGCAACCACGTGGCCGCCCAGCTGATGATCCGCTACGGCAGCGAGGAACAGCAGGGGCGCTTCCTCGACGACCTCGCCTCCGGCCGGCGGACGCTGGCCTTCGGGATCACCGAACCGGGCCACGGCTCCGACGCCACCCACATGGAGACGACCGCCGCCGCCGACGGCGACGGCTGGATCATCAACGGCGAGAAGACCTGGAACACCGGCATCCACCGGGCCGACCACGACCTCGTGCTGGCCCGCACCAGCGGCACGGCAGGCGACGGCGACGGGATCACCGCCTTCCTCGTCCCCCGCGACGCCCCGGGGTTCGAGATCCTCGAGTACCTCTGGACCTTCAACATGCCCACCGACCACGCCCACATCCGCCTCCGCGACGTGCGGGTCGGCGGCGACGCCGTCTTCGGCGGCCTCGGCCGGGGCCTGCAGGTCGTGCAGCACTTCTTCAACGAGAACCGGATCCGCCAGGCGGCGTCGTCGCTGGGGGCGGCGTCCTACTGCCTCGACCGGGCCATCGCCTACGCCAGGGAGCGCAAGCCGTTCGGCAAGCCGCTGGCCGCCAACCAGGCCATCCAGTTCCCCGTCGTCGAGCTCGTCACCCAGTGCGAGATGCTGCGGGCCTTCATCCGCCAGACCGCCTGGCGGATGGACACCAGCGGGACGTTCTCGGCCAGCAAGGAGGTGTCGATGGCCAACTACTGGGCCAACCGGCTGTGCTGCGAGGCCGCCGACCGCGCCATGCAGGTCTTCGGCGGGCTCGGCTACAGCCGGCACCAGCCCTTCGAGCACATCTACCGCCATCACCGCCGGTACCGGATCACCGAAGGGACGGAGGAGATCCAGATGCGGCGCGTCGCCGGCTACCTCTTCGGCTTCATGGACCAGCAAGCGCCGAAGGGGGTCGCCGGGCTCGACTGACCGGGCCGGGGCCGGGTTTTCCCCTCCTGTCTCGCGGGTACTCGGGCAGCATCAAAGGCAACGTTCACAAAGGGGGAAGCCCGGATGGATGCGCTGGACCTGTTGACCGCCGACCACAACCGCGTGCGGGGGCTGTTCACCCGCTTCCAGGCGGCGGAAGGCTCGAACGACGCTGAAGCGGCCCGGCTGGCGGCGACGATCTTCGCCGAGCTCGAGGTCCACACCCGGATCGAGGAGGAGCTCTTCTACCCGGCAGTGGCCAAGGGGAGCGAAGAGATCCACGAGTTGGTCACCGAGGGCATCGAGGAGCACCACGTCGTCGACCAGCTCATGGCCGAGGCCCGGCAGCTCGACCCGTCGGACGAGGCCTGGGCGGCCAAGGTGAAGGTCCTCATCGAGAACGTCGAACACCACGCCGACGAGGAGGAGCAGGAGCTGTTCCCCCTGGTGCGCAAGGCGTTCGATGCCGACGCCCGGGCCCAGCTGGGCCAGCGGCTGGAAGCGAGGAAGGCCGAGATGGGCGCCCCCACCGCCGCCGACAAGGAGCACCTCACCACTGAAGAGCTGAACCGCTTGGCCCGCGAGCAGCAGATCCCCGGCCGCTCCTCGATGAAGCGGGACGAGCTCCTGGCCACCATCGCTCCCGAGAGCTGACCGCCGTCACCAACGGAGGGCACATCACGACGGCCGACCAACCGGCGTCAGTGGCGCCGTCGCCATCCCGGCGTGGTCCCGGAACCCGTCGAGGATCTCGGCGACGGCGCCTTCGGCGTCGAAGCGGGGACTCCAGCCGAGCTCCCGCCGGGCCCGCGTCGTGTCGAGCAGCGGAACGGCGAGCACGAGGTCGACCCAGCCCGGGTCGGTCGGCTGGAGGCGGGCGCGGAAGGTGAGCGCCGCCGCCGCTCGCAGCAGGGCCGGCGGGACCGGCACCGCCCGAGCGTGGAGGATCCGGGCCAGCGCCGGCCCGTCGAGGGGCGGGTCGGCGGCCAGGTTGAAGGCGCCCCGCACCGGCGCCACGGCCGCCCGGGCGAAGGCGGCGCCGGCGTCGAGGGAGTGGGCCACCTGGAAGCGCAGGCCCGCCGTGGCCGGGAAGAGCGGCACGAGCCGCCGGCCGAGCAAGCTCGGAGGCAGGAACGGGCCGATGAAGAGCCGGAGGACCTCGGAGGCGGCGTCGCCCTTCAGCAGCAAGCCGGGCCGGAACCGGACCACACGGACGGCGGGCTGTTCTGCCTCGAAGACGTCGAGCAGCCGCTCGACATAGGCCTTCTGGCGGGAGTAGGCCGATGTCGGCACGCCATGGGTGGGCCACGTCTCGTCGACGGGCCGGTCCTTGGGCCCGGGGGAGTAGGCGCCGACCGACGACGCGACGACCACCGCGCCGACGCCGGCGCCGGCCACCGCCCGCAACACGGCCGCCGTCCCCTCGACGTTGGTGTGCCACTGGTAGCCGGGGTCGCGGGAGGGCTGGATGGCCCAGGCCAGGTGGATCACGGCGTCGGCCCCCCGGAACCGCCCGGCCAGGTCGGCGGACGGATCGGCGACGTCGACGGCGGCGAACTCGCCCTTCGGCCACGAGACCCCCGGGAGGCGCCGGGCCAGGCCGAGCACCGAGTCGACGTCCGGCTCGGCGGTCAGGGCGGTGAGGACGCTGGTGCCGAGGTTGCCGGTCGCGCCGGTGACGACGATGCGCATGGGTGGGCCACTACCCGCCCCCGCGGCTTTCGATTCGGTCGCTTCCAACGGCGCGCCGGCGGGTAGGGACCGCACGACACGTTTACCCGAGGAGGCATTGATGAAGGCGTTGACCTGGCACGGCATCGAGGACGTCCGCATCGACACCGTGGCCGATCCCAAAATCCAGGAGCCGACCGACGCCATCGTGCGGATCACCTCGACCGCCATCTGCGGGTCCGACCTCCACCTCTACCGGGTCCTCGGCATGTTCATCGACGAGGGCGACATCCTCGGCCACGAACCGATGGGCGTGGTCGAGGAGGTGGGCTCCGGCGTGGGCAACCTCAAGCCCGGCGACCGCGTCGTCGTGCCGTTCAACATCTCCTGCGGGCACTGCTTCATGTGCGACCAGCAGCTCTACTCCCAGTGCGAGACGACCCAGGTCCGGGACCAGGGCAAGGGGGCGGCGCTGTTCGGCTACACCAAGCTCTACGGCCAGGTCCCCTGCGGGCAGGCGGAGTACCTCCGGGTGCCCCACGCCGATTTCGGGCCGGTCAAGGTGCCGGACGGCCCGCCCGACGACCGGTTCCTCTACCTGTCCGACATCCTCCCCACCGCCTGGCAGGCGGTGGCCTACGCCGATGTTCCCAAGGGCGGGAGCCTGGCGGTGTTCGGGCTCGGGCCGGTCGGCCAGTTCTGCACCCGGGTGGCCCGGCCGCTGGGCGCGGAACGGGTTTTCGGCATCGACCTGGTTCCCGAGCGGCTCGAGATGGCCGCCCGCCACGGCGTGGAGACGATCGACGCCCGCCACGGCGGCGTGGTGGAGCAGCTCCGGGAGCGCACCGGGGGTCGCGGCCCCGATTCGGTGGTCGACGCCGTCGGCATGGAGGCCCACGGCGCGCCGGTGGCGGCCATGATGCAGCGGGCGGTGGGCCTGCTGCCCGACACCGTGGCCAGGAAGCTCACGGAGAAGATGGGGGTCGACCGTCTCTCGGTGCTGTACCAGGCGATCGACGCCGTCCGCCGCGGCGGCACCGTGTCGATCAGCGGCGTCTACGGGGGCGCCATGGACCCCATGCCGATGATGGACCTCTTCGACAAGCAGATCCAGCTCCGCATGGGTCAGGCCAACGTGCGGCGCTGGACGGACGACGTCCTGCCCCTCCTGCTCGACGACGGGGATCCCCTCGGGACGGCCGACATGGCCACCCACCTCCTGCCGCTGGCCGAGGGCCCGGCCGCCTACGCCATGTTCCAGAAGAAGCAGGACGGCTGCATCAAGGTCGTACTCCAGCCGTAGCGATGCCGCGCTGCACCGGGCTCAGGACACCTCGTCCTCGTCGACGACGTGCATCGCCGCCTCCTCGGCGGAGAGTGTGTCGTCGACGAGGCCGTCGTCGGCGACGCGGCGCGACTCGGGCCGCTCATGAGCCACCCGGCGGTCGAGCGGTTCGCCGCTGCGCCCCTCCAGATCGGTGATGCCCCACTGTTCGGTCATCGGGTCTCCTCTGCGATCTCGACGGCCCGTCTGAGGTCGGCCACCAGGCCGGCGTACTGCTTGTCGCGGTCGGCCGGCTCCTGCACCCGCAGCACCGCCGACGGGTGGATCGTGGCCACCACCGGCCGCCCGTCGAGGTCGAGGGCCTGACCCCGGGCCGCGCCGACCCGGAAGCGGCTGCCGAACAGGGCCTGCCCGGCGGTCGCCCCGAGGGCCACGACCACCGCCGGGTCGACGGCGGCCAGCTCGGCGCCGAGCCAGCGGTGGCAGGCGGCGACCTCACCGGCCGACGGCTTCTGGTGGATACGCCGCTTCCCCTTGGCCGTCCACTTGAAGTGCTTGACGGCGTTGGTGACGTACACCTCGTCGCGTTTCAGGCCGACCTCGGCCATGGCCTCGGCCAGGATCCGCCCCGCCGGCCCGACGAACGGCTCGCCGGCCTTGTCCTCGGAGTCGCCGGGCTGCTCGCCGACGAAGAAGACCCGGGCATCGCCCGGGCCCCGGCCGAACACGGTCTGGGTGGCGTGGCGGTACAGCTCGCAGGCCCGGCAGCCGGCGGCGTCGGCCGCCAGCCGGGTGAGCTCGGCATCGGCGGCCGGGGCACGGGTCGTTTTCGCCATCGCCTCCGGGATACCCGGATTGGGGCTGGTCGAAAGATGGGAATTCTCGAGGCATGAGGCGACTCCGCAGGGCCGACCCGTCACTCCCCGGCTACCGCCGCCGCCGGGCCGGCAAGGGCTTCGCCTTCTACGACGAGGAGGGCAACCGCATCACCGACACCGAGGTGTTGGCTCGGATCAAGGGCCTGGTGATCCCGCCGGCCTGGAACGACGTCTGGATCTGCCCCTCGCCGGACGGCCACCTCCAGGCGGTGGGTGTCGACGCCCGGGGCCGGCGGCAGTACCGCTACCACGACCGCTGGCGGGCCCGGCGCGACGCCGAGAAGTTCGAGCGGATGATCGCCTTCGCCCGGTCGCTGCCCGGCGTCCGCCGCCGCTGCCGGGAGCTCCTGGCCGGCCGGGAGCTGAGCCGGGAACGGGTGCTGGCCTGCGCCGTGCGGCTCCTCGACCTCGGGTTCTTCCGCATCGGCGGGGAGGAGTACGTCGAGCAGAACGGGTCCTACGGGCTAGCGACGCTGCGCCAGGAGCACGTGACGCTCGGACCGGGCAACGCCGTCACCTTCGACTACCCGGCCAAGTCGGGGCAGCGGCGGATCCTCACCCTGGTCGACGACGACGTGTTCGCCGTGGTGGCCGCGCTCAAACGACGGCGGACGGGCGGGCCGGAGCTGTTCGCCTTCCGGGACGGCCGGCGCTGGGTCGACGTCCGCTCCGACGACGTCAACGACTTCGTGAAGGAGCTCACCGGCGGCGAGTTCACCGCCAAGGACTTCCGCACCTGGGCGGGCACGGTGCTGGCCGCCGTGGCGCTGGGTGTGGCCGAGCGCGCCCCGAGCCAGAGCGGCCGGAAGCGGGCGATCACCCGGGCCTACAAGGAGGTGGCCCACTACCTCGGCAACACGCCGGCGGTGTGCCGCACTTCCTATGTCGACCCGAGGGTCGTCGACCGTTACCGGGCCGGTGTCACCATCGCCGCCGCGCTCGGCGGTGCCGGCTCCGCCGACGGCCCGGCCATCCACGGCGCCGTGGAGGCGGCGGTGATCGGACTGCTGGAGGACGCCCCCGATCCGGTGACCGAGGCGGCTTAACGGTCCTCGGCGTCGGCGTCCTTCGCCGCGCCGGGAGCGGGCAGCTGGGGCGGCGTGTTGGGATCGGGCCACTCGCCGCCGCCCTCCTCGACCCCGGCCCCGACGTTCTGCTGGGCGGGAACGCGGATGCCGTCCTCCGTCTCGAGCGGTTCGCCCACCACCTGGGGATCGAGCGGCTCTGGCTCGTCGTGGGGGCCGGGCCGGGTTTCGTCGTCCGTCACAGGTTGGCCGACAGCTCCATGAGCAGCAGCGAGATGCTGTGGTCGATGCAGAACTGCGTGCGGATGTCACCGGGGGGTGCGGCGGCGTGCTCGCAGCACAGGGTGCCGTCGTGCTCGAGCCGCAGGCCGCCGTTACAGGTGATCGGATGGTGCGGTGCGAGCGGCTCGCCGGTTCCGCTGCTCGACGAGGACAACGTCGCCTGGAGCTTCAGCCCTCCTCCGGGAATCACGACCGCATGGTTCATCGGCCACCTCACTGGCCCGAGCGCTGCCGGAAATTCACCAGCATCGACTGGTCCTCGAGCACGGAGTCGATCTCGTCGAGCAGCTCGTCGACGTCACTCAGGAGGGCGGCGTCGGGCTCCTCGGCGTCGATGTCCTCGATGACTTCGGGCGGCCGGATCTTGTTGGGTCGGGTCCGTTGGATGCGTTCCTGCCTCATGACTTCCACTCCAACTCTTCGGCCCCGAAGGGCCCCTGGTATGCCATCTGCTACCCGCTGGTTCGACCGAGCAATCTCGGATTCCCGGCCCTGGCTTCGGGGTAGGCCCGCGGCATGCCCGAAATCGGATACGCGCTGTCGAGTGAGGAGCACCGGCCCGGCGACCTCATCCGCTTCGCCGCCGCGGCCGAAACCTCCGGCTTCCGGTTCGCCCTCATCTCCGACCACTTCCATCCCTGGACCGACGCCCAGGGCCAGAGCCCCTTTGTGTGGGCGGTTCTGGGCGGGATCGCCCGGGCCACCGAGCGGCTGCGGCTCGGCACCGGCGTCACCTGCCCGACGGGCCGCATCCACCCGGCGATCATCGCCCACGCCGCCGCCACGGTGGCCGACATGATGCCCGGCCGGTTCTTCCTCGGTGTCGGCTCCGGGGAGAACTTGAACGAGCACATCCTCGGCGACAACTGGCCCCCGGCCGGCATCCGCCAGGAGATGCTGGAGGAGGCGGTGGCGGTCATCCGGGAGCTGTGGACGGGGAGGCAGGTGACCCACGACGGCGACTACTTCACCGTGCACACCGCCCGGCTCTACACGCGGCCCGAGCAGCCGCCGCCGATCGTGGTGGCGGCGGCGGGGCCGATGGCCGCGGAGCGGGCCGGGCGCATCGGCGACGGCCTCATCAGCGTGGCGCCCAGCGCCGAGATCGTCGACCGCTACCGGCGCAGCGGCGGTGACGGCCCCCGCTACGGCCAGGTCCACGTCTGCTGGGGCCCCGACGAGGACCGGGCCGTGGAACTGGCCCACCGGCAGTGGATCAACGCCGGCATCCCCGGTGAGCTGGGCCAGGAGCTGCCGCTGCCGGCCCACTTCGAGCAGGCGGGCAAGACCGTGCGGCCGGAGGACGTCGCCGAGGTCGTGGTGTGCGGCCCCGATCCCGAGCGGCACCGGGCCGAGATCGAGAAGTACGCCGAAGCCGGCTTCGACCACGTCTACGTCCACCAGGTCGGCCCCGACCAGGAGGGGTTCTTCCGGTTCTACGCCGACGAGATCCTGCCCAAGCTGCAGTAGCCGGCGCCGGGGTTCAGCCGGGGGTGAGGCGGGCCCGCTGGGGGCCGATGGTGGCCTCGGGGTCCTCGGCCGACTGGAACCCGGCCTTGAACACCGCCATGCGGGTGGCGAGCGCCGAGGCCAGCAGCAGCCCGGCGCCGGCCACGGTGGCCGTCCGCCGGCGCCGGCCGGCCGCCGCCAGCGTGAGCCCGCCGGCCACGCCGAGGACATCGGCCGCCTTCTTCCACCGACCGGCCCGGCCTTCGTGGTACGGCGACGCCAGCGGGCCGAGCCGCCGCTCCATGGCCTGGATCGCCGCCTGCTCGGCCACGAACCCGGCCAGCGCCAGCCGCCGGGCCGGGCCCGCTTCTCCCGGCGCGCTGCAGGCGGTCAGGACCGAGACCGCCGCCCCGGCGCTGGTGGCCGCCCCGGCGGCGAACAGGAACGGCAGCTGGCCCCGGGCCTCGTGCCAGGCCGGCCCGGCCGACGACCCGTAGGCCGACAGCAGCCACGACCCCATGTTCATCGGCGACGTCGGCCGCACCACCCGGAGCATGTTGAAGAAGCGTGCCGGCCGGCCGAGGTCTTTGATCAGCAGAGCCGGGCTCACCAGCGCGCCGCCCAGCGCCACCCGCCGGGCGGCCCGGGCCAGTCCCGGCCGGCCCGAGAGCTGCGCCGCCCCGGCCAGCACCGACGAGGCGCCGGCCAGGCCGCCGGTGAAGAGGTAGCCGGCGATCTCCTTCTTCCACACCGGGGGTTTCAGCACCGGGCAGCCGTAGTAGCTGCGGACCTCGCCCGGCGGCACCAGCGACCCCGGGCCGCCCCGTGGGGCCTCCGCCCCGACGAGGTGCCCGGACAGCACTTCCTCAACCTCGACATCGGCCTCCCGGTGGAGGAGCTCCGGCAGCCGATCCGCTCCGTCCTCTCCGGCGAGGGCGACGGCCAGGCCGTGGTCCTGCCCGCCACCAACCGCCGGGGCAAGGAGTTCCGCTGCCGGGTGGTGCTCACGCCGCTGGTCAACCGGGAACGGCAGATCAGGGGCGTGATGCTGACGATGGAAGAGGCCACCTGATTCCGCCCACGGAGGCCGACCGGCGGGCCATCCTCCAGACGTCCGTCGACGCCCAGGCCATGACACTGGCGCTGTGCTCGGTGCTGTCCGACCTGCGTCGCGAGGTCCTCCAGCAGCGGGAGCGCTCGGTCCGGCTGCGGTCGGACGCCCGGATGGTTCGGGAGCACTGGCGGCGCCAGCCACGAGCCGGCGGCGTCGGCCGACGCCGGGCGGAACTCAGTTCAGCGCGGTGCGGGCCCAGAGCCGGAGACGGCCGAGGGTCCGGGCCAGCACCCGGGAGACGCACATCTGGCTCACGCCGATCTCGGCCGCGATCTCCGACTGCGTCATCTCCTTGATGAACCGGAGCTCCACGATCCGCCGGTCCCGCTTTGGGAGCCGACCCAACAGGTGGGCCAGGAGCTGGCGGTTCTCCAGCTGGCGGAAGCCGATGTCCTCCTGGCCGAGCTCGATGACCGGCTCGTCGGTGCCGGAGGTGGCCGGTACGTCGATCGACAGCGCCCGCTGGCTCACCCGCAGCTCCATCGCCTCCACCACCCGTTCGACCGACATGCCGCACCGCTCGGCCAGCGACTCCATCGACGGTGAGTCGCAGTTCTCGGCGGTCAGTTCGTCGACGGCCCGCATCACGTTGAGGTAGTCCTCCTGGAGGGAGCGGGGAACCCGCATCCCCCAGGTTTTGTCGCGGATGTGACGTTTCAGCTCCCCGGTGATGGTGATCCGGGCGAAGAGCGGGAAGGGGCGGCCGAGGCCGGGGTCGAACCGGTCGATGGCGTGGAGGAGCCCGATGCGGGCCACCTGCACCAGGTCGTCGAGCGACTCGCGGTGCCGGTACCTGAGCGCCAGCCAGCGGGCGAAGCCGTCGTAGGACTCCATCAACTCGGACCGCAGGCCCGGGTCGCAGCTGACGGCATAGGCCTCGTGCAGCCGCTGCCTGACGGCGTCGAGCGGGTCCTGCACGTTCGGCTTGTAGCGGGGGAGCGGCCTGATCGGGACGGCCCCGGTCCCGCGGTGCTGCTGGCGGGCGGCGTCCATCGCGGTCCGGAGCGTCGTGAAACGCTCTTGGATCTCGACCCGCAGCTCCACCGAACGGGTCCTGGCGTCCTGGGCCCCCAAGCGGACGGTCACGAGCCGGGACGCCGTGGCCTGCAGGGTGAGCAGGTTCGCTTCCGTCCGCCGGAACAGCGTGTGCAGCGTCGCACCGTTCCGGACCTGCATCTGCTGCATGCCCCCGTCCCTCCGGGGGTGGGGGGTAGGTCGTTGACGCGGCGCTTGTACCCGGGACGTTCTGGGTGCAATCTCCAGTCGCCTGCCACCTAAGCGGACGGGCTCGTCGTTGCGGTTGAACTGGTGGGGAGTTCCAGCGTGAACACGGCGCCGCCGCCCGGGGCGTTGCCGGCCGTGACGCCGCCTCCGTGCTCGGCGGCGATGCCGGCCACGATGGCCAGGCCGAGCCCGGCGCCGGCGCCGGCCCGGGCCGAGTCGGCCTGCCAGAAACGGTCGAAGACGTGGGCCAGGGCGTCGTCGTCGAGCCCCGCACCGTGGTCCCGGACGGCGACCCGGGCCGCGCCGTCCACCAGGCCGGCGCTCACCTCGATCGGTGTCCCGGGCGGCGTGTGCCGCACCGCGTTGGTCACGAGGTTGGCGATCGCCTGGCGCAGGTGGTCGCGGTCGCCCTCGATGACCACGGGTTCGGGGGCGTCGAGCGTCACCGGCCGGTCCGGGGCGGCGGCCACGGCGTCGCTGCAGGCGTCGGCGGCCAGGACCGCCAGGTCGACCGGCACCCGCTCCACGGGCCGGGTCTGGTCGAGCCGGGCCAGCAGCAGCAGGTCTTCGACGAGCGTCTTCATCCGGGCCGACTCCTCCTCGATGCGGCGCATGATGACCGCCAGGTCCACGCCCGGCTCGCCGGCCGGCCGCTCGTCGCCGCCCCCGCCCATGCGGAACAGCTCGGCGAAGCCCTGGATCGACGTCAGCGGTGTCCGCAGCTCGTGGGAGGCGTCGGCCAGGAACTGGCGCAGCCGCTGCTCGGTCCGGTCCCGCTCGCCGAAGGCCGACTCCAGCTCGCCCAGCATCGTGTTGAGCGCCAGGCCGAGCTGGCCGACCTCGGTGCGGCCCTCGCTCGGGCTGACGCGCTCCGACAGGTTGCCGGCGGTGATCGACCGGGCCGAGGACGCCATCGTCTCCAGCGGCCGCAGTCCGCGCCGCAGCAGCAGCCAGGCGCCGGCGGCCAGCAGGGCCAGCAGGGCCAGGCCGGCCGAACCCTCGATGAGCAGGAGGCGTCGCAGTGCGGCGCTGACCTCCGTCGTCGGCACGGCCACCACCACGGTGTCCCCCGCCAGGCCGTCGGCCGGCCCGGCATAGACCCGCCAGTGACCGGACCCGCCGGCCGAGGCCGTGGTCCAGAACCGGCCGTTGCCGTCGGTCGCCGTGATGGCGGCGTCGAGCTCGGGAACGGCCGCCGAACTCGACTGGGCGATGCTGGCCACCACAGCGCCGTCGGTGCCCCGCAGCTCGGCGTAGCCGACCAGTGGGACGACGGTCGGCGGGCCGTGGTGGTCCCGTCCGCCCCCGGGGCCGGCGCCCGGGCCGCCGACCGGGCCGCTGCCATTGGGACCGCCCGCCTCGCCGTCGCCCGGGCCGCCGTCGGGGCCCGGCCCTCGGGCGCCGAACCCGGCCGCCGGGCTGCCGCCGGCGGGGGCCAGACCGGCGTTCTGCGCCAGCTGCGGGACCACCGCCGGGGCCGAGGCCCGGATCTGATCGTCGAGCCGGTCGTACTGCGATCGGGTGTACAGCTCGTAGGTGCCGAACCCGAACACGGCCAGGCCCGCCGTCACCAGCACGACGAGCCCGAGCACGAGACGGAGGCGCAGGGTCATACGTCCTCAGCTTCGGCCCGCCGCCTCCGCAGCTCCGCAGCCCTTCCTTGGAGTTCCCTCCGAGCCGGCTGTGGCCGGCGGAAGGAGCCCATAGCATGGCGGCCATGAGCGATCGGGACCGGCCCCCGCCCCGGGTCCTCGTCGTCGACGACGAGGAGCACATCACCGAACTGCTGGCCATGGGCCTCGGGTTCAACGGGTTCGAGGTGGAGCGGGCCGCCTCGGGCCGGGGCGCCCTGTCGGCCATCGAGAGCCGCCGTCCCGACCTGGTCGTGCTCGACGTGATGCTTCCCGACCTCGACGGGTTCGAGGTGGCCCGCCGGCTGCGCCAGGCGGAGGGTGCCGGCAACCGGGTGCCGATCATCTTCCTCACCGCCCGCGACACCACGCAGGACAAGGTCGAGGGTCTGCGGCTCGGCAGTGACGACTACGTCACCAAGCCCTTCAGCATCGAGGAGCTCATCGAGCGGGTGAAGGCCGTGCTGCGTCGCTCGAAGGGCGTCGGGCCGGGCGACCATCGGCTGAGCTACGCCGACCTGGAGCTCGACGAGGAGACGCGCGACGTGTGGCGGGCCGGCAGGCTGATCGAGCTGACGGTCACGGAGTACAAGCTCCTCCATTACCTCCTGTCCAACGCCCGCCGGGTGCTGACCCGGGAGCAGATCCTCGCGCACGTGTGGGACTACGCCTTCACCGGCAACGCCAGTGTGCTCGAGACCTACATCAGCTACCTGCGGCACAAGGTCGACGCCGTCGACCCGCCGCTGATCCACACCGTGCGGGGTGTCGGCTACACGCTGCGCCTCCCGCCCGACCACCGGGGAAGCGACTGACGAATCGGCGGCGCGGCCCAGGCCGTTCCCAGGAGAGGCGGAGGAACGGCCCCGATCATGCCGGCATGGACCAGCCGAGGATTCCCAGCGCCTCCCACCGCCGTCGACCCCACCCCGCCCGCCGGGCCCGCCAGGTGACCGGGGCCACGAGCGGCCTCGCCGCTTTGCTGTTGACGGGCGCCATGGCCGTGGCCGGTTCGGGCGCCACCGAGGCCGCCGCCGCGCCGGAGGTGGCTGTCGCGACCGCCGTCACCACCACCACGACGACCACGACAACGTCGTACGCCGCGACGTCGGTGGGGCCGGCGGTGGCGGCGACGCCGTCCCGGTCGGCCCTCACCCGGAGTCATGGGAGCTGAGGAACTGTCCTTCCGGGCGATGGGCAGCGACGCCCACGTCATCGTCGTCGGCGGGCCGCCCGGCGGCGCCGAGCGCGCCCGGCGCCGCATCGACGATCTCGAGGCCCGCTGGAGCCGCTTCCGGCCCGACAGCGAGATCAGCGGCCTGACCCGGCGGGCGGGGGAGTGGGTCACGCTCTCGCCCGACAGCGTGCTGCTCGTCGAGCGGGCCCTCGAAGCCTGGCGGGTCACGGTCGGCCGCTTCGACCCCACCGTCCTCGGTGCGGTCATCCGGGCCGGTTACGACCGCAGCTTCGAACTGCTCGACCCCGCTCGGGTGGCGCCCGGCACGAGTCCCCTCACCGCCGGCGCCGCCGGCATCGAGATCGACGGGATGCGGGTCCGGCTCCCGGCCGGGGTGGGCTTCGATCCCGGCGGCATCGGCAAGGGCCTGGCCGCCGACCTCGTCGTGGCGGAGGCCCTGGCGGCCGGCGCCGCCGGCGCCTGCGTCAACCTCGGCGGCGACCTCCGGGTGTCGGGGACGCCGCCCGGCGACCCGTCCGCCTGGACCATCGCCGTCGAGCATCCGGCCTCCCCCGAACCCGTCGCCCTCCTCGGCGTGCACGACGGAGCGGTGGCCACCTCCACGACGCTGCGCCGCCGCTGGTCGGCGGGCGGCGAGGAACGCCACCACCTCATCGACCCCTGGACCGGCGCCCCCTCGACCAGCGACCTGACGCTGGCGGCGGTGGTGGCCGCCCAGTGCTGGGCGGCCGAGGTGCTGGCCAAGGCCGTCCTGTTGCGGGGTTCGACCCAGGCCTTCGACCTCGTGGCCGGGCTCGGCGCCGACGCCCTCACCGTCGACCGGGACGGGGCCATCCGGTCGACCCCCGGTCTGGCCGCCTTCCTCGGCGGCACGACGTTGCCGGTCAGGCTGCCGGGAGCCTGAGCCGCACCTCGGCCCCGCCGCCGGCCCGGTTGGCGGCGGTCACGTGCCCGCCGTGGGCGGCGGCGATGGCGTTCGTGATGGCCAGGCCGAGGCCCATCCCTCCGCCGCTGCCGGGATCGCGGGTGAAGCGGTCGAACACGCGGGGGAGGAGCTCGTCGGGGAAGCCGGGGCCGTCGTCGGCCACGGTCACGTCGACGAACGTGCGGTCCTCGACCACGCAGACCCGGACCTCCGAGGCGGCGTAGCGGACGGCGTTGTCGAGCAGGTTCAGCATCGCCCGCTGGAGCGACGACTCGTCGCCGTTGACCACCCCGTTCCCCGTCCAGCGCACCTGCACGTGCCGGTTGTCGGCCCGGCGGGCGACGGCCCGGGCGGCCCGGTCGACCACGGTGTCGAGGTCGACGGGCGTGGTCCCGGCGGTGAGGTTCCCGCTGCGGGAGCGGGCCAGGACCAGCAGGTTGTGGGCCAGGCGTTCCAGCCGCTCCACCTCGTCGAGCACGGAGTCGAGGGTCGCCCGCTGCTCGTCGTCGGAGATCCGGTCGCGGGCCAGCTCGAGCTCGCCGCGCACGATGGCGATCGGGGTGCGCAGCTCGTGGCTGGCGTCATCGAGGAAGGCCCGTTCCCGGGCGGCGGCGTCTTCGATCCGGTCGAGCATGGCGTTGAGCCGGGTGGCCAGCGCCCGCAGCTCCTCGCCGCCGCCGGAGATCGACAGCCGCTCGCCGGCCTCGTGGGTCGAGATCGTGTCGGCCTGCACGATCATCGAGCGGACGGGTTTGAACATGGCCCCCGTCAGCAGCCAGCCACCGAAGGCCACCGCCAGCGCCAGGAGCGGCAGGCCGAAGATGAGGGCCTTCTCGAGCTCCTCCTCCAGCCGCAGCGACTCGTCGAAGCTCATGCCCGTGACCAGGACGTCGGTGCTTCCCGCCAGCTGCACCGGCACGGCCAGGATGCGGACGGGCGCCTGCCCGCCGTCGGCCTTGGGAATGCTGTCGTGGCGGTGGATGGTCTCGCCGAGCCGGGCCACCTGGCCGGCGCCGGCCGGTGAGAGGAGCGGCCGGTCGCGGCCGAGGAACGACGAGGCGGCGAGGAGCCGTCCGTCCGGCCCGAGCAGCTGGGCGATGGCGTCGGACGGCGGCGCCAGTTCGGGGTTGGGACCGGAGATGACGGTCGGCCCTTCGGTGGCCACCCGCTGGGCCAGGTTGGTGGCCACCGGCACGAGACCCTCGTCGATGCCGATCGTCAGCTGGTGGCGGGCCTCGTGGACGACCACCGCCCCGAAGCCGGCGGCCACCACGGTGGTGACGAGGGCGAAGACCAGCCCGAGGCGGGCCCGCAGCGTCCGGGGCCGGAGCATCCCGTCCCCGCCTAGGGGTTGAGGCGGTAGCCCACGCCCCACACCGTCTCGATCGACTCCCTGCCGAAGGGCCGGTCGATCTTGTCGCGCAGATAGCGGATGTAGACGTCGACGACGTTGGAGTCGCCCTCGTAGGCGAAGTCCCAGGCGTGCTCCAGCAGCACCGCCCGGGACAGCACCTCGCTCGGCCGGCGCATGAAGAGCTCCAGGAGGGTGAAGGCCTTCGGGCTCAGCTTGATGGGGGTGCCGCCCCGGGTCACCTGGCGGGTGGCCGGGTCGAGCTCGAGGTCGCCGACGACGAGCTTGGTCGGCCGCTCCGTCGCCCGCCGGCGGGTCAGCGCCCGCAGCCGGGCCGACAGCTCGTCGAAGGAGAACGGCTTGGCGAGGTAGTCGTCGGCGCCGGCGTCGAGGCCGTCGACCCGGTCCTTCACGCCGTCGCGGGCCGTGAGGAGAAGGATCGGCGCCCACCGGCCCTGACCCCGCAGCGAGCGGCACACCTCGAACCCGTCGGGAGGCGGGATCATCACGTCCATGACGATGGCGTCGTACTCACACTCCGTCGCCATCCACAGCGCTTCCTTGCCGTTGTCGACGCTGTCGACGGCGTGGCCCTCGCGCTGGAGCGCCGCCTGGAGCAGGCGGGCCATCTTCGGCTCGTCTTCGACCACGAGCAGCCGCACGGCACCTCGATTCCGGGGGATCTCGTCGGGGGTTCGTCGTCGCATTCTTGCTGGCGGGGCCGGCATCCTGCCGGTACGGCGCACACTCGTCGCCTTTGCCCGGTTCGGCGGTTTCAGCTGGCGTGCAGCTGCCGGAAGGCCGGCCCGACGGGTCGGGGGGCGATCGGGACCACTGCGAACGATCAGGGCAGACCTGTCGTCCGACGGGCACCGGCCGGGCGGGCGGCCGAAGGAAGGTTCGCGCAGATCCCGAATCTCCGACATCGTGCGAACCTCTCGACGGACCCTCCTCGCCGTCCTCGTCGTGCTCCTGTCGGCGACCGGGTTCGGCGCCCAGGGCTCCGTCCCCGCCGGCTGGCAGACGCAGAGCGACACGGCGCTGGCCCCGGGCGTCGACCACCAGGCGCTCACGCTGGCCGATCCGGCCCAGTCGGTCAACGTCGCCACCGTCGCCCCCGGCGCCGCCCGCCTCGCCGTCGTCAGCAGTCACGACGCCGTCGCCCACCAGAACACCGGCGGCGAGCTGCCGAGCGACATGTGCCGGCGGGTCGGCTGCCTGGCCGGCATCAACGCCGACTTCGCCGATCCGGCCTCCGGCGAGCCGCTGGGGGGCGTCGTCGACGGCGGCGTCCTGCTCCGGTCGCCCGTCCCCGGACGGACCCAGCTGCTCGTCACCGGCGACGGCCACCTCCAGGCGGGCCCGCTCGACTGGTCCGGCACGGTGTCGGGCAGCGACGGCACCACCGTGGCCGTGGGCGGCGTCAACGTCGACCCCCGCCCCGGCGACGTCGACCTCTACACGCCCGCCTGGGCCGGCGACACGCCCGACGGCGCCGACATCGAACTCGTCCTGCAGGCGACCGGGCCGGTGGGGGCGATCGGGGCGACGACGGCGCTCCAGATCACGGGCGTCCGCAGTGATCCCGGGCCGATCCCGGCCGGCGGCGCCGTCCTCGCCGCCAGCGGCTCGGCGTCGGCCGCGCTCCACGCCCTGGCCGACCGGGCCGCCGCCGGCACCATCAGCCCGACCCTCGAGCTCAGCATCCGCACCGCCCTGGACGTGGTCGAGAGCGTCGGCGGCAATCCCGTCATCCTGGCCGGGGGCCACCCGGCCTTCCCCGACGCCGGGGACAGCTTCACCGATGACCGCCACCCCCGCTCGCTCATCGGCTGGAACGCCTCCGGCGAGATCATGCTCGTCACCGTCGACGGCGGGCGGGACGGCGCCTCCGGGATGACGATGGCCGAGGCCGCCGGTCTCCTCACCGGCCTCGGCGCGACCGACGGCTTCGGCTTCGACAACTCCTCGGCCACGTTCGTGGCCGGTGGGACGGTGCAGAACCTGCCGGTGGACGACGTCGCGCCGGGCGCTCCCGCCCCGACCGAGGGGCGGCCGGTGGCGCCCGGGTCCATGGAGCGGCCGGCGGTGAACACCCTCATGGTCGTGCCGAACCCGCAGGCTCCGGCGCCGGGGACGGGCGGGGGCGGCTCCGGCTCCGGTTCGGGCTCAAAGTCGGGTGGAACGACGCCGACGACGGCGTCGCCCCGGGTGACGGTGGCGGGCGGTGGCTCCGGTCCGGCCGGGGGGCTGGTGGGAGCGCCGGCTCCGAACCCGGCCGGCGGTGGTAGCGGCGGCGCCGGGGTGCCGAGCGGCGCTGTCATGGCCGGCATTCCCACCACGATCCGGCCGCTGCGCCTGACCGGCGGCGCCGGGCCCGGCAAGGCCAAGAACGCCAAGGGCGGCCCGGCGGTGGCCGGGGGTGACGCGTCGCTTCCCGACTGGAACGACATCGCCGCCGCCGTGACGCCGAACCTGAGCGATCCCACGGCCGCCCCGACCGAGCTGGCACTGGCCGACGGGCCCGCGGGGCGTCACGGCCCGGGCCGCGACCCCGTCCGCACCGGGCTCGACCTGCTGGCGGCGGGAATGATCGTGAGCGTCTCGGGCGGCCTGCGCCGGGTCCGCAACGAACGGCGCCGCCCCGCCCTCTGGCTCTAGCCTTCCGAGCCCTCCCTCGGGTACCGGCCGGGCGGTCGCCGGCCGGGGAGCACGATGCACCCCTCGTCGGGTTGGCCGACGGCGAACCAGTCGCCGCCCTCGGCCACCATCACCGCCACCAGCGCGGCGAGGGCGGCGTCGACGGCGTCGAGCGTCCGAAGGGCGGTGACGTCGACGCCGGCCGCGGCCAGCACCGCCGTCCGCCACCGGCGCTTGGCCGCCGGGCGCCGGGCCGTCCCGGGCGGCGGGCGGTGCCCGGCCAGCGCCACGGCGGCGCCGTGGGGGAACACCTCGAGGGCCCGGCCCCGCCCGTCCGCCCCTGGATCGCTCCCGAAGCAGGGGTAGCCGGCCCGGGCGGCGGCGGCGAAGGCGGCGTGGCCGGCGAACATCCAGGCGTAGAACGGATGGGTTCGCAGGCGGGGGTCGGACGGCGTCCGGAAGCACGGCAGGCCGAGGGCGATCAGTTCCCGCTCCGCCGAGCGGCTCGTGCCCTGCACGCCCCACGCCGGCGGCGAGTCGATGGCGACGGCGTCGGGCCGCAGCCGGTGGAGGAGCGCCTCCAGATCGTCGGGCGTCCGGCGGGCCAGCGGCGGCCCGACGAGGCGGCCGTCGCCGTCGAGCGCGACGACGTCGAGCCCTCGCCGCACCGACACGTCGACGCCCACCCCGACCGCCATCGGTCGATTGTCGCCCACAGCCGTGTAATTTCGACGGAGATGGCGGCGACAGCGGGCGGGCGGGGGACGGCCACGAGCCGGTTCGGAGTCAGCCGCCGGGAAAGCCACGACGCCTCGGAGTTCTACGCCCGGTTCCGGGCCCCGGAGACCACCGGCGACGACCGGGTGGCCGGCCCGGTCGACATCGGCGAACCGCTGCGCTGCGCCGACGCCCGGGCCCTCGACCTTCCCGACGGGAGCGTGGCTCTGGTCGTCACCTCACCGCCGTACTTCGCCGGGAAGGAGTACGAGGCGGCGCTCGGGGAAGGGTCGGTCCCGGCCAGCTACCTCGAGTACCTCGACCTGCTGCGGGACGTCTTCGCCGAGTGCCGCCGGGTGCTCGAGCCGGGGGGTCGCATCGCCGTCAACGTCGCCAACCTCGGCCGCAAGCCCTACCGCAGCCTGTCGGCCGACGTCATCCGGATCCTCCAGGACGACCTCGGGCTGCTGCTGCGGGGCGAGGTCATCTGGATGAAGGCCGAGGGGGCGTCGGGCAACTGCGCCTGGGGCTCGTTCCGCTCACCGGCCAACCCCGTCCTGCGCGACGTGACCGAGCGGGTGGTGATCGCCTCCAAGGGGCGCTTCGACCGGGCCCGGCCGGCGGCCCGCCGCCGGGCCGAAGGCCTGCCCTACCGCAGCACGCTCACCAACGACGAGTTCCTCGACGCCACCCTCGACGTGTGGCGCATCCCGGCCGAGAGCGCCCGCCGGGTCGGGCATCCGGCGCCGTTCCCGGTCGAGCTGCCGCTGCGGCTGATCGAGCTCTACACCTATGCCGGCGACCTCGTCCTCGACCCGTTCCTCGGCTCGGGGTCGGCGGCGGTGGCGGCGGTGCGGGCCGGGCGGCGCTACGCCGGCTACGACGTCGACCCCGCCTACGTGGCCATCGCCCGGGCCCGGGTCGAGGAGGAGCAGGCCCGCCTCCGGGCGGCGGCGGCCGCCGGCGACGAGGCGGCGGTGTCCGAGGCCTGGGGCCGGTCCGAGGGCGAGGGGCGAGGGGCGGCGGCACTGGCCGAAGTGGTGGTCGAGGAGGCGGGGTTCGTCGTGACGCATCGGGACCGTCCGCTGGCGGGCACCGGCGCCGCCGTGGACCTGGTGGCGACGGCGTCCGGCGGGCGGGAGTGGTACTTCGACGTCACCGGGGGCTTCACGACGCTGCGGGGCGGCCTGGCCCGGGCCGACGTCCTGTGGCGGGCGCTGGGCCGGGCCCACGTCCTGCGGGCGGCGGGGGCGGCGCCGCTCGTGTTCCTCACGTCGCATCTGCCCGCCGCCGGGACACCGCTCGACGCCGCCCTGCGGGCCGTCGGTCCCGACGGCGTGTTCGACGTCGTCGCCATGGGGTCGCCCGCCGCCCGGGAGCGCCTCGCCGCCTACGCCGCCGGCGATGTCGAACGGCCCCTCCCCGGCTTCTGGACCCCCGCCGACCTCGCCCCCCGGCCGTGACCCTCTCTGGCGCCGGCCCTTCCGAACCGGCGTTCCTTTCCCGCTGGGGGGCGGTAAACGAACGCCGGTTGCGCCCGGCGCCGTCCGCCTTCGTTCTGGCGTTCGTTTTCTGCTGGGGGGCGGTAAACGAACGCCGGTTGCGCCCGGCGCCGTCCGCCTTCGTTCTGGCGTTCGTTTTCTGCTGGGGGGCGGTAAACGAACGCCGGTTGTTCTCGACCGTCGCGCCGCTCGGTTCCGGCGTTCGTTTTCCGCTGGGGGGCGGTAATCGAACGCCGGTTGCGGCGATCCGGGCCGGGTAGTGGCCCACGCGCCGTTCGTGCCGGTGGCGGTCGAGCGGCCCGGCGGGGGTCGCATCGCCGACAAGACGCCGCCGGGGCCGGCCGACCTCGTCGTCGTCGAGGGCCTCCAGCGGACGGTCCCGCTGCACCGTTTGGCCGCCGGGGCCTGGGCGGCGTTGACCGCCGCCGCCCGCGCCGCCGGCCATTCCGCCCCGCTGCTCCTGCCGGTGTCGGGCTACCGCAGCGCCGAGGAGCAGGCCTGGCTGTGGGACGCCGCCCTCGTGAAGTACGGCGATCCCGACATCGCCGAACTCTGGGTCGCCCGCCCCGGCACCAGCGCCCACCAGTCCGGCCGGGCCATCGACTGCCACCTCGGCGACCCGATCGAGAGCGAGTACGTCGACTGCATGCGGCAGCTGCCCGTGCACCGCTGGCTCGTGGAGCACGCCGAAGCCTTCGGGTTCTACCCTTACGCGACCGAACCCTGGCACTGGGAGTACAACCCGCCCTGGGGCGTATCGGGTGGTGCCGACGGGTGACGAGAGCTCCAGGGGAGAGGGCGCGGGTGCGCGCGTTCGGCGACATCAGGAACGGTGAGGCGGCCGGTCGGGTGGGTGGGTGCTTCGGCCGGGCCACCAGGGCGCAGCTGCTTCGAGCCGAGTTACCGGCGGGCGGGGTCGATCGCCACCGGCTCGCGGTGGGCCTGATGGTGGTTGGCGGTTCGGGGGGTGGCGATCACCTCGGCGGTTCGCCCGTCGAGCTCGGTGCCGGCGAGGACGCCGGTGCCGGACAGGACAGTCTCCAGTGCCTCCAGCCAGCGCTCGTAGTATTGCCAGGGTGACCGCTCGGCGTCGCTCTCCCAGCGGCGGATGGCGCTGATCAGAGCGAGCTGAAACTCACTCCAGTCGTACAGCCCCTGGTGGTAGGCGGCGACGGCGAGGGCGAAGGCCCGCAGCTCCCACGGCTCGTTGAACGAGAGTTGGTCGCCGTCGTCCGGGCCGGGCAGCTCGGTGAGGAGCTGCTCGACCCGGCGGCGGGCGTCGCCGAGCTCGGTGGGGTCCGGTCGCATGGCGCCGTCAGGGCCGGCGGGTCGGGCCGACGCCGATCATCGAGTCCCGGGTGACGAGGGCGGCGAGCTGTTCCTCGCTCATCCCTTCGGTGCCCTCGGGCCGCTGCGGCAGGACCCAGTAGCGCATCTCGGAGCTCGAGTCCCAGATCCGGATCTCGACGTTGTCGGGGATGTCGTAGCCGAAGTCGTCCCGGAGGACCTTGCGGGGCTCCCGGACCATCCGGGACCGGTAGGCGGGCTGCTTGTACCAGTTCGGCGGGAGCCCCAGCACCGGCCAGGGGTAGCAGGAGCACAGCGTGCAGACGATGGCGTTGTGGACCGTGTCGGTGTTCTCGACGACCACCATGTCCTCGCCCTGGAGGCCGCCGATGCCGAGCTCGGCGCAGGCCTTCGTACCGTCCTCCAGCAGCCGCTTCTTGAAGTCGGGGTCGGTCCACGCCTTGGCCACCACCGACGCCCCGAGTTGCGGACCGACCTCGTTCTCGTAGATCTCGGCGAAGCGGTCGACGGCCTCGGTGGTCATGAGGCCCTTCTCGATCATGATGGATTCGAGGGCCTTCACCCGGGCGGCGATCTCCGCCTGGGAGCGGGGCAGAGTCACCTGGGGCGACGGGGTGTTGATCGTCTGGCTCATCGGGCGCCTCCCGCGGTGTCGTCGGCCGGTTCGATGTAGGGCTCCCACACGTCGAAGTAGACGATGGTATTGGGCTCGGCGTGGGCTTCGCCCCAGAGTTCCTGGCCGTCGAAGCGGACGGTGTAGACGTGCTGGGGGTCGTCCCCCCTGCCGTTGCCGACGCTGTCGGGATAGACGAACGTCCCATGCGCCAACTCAATCGTCCCCGTCTTGCCCCGGATGTAGCGGGCCTTGCGGGTGTGGTCCTTCGGGCTGTCGTCCTTCACCCGCACCCGGTCACCGACCTTGAACCGGGGCGGGGCGTCGGACTCCCGCCGGGCCGACACCCCGTTCTTCACCGCCGCCTCGGCGAAGGCGACGAGGTCGGGGTTCTTCGTGTCGGGCAGCGGCTCGTCGGGATGCTCCAGGTAGTAGCGGGTCCGCTTCTCGATCTCCTCCGGATCGAGGGCCCCGGCCTTGATGCCGTAGTGCTCGGCGGTGTGGGCCCAGTGCTCGTAGTAGGGAGAGAGCAGGTAGTGCGCCGGGTGCATCTGTTCGATGCCGTGGCGGAACATGTCGACGTTGAACCAGCCGGCGGCGAACGGGAACGGGAACATGCCGAACCCGGCCTTCTCCCAGTCGGCGTGCCAGACGGGCTCGTCTTCCTCGACGACGACCGGACCGAGTCCGTCGGTTCCTCCGAGGTCGTGGACTCCGTTCATGACCCTCCTACCCGTGCGATGAGGGCGGCGTGGGGAAGCCCCCCACCGCCTGTTCCAGTGCGTGCGCCACCCGCAGGCAGGTGGCATCGTCGAAACGCCGTCCGATGATCATCAGCCCGGCCGGGAGCCCGTCCACGAGGCCGGCGGGCACCGACGTCGCCGGGTGGCCGCTGACGTCGAACGGGGCCGTGTTGCCGACCATCTCCAGCGCCCGAGCGAGGTACTCGTCCAGGGGTGCGTCGTCGGCGATGACCGGCGTGGCGGTGAGCGGCAGCGTCGGCATCGCCAGCACGTCGTAGTGTGCCAGGGCGGCGTCGTAGGCCGCCCGCAGCTCGTAGGCCAGGTTCCGGGCCATGGCGTAGTGACGGCCCTGCTCTGCGTCGAGGCTGTGGCGTCCGGTGAGTAGGACGAGCTTGACGGTCCGGGAGAACCGCTCGGGGCGTTCCCGCCACTGGCGGCCGTAATGGGCGATCAGCTCGGGGTCGTAGAGGCCGAAGGAGTTCCGGCCGTAGCCGTTGCCCTCGACCATCTGCACCGTGGCGCCCTCGGTGGCGATGACGTTCCACAGGTGTATCGCGTCGGTGTGCCAGGGGACGGAGACGTCCTCGGCGACGAGGCCCGCGCTGCGCAGAGTGTCGATCGCCGCCCGCACGGCGTCGTCCACACCGGGCTGCGACACCGGCGTTCCGAATCCCTCACCCACCACGCCGATCCGCAGCCCGGCCGGCGAAGCACCGAGGGCGCCGACGTAGTCCTGCGGCACGAGGCCTTCCGGCTGGCGGGGGTCGAAGCCGTCGTTGCCGGCCATGACGCTGAGCATGAGGGCGGCGTCCGCCACCGTGCGTGTCATCGGGCCGAGGTGGTCGATGGTGAACTCGATCGGGAAGGCGCCGGTGTAGGGCACCAGCCCATGGGTCGGCTTGTGCCCGACGATCCCGCTGAAGGCGCTGGGGATCCGGACCGACCCGCCCTGGTCGCCACCGGTGGCCAGGTCGACCTCCCCGGTCGCCACCAGCACCGCGCTCCCCGATGACGACCCGCCCGAGGAACGGGAGGGATCCCAGGGGTTGCGGACGGGCCCCGGGCGCGACGTGAAGCTGGACCCGGAGAAGCACAGGTCCTCGCACACCGCCTTGCCGGCGATGGTGGCGCCGGCGGCGAGCAGCCGCGAGACGACCGTGGCGTCGCGGGTCGGGATGAAGCCCTCCACCGTCTCCGACCCGTTCATCATCGGTACGCCGGCCACCATCGTGTTGTCCTTGATGGCCACCGTGCGCCCGGCCAGTGGGCCGCGGCCACCCTCGGTGATCTCGGTGCGCACGTACCAGGCGCCGAGCCGGTTGTCGGTGGCGTCGGGCCGATGCCACTTGCGGTCGTGGCGGGGCTGCGGCGCGCTGCGGCCGTAGAGCTCCTCCAGGGCGTCCCAGCTCCCGAGCAGCCCCGTGACCATCGGGGCGTACTCGCCGCGCTCGGTATCGGAGAGCCCGAGCCCGTAGTGCTCGGTGATGCGGCGAAGCTCGCCGTCGTCAGGTGGCCGAATGGGCATGGCGCCTCCCTGCCGCGCTCCCCGGGGGAATCGGAGACGGCCAAAGTAGGAGTCGCCCCGGTGAAGTGTCAACGGGAGCGTCGCTGGCAGCACCGATCCGGTCGCAGTATCGTGCCTGACGCCTGCCGGGCGGCCGGCGGCACGGAACGAGCACGGCGATCGGAGGGGCCATGTCGACTCGCGCCAGACCCGTTCACGACCTGGGGGTCACGCTGCCGCTCTGGGCGTGGCCGGCCCTCGCCCTGACTTTGGCGGTGCTCTACGCGGTCACGTTCGACGTCGGCGCCGTCTCGGCCCGGGTGGCCGACTCGGGGATGTACCTGCACGAGCTGTTCCACGACGGGCGCCACCTCCTCGGGGTGCCCTGCCACTAGCCCCAGCGTTTCAGTAAGGGCTCCGGCCGGGGTCGGAGTGGGGTTCTGCAGCGTGTTGTCGAAGTTGCCGGTGATTCTGCCCGCTGGTGCGGCGGTAGGGGGAGGTGTCTGGAG
>Ga0070741_10004059_pt1 | contig 34824 bp, 28 predicted proteins | sample Coa_R1_4_FD_66440 | JGI IMG/M metagenome (GOLD analysis project Ga0070741, IMG submission 66440) | Surface soil microbial communities from Centralia Pennsylvania, which are recovering from an underground coalmine fire - Coalmine... | ecosystem: Environmental > Terrestrial > Soil > Unclassified ... | reverse complement strand
CATCCGGTGTTCACGCCCTCGGGAGATAGAGTTGCACGAGTCCAACTATGAGCACGATTCGGCCGGTCGCAAGTTCACTCTTCGTGAAGACGGTTCTTTGTGTGGCAACGCTGCTGACGGTCGCATTGAGCGGATGCAGCAAGCTGGAGGTGAAGCTCGGGACGAGGGTGGAGATTGCCAAGCTTCCTGTCACCGCGATGGACGCGCACCTTCAGGGCGATCCCGGAGTAGCGCCGGGAGAGAGGACTCCGTTGGTCGTTACGTTTTCGGAGCCGGACGGAACGGTGTTGTCCACGGAGGGCGCGGGCAAGGGCAAGGTTCTGTGGAAGGATCTCTCGGTTAGCGCGACGCTGGTGTCGGTGAGCAAGAAGGGTGCTGTTTCGCTGCGGCATGATCCGCGTGCGAGCGATGGCAAGATAGGACATCTGACGATAACGGTGCCGAGTCATCCGGGACTGCATGCTGATCTGGATGTGCCGGTGCGCTACGACTATGCGTTTGTGGCGCGCTATAGCGGAAGCGACGGCACCGCTGGTATGGATGGAACGAACGGCACGGACGGTTCGCCGGGAAGCATGGGTTCCTTCGATCCGAGCAATCCGTCAGCAGGCGGCAATGGTGGCGACGGAGGCAACGGCGGTGATGGAGGCAACGGAACCGACGGCAGCGACGGACCGAATGTGCAGGTGATGTTGCGGCTGCGCTCGCAGAATCCCGCGCTGCTGCAGGCTTCAGTCACAGCGAGCGGATCCCGGCAGAGGTATTATCTCGTGGATCCGAACGGCGGATCGCTGACGGTGAGCTCGGTGGGAGGAAGCGGAGGCGCGGCGGGCAAAGGCGGCCGCGGTGGAAGCGGAGGAAGTGGCGGCGCGGGAATGCCGCCGGGAAGCAATGGCTCGGACGGACTCGCCGGGCGCGACGGTATGGCTGGATCGGATGGAAGGCCTGGTCGCATCACGGTGACCTACGATCCCAGCGCCAAGCCGTTTTTGTCGGCGTTGCATGTGCCGGCAGGAGCGACGATGCAGGAGTCGTCAGTGCCGGCGCTATGGTGAGTGCGGCGTTTGCGGATGGTGCTCGGGATTGGCGAGGACCTGCTCGCGCGTGTAGCCCTCCCATACCCACGGCGTCGCCGTGTCGCCGAATAGCTGCTCCAGCAGCGGGCGGAAGGCGAGTTCGCCGTTGTCGGAGTTGGTGAGCAGAATCATGCAGTCGTTGTGGCGAGTGAAGCAGATGAGGTAATTCTCTGCGCCGTCGCCGTGGCCTTCCTTGAAGAAGGCGGGGCCGAACTTTGTGTGCATGAGCAGACCCCAGCCAAGGCCGTAGCTCAAGCCGACGCGAGGACCTTCTTCGCTGGTCGCCGGGTCGAGTGTAGGGAACTGGTGCGCGGCGCGGATGCTGATCTGCGGCGCAAGCATTTGATCGCGTGTGGCTGGCTTCAGGATGCGGTTGGCGAAGAGAGCTTCGAGGAAGCGGGAGAGGTCGTTGACGCTGGTGGCCATCGAGCCCGAGGCGCGCGCGTTGTCTTTGCGGGTGTAATTCAGAAAATTCTCAGACGCGCCGTAACGGACTGCGTTGTTGGAGAGGAAGCGGTTGTTCCAGGTGAGGCTGGTGGTGTCCATTCCGAGCGGAGCGAAGATATCTCGCTGCATGGATGTTTCGAGCGGCTCATGCGTGATGGCCTGCTCGATGACGTATTGCAGCAGCGTGAGGCCTTCGCCGGAGTAGGCGTACCGGGTTCCGGGATCAAATAGAATGCGCAGCTTACCGTCCGGCATATCGGCGGGGGCATAGTTGCAGAGGCCGGATGTGTGCGAGAGCAACATGCGCGGCGTGATGCGGCGATAGCGCGGGTCGGCGGTAAACAGCGAAGTGTCGTGATAGTAGCTGGAGAGGCCGCCGGGCATGGTTTCGGCGATCGGTTTGTCGAGATCGAGGCGGTGCTGCTCGACAAGTGTCATGACCCAAGTGGCGAAGACGCCCTTCGTAATAGACGCCGCCCAGGTGTAGGTGTCGGGCGTCATCGGGAGGTGGTGCTCGACGTCGCGAAGACCGTACGCGTATGTCCAGACGGTTCGGCCGTTGTGAAGGAGCGCGATCTGGGCGCCGGTGACGTGATCGCGCGCGAGCTCGGCGTCAGCGATGGCGCGCGCACGGTTCGGAGAGAGTGTGGTTCCATCGATACGATGGAGCGTCTGTGCCCACAATGATGTGGGGAGGAGGAGAGCGAGAGCGGCAGTGGCTGCTCTCATGATTCGGAAAGGACGCGCGCGATGTCGGTCCAGAGCATCCAGTGGTCGTTGAGGCGCTCGGCTCCGTGACGGGTGTAGAACGCGCGCGCGTCGGCATTGCGCGGCTGCACATCGACACACACGCGGCGCACGCCGTTCTCAACGAACCACTCGGCGAGATGATGCAGCAGATCGGAGGCTACGCCCTGGCCGCGCTGCGGCTCGGCGACGTTGATCCACTGCAGCTCGCCGTCGCATTGGTGACGCCGGGTGAGATGGCCGGCGATGAAGCCGATGATCTCGTCGTTCTGCTCGGCGACGATGGCGATGCGAGGCAGCAGAGCGTGACGCGGATGATGTTCGCCGCTGAGGTAGGTGGCAATCGTGTGCTCCCAGTCCGGCGCCTTGCCCCAGTGCTCGGAGCGAAGCTGCGCCATAGCGGAGACGTCGAGAAGTGTTGCAGGACGATACAGGACTTCTTCAGCAGCGGGCGTTTCGGGGAACGTTGCGTTCATGACGGGCTTTCTGTCAGGTTGGCAGGAGTTTATTTTGCGAAGAGCTGCGAGAGATCGGCGAAGGCCTTGAATTCGAGGGCGTTTCCGGCGGGGTCGAGAAAGAACATTGTAGACTGCTCGCCCACCTCGCCTTTGAAACGCGTGTAGGGTTCGATGATGAATTTCACGCCGGCGGCTCGGACACGCTCGGCCAGGGCGTCCCAGTCGGGTTGGGTGAGGACGACGCCGAAGTGCGGAATTGGGACATCGTGACCGTCGACCGGATTGCTGTGGAGGTTTTCCGCGGCGGGCGGCTTGGGCTTGTGATGGGCGACGATCTGATGGCCGAAGAGGTCGAAGTCGATCCACTGGTCGGCGCTGCGGCCCTCCGGGCAGCCCAGGATGGTGCCATAGAAATGGCGGGCTGCGGCGAGGTCGTCGACGGGGAAGGCGATGTGGAAAGGTCGAAGCTGGCTCATCGCTGACAGGGTATCCTAGTTCAGGGCAGCCGTACGCGTCGTGCTGCGAATAACGGATAAGGGCAATTGGTTGTACGACCTGGGACTAACAGCCAAACGAGGTTCAGGGGAACCTACTGACAGATTTGTGGTATTCCTCCTGAGGTTCCCCCTGGTTTCTGATCGAGCAGGAGTGAGAGTCGTCCTACAACGAGACTGTCACGCCGCCAGGAGAACCCTTTGGCCCATCAAGTAATCCTTGCAGATAACCAGGCGATCTTCCGCGCGGGCGTTGCCCGTGTGCTCGGCCAGGAACGAAATTTGCAGGTTGTCGCGCAGTGCCCGGACTTTGAACGTCTGAAGGAGGCTGTTGGCAGCCTTCGGAAGTCGATTGTGATTTACCCATCGAGTTTTGCGCCGGATATGAATGAACTGCTGGACTGGATCGAACAGGCCGGGAGCCGGTCGGTGGTGATCCTGGAGCATGGGGCCACGCTGGACGATCAGTACGCTGCGCGCGTGGAGGGAACGGTGCTTCGGTCCGTGGCCGCTCCGCAGCTGGTGGACTGTCTGCTGCGTGTGGCGGCGGGACAGCGCAGCGTACAGCGCGCCAACCTGAAGACGATGCCGTCGCCGGATCGTGTGGGCACGAATGTGCTCGAAAGATTGACTCCAAAGGAGCTGCAGATCGTCGCGCTGATCGCCGAGGGCTCGAAGAACAAAGAGATTGCGCTGCAGCTCGGGACCAAGGAACAGGTGGTGAAGAACTACCTGCGCAGCATCTACGACAAGACGGGCGTCAGCGACCGCCTTGAGCTGGCGTTGTTCACCATTCACCATCGGGCGTTGGCCGAGGCGGCGGAGCGGGTGCGCGAGAAGCTGGTCCGCAGCGCGTAAGGCAGCGAGTCAATGGCACGTCCGGGCTTCAGCCCGGACTCAGCGAAATAGGGTTTCAGAGAAAACGGCGCATGGGAGCTACAAGCCCATGCGCTGTTCCTGTTTCTCCGCGGCTTCGGAGACGAAGCCCTTCTTCTCCGCGATGGACTTGGCCTGGGTGAAGAGCAGAAGGTAATCCGGGCCGCCGGCCTTGGAGTCGGTGCCGCTCATGTTGAAGCCGCCGAAGGGATGCGCTCCGACCATGGCTCCGGTGCACTTGCGATTCAGGTAGAGATTGCCGACGTGAAACTCGCGTGATGCGCGGTTCAGCTTTTCGCGGTCGCCGGAGTAGATTGCGCCGGTGAGTCCGTACTCGGTATCGTTGGCGATCTCGAGGGCGTGGTCGAAGTTGTCGGCGCGGATGACAGCCAGGACAGGGCCGAAGATCTCTTCCTGAGCGAGGCGTGCAGATGGGGGGACATCGCGGAAGACGGTGGGCTGGATAAAGTAGCCGTCGCCGTCGTTGCTTGCGCGAGCGCCGCCGGTGAGGAGCTTGCCTTCCCGCTGGCCGAGCGCGATGTAGTTCAGGACGCGGTCGTAGGCGGCCTTGCTGATGACGGGGCCGGTAGCGACGTTCTCGGCGGGGTCGCCGGTCTTGAGCTGGCCGACGCGGTCGCGCAGGCGATCGCAGAAGACGTCATAGATGGCGCTCTCGACGATGGCGCGGGAGCAGGCGGAGCACTTCTGGCCGTTGAAGCCGAAGGCCGAGGCGATCACGCCGTCGATGGCGCTGTCCATATCGCTGTCGGCGGCGACGACGATGGCGTCCTTGCCGCCCATCTCGAGGATGGTGCGCTTGATGAAGCGCTGGCCAGGCTGGGTGCGCGCGGCGCGCTCGTGGATCTCCAGGCCGACCTTTTTGGAGCCGGTGAAGGCGATGAAGTGGACCTTGGGGCTTTCGACGAGGAGGCGGCCGGGTTCGGGACCGCCCTGCAGGAGGTTGACCACGCCGTCGGGGAGGCCGGCTTCGGTGAGGAGCGAGACGAAGCGGGCGGCGATGGTGGGGGCGTCGGGTGAGGGCTTGAGCACGACGGTGTTGCCGGTGACGATGGCGGCAGCGGTCATTCCGGCCATGATGGCGAAGGGGAAGTTCCACGGCGGAATGACGGCGCCGACGCCGAGCGGGACGTAGCGGAGGAGGTTGCGCTCGCCCGGGTACTGGATGGGGGTGGTGGCGGCGTCGAGCTGGAGCGCCTGGCGGGCGTAGAACTCGAGGAAGTCGATGCACTCGCCGACGTCGGCGTCGGCCTCGGCCCAGTTCTTGCCGACCTCGAAGACCAGCCAGGCGCAGAGGTCGAGGTGGCGCTCGCGGATGAGCTGCGCGGTGCGGAGGAGAATTTCGACGCGTTCGGAGGCTTGGCGTTGCGACCAGGTGGCGAAAGCGGTGGTGGCCGCGTCGATCGCTTTTTCGACTTCGGCTCCCCCGGCGGTGTAGTGGGTGCCGATGATCTGGGAGGGGTGGGCGGGGTTGGTGGAGGTGAAGGTGGCGGAGGTTTGGGTGGGGTGGCCGCCGATGACCAGGTCCCAGGTGCGGCCGAGCTCGGAGCGGACGCGCGCGAGGGCGTCGAGCATGGAGCGGTGATTGTCAGGGGCGGAGAAATCGGTGAAGGGTTCGTTGCGGAAGGGCGGAAGTGCGGCGGTGTTCATGAGTGCAGCCTCTGGGTTTTCTTGTCCGAGCATTAGAGTAGCGGAGGTTGCGATGGGATACCCGCTTTGCCCCGGCGGATGAAACTCGGCGGGGACCCCCTCCCCCCCCGTACTTTTTGCGCAAAGTCTTCGAAGGAGATACTTTAGGTCTGGACTTTGAGATGGACTTTGGGTGCTGGAGGGATGAGGAGCGGAGTTAAGACGGGGTGTTTTGGATCGAGATTTGTCAAGCTGGGGTGGTCTCAAATACAGAGGTCCTTCGCCAGACCACCCCAGCGAGCACGCTCGCCGGGGACCCCGGTGCGGCTCAGGATGACGGCTTCCAGCGGCTAGTCGACGGTGAGGGTGAAGTTGGTAGAGGCGGTGATGGAGGGGTTTACGGAGTCTTTGGCGATCATGGTGATGGTGTAGACCTGCGGGGTGGGGTTGCCGCCGCCGCCTCCTCCTCCGCCACCGCTGCCCGCGCCTCCGCCGCAGCCAGAGAGGGTGAGGGCGATGGAGGCCAGGAGGATGGTGGAGAGAATGGGGAGAAGTTTGCGGGTGCGGCGCGCCGGAAAGAGGCCGAAGAGCAGGAGGGCGAGGAAGGTCGCGGCTGCGGGCGCTTTGCGGGATGGGAGGGCGGGCGGGTGCACCGAGGATTGCGGCCCGGTGGAGTGAACGACAGAGCCGGAAGGTGAGTTGCAGACGCTGCCCGCGCCAATCTCCATGGTAGCGGTCGTGGGGCCGTTCACTGGCACGGGCTCGACGAGGTAGCAGAAGTTCGCGGCGCCGTTGCCGCCGCTGTAGATCAAGGTCCAGGTGAGGGCGCCGCTGTAGCCGCCGGCCGGCGTGATCGCGATGTGGGTGGAACCGGTGGTGTTGTTGAGCACGGTGGCGTTCTGGGCCGAGAGGGTGAAGGTGCCGGAGGGGACGACGTTGCCGACCAGGACGGAGAAGGTGCTGGCGGAGGCGAGATGGAAGGCGTCGCCGGGGTAGCGAACGACGACCACGTGAGAGCCGGTGCTGGAGGGAGCGACAAAGTTCCAGGTCGCGTTGGCAAAGAGCGGCTGCGGATAGGGCGGCGGCGTGAGTGTGGCAGGGACAGGCGACTGCCCATCGACCGAGATGAGGACGCTGCCGCTGGGCGGCGGAGTGGAGCAGTAGCCGCTGAGACAGGGGATATCAACCTGGACGGTGACGGCTGAGCTTGCACCGGCGTTCGCGGTCTGCGGGATTCCTGAGACCTGCAGCCAGGTGGCGACGGCTCCGTTGGTGGGCGCGGTGGGCCAGGCGTTGGCGAGGTTGGTGAAGTCGAGGCTGCCGAGGCCGGTGGCCATGTCATAGCCGGCGGTGGCTGCGTAACCGGAGGTTCCGGGAGCGCCGCAGTTGCCCTCGCCGATGGCGCAAGCGGTGGTGCCGGAGGTGATGTCGTGAAAGGCGGAGGCGTAGACGGGCGGCTGGGCGGCGAGCGAGTAGAGGATGGGATTGATGTTGCCGAGGCCGGTCGACAACTCGTAGCGATTGAGCTCGGACAGAAGCGCGCCGAAGATGGGCGCCGCGAAGCTTGTGCCTCCGGTGAGGATGTAGTTGCCGCTGTTGGCTTTGAGGCTGCCGCTGCTGCAATCGGTGGCGGAGCCGACGAGATAGGGGTCGTCGCTACAGATCACGTAACCGGGGCTGAAGACGGAGGCCTCGAGAGCGATGTCCGGCACGAGGCGATAGTTGCCGGCCGGGATGCCGGGGACGGCGCTCTGCCAGGAAGGGCGGAGGAAGGCGGAGCTGGGTCCGCCGCCGGAGGCCATGATGCCGTAGGAGGTAGAGCTTTCGTTCCAGGCGACCTCAGGCACGTAGGAGAGCAGTGATTGAGCGTTGTCTACGACGCTGGCCGCAGCCCAGTAATTGCTGGCGCCCGCAGTAAAGGTGCCGGAAGCCATCTGGGTGCCGCCGACGGCCGTGACATAGGGGCTGCTGGCGGGAAAGCTGACCGCGAGGGCCTGCTGTTGGGTGGTGGAAAGCCCGCTGGAGGAGTTGTAGGGAGCGCAGGCGGTCGCTCCCCAGTCGCCAGAAGAGGCGACGATGGTCTGGCCCTGTGCGGACGCCTGCTGGAGGATGGCGTTGTATTGCTGCAGGACGGTGGCGCTGAGGAGAGGTTCACAGACACCGTAGCTGATGCTGATGACCGGGGCGACGTCATTGGTGATGGCAAACGCGAGGGCGTCGAAGACGTTGTAGTTGCCGCTGGAACCGGTGTAGACGAAGAAGACGTTTGCGTCGGGGGTGACGCTTGAAGAGTACTCGAGATCGATCTCGGATTCGCCGACGTCGCCGGGGAAGATGGCTTCATTGCCGGAGCCGGGGACGATGACGGGAGCGATGCCGGGATTGCCCATCCCGATGCCCGTGTGAAAGTTCTCGATGGCTGAGCCTGCGCCGGTGTTGACGAAGCTCTGTCCGACGATGGCGAGGGCCTGACCGGAGACGCCGCGATTCTGGCTGAGGAAGCTGGACAGGTCATACATGCTGGACAGGTCTTTCGGCGCGAGAAAGTGTTCCTGCGTGCTGAGGGTTGTGTAATCCGGATGGACGGCTCTGACGCTGGGTTTGGGGCGGAAGTCAGAGAGGTGCAGGATGGCGGCGGTGACAGGAGCGAGCGCAGGCGGGAGTGAGAGCTCGGAGGCAGGGGCGAAGTGGAGCTCGGGTTGATTGCCGTTGGCTGCGGGGAGGCGGAAGCGGTGGAGCTCGGCGCCGAAGGCCTGCTGAATTTGCGCGGCGTTGCCGGAGAAGGTGATGCGGTCGGGGGAGACGGCGTCGATGGTGAAGCCCTGGGATTGGAGCCAGGTCTGGGCGGCGGCGATGTCGGAGGGGGCGATGGCGAAGCGGGCGAAGAATTCGTCGGGCGTGAGCCAGTGATGGAAGAGTGGCGAGGCCGGGTTGGTCTGCGCGGTGAGGAGCTGGTCGAGATCGGCTTGCTGCGCGGCGCTGCGGTTGAAGACGAGGGTCACGCCTGCGATGGGGGTGTCGGGTGCGAGCGGGCCGAGGTCTTCCGCGGTGCGGATGTGCGGGTTGAGCGAGCCGGCGAGGGTGACGGAGGGCTCGGCTTCAATGGGGCCGCGGATGCGCGGGGCGGGGCGTTGGGCGAACCCGACCCACGGAAGCAGAGCGAGGGCGGAGACGGACGTAAGTCGAGCGAGCCGGCGAAGCATGTGTATCCCAACGTAGTTTTCAGAGAGCCGATTGAGCTGGGGGCGATCTCGAGGGGTAACGGTAGCAGAGATGCGGCCTGGAAAAAAGGCTCTCTTTGAAGGATTTATCGGCTGTATGAAGCCGGGCTTGAGCACGGGCTATGATGGCTGAGTGTTTGCGGATAGCGCAGGTACGTGGGAAGAGCTGCCGGGCGGGTTGGGCCTGCGGACGGAGCTGAGCGTGCGCGGGATGCGATTCGCGGCGAAGCACGGGCTGGCGTATGAGCGGACCGATGGCGAGGTACCGAGCATCATCTTTGCGCGCGGCGAGCAGGCGGGGCATGGCAACTTTCATGCGCGGGCATATGAGGCGATCTGCTTGCGGCCGGAGTGGAAGAGACGGTTGGGCAAGGTTCATACAGCGCATAAGCGTATGCGGGCTAGGGCGGAGTGGCAGTGGATGGAGCTGGATTGCGCGAACAGCTCCGACGCGTTGCTGATGAATGTGTTTTGCTATCCGGGCGTGATGGACTGTGCAGCTGTGCGGGCGACGCTGGGTGTTGCCGCGGGTGCTGTGCCGGAGTTTGGGTGGAAGCCGCGGACGCCGCTCGCGGGAGGCAAGCGCGACAATACTGAGGTGGATATGCGCGTGGGCGATCTGCTGGTGGAGGCGAAGCTGACGGAGTCGGATTTTCAGACGGCCCGGCTGAGTTTGATTGAGAGGTATCGGGATTTGGAAGAGGTCTTTGACGCGAGTGAGCTGCCGATGCGGGGTGGAAGGGTGCTGGGGTATCAGTTGATTCGCGGAACGCTGGCAGCGTATGCGAGCGGGTGCTCGTTCTGCGTGGTGTGCGATGCGCGCAGGCCGGAGCTGGTGGAGACGTGGTATGCGGTGATGCGTGCGGTGCGGTCGTTTGAGCTAAGGTGCAGGTTGAAGCTGCTGACCTGGCAGGAGCTGGCGGGTGTTGTGCCGCGGGAACTGCGGGAGTTTCTGGCGGAGAAGTATGGGATTGGGAATGCGAGTAGTTAGTAGTTAGTGGTTAGTGAGTCAGCTTCGTTAGTGAGTTAGTTAGGGAGTTAGGGTGGTGGAGTGAGTTGTTTTTTACTAACGACTAACTACTAACCAACTACTTCTGGATCGGGAAAAAGGAGTTAGCGATGCGGCGTACGGTTGCCGGTTTCTTGGTGGCGTTTTGTCTGGTGGGATGTTCGGTGTGGACGAGCGGCGTGGCGCAGGCGCCGGCGGTTCAGAGTGCGGCTGACCACCCCAGCGAGCAAAGAACGCTCGCCGGGGGCTCCGGGGCTCCGACACATGATGCGACGTGGTGGAAGCATGCGGTGATCTATGAGATTTATCCGCGTAGCTTTCAGGATACGAATGGGGATGGCATTGGCGATCTGAATGGGATTCGCGAGCGGATGGGATATCTGGAGGCGCTGGGCGTGGATGCGATCTGGATTGCGCCGATGTATCCGTCGCCGCAGGTGGATTTTGGGTACGACATTTCGGACTACGAGAGTGTTGATTCGCAGTATGGGACGATGAAGGATTTCGATGCGCTGCTGGCAGCGGGGAAGCAGCATCATGTACGGATCATTCTGGATATGGTGTTGAACCATACGTCGGATAAGCACAGGTGGTTTGTGGAGTCGGCGAGCTCGCGGACGAACCCGAAGGCGGACTGGTATGTGTGGAACGACGGCGTGAAGGTGGATGCGCCGGGAGTGACGGCGTATCAGAAGAGGTTTGAGCATGACGGGATGGTACCGCCGAATAACTGGGAGTCGCTGTTTGGCGGGTCAGCGTGGGAGTGGGTGCCGGCGCGGAAGCAGTTTTACTATCACCGCTTCTATAAGCAGCAGCCGGATTTGAACTGGAGGAATCCGGCGGTTGAGAAGGCGATGTTCGACACGATGCGGTTCTGGCTGGACAAGGGCGTCGCGGGGTTCCGGCTGGATGCGATTCCGGAGCTGTTTGAGGACCCGCAGCTGCGCAACAACACGGAGACCGGCGGTGTGAATGCGCAGGGCGATCCGAATATGACGAGCCAGTACACGAGCAATCTGCCGGAGGTGCATGAGGTGATTCGGCGAATGCGCGCGATGGTGAACAGCTATCCGGGAGATCGGGTGCTGATCGGCGAGACGTATCTGCCGAACATGGCGGAGATGCTGAAGTGGTACGGTGGCGCGGCGCGCAATGAGCTGGAGCTGCCGATGGATATGCTGGTGGGGTTCAGCGATGGGTACTCGGCGGCGCACTTCCGGCAGACGATTGGCGCGGCGGAGACGGAGCTGGACGGAGCGCAGCCGCTGTTTGTGTTCGACAACCACGACAATGCGCGGTCGATTACGCGGTACGGCGATGGCGTGCACGATGTGGCCATTGCGAAGACGGTGGCGGCGATGCTGCTGACGACGCGCGCGACGGCGCTGACGTATTACGGTGCGGAGATTGGCATGCCGACGACGCCGCCGACGAGGAAGCAGGATGTGAAGGACCCGATCGGGATCACGGGGTGGCCGAAGGAGAAAGGGCGCGATGGAGAGAGGACTCCGATGCAGTGGACGCCGGGGTTGGATGCGGGGTTCTCGACGGCGAAGACGACCTGGCTACCGATTGCTCCGGACTACAAGACGGTGAATGTGCAGACGGAGAGCGGGGAACCGGAGTCGCTGCTGAACTGGTACAAGGAGCTGATTGCGCTGCGCAGGACGAATGCGGCGCTGCATGATGGCGGGTTCGTGATGCTGGATGCAGGGGATGCGAATGTGTTGGCGTATGTCAGGACGGCTCCGCAGGGGAGTGCGCCGGTGGTGGTGGCGATCAATATGAGCGGGCAGGCGAAGACGGTGTCGCTGGATGTGAGTAAGGCGGGTGTGAAGGGGAAGACGGCGCGGACGATTGCGGCGAGTGAGGATTCGCTGAAGGGATTGACGTCGTTGGAGAATGTGCAGCTGCCGGCGTATTCGGCTTGGGTGGTGGAGGTGCGGTAGGGGCCTGATTTGAACAGAAGCAGATCCCCTGCGGGGATGACAGAAAGAAAAGCAAAGGCAAAAGCACTCGCGCGCTACCACCCACCCCCGCGAGCTGCGCTCGCCGGGGACCCCGGCCACGCGCGATAACCCACCCTTTCACGATGAAGCTGTGAAAGGGTAGGCCACCCGGTTCGTGGTGACAGACGGTTCCCGTCCGTTTCGAGTTGTGAGTTTTGGAGTTGTGAGCAGTTATTGCTGGAGGACGGCGACGCCGTACTGCGGCAGGGTGACGGAGCTGGTGGTATTGCCGGCGAGGACGTCGTGCATGGTGGAGGGGAGTGCGATGGTGACGGGGTCGGCGTTGTAGTTGGTGAGGATGAGGATGTGTTTGTTGTCACCGCTGCGGATGGCGACGTCGACGCCTTCGGGGATATTGGGAAGGATGGGGGCGATGCCGGCGTCGGAGAGCATCCAGGCGGCGGCGCGCTTCATGGCGGCGGGGTCGAGTGAGGCGCCGATGTAGGTGATGGAGCCTTTGCCGAGCTTGCGGGTGACGGCGGCGGGCTGGTCGTCGAGCCAGCCGTTGGATTTGCCGTAGCGCATGAGGACTTTGGTTTCGGGCGATTTCACGGTGAGGAACTCGGCCCAGAGATTGTCGTGCGCATCGCCCCAGTCGCCGGAGAGCGGCACGGTTTCATCGAGCGCGTAGAACTGCTCGACGCGGGCGCCGAGCAGTGGCTCGAGCGGGCCGGGCTGGCGTTCGGTCCAGAGGGCGTTGTCTTCATCCTTCATACCGGAGCGCGGACCAAGGACAAGATGGCCGCCGTTGCGGACGTAGGCCTCGAGGTTCTTCGCGGCCTCGGGCGTGATGAGGTTGAGCGCGGGCGCGACGACGAGTTTGTAGTGGTCGAGCGGGATGGTGTCCTTGACGATATCGATGGAGCGGACGGCGTCATGGAGCGGCGTGTAGAAGCTCATGAAGGCGTCGACGGGATCGAAGTTTTTGTTGTGGCGCTGCCAGTCGATGGCCCAGCGTGAGGGGTAGTCGTTGAGGAGGGCGACCTCGGAGTGCACGGTAGTGCCGGCGAGCGCGGGGCCCGCCTTGTCGAAGTCAGTGCCGAGTTGTTGAACTTCGGTGTAGAGCGGAACGGGGGTGCCGTCGGCGCCGACGAGCGTACCGTGGTATTGCTCCTGCCCGTTGAGCGCGCTGCGCCACTGCCAGTATTCGACGGCCTCAGAGCCGTGGCCGATGGCGTTCCAGGCCATGGCGCGGACCTCGCCCTTGTTGAGCGAGTTGTTGACGGGGTGCCAGTTGACGAAGCCGGGCTGCGTCTCCATGACCCAGAAGTTTTTGCGGAGAAAGCCGCGGGTGAGGTCGTGGGTGGCGCCGTTGCGCTCGAAGTTGAGATGGCCGCCGCCGACGTAGTCGTCCCAGGAGGCAAGGTCGAGGTCCTGGGAGACGGTGTAGTGGTCGTAGGCTTCAAACCAGCCCATCATGTTGGTGGTGATGAACTGGCGCTTGTCGGCGTGGGCGCGGATGGCGTCGAGCTGGTTGCGCTGGTAGCTGCGCCAGGTGTCGGAGACGAACTCGCGCCAGGCGAGGTTGAGGCCGGGGTTTTCGGCGCGCTCTGAGGGATGGGGGATGTTGATCTGATCCCAGTTGCTGTAGGTTTGGGACCAGTAGGCGGTGGTCCAGCGCTTGTTCAGGTTGTCGAGGGTCTTGTAGTGGTCGCGAAGCCAGTCCTGAAACTGCGCGCGGTTGTCGGGGCCTTCGCTGTCGGCGGCGTATTCGTTGTCGATCTGCCAGCCGATGACGTTGGGGTCGTGACCGAAGCGCTCGGCGAGTTTGGTGGCGATGATGCGGCAGAGCTCGCGGTACTTGGGGTCGCCGAAGTCAAACTGCTGGCGGGCGCCGTGGGTGTCCTTCCGGCCGTCCGGCTTGGTGCGAAGGGTTTCGGGGTACTTCTGCGTGAGCCAGGCGGGCGGCGCGGCCGTGGGCGTGCCGATGACGATGGCGATGTGGTGTTTCTCGGCGAGGCGGATGGCGCGGTCGAGCCAGTCAAGCTGGAAGTTGCCTTCGCTGGGCTCGAGCGTTGACCAGGCGAACTCGCCGATGCGGGCGAAGTGGATGTGGGCCTGCTCCATGAGGGTGAGGTCGGCGTCCCACCGGGATTCGGGCCACTGCTCGGGGTACCAGGCGGCGCCGAGCTCGAGGGGAACTTTGTTGGGCTCGGGTGGGAGCGGCTGCTGGGCGTTGATGGCGAGGGGAAGGGTGCAGGCGGCAGCGAGGAGGGCGAGGGCGAGCTTCTTCTTCATCGAGTCTCCGGGTGGATCTGGTGTGACTTCTCCGGGGCTAAAGCCGGTTAACTGTGCAACGCTGTCCAATGGACTAAAGCCCACTGCTGCTCCGGGCTATGAGGTGGTGGTGGTCGAAGTGGATTGGCCGTAGGTGGCGTTGGCGCCGTGCTTGCGGAAGTAGTGGCGGTCGAGGAGAGCTTGTGAGACCTCGGCGGCCTCGTGCTTAAGCGTCAGGGTGCGGTAGGCCATGCGGGCGACGGCTTCGAGGACGACCGCGTTGTGGGCGGCGTCGTGCGGCGTGCGGCCCCAGGCGAAGGGTGCGTGGCCGGCGACGAGGCAGGCGGGAACGGCGAGAGGGTCGATCGCGGGGTGGTTGGCGTCGCCCTTGAAACGGGCGACGATGGCGAGGCCGGTTTCGTGAACGTAGCGGCCGGAGATGGCTTCGTCGGTGAGTGGGGCGGTGACGGGGACGGGGCCATAGAAGTAGTCGGCGTGCGTGGTGCCGAGCGGAGGGATGGGCAGGCCGGCCTGGGCGAAGCTGGTGGCGTACTCGGAGTGGGTGTGGACGACGGCGCCGATAGAGGGGAACTCGCGGTAGAGGAGCGTGTGGGTGTCGAGGTCGGAGGAGGGGCGGAGGTCGCCTTCGACGATCTTGCCATTGAGGTCGGTGACGACCATGTGGCCGGGGCGGAGGTGGTCGTAGTCGACGCCGGAGGGCTTGATGACGACGAGGCCTTCGTTGCGGTCGACGCCGGAGGCGTTGCCGAAGGTGTAGAGGACGAGGCCGCGGCGGACGAGCTCGAGGTTGGCTTCAAGGACCTCTTCGCGAAGTTGTTTGAGCAGCATAGCGAGTCCTTCTTTTTATAACGCAGCGGAGTTGAGCTGCGATTTCGTGGCTGGCGTCAGGCCTGGGCGCGGACTTCGGCGGCGATGTCGCGGAGCGAGCGCAGAACGTCGCCGAGATGCGCGGTAACGGACTCGTCTCCGAAGGCGAAGTAGACGCGGCGGAAGAGCGGATAGAGCTTGTCGTAGATCGCCGCGGATTTTGGATCAGGCAGGAAGACGCGGTGTTGGGGGCACATCTTCTGCTGGGCTGTCTCTATATCGGGGAAGATGCCGGCGGCGAGCTGCGCGAAGATGCCGGAGCCGATGCTGGTGGGCGGCGTGGTGGGGACGAGCACGGGCTTCGAGAAGACGTTGGCGTAGACCTGGTTGAGCACGGCGTTATTTTGCGGGATGCCGCCGGCGTTGATGATGCGCTCGATGGGCACGCCGTACTCAGCCATGCGCTCGAGGATGATGCGGGTGTGGAGGGCGGTGCCTTCGATGGCAGCGAAGAGCTCGTCCTGCGCGGTGTGGATGAGGTTCCAGCCGAGGGTGATGCCGCCGAGCTCGCTTTTGACGAGCACGGTGCGGTCGCCGTTATCCCAGGAGAGGCGCAGAAGGCCGGTCTGGCCCGCACGGTAGTTTTCGAGGCCTTCGGAGAGCTTGCGGACGTCGGTGCCGGCACGTTTGGCGATGGCTTCGAAGATGTCGCCGACTGCGGAGAGGCCGGCTTCGACGCCGGTGAGCGCGGGGTGCACGCTGCCGGGGACCACGCCGCAGACGCCAGGGATGAGGTTGGCGGTGTGGCCCATGGCGATGATGCAGGTGGAGGTGCCGACGACGTTGACGACGTCGCCTTCGCGGCAGCCGGCGCCGATGGCGTCCCAGTGGGCGTCGAAGGCACCGACGGGGATGGGGATGCCGGCGCGGAGGCCGAGCTTCGTGGCCCACTCGGGAGAGAGGTGGCCGGCGATGTGGTCGGAGGTGAGGACTTCGCCGGCCATTTTGTCGCGGACACCGGTGAGGAGTGGATCGAGCTCGGTGAGGAAGGCTTCAGGAGGATAGCCGCCCCAGCGGGGGTTCCAGAGCCACTTGTGACCCATGGCGCAGGCGGAGCGTTTGACTTCCGCTGGGTTGGTGATGCCGGCGAGGGTGGCGGCGACCATGTCGCAGTGCTCGAAGGCGGAGGCGAACTGCGGGCGCTTGTCGGGATTGTGGCGGAGCCAGTGCAGGAGCTTGGCCCATCCCCACTCGTGGGAGTAGACGCCGCCGCACCACTGGATGGCTTCGAGGTTGCGGGCGTGAGCGAGGGCGGTGATCTGCTGGGCTTCGCGGAGGGCGCGGTGGTCGCACCAGAGGTAGTACTCGTCGAGCGGCTGCATTTTGGCGTCGACTGGAATGACGCTGGAGCCGGTGGTGTCGAGCGCGATCGCTTCGACCTGATCGCCAGAGGTGCCGGTCTCAGCGAGAACCTGCTTCATGGCCGCGACGAGCGCGTTCATCTGGTCGTTGTGAGATTGGGTGGCGAAGTCAGGGTCGTCGCGGCGGCGGTGCAGGGGATAGCTGGCGGAGGCTGTTCCGAGGCGGCCGCGCTCGGCATCGAGCAGGGTGACACGTGTGCTGAGGGTTCCGAAGTCGACTCCGGCAACGATACGCATTCGAACTCTTTCCTTGCCCGAGGATAGGCGGGAGACTGGTCTCGAAAGACGTATTCAAATTTATCGCATTGGGAGGGGTTCGGCTGGGTAAGGACTGCTGGGCGAGGATGAGAGTTACTGGGCTCCGCTGAATCTACTGGGCGCCGCGACGGCGGACGATGGTCTTGATGGTCTCGAACATGATGAGGAAGTCGAGGCCCATGGACTTGTGCTTGAGGTAGTAGAGGTCGTAGGAGAGCTTCTCGCGGCATTCGGCGAGGGTGGCACCGTAACCGTAGCGCACTTGCGCCCATCCGGTAAGGCCGGGGCGGACCATGTGACGCAGGTTGTAGAAGGGGATCTCCTCGGCGAGCCAGGAGGTGAATTCGGGGCGCTCGGGGCGCGGGCCGACGAAGCTCATCTCACCGCGAAGAACATTCCAGAGCTGCGGGATCTCGTCGATGCGGGTCTTGCGGAAGAAGCCGCCGACGCGGGTGACGCGGGGATCGTCCTTGGTGGCCCAGCGCGCGCCCTTGGCTTCGGCGTCGGTGAACATGGTGCGGAATTTGTGCACCTTGAACGGTTTGTTGTCGAGACCGACGCGCGTCTGCGAGAAGAAGATGGGGCCCTTTGAGGAGAGCTTGATGGCCAGCGCAACGAACGGGAAGAACGGAACGAAGAGCAGAAGGATGATGAGCGCAACGACGAAGGAGGCGAGGCGCTGAGTCAATTGAAGCGACTGCTTCATGTTGAAGCCTTCGCAGAAGAGCAGGTTGCTGGGGCGAAGGCCTTCGAGCTGCAGCTTGCCGGTGAGCCGCTCGAGCAGGTTGCCGACCTCTTCGATCTCGATGCCGCGCATGCGCATGGCGAGCAGGTCATCGACGGGGAGCTCGCCGCGGCGCTCTTCCATGGCGATGACGATGCGGTGGATGGGAGGTTTAAGCGCGGCGACGCGTTCGATGATGTCATGGTGGGAAGCGGGCCCATCGGGCGAGGCGAGCAGCGGACTGGTGAAGTCGATGACCTCCATGCCGGCTTCCTTGCGGGTGCGGATGGCTTCGACGAGGTTAGCGGCGATCTGGCCATTGCCGAGGACGAAGACGCGCTCCTGGAACATGGCTTTGCCGCTGATCCACTCGAAGGCGCGACGCCACACGATGAGGAAGGTGACGACGAGCGCGAGGCCCAGCAGGAAGACGTAGTGCGCGATGTCCGCCTGCGGGAACATGAAGATGACCAGCGACAGCAGCAGCGAAAGGCAGCCGATGACGAGCAGCAGGCGGAAGTAGATCTCCCAGGGCGCGGAGAGTTGCTGGGGCTCGTAGAGATCGAAGTAGTAGGCGCAGAGGATCGTGAGTATGGTCAGAATGCCGATTTTCAGCAGGCCATGATTGGTCGAGAGAACGTTCATCGTCGAAGGCCCGAAGAGAACCAGGCAGGCGACGATAAAGGAACCACCGACGATCAGGGCCTCGCAGAGAAGGAGGATGACCGTGCGCGTGGGGTAGTAGACGTTCAGAAATCGAATCATGGTCGGGTTGATTCAGGTGTTGCTGAAGACTCTTAGTTCACTGCGTCGTACGTATAGTAACTGTCTGCAGAAGGCGGATTTTTTACGGCGTTGAGGACAAAACCGATGATATTCGAGGCCTTGAGCTCATGCTGCGCGCGCTGCGCGACGGTGTAGCTGGTGATGCCGGAGCGTGCGACGAGCAGAACAGCGTCGCAGGCGCGGCCCATGGCGACGGAGTCGGAGACCGGGATGACGGGCGACGAGTCGACGATGATCCAGTCGAAGTGCTCGTTGGCGATGCGGAGCAGCTCCTCGAAACGCGGACTGCCGGCGAGGTCGGCGGCACGGTCTCCGACGCTTCCACCGGGGATGACGACGAGATTATTCAGGAACGGCGCGATGAGGCGAGAGGGCGTACTGGCGGGCGAGGGACGCTGCATGGCATCGACGATCTCGCACTTGCCGGAGAGATAGTCGGAAAGGCCGGGGTGGGCCTGGCAGCCGAAGTACTCCTGCAGGGTGGAGCGGCGCATGTCGCCATCGATGAGCAGGACCTTGCTGTTCTTGTGCAGGGCGAGCGAGAGTGCGAGGTTGGCGGCGATGAAGCTCTTGCCTTCCTGGGGAACGCCGCTGGAGACGAGCAGCGACTGCAGGCGGTTCATCGCGCGGAACTCCTGCAGGCGGGAGCGCAGGCTGCGGAACTGTTCGACCATCGCGCCACGCTGCTCAAGAGCAGGGAAGCGTTCGATGGCGAGGTGCCAGTCGGTGGCGCGAATCTCGCTCCACAGGGTGCGGCCAACGGGATGGCGGTCGACGACGGCAGGTGCCGACAGCGGCGCAGCTTCGAGCAGAGGCGAGGAGAAGCGCTCGCCGGTTGGGCGGCTGCTTCGTTCCGGGATGCGCTCGGGGATGACGGGCGGGATGAACGGCTGAGGCTCGGGCGTGTCCATGCGCTCGACGGCGGGGCGATCGGGGCGCTCCATGTGAGCGCGGGTTACAGCGGGCGCGATCGGCTGCATGCGCGATGGGGGCTCAACCGGTGCGGCTTCGGCCTCGGGCGCAGGTGTGAGTACGGCGCTCTTGGTATCTTCGCGCTCTGCCTGGCGCTCTGCTTCAGCTCGCTGCAACGCTTCGTAAATGCGGCTCATCGGACCTGCCTTTCCGCAGTTCGACCAAAGAAGTGAATTGGGCGGGAACCATCTCCAGGCCCGGAACTCATGCGCGATTCCTCGACCACGTCATTGGGAGGAATCAGAAAGGATTGCATCTCCAGCTCGAGGTCCGCGGCGACGGAGGTGACGGTCTCTCCGGTGACCTGCGGTGTCTGCTCAACGTACGCGAGGATGAGGGAGTGCTCGCAGATGAGATTGATGAGCCGGGGGATGCCGCGGCTGTGCTGGTGAACGAGGCGTGCGGCCTCGGGTGTGAAGATGGGCTGCGTGGCTCCGGCGATGCGCAGGCGCTCGACGATGTACTCGCAGGTCTGGTCGGAGATGAGCGGCTGGGTGCGGCACCAGAGGAAGATGCGCTGGCGGAGCTGGCGAACGCTGGGGTGGCGCAGCTTCTCTTCGAGCTCGGGCTGGCCGGAGAGCACGATCTGCAGCAGCTTTTCGGACGAGGACTCGAGGTTGGTAAGCAGGCGAATCTCCTCGAGCAGCTCCCAGGAGAGGTTCTGGGCTTCGTCAACAACGACGACGCAGGTCTCGTTCATGCGGAAGCGCTCGATGAGCCAGCGATTGAGCTGGAGAAGCATGCCGCTCTTGGTGCGCGAGGTCGGCGTGAGGCCGAAGTCCGAGAGCACGAACTCGAGGAAGTCGAGCGGCTCGAGCAGCGGGTTGAAGACGAACGAGGTGTAGACGCGCTCCTGGCTGAGCGCGCTGAGCGCACGGCGCAGGATGGTGGTCTTGCCGGTGCCGACCTCGCCGGTAAGGACGGTGAAGCCTTTGCGGGCGAAGATGCCGTACTCGAGCCCGGCGAGGACCTCGCGGGTATGCGGCATCATGTACATGAACCGCGGGTCCGGACTGGTGCCGAACGGACTGTTCTGCAGGTTGAAGAACTTTTTATACATGGCTATCCACCCACTTTCGCCAGAGGCGGATTCGCCGGTTTGAGACGGCGCTTGAACCAGCTGGTGCCATTCGTGGCCGAAGCGGTCGTGTTGGGGCTGAGCGCGATGATGCCCAGGGTTGGCAGCTTGGTGAAGGCCCAGACGTCACGTTCGGAGCGAAGCGACTTGTCGCGGTACTCGAGGTAGGCGGCGAGCGCGATGCCCAGCGCAAGGCCCAACGCGAGTCCGCCGAGTGCGAAGATGGAGCGCTTGGGGAAGGTGGGCTCATCGGGCAGATTCGCATCATCCAGCAGGCGCAACTGCTCTCCCTGCTGCTGGTTTTCAAGTTCGGTGGCCATCTGCGATTGATTTTTCTTCGCTAACAGATCGTCGTAACCCTTTTCTGCCGTCGCATAATCGCGGCTGAGTTCCTTGTATTTTGCGGCGACCAGCGGGCTGGATTGCAGGCGTCCCTGGTACATGCCAATTTGGCGCTGGATGTTGCTCTGATCCCGGCGCTTCTGCTGGATCGCGTCATCGATTGCAGCGATCTGCGCACGCAGCTGGCGTACGGCGGGCGATTCGACGGCGACCGGAGCCCCGTTGGGGCTGCCAGCGGTTCCGTTTTGCGCGATCTGCTTTTTCAGATCGGCGATCTTACGCTTGGTGGCAATGACGTCCGGATATTCCGGTGTGTAATGAATCTGGAGATCGGAGAGTTGGTCCTGCAGGTTCTGCATCTGCTTGGCCTGTTCTTCGGTTGCCTGAGGTGCGCCGCGCGGGGCCGGCACCGCTTTGCCGCCGTTCTCGGAGGTAGAGATAAGGCCGTTGCCCTGCTGGGCGAGCATCGCCTCGCGGTAGGACCGATCCTGTTGCAACTGGGTCAGCGCCTGGTTGGCCGAATCGAGCTGCGAGTTCAGGGTGGTGAGCATGTTCATGTTCGCGTCCTGGTCGTCAGGCAGAGCGCCGATGTTCTCGCGCTGGAAGGCAGCCAGCTTCGCATCCTGCGCATCGAGGTTGCTCTTCGCGTCGTTGAGCTGCTGCTCGAGAAAATCGGTCGTGCCTTGTGCGGACTCCACACGGGATTTCTGACTTTCACTGATAAAGAGGCCCGTGATCTGGCGGCAGACCTGCTGCGCGGTGTGGGCGTCACCTGCCTTGAACGAAATGGTGAAGCCGGGCAGGCCGCCTGCACCGGAGATGTCGGAGTGGATCGCCTTGATGGCGATGTCATCGCGAACCTGTTGCAGGCGGCTGTCCATGTCGCCCTTGGAGGCGGCGAGGTTGTACTGCTTGATGATCGGCTCCAGGCGCGAGCGGCTGAGGATCTGTTCCTTCATGGAGGCCAGACGGCTGTCCAGGCCTTCGTCGACGACAGACTTGACGTAGTCGTCGGGGACCTTCGGCTGCTCGACGAGCACCAGGGTCTGGGAGGTATAGACCGGCGTGATGCGGAAGCTGATCGCCAGCGCTACAAGCGGAAGGACAACCGCGGGAATGAGGATGATCAGCCAGCGGCGCTTCAGAATGGTTAGGTAGTCTTCTATCGTTAGTGTGCGGTGACCAAGCATGAGGAGTACCCTTACCGGCCGCTGACACGCGGCGCAGGAGCGAATGTGATGCCAAAGCCGAAGACGTTATTCGTGCCGTTGAATGCGGTGTTCAGATAGAACGGATTTACAGAGGATTGCGAGATGCCCGTGTAGCTTCCATAACAGGAGAGTGACTCGGTGATGCGCCGCGCCAGCTGGACGGCCCCGAAGACAGAGTTGTAACGCGGGGTGAGGCCGTTCACAGGACTGAGACCCACGTTGCGCGAGTAACTGACCTGCATGCCAAGATTCCAGTCGCGAGTGAGGGGGCGATTCATACCTGCCAAAATTGAGTCCGTCAGGGAGCCGAAGATGATGCCCGATCCGCTGCTCACCCCACGGGTGTAGGTCGCGTAAAAGCCGGTGGTCCGGGTTGCATAGTTTGCCTGGGCGGTACCTGCAACGATCCACTTACTTGGAATCGGGGCGAATGTCGTTCCGTGAGTTCTGGATGGACCGAAGTTGACCGTCGTGCTCACTCGGCGTGTCCAAGCCCGCGAAAAGCTCACGTTCGCTCCTTCGGTCTCAATCTTGTACCCAGCATAGCTTGGGAAGGTCGTGTCACTGTAGTTCACGTCGGCGCCTACTGAAGTTCGCGCGTCAATCCGGTAGTTCGGGCCGAAATTGGCGGAGGTCGTGTCTGTATTCAGGGCGTTGACACCGCCGTTGAAGTGGAGCACCTGCCACGCCCCGGAAGCCTCAAGATCCAGGCTGGGCGTGGTTTGCCATGTGGCGCTGCCCTGCACACCATTGGCGATACGCGTACCGGAGTTCGTCAAGATGCTCTGATCGGGCCCGATGCCGGTCTGGACGGGGAAGACACCTACATCGCCCACGCCGGCCACGCCCGAAAGTCCGGTTGTGGGGGCGCCGGGGAGGTAGCTGAGCGAGTCTGAGACAACAAAGACCCACGACTTGCTCTGCGCGACCTGGGAGACCGCCAGATCCTGAAAGGTTTCCGTGCTGCTATTTCCGGGCACCGACGTAAAGAAAAGGCCGCCGGAATAAACCATGCTGAAGGGGAATCTTTGGCTGATGGAGAGATAACCGAGGTTCCCGCTCAGCGCCGTGCTGGAGTCCACCGATGCTCCGGCTTCCGACGTTGTTTCAAGCATCTCCGATCCGCTCAGGGAGTAGGTGAGCGTGCCGAGGTGGGTCGGCAGATTGAAGCCGAAGCCACTCGTCGGCATGGCATTCGAGACCGGCGCAGGCGAGTCCGCCTGTGCGCGCGCGGCGGTCGGCAGGCCCAGGAGCGATATTACGAGCAGGCTTGTGCTTACGCCTCTCATGGGACCACAACCGTATCGTTGGGCTCCAGCGTTACGTCTCTGGGGTTGTCTCCGCGCAAAGCTGACTTGTAGTTGAATGGAATCTTCTCCTGCTTTCCTTGAGGCCCACGCAAAATATAGATGCGTTTTGTGCGCGCATAGGGAGTCGGGCCTCCCGCTACGGCAATGGCCTGCACTACCGTCATCCCCGGAGTGAGCGGAATGGCACCGACATGGCCCACCTCGCCAACGATAAAGATGTGCTTGCTGTTAACCGCTTCGACTCCAACAGTTACGACAGGATCCTGGATGTATTTCTTGTACTGTTCGGTCAGGATTGCGGTCAGTTGCAAGGGAGTGAAGCCAGCGGCTTTCACATCGTGCAGCAGGTTCAGTGAGATCATGCCGTCGGGACGGACGGTGAAGGAGCCGGAGAGATTCTGCTCTTTCCAGACACTGATCTTGAGGACGTCCTCGGGCCCGATCTTGTAGGTGGAAGGGTCGACGGCCATGGAGGCGACGGCGTCTGTATTGGGAGTTGCCGGGGCCTGGCTGGCGGGCTCGGGAGTGGGAGTAAGAATGGGCTTAGCGGCTTGAGCCACGCAGAGGGCAGCAATACCCAGCATTCCGAGAAAGACAAGAACTCCGCGGAAGGATGTGGAACGGTTAATCTTTGAAGCAACGGTAGTGATGAATGCCCTCACAAAATCCTCTCGTATTAAGCTGTATGCACAACGGTTGCCAAATTCCTGTGGAAGGTGGTCTGAGACGTCCCGAGGGGACGTATTCCGGCCCGAATGGTGGGCCCGCACCGCTCATTTGCGGCGTTAGTTGATGCCGCTGCAGCGAGGAGATACGTAGAACTAATAGTATCGCCCCGGTCGGAAGACACTTATGTGGGAATTTTTTTGCCACTCTTGTGCAAGAAGATTCTCAATCTGGAATCGCCGGAGTGCAATAGGCTATGGTGCATGGGAGGATTGGGCGCCCGCCGGGAACGGCAGGTAAATTGCTTCAGTTCCTCTCAGAGGATCCTGGTCTCCATGATGGTTACCCAACCGGTCATCCACCCCGCCCCTGTGGCTCCTTCGGGCCAAGAGCGCGAGATGGTTCCTGTGCGTTCTGCCTGGCAGCGCTGGCTGCCGCCGCTGCTCCTGACTGCCATCGTGGTGGCGATCTACTGGAGCATTTCGATCAAGCTGGTTGAAAACTGGTATTTGGACCCGGACTTTTCACACGGCTTTCTGGTTCCGCTGTTCTCGGCCTACCTGATCTGGACGAAACGCGAAACGCTGAAGAACACTCCGGTGCGGCAAAGCTGGGCTGGTTTGCCGCTGATCGTGCTGGCGATCATCACGCTGTTTCTGGGGGTGTACGGGGCCGAGCTGTTTCTTGCGCGCATCTCGCTGGTGATGCTGCTGGCCGGCCTGATATGGATGATGGCCGGGCGAGAGATGCTCCGCGAGCTGCGCTTTCCGGTGCTCGTCCTTCTGCTGGCCATTCCGCTGCCGAAGGTTATCTATAACCAGATCACGTTCCCGCTGCAGATCTTCGCCTCGAAGGTCGCTGCCGTCGTCCTTCCGCTCTTCGGAGTTCCGGTGATGCGCGATGGGAACATTATTCAGTTGCCCTCGATGCCGCTGGAGGTGGCTGAGGCGTGCAGCGGCATCCGGTCGCTGATGAGCCTGTTTACGGCGGCGATCTTCTATGGCTACTTCCTGGAGCCGAAGACGAGTCGCCGGGTGATTCTCGCGCTTGCGGCGCTGCCGATCGCGGTGCTTGCCAACGGAGCGCGGATTGTCGGCACCGGGCTTGCCGTGCAGTACTGGGACCCGGATAAGGCACTCGGATTCTTCCATGAGTTTTCCGGCTGGCTGATCTTTGTTGTATCGCTGATGCTGCTGTACCTTCTTCACACCGCGATGAATTTCCAGGCTCGCCTGAGTGGAGGCCGCCGATGAGATCTGCAAAGTTCTGGGTGGTGCTGATTCTGCTCGCCGGCTGCCTTACCACGCTGAAGCTGCGCGGCGACGTGGATCACGTTCCACCGACCCCGCCGCTCTCGCTGCTGCCGGAGACGATCAATGGCTGGACGGCGCAGGATTATCCGCTGGACAGCGAGACGCTGGCGGTCCTCGGTGACGGCCGTTTCCTGAATCGTGTTTATACGGACGTCAATCCGGGCGGACAGCGGGCTCCCGTGTCGCTGTTTATCGGCTACTTCCCGACGCAGCGATCCGGACAGTCCATTCACTCTCCGCAGAACTGTCTGCCCGGAGCGGGCTGGGCATTTCTCTCGTCCAAGGTGATCAATCTGCCTACGGCGGATGGCCGCCCCTATCCTGTGGGCGAGTATCTGATCGGAAACGCGGGCCAGAAGCAGGTAGTGCTGTACTGGTACCTGGCACACGGCCGCAGCGTGGCGAGCGACTACAAGGCGAAGGCGTACATGATGCTGGATGCCATCCGCTGGAATCGCACGGACGGCGCACTCGTGCGCATCGTCACACCGGTGGGACCGAACGAGATGCTGGACTCTGCACAGCAACGCGCGATTCAGTTTGCCAATCACGTGACTCCGCTGCTGCCCCGCTTTATTCCTAATTGATCGTGTACGTTATTTTTTTGAGTTCGGCTGACGCTCGGCCGGGATCTTCGGATTCCGGAGCGGGTCAGTTTGCAGCTATCAGATGTGAATCGTTTGGCGTTGAGGATGACGTCGCCGGCTCTTCGAGCCGCTTCGGGAAGGAATTTTGATGATGAACACGCACTCTCACCGGATGGGCCGGCTTTCGGCCCTCGCTTGTCTAACCGTACTTGCCCTGCAGGGATGCACGCGCAACCCGAACGTTCGCAAGGTGAAATACCTGAACAGCGGAAAGACCTATGCTGCGCAGGGCAAGGAGAAGGAAGCGATCATTCAGTTCTCCAACGCAATCAAGATCGACCCACGCTATGCGGACGCGCACTTTGAGCTGGCGAAGGCGTATCTGAAGAGCGGCTCGCCGATGGGCGCGTACACCGAGCTTCGCCGCACGGTCGATCTCGATCCGAAGAATGTCGAAGCGCATCTGTATCTCGGTCAGGTTTATCTCGCCGGGCACGCCTATCCGAAGGCGCTCGAGCAGGCGAATGCGATGCTGGCGATTAATCCGAAGAACGCCGATGCCTGGGGGCTGAAATCCGGCATCGCCATGGCGAACGGCGATCATGGGGAGGCACTGAAAGACATTCAGCAGGCGCTGACCTATGATCCCAACCGCGCCGGCTTCCACGCTCAGCTCGGTCTCATTCAGGCGGCCGATCCTTCGACGGCCAGCCAGGGCGAAGCCCAGGTGCGGGATGCGGTGAAGCTCGATCCGAAGAACGAAGCCGCTCACCTGCTGCTCGCCAGCATGCTGGAACGGAAGGGTGACTCCGTCGGCGCGCACGCTGAAGCCCAGGCTGTAACGCAGATCGATCCGAAAAATGTTCGCGCGTGGATGATGCTGGCCGCCCTGGAGTACCAACACGGGGACAAGGCAAAGGCCGAGTCCACCCTGATGCAGGCCACAGACAATCTGCATGACACCACCGAAGGCGCCTCGCTGCTGTTTAACTTCTATCGCCAGACCGGCCAGTTCGATCGGGCGTCGAGCGTTTACGAGCAACTGGTCAACAAGTACCCGAAGAGCGTGCCCATTAAGATGGTGTATGCCGAGATCCTTGTGGACCAGGGCAACTTCGCGAAGGTGCAGCAGATCGTCGATGATCTGAACAAGAACAAGAACACCGCCGCCGATCCGCAGGTGCAGGCCATGACGGGCATGCTGCTGCTGCGCTCCGGCAAGACAAGCGACGCGCTCACGCTATTGCAGAACGGGGTTAAAAACGCTCCGGACAATCTGGTTTTGAAGTACTGGCTTGCGCAGGCCGACAGGGTGAAGGGCGATCTCCCCGGAGCCGAGGAGAATCTTCGTGCCGTGACGCAGGCGCAGCCCAACAACTTCCGGGCACAAGAGGATCTCGCCCAGATTGCCGGGCAGACGCATGACAACGCACTCCTGCAACAAGTTTCCGAGACGATGATCACGCGCTTCCCGAACTCGTCTGAAGGCTATCTGTGGCGCGCTGTGGCGGAGGCGGCGCAGAACCAGCCGGACAAGGCCGAGGCAGATCTGCAGACAGCCATCAAGAAGAATCCGAAGGACTCCGCCTCGCTTGTTGCGCTAGCGGAGATGCGTTTCCGCGAGAAGCGCGATCCGGAAGGCGTCCAGCTGGCTCAGCAGGCCCTTGATGCCAATCCGAATCAGCTGCCGGCGTTGCAGTTGCTGGAAGGCTACTACATGTCTCAGCACCAGCCGGACAAGGCTGTTGCCCTGGTACAGCAGGAGATCGCCAGGAACCCGAACAACAGCGCAGTCTATGACCAGCTCGCCAATCTTCAGCTAGCGACCAAGGATGTGAATGGGGCGCTGAGCTCGGCTCAGAAGGCGATGCAGTTGAATCCCTCAGACGGCGCAGCGGTATTGGCGTACACCCGCGCGACGACGGCGTCCGGGAACTCGGGTGCAGCGATCGCGAAGTGGCAGCAATGGAACAGCGCGCATCCGAACGATCCGAATGGCGATGTGATCCTCGGCACGCTCGAGGAGGCGCGGGGCAATGTGCATGGGGCAGAGGATGACTACAAGAAGGCTCTCACCATCCAGCCTGACGATGCGACGGCGCAGAACAACCTCGCATTCCTGATGCTGAATAACAACGAGGACGTCGACATGGCGCTCTCGCTCGCTCAATCGGCGCGGCGTTCGATGCCGCACTCGCCGAACACGGCAGATACGCTCGCCTGGGCCTACTATCACAAGGGAATCTACGCATCCGCTGTTAGTCTGCTTGAGGATGCGGCGAAGACGTATCCTAACGACCCCTCGATCCAGTACCACCTCGGGATGGTCTACAGCAAAATGGGCAAGAAGGCGGACGCAGCCGATCACCTGAAGAAAGCGGTCAGCCTTGCTCCTGGAACGCAGGTAGGAAACGACGCCAGCAAGGCGCTCAGCTCCCTCTAGTCACTTTCCGCAGACGTAATGCCACGCAGAGTCTGCTCTGCGTGGCGTTTTCATTCGCCGGTGATGCAGGCCCACACGGCGCGGCAAAACGGACCCCCGCGAGGCGTCTCCGCTGGGGTCACACGGCGTCGGAGTACGCGACTTCCTGTCCTGAACCCGAGATGTCGCGGCTGCGGATAGGCAGGGTCCAGGACTGCAGAGGCGTTCGCCGGTTTACAGATTCGAATCTGCGCGACGGCAGGGAAGCCAGCGACCTGTTGCAGGCTCTATGCTGCCCCGCTGCTGGCATCATGCCCCGCTCGTGGAGCGAGGAGTTCTGTTCAGAGCATAGAAAAGCAGGGAGCCCGAATGGACTCCCTGCTGTAAGTTGGTAAGGAAGTAAGGTTAGGCAGAGAAGCGCGCGCCCAGCCGACGGCGAGCGATCGCTGCTGCACCCAGCAGTCCGGTTCCGAGCAATGCAAGGCTGCTCGGTTCAGGTACGGGAGGCGTCGGGCTTGTAATGCCCGTGGCGGAGAAGCTGCCGATAACGGTACCCGCCTGGTTGATGGTGAAGTTGAACGAGCCTGGAGTTGGATCGAACCCGGTCAGAGTAAACGTCCCGGTGCCGAAGACAGCGAAGTCCTCGAATCCGGCGCCACTGCCCGTGGGATAAAACCACTCAGACATTAGAGTGAACGTGGAACTGGTGGCACCAGTTGTGGTGATATAGACCGGCAGGGAGCCACCGGTTGGATGATTGATGATGCAAGTGGACATTACCGTGGCGCAACTCGCTGGACTTACTGTTCCGAGCGGAACGGAATGTCCGGCGAGGTAGAAGCAGTTGGATGCTGTGGTGCAGTTGATCGTCTGGGCCTGAAGACCTGCAGTCGCGAAGTCACCGCTTGGCGCGCTGAAGCCGTAGGTAACTGTCGACGACGGTGACGGGAAATTGAGAGTGTTCGTGCCAGGATCGTAAACATCGTCTCCGGTTACGTTGACGGTCCCGTTGATCTGACTAGCACTTGCCATTGTTGCTGAAGCTGCGAATGCAGCTCCAAGGGCTAAAACCCACAACGTGTTTTTCATAGTCCTCCTCGACTCCGCCTCCAGCGAAGTGCCTGTAGGTGCTGCCACCAATTGAGCTGCAAACCCTCCCCAGGAATGGTGACCGCGGAATCGTGCGCCCCGTGGCCCCCAACTACGTCTGCAGTGCTCACCCATGTATGAGCGCATTGGTTGCCTAACGGTTGTTTTGTGGATTGTGGTACTTGGGTCACCACTTTTGGAGTTACCGTGAATTTTTATGCACAGTAGTGTTGAAGAATCTTCCACTTGGCTGCTGTACAGGCGAAACGGCCAATGACATTCATGTCATTCGACGCGGTAGCAGGATCTCGCGGCGCGAGTTCGCGCGCAAATTTTCGATCGATGAAACGTCTGTATCTCGCAGGAATCCAGCGAGTTAGTGGATCAACAGATTGGAGAACGAGTCTCTGACGCCGCGCAGTTCATCGCGGTCGCTATCCTCAAGGCAATGCCGGAGCTGCGTGCGCTGCAGCTTTTCGGCAATCGCCATCAGGATGAAAAGATTGAGCGACAGCGATTCGCGCGAAGCCATTTCTTCGGCGCGATCACGCAAGGCGGCGGGCAGAAGCAGAACGAAATCCTGAAAACCCTGATCGCTGGCTGCCATCGGCCTCTCCTCGCGAAACAATTGCCCGCAGGAAAAGTATGGGTCGGCCGAGGCAGCGATCCAATGGCACCATCGTGTAACAAGCGCCGGACGGGGATGGCGGTCGCTTTGCCCGCTAGCGACTCATCCAGCCGCCGTCCACGGTCAGGACCGTGCCGGTGACGTAGTTGCTAGCCGCTGAAGCCAGGAACACGGCCGCGCCGGACAGATCTTGCGGCATGCCCCATCGACCGGCCGGGATTCTCTCCAGGATCTGGCGGTTGCGTACGGGATCTGCCTGCAGCGCTTCGGTGTTGCTGGTCGCGAAGTAGCCGGGCGCGATGGCATTGACCTGAATATCGTGGGCTGCCCATTCGTTGGCCAGCGCCTTGGTGAGCTGTGCGACGCCGCCCTTCGACGCGGCATAGGCCGGCACGCGAATCCCGCCCTGAAAGCTGAGGAGCGAGGCGATGTTGATGATCTTGCCTCCGGAACTGCGGCCACCCGATTTGCGCGCGAGGAGATCGCGCCCGACGAGCTGCGAAAGCTGGAAGAGGCTGGTGAGATTGACCTGCAGAACGCGCTGCCAGTCTTCGAGCTTGAAGTCCTCGGCGGCATCGCGGTGAATCGTGCCGGCGTTATTCACGAGAATGTCCACACGGCCGAAGCGCTGCTTGACCTCGGAGAAGAGCGTCTCAGCGCCGGAAGGATCGGCGAGATCGGCCTGAAACGCTGCTGAGGAGGCGCCGATCGCCTGGGCAGTGTCGGTTGCGGCGCGGCGGTTTCCGTGCACGGCGACCTGAGCTCCCGCCTGTGCGAAGGCGGTGGCGATCGCCGCGCCAAGTCCGCTCGCTGCGCCAGTCACGAGAGCGACACGGCCATCGAGGCGGAAGAGATCAAGAATTGAAGCAGACATAATTCTTCTGAGGTTCTCCTGAGAAAGCGAATCGCTCTCTGTTTGAGCGTAAACAACAGACTAGCAAACGCGCGTTGTATATCTGGTTTGCTCCCTCGGTTAGCGCTTGCGCCTGGCGGATTGTGGCGATGAGGCGGCTCGCGCGACAGGGCCGGTCGACTCACGCACGATGAGCTCCGGTTGAACGGGCAGTGTGTCCGGTTGCGGTTCGCGCGCGATCTTCTTCAGCAGCGTAGTCGCGGCGAGCTCGCCCATCAACTGGAGTGGCTGGCGAATCGTTGTCAGGCTCGGCACGTGATAGTTCGCCGATTGAATATCGTCAAAGCCGACGACCGAGACGTCCTCCGGAACGCGCAGACCACCGTCGTGCAGCGCGCGAATGCAGCCGATCGCAGAGATGTCGTTGAAACAGACGATGGCGGTGAAGTCGCGCCGCCGCATGAGCAGTTGCTGAATGCCGGGATAGCCGAGCTCGGGAGATTGCATGTCCTTGTCGAGGCGAATCGTGAGATCCGGCGAGATGCGGATGCCGAGCGTGCGCGCGACCTGCGCCGTTGCACGCCAGCGCGTGTCCGAGTCAGAGCTGAACTCCTGCCCGCGCATGAATGCGATCTTTCGATGACCAAGCCGAAACAGGTGGCCAAGCGCGAGCTCCGCGGCGCGGGTGCTATCGAGCACGATGTTCGTAACCCCGGGGAGCGGAGTGTGGGAGGCGATGGCGACCGTGGGCGCAGCGGGTGGTTCCGAGAGGCGCGTGTCGATGGCCAGGATGCCTTCAACGCCCCGCGAGTGGAGCAGGCGCGGGTACTCGGCGATGAGGTCAGGACGATGGCGATGGTGCGCGGTGAAGAAGAAGTAGCCCTCGCGCATCAGAACGTCGGCGGCGCCGGAGAGGACCTGCGCGTGGTAGCCCTCGCCGAGCACGGGAAGGAGGATGCCAACGGTGCACGTGTTGGTGCCGCGCAGGGAGCGCGCGATGAGATTGGGGCGGTAGCCGAACTTGCGCGCGGCAGCCTTGACGCGCTCGCGCGTGACCTCCGGGATGGAGCGGTTGGGCGCATTGTTAAGGACAAAGGAGACCGTTGCCGGAGAGAGATCGAGGTATTCGGCGAGCATCTTGAGCGAGACGCGTGCGCCGGGCGGCGGCGAGGATTTCTCTTTCGGCATGGTTGGGCAGTAGTGTACCGCCGGGCCGGTTCGCTTCGATCCAAAATCTTCAGGAGAAACAACTTACGGTGGGAGCGGACTACGTATGCGGCAGGCCTGAGCTTGGAATGTCCGCGGCAGCCGGAGGTGAGAGCTTGTGGGGTTAGAAGTAATCGACTGCAAGCAAAACACTCTGGCCGATTGCTGCCGTTGGGGAACGACACCTCACGGAAATTGATGACGCAAAAATTACATGGATGAAATCGGCAGGCCTATCCGCGTTGTGCTAAAACTAGCCGTTCAGAGAACCGCGGCACGAGTACGTTCGGGCCGCGGAATACCGTTCTTTCCATAGGACCGATGAGAGCGCTCGCTCTCTCGGAGAAAAGGAGCGGCCAAATCGATGATCCCCGTTGAGCATGTATCCGAGCGCCCGTTGGTGCCAGGGGCGTCTTCTGCGCTGGAGAAGGTAATCGCGGGACTTGCTGAAAGCCTGCCGCCCGGAGCCGCATTTGAGTTTCAGCTTCCCGACCGTCCGCTGATGCGAGTCGGAAGCGGTGACGTGACGTTTCGAGTGGTCGCGCGCAACGAGCGCGCGGTGTCGGCGTTGAAGTCGATGGACGAGATTGCGATTGGAGAAGCGTATCTGTTCGGCGATCTGGACATCGATGGCGATCTGGTCGGCGCGCTGGATCTTCGCAACAGCCTGCACGACCGGCATGTGCTGGCCTATCTATGGTCGACCTATGGACAGCGCATTTTTTATGGCCAGACGAAGCGCGACCGTAAATGGATCAGCGAACATTACGACACGGATCCGGAGTTCTACCTGACATTTCTCGATGAGCGGTTCCGCTGTTACTCGCACGGATATTTTGAGAGCGATGATGAGCCGTTGACTGCAGGTATCGAGCGCAAGCTGTCGACTGCGTTTCGCTCCTGCGAGCTGCAGCCAGGGTGGCGTGTGCTCGACATCGGCGCAGGATGGGGAGCGTTCACGCAGTATGCGGGAGAGCGCGGAGTTCATGTTACGTCGCTGACGATATCGCAGGAGTCGGAGAAGTACTGCAATGATTTGATCGCGCGCAATCATCTGCCGTGCGAGGTTGTGCGCGAACACTTTCTCGAATACAAGTCACAGGAGCCTTATGATGCGATCGTCAATCTCGGTGTGACGGAGCACCTGCCGGATTATCCGGCCACGCTGAAGCAGTATCGGCGGCTGCTCAAGCCGGGAGGCCGGGTTTACCTGGATGCGTGCGCGTCGCGAACGAAGTTCCCGTTTTCATCGTTCGTGTTGAAGTACGTTTGGCCGGGCAATGCGACGCCGCTGCACCTTGCGAGCTACATGGATGCCGTGTCTGAGACGCCGTTTGAGATTTGCATGATTCAGAACGACCGCCACAGCTATCTGCTGACCACGAAGAAATGGGCTGAGAACCTTGACCACAATCATGACGCGGTCGTCGCCCGATGGGGAGAGATGTTGTACCGGCGATTCCGACTGTATCTGTGGGGATGCGTTCATTGCTTCGCGACGGACTCCGTGACAGCGTACCGCTGGATGATGCAGCTGCCGGAAGGCGCGACGGAGCGCACATCGTTTGTTCGGCAGACGCCGGCGGGGGTCGTGCGAAGGGTCAGGCAGGCACTACGGTTTTAGAAGGTGCAGGAGATTCGATATGAAAGAAGAGCGTGTCGACTGGCTGCGGAGTACGCCTTTTTTTCTGATTCATCTTGCCACGTTCGCCGTGCTGTGGACCGGCGTGAGTTATGTGGCCGTGGCTGTTTGCCTCGCGCTGTACTTCGTCAGGATGTTCGCCATCACGGCCGGATATCACCGCTACTTCTCGCACCGAACGTTCCGCACGAGCCGCTGGTTCGCGTTCGTGCTGGGGTGGATTGGCGCGTCGGCGACGCAGAAGGGGCCGTTGTGGTGGGCGGCCAATCACCGGCATCATCATGCGAACTCGGATAAGGAGGACGATGCGCATTCGCCGCGGCACGGATTCTGGTGGTCGCATGTGGGTTGGTTTCTGTGCTCGAAGTTCAACGCGACAAACGCCAGGCTGATTCCAGACCTGGTCGGCTGCCGCGAGCTGCAACTGCTGGATGAGTTTTACTGGGTTCCGCCGCTGGTGCTGGCGGTCGGCATGCTGGGACTGGGTGCGATTCTCGAGCGGTATGCGCCTGGGCTGCGAACGGGGCCGTGGCAGATGTTCATCTGGGGATATGCGATCAGCACGGTGCTGGTGTATCACGGGACGTTCGTGGTGAACTCACTGGCGCACGTGATCGGAAGGAAGCGCTATGAGACGGATGATGACAGCCGTAACAGTTTGATCCTTGCGCTGGTGACGCTGGGGGAGGGTTGGCATAACAATCATCATTTTGCGCCGTCGTCGGAACGGCAGGGGTTCTTCTGGTGGGAGATTGATGTGACGCATTATGTGCTGACGGCGCTGTCGTGGACGAGCGTGGTGTGGGACCTGCATCGGCCGCCGCGGAGTTTTCGGGAGCGGGCGGTGGTGGAGGTGGGTATACCGTCCTCCGCCCATCGTTTTCCGTCGAATCTTTCAAATCAATAGTTCAGATGGGGAGTTTTGCTGAGGTGGGAAGACCGGTGGCTCTCGTGCTTTATGTGGTGGCGATGGTGGTGGTCATCGTTGCGGTGGATTTCGCGTTCTTTAGAAATCTGTTCTGGGAAAGGCTGATGGTGAATGTTGGGATCGTGCTGGTGTTCGCAGCTTTCTACCTGCGATTCTTCAGACGTTGAGAGTGGGTGGGGAAGGAGATGAACCAGCACTCTCCTACCGGGTGTTTGCCAGGGTTAACGAGCAGAAGCCCGGCGCGCGCCGGGCTCCTATGAGCTTAGATGTGAGGAGCTAGTACGTAACGGGTGGCTTATATCCTGTATCCATCGATGTACCTCCTTCAACGGTTTCCATTCTATCTGATTCCACGGTTC
>Ga0070741_10004058_pt1 | contig 34833 bp, 35 predicted proteins | sample Coa_R1_4_FD_66440 | JGI IMG/M metagenome (GOLD analysis project Ga0070741, IMG submission 66440) | Surface soil microbial communities from Centralia Pennsylvania, which are recovering from an underground coalmine fire - Coalmine... | ecosystem: Environmental > Terrestrial > Soil > Unclassified ... | reverse complement strand
GTTAAAGCTACGGTTATCAAAGAAGTGAATGCGACCTATTCGCCGCGGCCGGGAGCCGACGCCTATCGGCCCTCGCCGTTAAGCGCGTGGCCGCGCGTCTTCCTGGCGGGCGACTGGACGTCAACAGGCTGGCCCGCGACCATGGAAGGGGCCGTGCGCAGCGGACATCGTGCTGCCGAAGCGCTGGCGCAGGCGGCGGGGATGCGCGGTGTGCAGGCGTTTGTGCCCGACCTGCCCGCCCGCGGCCTCATGCGGTTCTTTTGATTCACCAGAGAGGACACAGAGTCACAGAGGAAAAAATCATAAAACAAACAGGTGAGTGTCAGACGCAGGAAAGGAAGCAAGTCCCCAGACGTTGGATACCCTCGCTTTGTGTGTAGCTTTGCGCCAGGGTAGGCGGTTTTCTTCCTCTGTGACTCTGTGTCCTCTGTGGTGAAATCAGACCGCGAGGAGAAAGACACCGCCGCCGACCAGCAGCACTGCAATCCAGCGGCGCAGGGTGACGGTTTCGTGCAGAAAAATGCGCGCGGCGAAGGCATTGGCCACGAAGGTAATAGAGGCGGAGGCGGGGCCGACCACACTTACATCTTCCCAGGACAGCGCGAACAACAGGCTAAAAAACGCCAGCGCCATGGAGAGCACGCCCAGCAGAAATTTGCGACTTTTTGAGATACGCCGGATTACTTCTCCCAACCCTTTCACCCGCCGCAGGGCTCCCAGATCGCCGATTTCTTTCATGGCGCGCGACATCAACACATCACCGGCAGTCGAGGTCAGCACGACGGCGAAGATCGACAACCAGGTATAGACCTCACTCACGCATCAGCCTCGATTCACCGGTTGGGGCTCGGTGTCGCGCACGGGCGGCGTATGCGGCGCGGTCAACGCAGGGCCGCCGGCCACGACACCCACTCCGGTTGAGATCAGCAATATTCCCGCCCAGCGCGTTAATGTGACATGTTCGTGCAATAGGAACTTGGCCATCAACGCCAGCAAGACGTAGCTCACCGATGTGGCGGGAAGGACGTAGGTGAGGTCAGCCCAGGAGAGAGCGGTGGTGTAGGAGGCAAAGAAGCCCAGCAACAGCACGATCCCCAGCACAACCCAGGGATTCGCCAAAGAGGTGATGAGTTCGGGGAGGTGCGACAGGGAGATGTTGCCAACCTCTTTCATGCCGCGCGAAAGAGTGAGATCCCCGCAGGCGGCGAATACGACCACGCCGGCGAGGACCAGGTATTTACGCCAGCTCACGATCCGGTTTGAGCGCCGTCTGGCCGGGTTCGACGGTGGGTTTGGAAGGCGTGATGTTCTGCTGATCGCGCTTGTCTTTTACGATCTTGTTGCGCTGCGCGCGCAGCTTCAGGAAAGTACGCGCTTCCTTGTAGAGGCGCTTGCGTTCGTCGCTATTGAAAAACGCCTTTTTGACAATCCGGAAAACTGCCTTGGGTCGGAAATAATATTCGTCGTAGAAGCGGTGTACCGCCCCCAGGATCTCTTCACTGGATAGGCCAGGATATTCGATGTGCGCCAACTGGTGGCCACCTTCATCCACCATTTTGCCGTTGGAGAGAAATCCGTTGCTGATGGCGAAATCGTAAAGTTCCGTTCCCGGGTAGGCGTGCGCCATGGAAACCTGGATGGTTTCAACGTCCAGTTCTTTGGCGAACTTGATGGTGTTGCGAATGGTTTCGTGCGTTTCTCCGGGCAGGCCGAGAATGAAATCGCCATGGACCACCAAACCGAGCTTGTGGCAATCCTTAGTGAACTGACGTGCCCGTTCGACCGTCGCACCTTTCTTGATGTTCTTCAGGATCTGAGCATCGCCTGATTCGTAACCGACGATCAGCAGCCGGCAACCGGCCTCTTTCATTGCCTTCAGGGTCTCGAAATCGGTGGTGACGCGCGAGGTGCATGACCAGGTCAAACCCAGGGGCTTCAACTTCGCGCATAGTTCGATGGTGCGCGCCTTCTGGATGTTGAAGGTGTCGTCATCGAAAAAGAATTCCTTCACCCAGGGCCAGTATTGCTTCGCCTTGGCCATTTCTGCGGCCACGCGATCCGCCGAACGCTTGCGCCACGGATGTCCGCTCAGCGTCTGCGGCCACAGGCAGAACGTGCATTGCGCCGGGCAGCCACGGGTGGTGTACAGCGAGACAAACGGGTGGAGCAGGAACGGAACGTTGTAGCGGCGCGGATCGAGGTCACGACGATAGATGTCGGTGACATCGGGGAGCGCATCGAGGTCGCTGATCTGGGGCGCGTCAGGATTGTGAACCACCGACCCATTTTTGCGATAGGAAATGCCGGGGATTTCGGCCAGAGGTTTGCCCTTGGCGAAGTCCGTGACCGAGTAGTCGAATTCTTTGCGCGCCACGAAATCGATGGCCGGGCAGTCCCGCAGCGACTGCTCGGGAAGCACGGTGACATGCGGACCGACGAAGGCGATCTTCAGCCGCGGATTGGCGTCCTTCATTGCTTGGGCAAGACGGATGTCGCCAGGAAATCCAGGCGTGCTGGTGAACAGAACCACGAAGTCGTATTCCTTCGTGATTTGTATGGTTTCTTCCGCCGAAACGTGGTGAGGGGGCGCATCGAGCAGCCGTGAGCCTTCCAGCATGCCTGCCGGGTACGCCAGCCAGACCGGGTACCAGTAGGACTCGATTTCGCGCGTGGCGGGCCAACGGGAACTGGCGCCTCCGTCGAAATTTTCAAACGACGGCGGATTCAGAAACAATGTCTTTAATGGCATAGGGAATGTTTATCCGATTCTAACATTCGCGTGACTGCAACCAACGCGAGAAGCTCCTGGAGCAGTTGAATACCTATGTACATCCCGGTACACAGTTGCCTGGTGGCGGCGCGGCCGAGCCGTGGGCAAAAGCTCAGGCTATCTACCTGAAGTCCCTCGAACAACCAGATTGTGGTTAATGTGTGTTTTGATGCATTGAGCCGCCCAAAAGACGCCGTGGAGAGCGGTCAGAATCTGTGCCGGCCGGGGGACCAGCATCGGCCCCGAAAATCAATCCTTAGCAGCAAGACAATGGCACTTAGCTCCCGCCCCTTAATCCCCGACTGCCCAAGCACCAAATACTGAGTTGTCAACTGCTGGATTTATTTTCCCGAGAACGCCCATTGTTCCAATTCATTGGTCTGACGAAGCAACTGCATTTGCGCCTTGTCGAGTTCGAAATTCGCGTCGAGGAGGGCGGAAAATTTGTCGTTGGCCTGAGCCTGGGCAGTCGCCTGTTCCTTCAATGTCCCGGTGCCGGACTGGACTTTGGTGTTCGCAGCCTCAACGCTGGACTGCGACAGTTCATATTCCAGTTGAGCTACATCGCGCGCTGCCGCCAGTTGCTGCACCAGGCGCTGCAGCCGGAGAGTTTCGGTTGCGACTTTGTTTTTCACGTCGAGTGCGTCTTTGAGGGCGTGAAGCGCCTCGGCATCGGCAGCGGCAGCACGCGCCCGCTGGGGATAGTTAAAAACTGGAATGCGAATGGCTACGCCTGCGGTGGCGTTGTTCGGCTGGAAATTGTTGAAGTATGTCTTGTAACCGTTGTAACCGGCAAACAGTCCGTACTGACCAACCAGGTCCACGGCAGGGTAGAGCTGCTTGTGCTCGCCTTTCGCATTGAACTGCTTGGCCAGAGCGTGTTCGTCAGCCGCAGCCACGGTCGGATTCGATTGCACGGCTTTTCCGGCGAGATCGTCTTGCGGTTCGACGGCGGGCAGCGCAGGAATCGATTGAGTGACGGTTTCAATCGCGTCCGCGGGCAGCCCGGTCCATCCCGACAGACGGCTGCGTAAAACATCCACCGCGCCTTGTGCTTCCGCCAGGCGCATGCGAGTGCGGGCCGTGGCCAGTTTGGCGCGAGTCATCTCGATAGCACTGTCGATTCCTTCCTTGATGCGTTCGGAGACGATGGTTTCCATCTTGTGCTCGCCCGCTTCCTGGGCACGCAATACCTCCAGCGCCTGGGTCCACTTGTCCAGTTCGCGGTAAGAGACGGCAGCGTCGAGAATGACCTGGTTCAGCTGATCGCGCGTCTGCAGCTTGCTGGCCGACCACTCGGTTCTGGCCGCCCGGATGAATTGCTTCTGGGCAGGGTTATAAAGGAACGATTGGCTGCCCACGCTGATCACCGAGGGCGCGGATCCCTCAATACTCAAGGGAAAGCCGTAGGTGCCCGCCAAACCGGATCCCAGAATCACCTGCGGGATATACATATTCCTTGCTTCGCGCCAGCTTTCGTAGGCGTGTTGCGCGTCGGCGGAGGACGCCGCCATCGCCGGACTGTGCGACAAGGATAATTGCACTACCTGTGCCAGCGTGACCGGCTGCGCTTGCGCTGTGGGGTTAATGACCACACTGGCGATCACCCACATACAAAGAGAAGCAAGATTCCGCCTGAGAAAACTCGCACCAATTTTCATCTATCGTCACCTTTTCAGCTGCTTAAGGAAAACTGATGAGTATATAACCGGCAACACGGGTGAAGAATATCCGCGGGATGCACGAGGTACTCAGGCAAGCTTGAAAAGGGGGACCACTGGTGTGGCGGTTACTTCATTGCCTGGCCGCTTAAACGATTCACAGCGTCGCGCGCGGACTCGAATTCCTGCGCAAGGGAAAGGGATGTACGGTATTCCTGCATAGCGGCTTGCCGATCGCCCTGCCGTTCGAAAATCGACCCGAGCAGGTAATGGGCCTGGAATGCGGGAGCATCGGCTACCAGCGCGTTGGAAGAAAGATAGCGACGCAAAAACTGCACGGCGGCAGGAAAATTCCGGCCTCCGCGATAGAGGACGTCGGCCGCCTCCACCCAGGTGTCGGGTTTGTTGACACGGGCAGAGGTAGCCCGGTTCACTGCGTCCTCCATCTCGTTCAAGCGGCCCAGGCGGCGGTAGAAGCTGGCGAGGTTCAGCCAGTAGCTGGGATATCCGTTGCTCGATTGAATGGCGGCTCTGTACTCCCGCTCGGCCACCGCGGGCTTCTTTTCTTTTTCCGCGACGCGCGCCTGGATCCAGTGCGCTGTGGGTCCATCGAACGACGCAACCGCTTCCGCCTGGGCGCGAGCCTTGTCTTTTCCGCCGCCAAGGAAACCGGGAGCCTCGATGTAAAACTCGGATAAATCGGTTCGGGCATCCAGATTGAAGCCGTCGAGTTGCACGGCGCGTTCGAATTCGGCGCGAACTTTTTTCGCCAGTCCGATGGCAGCAACCCAACTGGAGTTCTCGGCCTTCTGCCCGTAGGCGCGTCCCAGCCAAAGGTGATAGTTGCTGTTGAGCGGCTGCAAGGCGACAGCTCGTTGAGCCTCCGTAATGGCGTCGTTCCAGTTTTCCACCTCATAGTGAGCGCGAGAAAGCAGGTGGTGCGACAGCGCATCGTTCGGAGATTTCTGCAGAGTCTCTTTCAGGGAAGCAACGGCATCGTCGATACGTCCCTGGGAGAGCAGGTTCTGGGCGGGATTTTCGCTCCAGGCGACGGCAGCAAGGAAAAAAACATACGGGATGAGAAACCGGGTTCGGACCATGTCAGAAAAAGCTTACTGTTCGACTCGCACGGGGAGGCCGTCATGGAGAGGCTGTGAGTTGGTAGACGACAAAGCCACCTGGGCGTTATCAGGAATTCCCGAAATTTCAGCTTGCGTCAGATTGGAGTACACAAGCTGCACTTCATTGCGATGCAGGTCGCCGTCGCGAATGAGGAACACATAGCGCTTCCCGTTTTCCTCGTGAACAGCTTCCCGCGGCACAGTGAGAACATTGGAGTGCTCGGCAGTGGTGATGGTTACGCTGACATCGACGTTGGGAATGAGCCGCCCATCGCTGTTGTCGACTTTGCAGGTGACCTCGCCGACATTGCGGGTCCCACGTACCTTGACTTCGCTGGGAACCCGCGTCACGGCGCCTTGCCAGCTGCGAGCAGGCATCGCATCCCACGACACGGAAACTTTTTCTCCGGGCGCCAGATTTCCCAGGTCAGTTTCGTCCACGAAGGCGCGAACCTGCACCGAGGAAAGATCGGCCACCTGCACCAGCAAGTCGCCAGCCTTCACGTAGCTGCCCTCGCGGACCGGCAGGGAGTAAACAATGCCGTCCTGGGGGCTGCGCACACTCGAATCCTGCAGCATTTCCTGGGCGGCATCGTAAGCCGCCTTGGCCTGGCTCTCCTGCGCGACCACCTTGGACGCTTCCGCCTCGGAATAGCGATTCGTCTGCTTCTGCTGTACGAGGTAAAGCTCGGCCTCGGCGCGCTTCATTTGATCTTCCGCATCGCGGACTTCGCCCGGTGATGCCGCGCCCTCTTTGAACAGCCGGCGGAGCGACTCCAGATTGCGCGCCGCCGTATCACGATCACTGCGGGCCTTTACCATCTGCGCCTGGTTGACCAGGATGTCTTCCTGCGAGCCACCGGCTTTGAGCGCGTGCACGTCGGCAGCCGCAGCACGGATTTGAGCCAAAGCGCGAGCCGCTTGGGCGCGGGGTTCGGCATCATCGAGCTGCAGCAGCAATTCTCCCCGCGTCACTTGGTCACCTTCGTGAACCAGGACGCGGGAGACGGTGGTCGCCATCGGGGCATGCGCTTCGAAGTTGTCGAGCGGTTCGATCTTTCCATTCGTGGAGATGCTGCTGCGGAAGGTGGAGCGGGTCGCTGTGGCGGCTCGGACCGGCACCTCGGTCCGGCGCAGGGAGACAAAGGCGGCGAAAATCACTACCGCGGCTACGACGCCGATCGCCAGCAGCCACGTGCGTTTCGAAGATGCTTGCTTTGCCATTGCTCGCTTTCCAGCTCTCGCGCTGTCGACCGCAAAACCTCCAACAATATAAGGTAACACCGCACAGCCGTTTCGGTGCATTGCGGGTGTCCCTTTGGTAATGCGCAGCCCGCAAGGGGAGGGCTACAACTGATTTCCCGCTACCCGTTAGATGCGCCGTGCAACTCAGAGTCGCGTAAAACTGGCCCATCTCGGCCACCGGGCAGCGCCATCTGAGTAATACGGGGGAGAAGACATGCCGCTCTGGCTGAGGCATTTCGGCAATGCTCTGAAGAACGCCTACCGCGACGTCCTCAAAAACCACACCATGGCGTTTGCGGCGGCCCTGTCGTATTACTTCGTGCTCTCACTGTTCCCGCTGCTGATCGCACTGGCGGCGGTGGTTGGATATCTGCCCATCCCCGATCTCTTCAACCACATCCTCGACGTCATGTCCCGCGTGGTTCCGCCTCAGAGCATGGGTCTGGTGCGCAAGATCGTGGCCAGCGTGATATCGCCATCGAAAGGGAAGTTGCTGACCGTTGGCTTGATCGGGACGCTCTGGTCGGCGTCGAGCGGCTTCGCTTCCATGATCGAGGCGTTGAATGTCGCCTACGACGTGCCGGAGACCAGGCCGTACTGGAAGACGCGGTCGCTGGCCTTCCTGATGACCTTCGTTATCGGCGTCCTGATGGTGATCGCGCTGTCCGTGTTGATCGTTGGCCCAAGCTTTGGGAGTTGGCTGGCTAACAAGGTCGATCTCGGACCGCAGTTCGTAATGGTCTGGCCGCATCTACGCTGGGGAGTGTCCGTCGGCTTCACGGTTCTCGCGATCGAACTGCTGTATTTCATCGGTCCCAACGTGAAGCAAAGGTTTCTGCAGACTTTAGTGGGCGCGATTTTTGCGGTGGGCGGCTGGATTGGACTCTCGTATCTGCTCGGCTTGTACTTCCAGCATTTTTCCAGCCTGAACAAAACGTACGGCGTGCTCGGCGGCGCGATCGCGCTGTTCATGTGGTTCTACTGGACAAGCCTGGCGATTCTGATTGGGGCGGAAATTAATTCGGAATTGATCCAGGAGACCGGCAATGGCAAGCTGCCGCTGAAACAACCGCCGCCGGCCGAAGTCACGCCGAAAGCGGCGACCGAGGCCGATCTCGCTGCGTAACAAACCAAGACCGCAGAGGACGCGGAGGACACAGAGGAGATTTTTTGTTTTCGGCTGATTACTGAATGCTGAGTGCTGAATACTGACTGCTGAGTGCTCTCGCAGCAGCCAACTGCCAAATGCTAAGTGCTTTTCCGAGGCCAGCGCGCTTCGACCACGGTTCCGATGCCGCCGCGGGGACGAAACTCCCCTTTCACCACTGCCCACACCGGTTTTGCCGCCTTCACTACGTCTTCGAGTACCTGGTTCACGATGTTCTCCTGGAAAATTCCCAGGTTGCGGTAGGTGAGCAAGTATTCCTTCAGGGACTTGAGTTCCAGGCAACGCTTGTCGGGCATGTAATGAATGACGAGAGCGCCGAAATCCGGCAGCCCGGTCTTGGGACAAACCGAGGTGAACTCCGGAATATCGATTGCAATTTCGTATTTGGGGAACTGGTTGGGCCAGGTCTCGATCTCGGGAAAGTGCGTGTCCAGCCCGGATTTTGCGTGCTCCGGCGTGTAGCGGGGCGTCTTCGCCATGGATCAATTGTATTTTGTAATCGGATAATCGGGTAATTTTGTAATTTGAAGGCTGTGAATTAAAAGACACGCTGCCACTCCGTGGTCATCACTGACCGCTGGCTACAGACGACTGACTACTTTCCCCATGCTATATTCGCTGCGCCTGCATGCAGCCTCGGCTCTATCCGCGCGCCGCTTTGGCCTTGCTGACCGCGCTCAACTTCTTCAACTATATTGACCGCTCGGTGTTGTTCGCGGTGCAGCCGCTGGTGCAGAAAGAGTTCCATCCCACGAAAGCAGAGTTCGGCTTTCTCACCACGGCATTCTTTCTGATGTACATGGTAGCGGCGCCGGTTTTCGGATTTCTGGCGGACCGATATCGGCGCAAGAACCTGATCATCTTCGGCGCCCTGGTATGGAGCGCGGCCACGCTTCTCACCGCCGTCACGTTTAACTTTAAGGAACTACTCGTACGTCACGCGCTGGTTGGAATTGGCGAAGGCAGCTTTGTCGCGATCGCGCCCGCTTTTCTGGCTGATCTTTTTCCCGAGCAAAAGCGCGGCCGAATCATGGGCCTGTTCTTCATGGCGATTCCCGTGGGAACGGCGCTTGGTTACGTGATCGGAGGAATCCTCGGTCCGCGCTACGGTTGGCGTGCGCCGTTTTATGTTGGAGCAGTCCCGGGATTTCTTCTGGCGCTGGGGATGATTGCGATTCCAGAGCCGGTGCGTGGGCAGTCCGATGCATTGCAAGAGACACGCGAGCGCGGAACTTTGCGTGGTTTGATCGGGAACGGCGCTTTTTGGTCTGCAACCCTGGGCATGGCGGCGATGACATTTGCACTTGGGGGCCTTTCCGTCTGGATGCCCACGTTCCTGAATAGTGCGCGGGGATTCTCATTGCAGGGTGCCAACGAGCTTATCGGATTCGTTACCCTGATCGACGGCGTCTGCGCGACGCTGTTTGGCGGCTGGCTTGGTGATTACATGCTCCGGCGGCATGCGGGCGGATACTATCTTGTTTCCGCCGCTTCACTGGCAATCGGGATTCCCGCCATGCTGGTTGCGATTTATGCCTCCGGCCGCAGCCTGATTCCGGGGATCTTTGTGGCAGAATTCCTGTTACTGATGAACACAGGGCCATTGAACGCGGCGGTGGTGAATTCCGTAGGCGCGCACATCCGCGCTACCGCCGTGGCGGTGAATCTGTTTGTCATCCACCTGCTGGGCGACGCGCTGTCACCCTGGGTGATCGGGTACGTGGCCGACCGCAAGCCGCTACCCACAGCCCTCGCAAGCACGGTGGTCGCAGTTGCGATCTCGTCTGCCATCCTTTTCTACGGCATGCGTTTTGCGCCAAAACTTCGGCCTGCAGATGAATCCCGCCAAAGAGCGGTCACCCATTGAACATCTTTTATTGGATTGCAGGGGTGGTGCTCGCGCTTGCATGGGCTTCACGCGTGCTCGATGCCGGTGTCGGTGCGCGCAGCCTTGCCGATCTGTCGCAATCCGAGTGGGACCGCGATCCACACGGCGAGGAGAAATTCCCTGGCGTCAGCGTGATCGTTCCTGCACGCAACGAACAGGGCTCTATCGCGGAAAACCTCCACCGCCTGATCAGACAGGACTATGACAATTTAGAAGTTATCGCCGTGGATGACCGTTCCACCGACCAGACGGGCGTCCTCATGGACGAGGTCGCCACCGATGCCGCCCACCGCCGCGGCAAACAGATTCTGCGCGTGCTTCACATTCATGATCTGCCGCCAGGCTGGATGGGCAAGGTATACGCCATGTGGAGCGCATCGCTGCAGGCCACCGGCGACTGGCTGCTGTTCACCGACGCGGACGTGATGTTTGAACCGCAGTGCCTGCGCCGCGCCATTGCTTACGCAGAAGAAGTCGGCGCCGACCATCTCGTGCTCTTTCCCAGGATCCACATGCACACCGTGGGCGAGCGCATGATGATCGGCTTTTTCCAGTTACTGTTTTTTTTCGGACACCGCCCGTGGAAGGTCGCCGATCCCGATACCAAGGACTACATCGGCGTGGGCGCCTTCAATCTGATCCGCCGCAGCGTGTATGACGCGATTGGCACCTACCGCGCCGTGCGTATGGAAGTGCTTGACGACATGAAGCTGGGCAAGCTGGTGAAAGACAACCGCTATCGCCAGCGCGTCGCCTACGGCTACGAATTATTTTCGATTCGCTGGGCCGAGGGCGCCATGGGAGTGGTAGGGAATCTCACGAAGAATTTGTTCGCCGTCCTGCAATACAAAATTCTGAAGTCTCTGGGGGCCTGTTTCGCCCTGGTGTTTTTGAACCTGTTTCCATTTATTGGAGTAGTGATCGCGCACGGCTGGAGCAGGGCGGGCTACATCGTCGCGCTCGGCTCGATGTTAATTCTTTACTGTCACCGCTCGCGCCGCGCCTACATTTCGCCGTTCTATTTCTTCCTCCATCCCGTCAGCACGCTCCTGTTCCTCTACGGCCTGTTGCGCTCGATTTTCTTCACGCTGTGGAAGGGCGGCGTCGTATGGCGGGGCACGTTGTATCCCCTGGACGAACTGAAGAAGGGCATTGTCTAGCAGAACGCCTCCGCTTTTTCATAGAAATGATTCGTATTTACAGAAGTGATTCGTAATTCCCACTACTCTCAAAATTGCAGGGACGAAATCCATTGACACCATTATCTCGGACGGAGTATAGAAGCCCCTCACCGTAGCATTGTCATTCGCACCGCGCTGTTTTTTCGAGCTGAGTTGCACGTTTGCTTCATCGCAAGCTGCCGGCCAGCACCGGTGCGAGTGAGGGCCCTCAAGCAATTCGTTTCGGGTAAGCAATGACCGAAGCGTTACCATTCCGTGAGCGGGTGGCCCGGTGGCAGCGCCACGCTCGCACGCGTTTTGATCCTTCCGATTGTGTGGTGTGCCCCATCGGCCTTCGTTTTCTTGAGATCATTCCCAGCACTTTTGACGAATTTTTTCTTGTCGCAATTCAACCGAATTCAACGGAAAGTCGCAGCCCCAGGAACTCTCAACTTTGGTGTGATATTTGCAGTCGTTTTACCCGGCTTTAAAGGAGGCGTCGTGAGGCGAACGTTTGTTAGTGCAGTGCTACTGTCCATCCTTGCTTGCCTGAGTGCGCAGGCGCAACAGACCACCGGTCAACTGAACGGGACTATCACCGACGCCAGTGGCGCCGTGCTGACCAATGCGCAAGTCACCGCGACCAGTCCGGACACCGGGCTACAACGCACGACGAAGACGGGCAGCAGGGGGGAATATGTCCTGGCGCAGCTTCCTCCAGGAACTTACGACGTTAAGGTGCAGGCTTCGGGATTTAGCGCGACCGTGCGCAAGGCCGTTCCTTTGCTGGTAGGACAGTCGCTCAATGTTGATTTTCAGCTCAAGCCCGGCGCCACCAGCGAAGTAGTGGAAGTCACGTCCGAAATCCCCATCGTGGATACCACGCATTCCGAGATCGGCGGCTACGTCACACCCACCCAAATCAAGGAATTGCCCGCCCTCGACCGGAACTTCGCTTCGCTGATGTCCCTGGTGCCGGGAGTCCGTCCCGCGCCGAATTTCGATCCGACCAAGAGCCGCTCGGGAACGGTGACGGCAGGAGGCAGTGACGGCCGCGCCTGGGATTACAACGTGGACGGCGGCGACAACAAGGACAACGTCATCGGCGGCATCGTGCAGAACTACACCCTGGAAGGAATCCAGGAATTCAACGTGGTTACGGACCGCTACACCGCGGAGTCCGGACGCTCGGTAGGGGGCGTGGTGAACGTGATCACCAAGTCCGGTACCAATAGCCTTCATGGCTCATTATTCACGGAGTTCCAGAACAGCGCGCTCAATGCCAAGTCCGAATTTGACCGCACCGCCGGGCCGGATGGAAAACTGTTCACCCCCGATGACGTGCAGTTGGATAAGCCAAACTATCACCGCTACCACTTCGGTGGATCCGTCGGCGGACCGGTCATCAAGGACAAACTTTTCTTCTTTGGGGCCTACGAATACAAGCGCGAACTGGCGGGTATCAATCCTGATCCGACCGCGGTCGCGAACCTGGTGCTGCTGCCGTTTGCCCAACCAGCCTCAAAAATCTCGACGCCGTTTTTTGACCACCTGCTGACGCTCAAGATGGACTGGCGCATCAACGACCGGCAGAGCCTGTTCATACGGTATGGGCGCGAGCGGTGGACCACGCTGAACGATCAGCCGACGTCGGTGGGACCGCCTATTTCCGACCTTACCGAGGCTACCTCCAATATCAACCAGTTCCATTCGCTGGTGTTGCAGCACACCTTCACGATTTCGTCGAACAAGGTGAATGTGTTTAACGTGCAGTTTCAGGATTTCGTGAATCAAATCAACGCCTCGCCGGGCCGGACGTTTACCCTCCCCGTACAGGGAGGGGGCGTTGCGGTCAACCCGTTGCTTACCTTCCCGGATGCCGAGTTGGGCAACAACATCAACGTTCCCCAGGAGACGCTGATCCGCAAATACCAATTCCGCGACGACTTCAGCCTGACCAAAGGACGCCACAACTTTAAGTTTGGCGGTAACTGGATTTACCTGGCGAAGATGGGAGGATCTTTCTTTTCCGGCCTGGGATATCAACTGGTTTTCTTCGATGACCCGGTGGACATCTTCGGCCGCAAGAGCGCCAAGTATCCGCAAGGACTGGCAACGCCTGGAGCGGTGCAGGAATTGATTTTCAGCGCCGGTGATGGGAGCACCACGAATCCTCAGCAGCCGAATCTGCTTGGATTCTATTTCCAGGATGACTACAAAGTCACTCCGCACCTGACTCTGAACCTGGGCTTGCGATGGGATTCCAACATCAACTTCTTGAACGCGCAACTGACGAATGATCCCCTGACCAGCAATCGCACTATTGAGGTGCTTCGCCAGTTGGTTGCCGATAACCCGCAAGGAGGGGCGGTTCAGGATGGTATGTCCTTCGCCCGCTTTCTGGCAGGTGATGACAGTGAACTACGGCGCAAGACCGCATCGTTCAAGGAATTCCAGCCGCGCCTGGGGTTTGCCTGGGATCCGACGGGGACTGGCAGAGTCGTCATACGCGGTGGATACGGCATCGCCCGTGACCAGATCTTCCAGAACCTGACGCTCTGGTCCATCCAGCAGTCCAACAGAATTCTCTACCAGAGCGGGTTGATCGACAAGGTCAGTACCAAGGGTCCGTTTCCCGGCCCGCCGGCGGGACAACTAGCCACGTTCCGCTTCGGTGTGGATCCTCTACCCGCCCCACCCCCCTTAGTCACAGACTTGGGCTTTGGCGCTCGCGGCCGCGTGACGGCTCCGGACGTTACCGATCCGTGGTCGCAACAGATGTCGATCGGAACCGCCGTTGCGGTTAGCCCCGATTTCTCCGTAACGGTTGACTACAACCATGTTATCGGCACGCACGAGCCACGGATGCTGGACTACAACCCCCTGATCAGCTCGGTGTGCGATCCCGCTTTCCCGGGCTCGAATCCTGGCGATCCGCGCTGCGTTCTTGGGCCGGACACGCGAATCCTGGATGCCGCGTTGCAAGCTTCGGGAATCGGGGCAGGCCGTTTTGCCGACATTCGCACCGTGGAAACCAACAATCGATCGCTCTACGACGGCATTAACTTTGTGGCGACGAAGCGCATGTCGCACCATGTCATGTTCCAGGCCAGCTACGTGCTCTCCTGGTCGCGGGCCTGGGGCGGTGTGCCGATGTCATCGTATGGCGGATCATTCCTGACCATGGATCCGAGGCTGCAATTCAATCATGGCAACTTCGGATACACAGACTTCGACGAGCGCCATCGTTTCGTGTTCAGCGGAATCTTTGACCTGACCCATGGGTTCGAGCTCGCACCCGTTTTCCAGGCCTCATCCGCTCGTCCCATCGATCCCTTCGCCGGCAGCGATCTCGATGGCGATGGGCGTCCATTCCTGGACCGGGTATGCGCGCCCTTCGATCCCAACAACCCGCAACCCGCGAACTTTTTGCCGGGCTGCACGATGGTGAAACCGAACTCAGTGCGCGGCTTCCCCTTCGTTCAGATGGACCTCACCGCGGCCAAACGCTTCGCACTGGGCGAGCGCGCTTCGCTGAGAGTCTTCTGGGAGTTCCACAACCTGTTCAATCGTTTCAACAAGTGCAACTCGGTGCAGAACGATGCCAGCAGTTCGGCGTGGATGCAGCCGCTCAGCGGGCCGATCAGCGGGCCGTACTGTGCGGTGAGCGGCGGCGTGTTCGGGACGGGCGGTTCCTCGTTCGGACCGGGATTCAGTACGCCGTTCCGTTCGCAGCTGGGCTTGCGTTTGGAGTTCTAACCCGAGATGATGTTCAGCAGGCGCCCTGCGGGGCGCCTGTAGTTTTTTGGAGGCGAGTCAGCAGCGAGGGTCCCCGTGGGGCCTCCTGCGCCTGCACTCTGGTTACTTGCGCGCCCAGCCAGATGGCGGTTGAATCGGCTTGAGCGAGGGCGACTATGGGCCGTCTCTTTGGATTTGTTGGCCTCATGATGGCGATGGCAATCGGTCTGTACGTTTATTCCGAGCAGGTGAAGGCCGTCGCCGTGCCCGGTGGAAGTGCCAATCCCGCCGACACAGCCAACATTGCCAGCGTCAAGAACGATCTGATCAGCATCGCCAATGCCGAGCGCGGCTATTATGCCTCCGAGGGACGCTACGCGTCGCTCGACGAACTGATTGCCGCTAAGTACATCACCATCACCGCCGAGCGCCCGCCCTACGTTTACGACGTATCCACCACTTCCAGCAGCTTTCAGGCGACTGCCACCCGTACCAGTCCGGGCGGTCCGGCGCAGCTCTCCATTGATGAGAGCATGGAGATCCACTGACAATTTTTGTCTAGAGTCCGGCGAAGTTGTTGGTTCACCGTACGTTTCCTGCAAGGTTCGCGTCTTCCGTAATCTGGGCTGGCGTGGAGGAAATCGCTACATTCGTTGGTGTCAACGGGAGCGCCAAAAACATGAGATCAGCGACTATTTTAGGTGTCTTAGTAATAGCTTTATCGTTGGGATCGGCAGCTATAGCCGAGCAGCACGGCGGCAGGGAGTGGGACCGCGACGATCACTCCAACGGCCGGGAGCAGCGCCATGCTCAAGCCCGCCACGTACAGCATGAGGAAGTCCGCCACGTACAGCACGAGGAAGTCCGCAGAGGCCCGGAGCACAATTTCCACGGCGCGCATGGACCCGCGCAAGCGCCCGAAGTCAGAAGGCCGCAGCCGCAGATGCGTTACGCCAAGCAGGACATCTGGCAGCGTCAACGTGCCCGCGACTGGGACCATGAGCACCGCTCCTGGCGTGAACGGGGCGGCTATCGTGGATATCGCATTCCCCAAGCTCGCTTCCATGAGCGTTTCGGTCGGGGACACTGGTTCCACGTGCACGATGTGCCGGTGATGGTGGTGGAAGGCGCACCGAGATTTCAGTTTGGCGGCTTCTGGTTCACGATGGTGGATCCCTGCCCACAAACCTGGTCTCCGGCCTGGTACCGCACGGACGAGGTTTACATCGACTACGTTCAGGACGGCTATTACATGTTTAATCGCCGGCATCCCGGCGTAGCCATCGCGATCAACGTGTCAATGTAGCGCAGGTATGACTCACTAAGAACCCGCTTGTAGAATCGCTACGAATGGCACGGCTTCGGCCGTGCCGTTCTGTTGGTGTGGCGAGCGCACCGTAAGCAACATTTGAGGAGTTAGTCGGTATCATCCGGCCAGTCACGTGGGGCCTGCTTATCTGAGGCGCGGCCTTTGCGCGCCGTCTTTTGCTGGCTGGTGGGATGTTTGAATTGCCCCGCGCTGTAGCGTCCCTTGCGCTCCACATCGAAATCTTTGGGCAGGGCGGCAATGTGGGCGGACGCACCGGTGAGCTGCCGAGGACGCCGCAGAATGATCTCGGGCCGGTCGTCATACAGCTTCACGGCACCGTGAATTTCGATGTTTCGGCCTTTGAGCTGGTAGATGTCGCCAACGTCGCGCAGATCGCGATTGAATACCACCACGGTGAAGGGACAAATCCGATAGTCCTCGCAGAAATTGAGGAAGCGCACTCCGCGGGCTTCTCGGATGTCGAGCACCCTGCCGGTAATGCAAACGGTGCTGCCGATGTGCGCGCGCGCCTGCTCCATCGGGATGCATTCTGCCCCGGCGATGCTTGCCGCGAGCAGCATTCCCGCCACTCCGAGCTGCAATCCCGTCAGCATTTCATTTCGTGGGTTCCATGCGCAGTGCGTCGTTGAAGCGGTTGAAGTAGTTGAACAGCCCGATGGCAGCCGCGAGTTCGATGATCTCGCCTTCGTTGAAGTGCCGCCGCAACTCCGCCCAGAGTTCGTCGTCCACCTGGTGCGCGTCCCGCGTCATGTGCTCGGCCAGACGGAGCGCGGCTTTGTCCGCCGCGGTGAAGTCGTCGCGCTTCTCAAAATCCGCCAGGCGCTCGATCTGGTCTTCGCTCCAGCCATGCCGCCTTGCCAAGGCGGTGTGAGACGACAGTCAATACTCGCAGCGGTTGATCTGCGAGGTGCGCACGATCACCAGTTCTTTCAGTTTGGCAGGGACGGTGCCCGTTTCCATCACCGCGCGGAAATGGGCAATCAGGGTGCGCAGAATCTCCGGCCGGTGCGCCACCGTGCGAAACATGTTGGGCACGTTGCCGCGTTCTTTCAGATAGTGGTCATAAATCTGGGCTGTTTGCTCGTCAACCTGTGACTTCTCCAACCGCGGAATACGCATGCATCTCTCCTCGCACCAATTTTACGAGGTCATGGGCTTAATGCGGCGAGTATCCCAGCCTAAGAGGAGAGAAAGGTTTCAGAGTGGGAGGGAAGGGATACTAGCTCCTGATACCAAAACGCAGAACGCGGGGGCCTGTTGAACAGCAGGTCCTTCGCTTCGCTCAGGATGACGGTTAGGCATAGGGCAAATTACAAAATTACCCAATATCCAAATTACCCAATTACTAAATCCTTTGCGTCCTCCGCGTCCTCTGCGGTTTTGGTCTGAAATTACCGGGCGGCGCCGAAGGACTTGACCGCGGTAGCTTCGTCGTCCTTCACGTCGAAGACGGTGTACAGCTTGGTGATCTGCAGCAGGTCGTGCACTTTCTTGGTGAGGTTGAGCAGCTTGAGTTCGCCGCCCTGGTTGCGGACGCTGGTGAAAGCGCTGACCAGTTCGCCGATGCCGGAGCTGTCGATGTAATTAACGTCTCCGAGGTTGAGCAGGATCTTCTTGTTGCCCTTGGCGACCAGGTCGCGGACGGTGTCGCGCAGGATCACGCTGCCTTCGCCGAGGGTGATACGTCCGCTCAAATCTACGATTGTGATTCCATCTACCTGTCGCGTGCTGGCCTTCATACTCACTGGGAAGCCTCCTTACGATCCGCGGCTGCGCCGGGGACGTGCTTAATCATTTTGATTTCCGTGCCCGCCGGGGAGGGGCTGATCTGCACCTCATCCATGAACGAGCGTATTAAAAAAATTCCGCGTCCCGAAGTTTTCAGCAGGTTCTCGGGCGCCAGAGGGTCCGGAATCGAGTTTAAGTCGATCCCTTTGCCCTGGTCTGTGACGACGATTACCAGGTTCTGGGCTGTCTTTTCGAAGGCGATGGTCACCTTCTTTGTTTCGTCGTAAGCGTTGCCGTGCAACACAGCGTTGACCGCCGCCTCACGCACCGCCATGGCGATGCGCATGACCTCCTCGTCTTCAAAACCGGCACTGGTGGCGATTTTTGTGGCGGTTTCTTCCGCACTATTGACGCTCGCCAGGGTCGAGTCCAGCGTGTAGGAGACTCGGTTTGAGGTCATTGGATGTATCTTCACAACCTGTGTCGCCACCTTTGCGAGACAACCGCCTTCGCCCTGAGAGTCGGCCCGGCTCCCACCCACAGCGGAGGGGAACGGGTGGCGAAAAAACCAGGCCACCGAAGAATGCGACAGTTTGCCTGTCGGGTATCCTAATTGTCAAACACTACCGCTTGCGCAACCTGCAGCGGCGACCGCGACGGGCCCGGTTGGCAGGTCTGAGTCTTCCCCTGGAGGTTCCGGGGCGCTTTGGCTCCCGCACCACTAGTCCATACCTCAGAGTGACTTTCGTGCCGCGAAATGCTGTCGTCTTCCGCCTAGAATGCCAGTATGAAGCGTGCCTACAAGGTGTTTCGCTGGTCCATGTTGGTGGCAACGGTCATTACGCTGGTGGCCGCGCTGCACCGGCCGCGCACCTACGTGGTGCCGCCGGCGAATCCGGTGGCGCAGGCTAAGCACGCGCAAGATTTCTCCGAGAAGCTGCAGCAATTGGAAAGCGCCAAGGAGCATGGTGAAGATGCCCGGGCCAATATCACCTCGGAGGAAATTACCAGCGCGATTACTCAGGCACTGATGCAACAGACGGGGCAGGGAATGCCGGGAGGCGGCCAGGTCGCGCCTGCTCAGGGTTCCAATTCGGGACAAGGCTCATCTTCCCAGGTGGGCTATGGCTCTGAGCTGGCCTCCGATCCAAATGCAGCCATCGCGGCCGGCGACGTCAATGTCGGCCAGATCAGAGACCCTCTTGTGACCTTCGAAGGAGACGAGGTCAAGGGCCGTTTTCTGACCAATGTTCACGGCAAGGACGTGTACATCACCATTTCTGGTCACCTGGGCAGCCGAGATGGATACGTGACCTTTGATCCCACCGGATTCCAGGTGGGGGACCTGCCCGTACCCGTGTCTCTGGTCAACCCGGCCCTGCAGCAGAAACTGGCGGATCCCGAGAACCGCGACAAGTTAAGGCTTCCCGACTTCATCTCCGGCCTGCATGTCGAAAACGGCCAGTTGGTCGTGGACCAGAAGAAATAGCCACTCTCCGATACTCTGTGTATCATTGCCGCGCCCTCCCAGTGTTGCCCAAAAATTAGTTCACCGACACCTTTATTCGGGCCGCGCTCTTTTGTATTCTGCGAAGGATGAGTCACATCGCACTTTCCGATCTGCTGGGAGCGCCGGTGTTTGATCCGGCCGGCCTGCGCAGCGGACGTGTGCGCGAGGTGGCGATGTGCCCGCAGGAAGACCGGGTGCGCATCTCTGGGCTCATCGTTAAAACGAAAACCGGCGACCGGCTTCTCACCTGCCCGGCCCTGACTTCGGTGAATGGCGGAATTCACGCCTCCGCTCCCCTGGAGCAGTGCGCTCCTTGCGGCAACCAGGAAGGCCTGTTTCTACTGGAGCGCGACCTTCTGGACCAGCAGATCATCGATGTGCACGGGCGGAAGGTGGTGCGGGTCAATGACGTGGAACTGCAGGAGGAAACGACCGACAACCACATCGTGCTCAAAGTGGGGTCGGTTGACATTGGCGCACGGGGCGCGATTCGCCGCCTGCTCAAGGGGGTCGCGCCTGCTGCCGCAGTGCGCGTGCTCCTGAAGAAGATTCCGCCACGCATGATCCCCTGGGATTTCGTGGATCTGATCGAAGCCGACCCGGCGCGTCGGATAAAGCTGAAAATTTCCAACGAACGCCTGGCCAAGTTGCATCCCGCCGACCTGGCCGACATCATCGAGGATCTCGCTCCCGACGAGAGGGAAGCTGTGTTCGAGACTCTCGATGAGGGCGTCGCGGCCGACGCGCTGGAAGAGATTCAGCCCAAGCTGCAGCGTTCCATCATGGAGTCACTCGATTCCGAGCGGGCCGCCGATATCGTCGAGGAGATGGATCCGGACGCGGCAGCAGACCTGCTGGGCGACCTTCCCAGGGAGACTTCGGAAGAAATTATCGAGAAGCTGGAGCCCCAGGAGCGCGAAGACGTCACCGAGTTGCTCGAGTTCAACGAGAACACTGCCGCCGGCCGTATGACTACGGAGTTCTTGTCGCTGCCCTGGACGGCCAAGGTTTCGGACGCCATCGAGGCACTCCGCAATTTCGAGGGTGGGGTCGAAGCGGTGCACACGATTTTCCTGGTGGATACGGAAGGCAAGCTCACCGGCACCGTCCCGTTGTCCAAGCTGGTCCTGGCCAAACCGGACGATCCCATGCTCACCCTGGTCACCGACCTGCTCCTTTATGTGCCGGAAAAGGCCAAGGAAGACGAGGTCACCCTGTTGTTCGATAAGTACAATCTCGTCACCCTGCCGGTAGTGGACGACGAGAACCATCTCACGGGCGTCATCACCTCAGATGACATCATCAGTTTGCTTCGCCGCCAGCTCCAATAAAACCAAAACCGCAGAGGACGCGGAGGACGCAGAGGAATTCGAGTCGTTTGTTTGGATTCGTCTGTCACAGTCCTGGAGGATTTCAGCCTGAAACAGGGAACCTGTGAATCGAATTTCAGAAAACCTCTGCGTCCTCCGCGTCCTCTGCGGTTTTCATTTACGGTTTTCATTTCTAGCTAGCCGGAATCTGCCGGCCCGTTTATGCTGTACGGGCTTTTCCATCCGTAACCCTGTTGTTTCCGAACTGCAATGAAATGGCTCCGGCGTTCCAAGACTTGGATCATCCTGTTTTTTGCGGTCGTGGGCCCCGGCTTCATTACCGCCAACGTCGATAACGACGCGGGGGGCATCTACACCTATTCGCTCGCCGGAGCGAAATTCGGACTTTACCTCCTGTGGACGCTGATCCCCATCACGCTTTCGCTGATCGTGGTGCAGGAAATGTCCGCCCGTATGGGAGCGGTCACCGGCAAGGGGCTGAGTGACCTGATCCGTGAGGAATTCGGATTCCGCATCACCTTTTTTATGATGATCGGAATCCTGATCACTAACTTCGGCAACGTGGTCGCTGAATTCGCCGGTATTGCCGGCAGTCTCGAATTGTTCGGGCTCTCGAAGTACTACACAGTTCCGGTCTGCGCGGCCCTGGTGTGGCTGCTCGTTGTTAAAGGCCAATATAAGAGTGTCGAGAAGGTATTCCTGGCGGCCTCATTCTTTTACATTGCGTATATTTTTGCGGGTATTCTGGCGCGCCCACCGTGGTTGCAGTCTTTCGTGGCGACTCTCAAGTTGCCGCCAAAGGATCTCGCGTTCAAGCCGGACTACCTCTACATGTTCATCGCCGTGATCGGCACGACGATCGCTCCGTGGATGCAGTTCTACCTGCAGTCGTCCATCGTGGAAAAGGGCATTACCCGCCGCCAATACGGCGCGTCGCGCATTGACGTCGTCACCGGCTGCATCTTCACCGACGTGGTGGCGTGGTTCATCATTGTGGCCTGCGCCGCGACACTTTTCGCGCACGGTCACCATGACGTTACGGACGCCGCCGATGCCGCCCAGGCCTTGCGCCCGCTGGCCGGCGACTACGCCTACATTCTTTTCGCTGTCGGCTTGTTCAACGCTTCGCTATTTGCCGCGAGCATTCTCCCCATCTCGACCGCTTACACGGTCTGCGAAGGTCTGGGATTTGAGTCCGGGGTGGGGAAGAGCTTTTCGGAAGCGCCGGTGTTTTACTGGCTGTACACCATCCTGATCGTGGCCGGCGCAGGTGTGATCCTCGTTCCCAACCTCCCATTGATCAAAATTGCGGTGCTCTCGCAGGTGGTGAACGGCATCGTTTTGCCCTTCGTTTTGGTCTTCATGCTCATCCTCGTGAATAAAACGGAACTGATGGGAGAGTACAAAAACAGTCGTCTGTATAACATCGCCGGCTGGACCACGACAGTGGTGATGATCGTATTGACCATCGCGTTGTTGTGGACGTCGCGCGCTTCGGCGCAGTAGCAGACCTGCGCGATTTCCTGCTCCCGTTCCATCCCGCTGACCCGGAGCTGCCATCTCACCAAGAGACGTCGAACCCAACTGTCGGAGGCTCTGATGAAGAGCGTGACTGGAATTTTCCCTTCCTGTGGTGATGCCGAAAAAGCCATTGCAAGTTTGCGTTCCCGAGGCATAGCAGATTCGCAGATGACGCTCCTCCTGCCCGGAACACCGGAAGAGGAAGCGCGTGAAGCAAACGCGCTTACCACCAGCGATACCGAGCAGCCGGGCATGGGGAAGGCGATGGGCGGAGTCGTGGGCGTTGCCTTGGGAGCTGCGGGAGGCTTGTCGCTGGGCTCGATGGCTGCGGCGGCCCTGGTTCCGGGCGTGGGACCCGTGATGGCGGTCGGACTGGCCGGCGCTGCTGCTCTCGGGCTACTGGGCGGTGCCGCGGGGGTCGCGGCTGGAAACGCGATCGAAAACGCGTCGACGCATGGGTTACCCAAAGATGAAGTCTTCCTCTACGAGGACGCCCTGCGCAAAGGCCGTAGTGTCTTGATCGTAGTTACCGACCCTGAAAAGGCGGAGGACGTTCGCGCGTTGCTGCAGCAGTCGGGCGCCGAGAGCATTGACGCGGCCCGTCACACATGGTGGATCGGCTTACGAAACGTGGAGGAGGAAGACTACAAGGCTGCGGGAGGAGACTTCAGCACCGAGGAGTCGGTATACCGCCGTGGTTTTGAAGCCGCCCTGCAACCCGATAACCGCGACAGGAGTTACGAGGAAGCGCAGCAGGCGATGCAGAAACAACTTGGCGAGGCCTGTCAGACCGAATGCTTCCGCCGTGGCTATGAACGCGGGCGGCAGTATTACGCACAACTCCGCGGTCCGGGCCAAAAGCGCGCTGCCTGAGATCAGGCTTCCCCTGCGTCGAGCGCCGCCGCGAGCACGAGTGTCTGCAGGCGCTCGTTTTCTTCCATCTCGTCAAAACCGGTGTGATACGGCGCGTCATCGCCGGGAATGCGGCCCTGCTGGAACGAGGATATCGCTACGTTCAGCAACGACAGGGAATAGGACAGCGTCCGCTCCACTCCCTGTACATGGGGCTCGTCGCGGAGTTCGGTCCGCGCCTGGGTCAGCAGATCGCGTGTCATTCGCAACAGATCTTCCAGTTCGTGCTTGCGTGTTTCCGTCATGACTTCAAGATGTCAAACCATAAACGGGAACGCTTGTGGCTATGGTCACAGGCTATTGTGATGTCCGTCACACCGGTCCCGGCAGCAGAAAGGCCTTTATAGTATTGCGCGTAACTTCGACGAGGTAGTCCGGCCAGCTTGGATGAGCAAGATGGGGAAAAAAAGTTATTTAGAGAACCCGGCCGGCGGCGATTTTTGAAATCAGCTCCCGGTCAGCTTCGAGAAAATCGTAATCAGGGAGCTGCGAGCGCTTCACCCAGCGCACGTCACGGAAAATGCGGTTTTCAATCTCACGCTGAAATCTGCTTACCAGAAAAAATCTGAGCTCCACGGAGTTGCCGTTCTTGTATTCATGCAGGATGCGCGCCACTTCATCCTGAACTTCGGCGTCAATGCCTAGTTCCTCATCCAGCTCGCGGCGCAGAGCATCGCGCGGCTGTTCGCCTTCTTCGATCTTGCCGCCGGGAAATTCCCATTGCAGGGGAAACGGCTGGTGACGGGTGCGCTGGCAAATGAGAATGTTGCCATCCTGCACAATCAGGGCGGCTACAACTCTCTTCATGCTGCCTCAGCTCTTTTCCAGCTGCTTGCCCACAAGAGCGGCGCAATGCTCGAGCAAAGCCTGGTCTTCAGGCGCGAAGGCGGCAGGGAAGTGACTGTCGATATCGAGTTGGCCGACGACTTTGCCGTTCACGAAAATAGGCACCACGATTTCGGACTTCGTTTCCAGCGAGCAGGCAAGATAACGTGGATCGGATTTCACATCATGCACCACCACGGTCTTCCCGCTGGAAGCGGCCGCGCCGCAAATGCCCTGGTTCAGCGGAATGCGCTGGTGCGGAGTCATCGCGCCCTGGAAATGCCCCAGTACCAAAACCGGGGCAGCCCCGGTCTGGGATTCTTCGATCATGTAGAACCCGACCCAGTTGTATTTCACCAGGCGCTCGTGAAGGCATTGGACGATGCGCTCCATCAGGTCGTCAGCCGAGCGCGCTTTTTCCGCATACCAGTCAATTTCAGTCTTTACGGTATCTCGCGTAACGGTTGAAGGCATGCTTTTATTAAATCACAGCCGTGAAAGGTCACGGAGGGGTTCGAGCGTGGCATCGAAGCGACGAATGCCTTCCGGCTGTGGAAATAATTCTGGGTGAATCGCCCAGGCCAGGGTGCGCAGGCCGCCAACCAAAGTAGGGGCAGGAGTGTTGAGCAGTTCGTCTGTAATGCAGTAGACCCGTTTGTTTTGCACCGAACGCAAGCTGTTCCAGCCCCGCTCGCGGACAATTTTCTCCAAGGGCACACGGTCTCCGGCGCCGCACCACGCGGCCACGATCACGTCAGGATTGGCACGCGCGATTTCTTCCGCGGAAATTTGTGAACCTGGAGATCCAATGAAATCCCCGCCCGCCTTTTGTACCAGCTCCGCGACCCAGGGCTGAGACGCGATGATCGGCTTGCCCCACTCCTCGCAGAAAACCCGCGGAGGGGGTGCGCCATCGCCCGTCGCGGAAGAAACGCATTGGGAAACGGATTGGATCTCCTGCTGCATTTGACGAATCACGCGCTCACCTTCTTCCGGCGCATCCATGATTCCAGCAATCGTCGCGATATCGGTGTAGATGTCGGCGAGTGTCTTCGGCGCGAGCCCCAGAAAACGGATGCCGGCCTTGAGAATCTCCGCGACGGCTTCCACCTGGTAAGGCACGGCTGCGATGACCAGGTCCGGGTGAGCCGCCACAATCTGTTCCGCTTGCGCCGTCCATGAATCGGCGATGATGCTGCAATTCATCGCCCTCAGTTCCGGGCACACATCGACGCAATATTTGGTACAGGCAACGAGGCGGTCGAGCCTCCCGATGTCGCGGAGAATCACCGTGGCGCTGGGTTGCAGGCTAACGATGCATCGCGGTCTATGATCGTGCGCCATAAAGTGGGATCAGTTCAACCGCGGAGCGTCCGTCACCCGAAACTCTTCCAGTTCTGCCGCTCCGATTTTGGGCAAACGGTTCCAGCGGTGTTTGAGATACGCCCAGGGAATATGAAAGAGCTGTACGCGAGGACTGAATTTGGTGGAGGACTGGATCCAGCAGGAATGGGTGCACCAGCAGTTGGCGTTGGGGATGGCAGCGACTTCGTCCTGCATGACTCTGGATTTCAGGGCGGCGCCAAGATCGAAATCGAAGTCCTGCAGACGCCCCAGCTTGTTCCGCATTTCGCAGGCGCGGAAATGACCGTCGTGATCGATCACAATCGTGGTTTGTCCGGCGGTGCAGCGCATCGGCCATTGATGCGGCCCCTGGAGATTCTGCTCGTGCAGGTCGAAATGAAACCGCAGCATTCCGACGTAGTACATGCGTCCGAGGTGACGCGCCGGGCCGGAGAGCTTCCCGAAGAGGTGATCGGCGTACTTTTCGTGGAAGTACATCAATTTGCGGTGCAGCTTTACCAGATCTTGCCGGGAAAGTTTTTTCAGCGCCGGATCCATGGCGTCGCCGCGAATGACCTCGAAATATTGGCCGTCAATATCGGCTTCCTCCATCAGCTTAAGGCCAAGTGCGACCAGCTCCCGGTAATTCTCGGTCGTGATGCAGGTCGCCACATTGCGGCGCAAGCGGCGCGCCTTTTTCCAGCGTACGGCCGCCATTTCCATCGCGGCCAAGGTTTTCTGAAAGTTGTTGGGTACACCGCGGATGGCATCATGCGTGTTTGCCAGGCCGTCGATGGAGAAGTTCAGGTCAATGGTGAGCTCGGGACAGCGCTCGAGAAGATAATCGATGACGGTTTCGAGTTGCTTTGGAAGCAGCCCGTTGGTCGGCAGATTCAGGTTGCGGATGGAATTATTGCGGTAGAAAAGCTCGATCACCTCGGCGAGATCTTTGCGCAGAAAGGGCTCGCCACCGGAAATCCAAAGCTTGGGAAACGGCGGCGCGGTACGGCTGATTTTTTCCAGTTGCTCGAAGTCGAGATCGCGGCCCTGATTGAGTTCTTCCCAGTAGAAGCAGGTCCGGCAAAGGGAATTGCAGGTTGAGGTGACGAACAGGAAGAGAGACTCGAGCTGCAGAGGACGAAAGACTTTCTTCGCGTACTGGAAGTAGCCGAATCCCACGCTCATCCTCACCTACCCAGCGATTATAGTCACGTGAGACAGGGATTGACTCGCATTCCCCTGTGTCCTCTGCGGTTGCGGTTTCAGGGGTTCAGTACGATCTTGCCGAACATCTCACTTTTTTCCAGCCGTCCGTGTGCCGCGCGCGCATCCTGGAGCGGGAACGTGGTATCGATGACCGGCTTCAGTTTGCCGCTGAACACGTGCTTCAGTACCTCGTGCAGCTCGCCCATGGTGCCCATGTACGATCCGAGAAAAGAAAGCTGCCGGGCAAACAAGAAGCGCAGATCAAATTTCGCTTCAAAGCCGGTAGTCGCGCCGCACGTCACGATGGTGCCGCCCGCCTTAACCGACTTCATGCTTTCGTCCCAGGTCGCTGAGCCCACATGTTCGAACACAATATCGACCCCGGCTCGCCCCGTGATCTTCTTCACTTCCTCGGAAATCTTCTGCTGGTAATGATTGATGACGTGGTCAGCTCCCAATTCACGCGCCTTTTGCAGTTTGCGTTCGTCGCCTGCGGTAGTGATCACGGTAGCGTTGAACAGCTTGCATAGCTGGATCGCGGCTGAGCCCACGCCTGATCCCGCACCCAACACCAGCACGGTTTGTCCCGGCCGGATTTGTGAGCGCGTCACCAGCATGTGCCATGCGGTCAAAAATACGAGAGGCACGCTGGCCGCTTCATTAAACCCGAGGCTGTCGGGAATCGGAAGGACATTTACCTCTGGAATATTGATCAGCTCGCGATAACCGCCGTCGTTCCCATTTCCCAGCACCGTGAACTGCCGGCACATGTTCTGCCGTCCCGCCGTGCACTGGGCGCAGGTGTTGTCGAAGGTCATGGGCGCGAGTAGAACGCGCTGCCCAGGTTTGATCCCCGTGACGTACTCGCCGACCTCGACCACTTCTCCCGCTACATCGCTCCCCAGAATGTGCGGCAGCTTGACCCCGGGCAGACCCTTGCGCACCCACACATCAAGATGATTCAGCGCGCAGGCCCCTATGCGGACCAGCACCTCGTCTTTGCGCAGCACGGGATCGGGAATGTCTTCGTACTTCAGCACTTCGGGGCCGCCGAATTCATGGATGCGAACCGCTTTCATAAGCCGAACCTTTCAGTGCAATTCATTTTCTGCGTTGAAAACCCACTACGCTAACACAAGTTCTTAGTCCAGTTGCACGCCGACCCACAGATCCCTGGCTGCCTCTATGTCCTCCGCGCCCTCCGCGGTTTTGGTCGAAGGTTTGACTTAACAATAGCGGGCATCCAATAATCAAGCGGGCCATGGATATTTACGAGGAGATCGTCTCATTGCGGCGGGCCGGGCGTCGTGGCGCGGTGGCGACCATCATCAACGTGCGCGGCTCGATCCCTTCGTTCAAGACCGCCAAGATGCTGGTGCGCGACGATGGCTCAATCGTGGGCACGATTGGCGGCGGCTGCGTGGAAGCCGAAGTGTGGCAGGCGGCTCGCGAGGTCATGGAAGAAGAAAAGTCGCGCACTTTGACTTTCAATCTCAATCAGAATCCCAAATATGACACTGGCCTGGTCTGCGGCGGCACTTTGGAGATTTTTGTCGAACCGGTTCTGCCCGCGCCTGTGCTGTATTTGTTTGGCGCAGGCCACGTTGCTGTAAATCTGTACAAAGTCGCACAAAACGTGGGCTTCGATGTAATCGTCGTCGATGACCGCGAGAGTTACGCGAATCGCGACCGATTTCCGGACGCCCGCGAAATTTTCGCCAGCGACTTCGAGCAAGCCATGTCGCAGCTCGCACCCAATGAGTCGTCGTTCATCGTGATCGTGACCCGCGGGCACCGCGACGACATGCGCGTGCTGCGCTGGGCGGTTCAGACGCAGGCCCGCTACGTCGGGATGATCGGCTCCAAGCGCAAAGTGATCGCGATCTATCGCGAACTGCAGAAGGAAGGCATGCCGGCGCATTGGTTCGACCGTGTGCACGCGCCCATTGGACTGGACATCGGCGCGGTCACGCCCGAAGAAATTGCCGTTGCCATCACCGCCGAAATGATCGCGGTACGCCGCCACAGCGAAGCCGCCGTGCCTCACCTCCGCTACTTTTCGCGGGAAACGAAAGAAGATTCCTCTGAGATGCCGCTCGCAGACGAATCATTCGAAGCTGACGAGAAATCCTGATTCCCAATTTTCTCCGTGCCTCCGTGGTGAAATCATAGTGAAAGCTCGAATGATTCTGATATCTTCGCCACATGGCTCGCGCACCCAGTTTTTGTGGCGTGATTCTGGCGGCGGGGGAATCCTCGCGCATGGGACGCGACAAAGCCTTGTTGCCCTGGCCCCCGCAACCCGCTGCCGCTACGGCTTCGAGCGAGACTTTCCTGACCGCCGCGATTGATCTGCTGGACAAGCACAGCGACATGGTTATCGTGGTGGCGGGAAAAAACGCAAACAATCTCGCTCCTCTGGTTTATGCGAGCAGCGCATTTCTGATGGTCAATCCGGCACCGGAGCTGGGTCAATTCAGTTCGCTGCAGGTAGGCTTACAGGAGGTGCTCAACCGTGGCCGCGATGCCGCCATCGTGACGCTGGTGGATCGCCCGCCTGCTCGCGCCGAAACGCTCGAGCAACTCCAGCGCGCGTTTGTGGATGCTTACGCGCGAGAGAAGTGGGCCGTGATCCCCGAATTCGACGGTAAGCACGGCCACCCGATTCTGATCGGTCGCGAGATGATGCACGCGTTTTTGAGCGCACCACCAACGGCGGTCGCGCGTGAGATCGAGCATCAGCACCAGGCGCGAATTGAGTACGTGGCGGTGGACGACCCGCTCGTCACCGTGAACGTTGACACGCCAGCCGACTACGAATCACTCCTGCAGCGCGTGAAATGAAAACCGCAGAGGAAACAGAGCAAAGGGAGCGCTGAGAAAATGGTGCAACTGGAAACGTTGGCCGACCGCGAATCGCGCTTCATCGAATCGGTTCTCAGGCTCAAGCTGCGCCTGGCCGCGTTCGATTGCGACGGCACGCTCTGGGCGCCTGACGCCGGCGAAGGTTTTTTCTACTGGGAACTTGACCACCACCTGGTGTCCGACGAAGTCGAACGTTCGGCCCGACCCCGTTACGCCGACTACCGCGTGGGCAAAGTCAGCGAGGACGACATGTGCGGCGAGATGGTCAGCATGAACCAGGGTCTTTCCGAAGCCGACCTGGAGAGGGAGGCCGAGCTTTATTTCGAGCAGCGCGTGTCGCCGCAAATCTTTCCCGCCATGCAGAAACTGGTCGCTGGGCTGGCCGACTCGGGTTGCGAACTCTGGGCCGTTTCATCGACGAATGAGTGGGTGATCCGCGCCGGGCTGCGCCGTTTTGCTATTCCTCAAGATCACATTCTTGCGGCCGCTGTGGTGATTGAAAATGGACGCGCCACCGATCGCCTGCTGCGCGTTCCCAGCGGCGCGGCGAAATTGAAGGCGCTGGAATCCGCAGGCGTGACCTTTTTCGATGCCGCGTTCGGCAACAGCAAGTGGGATCGCGCCATGCTTGAGCGCGCAGCCCACCCGTTCGTCATCAATCCATTTCCTGATCTGGAGAGAGTAGCCGCGGAAAAGGGCTGGCCCGTTTTCTTTCCCGACACCCGAGCGCAACGAGCAGCTTCCTCGCGGGCTGACGCTCACGCAGAATGAGAAACTCAAGTTTGTATCAGCTGCTTCAACGCTGCTGCGAGCGCATCCATGGCCAGGTGCCCGGCGTGGGACGATTCTTTGGGCAATCCGCCGATCGCCTGCACCAACTGCTCGCGTTTAATATGTCGCGCCTCAGCCAGCGTCTTTCCCGCGATCATCTCGGTTAAAAGGGAACCGCAAGCCATTGCGGGTACGCACCCCTTCGCTTTGAAGCGGGCCTCGGTGATCTGGCCGTCTTTCATCTTCAACCACAATTTCAGAATGTCGCCACAAGCCGGGTTTTCGAGCTGCACGGTGACGTCAGCGTCGGCGAGTTCTCCCGCATTCCGCGGGTTCTGAAAGTGATCGAGTACCTGCACCGAATACATTGATGTCATTGTAAGGCGCGGGCTCGAGAGCTGGTCGAACTGGAATGGTTTTGGCGCAGCCGTTAGAATAAAAGCAATGAACGGCGAAGAGCGTTTCGAGAATCTGGCTGGCGACCCGGTTGACCTCGCCCACGTCCGCGAAGTCACCTTTGGCAACACGGTCCCCGAAGGCATCGTGATGGCGCAGCTCGACAAGGTGGTAAATTGGGTCCGTAAGAATTCACTGTGGCCGATGACCTTCGGCCTGGCCTGCTGCGCCATTGAAATGATGTCGATGGGCGCGTCGCGTTTCGATATTGCCCGCTTTGGCGCCGAGGTTTTTCGCCCCTCGCCTCGACAGTCCGACCTCATGATTATTGCCGGACGCGTCTCTCAGAAGATGGCTCCGGTCATCCGCCAGCTCTACGAGCAAATGCCCGAACCCAAGTGGGTGATCTCAATGGGCGCGTGCGCAACCTCCGGCGGTGTATTCAATAACTACGCACTGGTCCAGGGTGTGAACCAGGTGATCCCGGTGGACGTCTATGTTCCCGGCTGCCCGCCCCGTCCGGAAATGCTGATCTACGCCATCACCCTGCTGCAGGAGAAAATCATGAAGGAGCGGGGCAGCTTCAGGCGGGCGTTGAACTTGGAATAGTCGTTGGTCGGTAGTCGATGACCGTTAGCGCACCCTTCTGAAGAAATGTCACTCATGATTCAGAAAGCAGTGATTGTTCCTTGCTAACGACTATCGACCCACCTGCCAACCAGAACTCCCGCTCCTTGCATCCCACAGAACGTCGAGAGCACCCCGATGCGACTTCTCAACCAGATTTTCAAATTTCTGTTTTTGACAGCCCTGATGGGCGCGTTTGCTCTTGCCGCCCAGCTCCGCCAGACCGCCGTGATTGAACTGCCCGGCAACCCAGGCTTTGGTCCGGTGGCCATTGCCAACGGCTATGTCGTGATCGTCCACGGAAGCGATAACAGCCTCGACGTCTTTGACCCGCAGAAGCGGCGCGTCGTCACCCAGGTCTTTGGCATGCACCGGCCGACCGGTCTTGCCGTGGACGATCAGAGCGGCAAAATCTATGTCGCCAATTCGGGTGACAACACGATCGCGGTGGTCTCCAGCAAGGACTGGAAAGTCGCCGACACCATCCAATTCCAGGAAACACCCGGGCCGCTGCAACTCGCTCCTGGGGGCAAGAAGCTTTTTGTCGGTAACTCGCGGGCCCAGTCAATATCGCTGGTTCAACTGGATCGCGGAAACCTGGTGACCACCGTGCCCGTGGGGGGCAGCGCCAAGGGAATGACGTTTGATCCCGCGCGTAATGTGCTCCTTGCCAGTCTCGAAGACACTCGCGAGGTGATCGCCCTCGACCCGGCCCTGCAAATCGTTGCGCGATACCCGTTGATTGCGTCCATGCCCACGGGCATCGTTGTCGATGCTCAGGCCCGCCGGATTTATGTGGCCGTGCGCAGTGCCGTGGTTGCTTTGGACGCGGACACGGGCAAGGAGATCAAGCGCGTTGCCGCTCCCGCCGGAGTGAACTCGTTGTGGTTGGATCCCGCCGACGGGGTTCTCTACACCGCGGGTGGCGGCTCGGTGCTGCGTATCAAGGCTGGGAATGGCCGCTTTGAGGTGGAGCAGGAACTTTCGGCCAAGGTTCGTGGGCAAACTCTCGCTTACGATCCCGGTCGTAAACTCGTTTTTGTTCCGGGGGGCCAGGAAGGCCACGCCAAGCTGCTCATCGTCCGCAGCATCGAAAATACTACCCCTGCCGCCGGGTCTCCGACAAAATCCACCTCGTGGTAATCCGGAGTTGAACGGCTGGCCGTTGCTGCCGCCTGTGTACAATTGACGTTTCCATGACTCCCCTCGATCTTGCGCCCGAGGAATTCCGCCGCCTGGCGCAGCGGGTTGTGGATCTCGCCACTCAGTTTCTTGAAACGCTGGATTCGCGTCCCACCTTTCCCAACACCTCCGGCAGCACAGTCGAACAGATTTTCGACCAATCTATCCCGGAGAAGGGTCTGGGTGAGCAGGCCCTCGCAGGTCTCGGCGACGTACTGAACACCTCACGGCCACCTAGTCCCCGGTTTTACGGTTACGTATTGGGGTCGGGAGATCCCGTTGCGGCCATTGCCGACCTGCTGGCCAGCGTTCTGAACCAGAACGTGACAGCCTGGCGCTCAGGCCCGGCGGCGGTCACGATTGAGCGGACGGTCGTGGGCGGGCTTGCCGATGCCATCGGCTGCCGGGGATTTTCCGGCAGTCTCACCAGCGGCGGCTCGGCAGCGAATCTGATGGGTCTGGCCATGGCTCGCGAATCAAAAGCGCCGGCCAACGAGCGTGGCGTGCATGGTGGGGCGGTATATTCGTCGGAGGAAGTGCACATGTCGATCCCGAAGAGCGTCGGGCTGCTGGGAATCGGACGGGCCAACCTGCGGCTTATCTCGTGTGACGAAGCATTCCGGATGAATACCGACGAACTTGACCGTGCTATCCAGGACGATCTGAGGGCAGGGAAGACGCCCATCGCGGTCGTGGCCTCAGCCGGAACCGTGAATACCGGCACGGTTGATCCGCTGCGCAGCATCGCCGAAATTGCCCATCGCCATGGCGCCTGGTTCCATGTGGATGGCGCATACGGCGCGCTGGCCGCTTTGGCCGTGCCGGAAAAATTCGCCGGACTGGAGAAGGCTGACTCGCTCTCGCTGGATCCCCACAAATGGCTGTACCAGCCGCTTGATTGCGGCTGCCTGTTGTTTCGCGATCCCGCCGCAGCCCAGCGCGCCTTTTCCCACTCGGGTGATTACGCCAGGGCGCTCAGCAGCGACCCGGTCGAGGGCTTCGCGTTCTTTGAGGAATCCATCGAACTGTCGCGCCGTTTTCGCGCCCTCAAGCTTTGGTTTTCCTTGCGTTACCACGGTCTCGGCTCGTTCCGCGAAGCCATCCGGCGCGACTTGGATCACGCCAAACGGCTGGCCGATCTCGTCCGAAAGCAGCCGTCACTCGAACTACTGGCTCCCGTGGAGCTGAGCGCAGTCTGCTTCCGGGCGCGCCAGGTGCCGGGAAAATCATCCGCCGCAGCGAATTTGAACCGCTGGAATGCTGCTATTCTGCAGCGGGTGATCCAGCGTGGCCGAGTTTATATTTCGAACGCTTCGATCCACGGAAACTTCGCGCTACGCGCCTGTTTCGTGAACCATCGCACCAGCGACGCGGACGTGGACGCCATTGTGGACGAGGTGCTGACAGCCGCGAAGGACGTCGGTGATTCTTAGTCATTGGTCATTAGTCGTTGGCCTTTAGCAGCAAATCGCGTTACGCCCCGCAAGCTAACGACTAACGACCAACGACCAATGATGACTGACCAATGACCAAACGCGACTCCCGTCCCGGCGTCATCGCGCAAGCTCCCTGCCGCGCCGATCTGGCCGGCGGTACGATTGATTTGTGGCCGCTCTATCTTTTTCATCCCGGCGCGATGACTCTCAATTTCGCGCTGAGCATTCTTACGACGTGCCGCATCGAGCCGCTTCCCGGCAAACGAATTCAGCTGCGGTCGCTGGATACGCAGCGCGATGAGAATTTCGCGAGTCTCGATGAGCTGTGCGGTACCAAAAAGTTTCGACATCCGATCGCCGCCTTTCTGGTGCGGTTCTTTGCTCCCGAAGGCGGGCTGCTGGTGGAGACGAATTCGGAATCTCCTGCCGGCGCGGGCATTTCCGGATCATCCGCGCTCATGGTCGCAACCACCGCCGCACTGGCCCGTTTCACCGGCCGTAAGATGTCGCGCGAACACATCCGGGAGATTGCCCAGAATGTGGAAGCGCAGATCATTCGCGTTCCAACCGGCTGCCAGGATTACTACCCCGCACTCTACGGCGGCGTGAGCGCCGTTTATCTCGGGCCTGACGGGATTCGTCGCCAGGCAGTCCGAGTTGCTCCCGAAGAAATCGAGAGCCATTTCGTGCTCGCATACACCGGCGCTCCGAGGCAGTCTGGCATCAATAACTGGGAAGTCTTCAAAGCGCACATAGACGGCAACGCCCGCGTACAGCGCAATTTCGACGAGATCGCGCGGATTGCCTGCGAGATGCATGGCGCTCTGGTCAATGGCGACTGGGATAGCGTTGCCCGCCTGCTCGCCGAAGAATGGAAGCTGCGGCGTACCAACGCCCCCGGCATCACCACACCGCTGATCGACAGGTTGATTGCCACCTCCGCCAAGCATGGCGGCCGTGCGGCCAAGGTTTGTGGCGCAGGCGGCGGAGGCTGCGTAATCTTCCTGGTCGAAGAAGGATCAAAAGAGCGCGTTGCCGACGCGTTACGGCGGGCTGGCGGGGAAGTGCTGCCCTTTCGCGTTGCCCGTGATGGCGTCA
>Ga0070741_10004057_pt1 | contig 34834 bp, 40 predicted proteins | sample Coa_R1_4_FD_66440 | JGI IMG/M metagenome (GOLD analysis project Ga0070741, IMG submission 66440) | Surface soil microbial communities from Centralia Pennsylvania, which are recovering from an underground coalmine fire - Coalmine... | ecosystem: Environmental > Terrestrial > Soil > Unclassified ... | reverse complement strand
GTGCTGGCCATGCCCGACGAGGAGTGGGACCGGGTGCTGCGGACGAACCTCTACGGCGCCTTCTACTGCGCCCGGGAGGCGGGCCGCCAGATGGCCGGAAAGGGCGGCGTCATCGTCAACGTCGCCTCCATCCAGGCCTTCCGGGCCGGGGCGCCGGGGCTGGCGCCCTACACGGCCTCGAAGGGGGCCCTGGTCTCGTTCACCCAGGCCCTGGCCGTGGAGCTCGGGCCGATGGGCGTGCGGGTGCTGGCGGTGGCCCCGACCGTCGTCGACACTCCCGGCCTGCAGGCCAACATGCCGATCTTCGAGGCGGCCGGTGTGGCCAACGTGATCGAGGAGGTGTCGGCCAAGCTGCCGCTGGGCCGGACTGCGGTGCCCGACGACGTCGCCCGGGTCGTGCTGTTCTGCGCCAGCGACCTGGCCGCCCTCATGACCGGCGGCACGCTGGTGGTCGACGCCGGCCATCTCACGGTCTGACCGCCTCCGGCCCCGCCTCGCCGACATGGACCTCGCCACGTTCCGCCAGGATTTCCGCCGGTGGATGGACGACCACGGCGCCGAACTCGACCGCTTCCGGCAGCTGCCCACCGACCTCGACGGCCAATTCGCCGTGCTCGGCGATCTGCAGCGGCGCCTGTTCGACGCCGGGTGGCTGCGGTGGGGCTGGCCGGAAGCGTGCGGCGGGCTCGGTGGCTCCTCGCTCCTGCGCGGTGTGCTGTCGGAGGAACTGGCCGCCGCCGGCTGCCCCCCGCCGTTCTCCTTCGGGATGATGGAGGTGCTGGCCCCGGCCGTGGTCCGCTTCGCCCCGCAGATCGCCGCCTGGGCGCTGCCGGCCCTGCTCCGGGGCGAGGAGGCCTGGTGCCAGGGATTCTCCGAACCCGAGGCGGGCAGCGACCTGGCCTCGCTCCGCCTGCGGGCCAGCGACGAAGGCGACCACTTCCGGGTCAACGGCCAGAAGGTCTGGACCAGCTGGGCGCAGTACGCCCGGCGGTGCATCCTCCTGGCCCGCACCGGCACGGCCGACGAGGCCCACCGGGGCATCACGGCGCTGTTCGCCGACATGGACAGCCCCGGGGTGACGGTCCGCCCCCTGCGGGCCATGAACGGCGACGCCGAGTTCGCCGAGCTGTTCTTCGACGACGTCGTGGTGCCGAAGGACCGGATCATCGGAGCGGTCGGCGGCGGCTGGGCGGTCACCATGCACGTGCTGTCGTGCGAGCGGGCCGCCGTGGCCTGGCAGCGCCAGGCCTGGATGCACCGCCGCCTCGGCGACCTGCTCGCGGTCGCCGGGGCTGGCGCCGGCCCGTCCGGCGGTCCGGCGGCGTGGGCCGGGGACACGTTCGCCAACCTCTACGCCCTGCGGCTGGCCTCTCGCCGGACCTTCCGCCGCCTCGACGCCGGCCAGGTCCCCGGCCCCGACGCCTCCATCGACAAGATCCTGATGGCCACCTCCGAGCAGGGACTGTTCGACGGCGCGCTGGAGATCGTCCCCCGGGGGCTCCTGGCCGGCGATGACCCGGCCGCCCGGGCGTGGCGGAGCGACTACTTCTACTCCCGGGCCGCCTCCATCTACGGCGGGACGTCGGAGATCCAGCGCAACATCGTGGCCGAGCACCTCCTCGGCCTGCCGAGGGGATGACATGGAGAAGGACGAACGGGCCATGCTCCGGGACAGCCTTCGGCGGCTCCTGGTCGAGACCGACCGCGCCAAGCTGTCGACCGCCCTCGACGAGTTCGGTTGGCTCGACTTGCTCGCCGCCGAACCGGGCGAAGCGGTGGCGGCCCTGTTCGAGACCCAGGGTGAGACGCTGACCGGCTCGCCGGCCGTCAACGCTGTCATGGCCGGTCCGCTGCGGGCCGCCGTCCCCGACGACGACGACCGTGGTCTCTGGGAGTGGACGGTGGCCGTCACCGGCCCCGGGTCCGGCGTCGGGCCCAGCCCGGCGGTCTACGCCATCACCGCCGGCGCTACGGTCGGGCCCTGCCTGGTGGTGATCCACCGGGATGGGCAACCCGTGCTGGCCGAGATCGACTTCGCCGCAACCGTCGAAACGGTGGAGGGCGTCGATCCCTGGCTCGGGCTCGTGCGGTTCGATGCCGCCGCCAGCGCGGCGCACGTCCTCTTCCGCGGTGAAGCGGTGACGCTCGCCGGGCAGGAGTCGGTGGCGGCCGGACGGCGGGCGCTCAGCCACGAACTGGTCGGCGTCAGCCGGGCGATGCTGGCCCTGGCGGTGGAGCACGCCGGAGAACGGCGCCAGTTCGGCCGGCCCATCGGCGCCTTCCAGGCAGTCAAGCACCGGCTGGCCGAGGCCCGGGTGGCGCTCAGCGCCGCCGAGGCGGCCGCCGATGAAGCGTGGGCCGACCCCGGCCCCCTCACCGCCCTGCTGGCCAAGCTGTGGGCCGGTCGAGCCGCCCGGCTCGTGGGCAAACAGGCCCAGCAGGTGCTCGGCGGAATGGGCTTCACCTGGGAGCACCCGTTCCACCGGCACCTGCGGCGGGCCCTGATGCTCGACTCGCTGCTCGGGTCGACCACGGAACTCCAGCACGAGCTCGGCCGGTCGCTCCTGGCCGACGGCCGGGTGCCCCGCCTGGCGCCGCTCTGAGCGCCACCGTCATCGGTCTTCCTCACAACGAGTTCCGGAAAGGAGTCGGCATGGGAGGGTCCCGTCCCAACTGGGAGCTGTCGGGTGGTCACGAACTGGTGGCCAACGTCGTCTTCGGGGTGGTGGCCCTGCTGGCTCTGGGCTACTGCGTCCGTCTCGCCCGCCGGGAGCGCAAGAGCTACCCGCTGTTCGTCTTCCTCGGCGCGGGGCTGTCGGTGTTCTACGAGCCGCTCAACAACGTGCTGGGGCGCTGCACCTACCCGGAGATCGGCCAGATCACCTGGATCGAGACGTTCGGCCGGAAGATCCCGACCTACATCGGCCCCGTCTACTTCGTCTACTTCTCGGTGACGATCCTGTGGATCATGGGCCGCATCCGGGCCGGTGTCACGGTCCGTCAGTGGTGGACGTACTACGCGGTCGGCGTCGTCCTCTGCACCAGCTTCGAGTTGATCCCGATCCACTACGGATGGTGGAGGTACTACGGCGACAACCAGGCCCTGCGGGTGCTCGGGTTCCCGATGTGGTGGTGGTTCGCCAATCCCATGTGTCTCTTCGCCATGGCTACGCTGTTCCACTTCCTCCGCCAGAGGTTCCTCACCGACCGGCGTTCTCCGCTCCTGGTGGTGCTCTGGCCCATGGCCCTGTTCGCCACCCACGGTTCGGCCGCCCTCCCGATCTTCACCGCCCTCAACAGCACGTCGAACACGGTGATCACCGGCGTGGCCACGTTCATGACCATCGGGCTGTCGCTGACGGTCGTCGCCCTCACCGCAACCCTGGTGGCGTCCCGTGCCGGGCGCGACGTCGGGGCCGCCCGGCCGGCGACCCCGACGCTCGAGAAGGAGTTGGTACCTCAGGCGTAGGTCGTCGTGGCCCGCATCTCTTCTTCGAGCTTCTTGTACTCGGGGGAGTTGGTGAGGGGCAGCAGCGACAGGAGCTTGGCCATGTTGCCGCTGACCTTCATCTTGCCCTGCATGAAGGCGGCGTTGGTGTCGACCTCGCCCTTCTGGACCTTGACCGCGTCGTCGTAGCCCATCGTGATGGTGAAGTCGGTGTCGGACGTCGCGCCGAGCTGGGCCTCGGTCAGCGTGCCGTCGACGATGACCCAGAAGTAGGAGACGTCACCCGCCGGGCCGCCGGTGACCGTGTACTGCATCCGGGCCGAGACGCCGGGGCGCTCGGGCTGGGTGGCGTTGGAGACGGTCCTGAACTCGTCGAGCCAGTCCTGCGTCAGGTACTCCGCCATCAGGCGCTCCTCCTTGCGGGTGACGTCGGTTTCCAAGACCCACCCTAGCATTAGGAGTGTGTACTCGCTATCCTGAGGGCATGGGTGAGAAGTCCGTTCCCCAGGCGTTCGCCGCCACCGTCGCCGCCCGGCCCGACGCCGTGGCGCTGCGGGCCGGCACCGGGCCGCACACCTCCCCGCTCACCTGGGCCGACTACGCCGACCGGGCCTGCCGGGTGGCCGCCGGTCTGTCCGCCCTGGGGTTGCGGCCCGGCGACCGGGTGGCGCTCATGCTGCGCAACCGGCCGGAGTTCCACGTGGCCGACATGGGGGTCCTCCTGGCCGGCGGCACGCCGGTGTCGATCTACAACTCCTCGCCGCCCCACCGGATCGCCCACGTCGCCGGCCACGCCGAGGCCCGCCTGGCGATCGTGGAAGAACCCTTCGCCGACCGCGTCCAGCGCGCCCGATTGCTGCTGCCCGGGCTGGACACGGTGCTGAGCGTCGACAGCGGAGGCGATCTGCCCTTCGCAGCGCTGCTCGACGCCGCTCCCGTCGATCTCGAGGCTGCGGCCGCGGCCGTCGGCCCGGAAGATCTCCTGACGGTCATCTACACGTCGGGGACGACCGGAGATCCCAAGGGCGTGATGCTCACGCACTCGAATCTCACGTTCGCGGTCGACACCTACCGGACGGTGCTGGGTCGGTCCCTCGAGGGACTCCGGCAGGTCTCGTTCCTCCCCATGGCCCACATCGCCGAACGGCTGGCCACCCACTACTTCCACGTCTGCGAGGGCAGCGACGTCACCACCTGTGCCGACCTCGCCGACCTGGTCCCCACGATGGGGGCCGTGCAACCGGAGTGGTTCTTCTCCGCGCCCCGCCTGTGGGAGAAGCTCCAGCGGGCAATCGAGGCCATGGTGGCCACCGACGCCGCCCGGAGCGAGGACTTCGCCGCCGCTCGGGCCCTCGGCTGGCGGGCCTTCCTGGCCGAACGAGACGCCGGCGGCTGCGACCCCGGTCTCGCCGCCGAGTGGGCCGAGGCCCGCCGCCGGCACGTGGCCCCGCTCCTGGAGAAGGTCGGCCTCGGGCACGTCCTGATCGCCCTCACCGGGGCCGCCCCCATCGCCCGCAGCACGTCGGAGTTCTTCCTCTCGCTCGGCCTTCCGCTGTCCGAGGTGTGGGGCATGTCGGAGACTTCGGGGCTCGGCACCTGGTCGCCGCACCGCATCGTTCCCGGCACCACCGGCCGGCCCGTCCCCGGCGTCGACATCCGCCTCGGCGCCGCCGACGAGATTCTCCTCCGCGGTCCCTGCGTCTTCGGCGGCTACCTCAACGACCCCGACTCCACCGCCGAAGCGCTCGACGCCGACGGCTGGCTCCACACCGGCGACGTGGGCCGCTTCGATGCCGAGGGCAACCTCTCGATCGTCGACCGGCTGAAGGACATCATCGTCCCGTCGTCGGGCCACAACGTCAGCCCGGCTCGGCTCGAGGCCCGCCTCCGGGAATGCCCCCTCGTCGCCCAGGCCTGCGTCGTCGGTGACGGCCGCCCCCACGTCGCCGCCCTCATCGTCCCCCACCCCGAGTTGTTGGACGCCTGCGACGAGCCGGCCTTCCGGTCCGAGATCGCCGCCTTCGTCGCCGCCCTCAACGACACGCTCCCACCCGCCGAGCGGATCATCGCCTTCGAGATCCTCGCCGAGGAGTGGCTGCCCGACAGTGACGTCCTCACGCCGACCGCCAAGGTGAAACGCCGGACGGTCATCCGCCGCTACGCGGCGGTGATCGACGCCCTCTACGCCCGAGCCTGACCGACCGCCAAAGGAACCCGCGATGAGCGACTACGACCCGTACTCCTATGAGGTCAAGCGGGACCCGTACCCCCACTACGAGAAGCTCCGCAAGACGTGTCCCGTCCACCACCACGTCCTGGACTCGGTCGACGTCGACCGCATCAACGCCAACCCGCTGGTGGCCCGGCCGACGACCGAGTTCTGGTCGGTGATGGGCTACCAGGACTGCGTCGACGTCCTGCAGAACGCCGCCCTCTTCGCCAGCGGGCAGGGCCCGGGCCCGGAGCGGCTGGTGGCCCTCGACGGCGTCGGCATGCTCATCTACGCCGACGAGCCGCACCACACCCGCCAGCGCCGCATCGTCGGGAAGGGCTTCAGCCCCCGGATGGTCGAGTTGGTGGGCCCCCGGGTGCAGGCGATCTGCGACGAGCTGATCGACGGCTTCGCCGGGGCGGGGGAGGTCGACATCGCCCCCGACTACGCCAACGCCGTCGCCCTGGGCGGCATCTGCGAGATGCTCGGGATCCCCCGCAGCGACCGGCCGCTGTTCCGGCGCTGGACGGAGGAGACGATCGCCGCCTTCGGCGGGAACCCCGAGTCCTACGAGCAGTCGTTCACCTCGCTCATGGAGCTGTCGCAGTACTTCATGGCCGAGATCGAGCGGCGCCGGGCCCGGGCCGCCGACGGGAAGGACGTCCCCGACGACGTGCTTTCCGCGCTCATCTTCTCGCCGTACGAGGAACGGCAGTTCAACGACGTCGAGCTGATCATGGCCTGCCAGATCCTCCTCGTGGCCGGCAGTGACACCACCACCCACGCCATCGGGAACGCCGTCTACCTCCTCTGCACCCACCCCGAGGAGCGGGCCAAGCTCACCTCCGACTGGTCGCTGCTCGACAACGCCATGGAGGAGGTCCTCCGCTACGAGCCGCCGGTGCAGGGGTTGTTCCGGTGTGCCACCGAGGACACCGAGATCGCCGGCTGCCCGATCCCGGCCGACGCTAAGGTCCGGGTCATGTACGCCTCGGCCAACCGCGACAGCGAGTACCTCCCCGACGCCGACGAGTTCCGCATCGACCGCGACCCGAAGTCGCTCCGCCGCCACCTGTCGTTCGGCTTCGGGATCCACGCCTGCGTGGGCAGCGCCATGGGCCGTATGGAGCTGCGGACGGCGGTGCGGACGCTGTTCGGCCGCCTGCCCGACCTCCACCTCGACCCCGACCGGCCCATGCAGTGGCTCGACGCCTTCTTCGCCCGGGGCCCGGAGTCGCTGCCGGTGTGCTTCACGCCCGTCCCCGTGGCGGTGAGGGCGTGAGCGACACGCTGTCCTTCACCGTCGAGGGGGCGGTGGGGGAGATCACCTTGACCCGCCCCGCCGTCCTCAACCGGTTCGACATGGACCTGCACGAGGCGTTCACCGGCCTCCTCCTGGACCTGCGGTCCCGCACCGACCTGCGGGCGCTGGTCCTGGCCTCGACCGGCAAGGTGTTCTCCGCCGGGGGCGACTTCGAGCTCATGCTCGCCGCCCACGCCGACGGCGCCACCCGGACGAGGATGGTCGACGAGGGCCGCCTGCTGTTCCGGCTGCTGGCCGACCTTCCCCTGCCCGTGGTGGCAGCGCTGCAGGGCGACGCCATCGGGCTCGGCGCCACCGTCGTGCTGGCCTGCGACGCCGTCGTGGCCAGCCGGACGGCGGCGATCGCCGACCCGCACGTGGCCATCGGTCTCGTCGCCGGGGACGGCGGCTGCGTCGTGTGGCCGGCGGCGGCGGGCCTGCTGCGGGCCAAGCGGTACCTGCTGACCGGAGACCGCCTCGGGGCCGAGGACGCCTGGGCCATGGGTCTCGTGACCGATCTGGTGGACGGGCCCGACGCCGTCCTGCCCGCCGCCCGGGCCCTGGCCGCCCGCCTGGCCGCCCTGCCGCCGCTGGCGGTGCAGGGAACGAAACGGGCCCTGAACGGAATGCTGCAGGCCCGAGCCGCAGAGGTGCTCGACCTGTCGTTCGCGCTGGAAGCGGCGTCGATGGCCTCCGACGACCTCGTCGAAGCGATCGACGCCTTCAAAGAACGGCGGGCCCCCCGCTACCAGGGGCGCTGAACATCCAGGAGGTTTCTCGCATGGGCAACGACAACGTGGCGCTGGTGAAGGAGTTCCTGGGGTCGATCGACCGGGCCATCAGCCACAAGGATCCCGACACGATCGAGAAGCTCCTCGGGCTCATCGCCGACGACATCCGCTACCAGAACAAGCCGCAGCGGCTGGTGGAGGGCAAGGAGGACTTCTTCAACTGGTTCATGGAGTTCATCGCCTGCGAGCACATGGAGTGCGTGGTGCGGCGGGCGGCGGCCGACGGGGACTGGGTCCTGACCCAGCGCCAGGACAGCTGGACCATGAACGGCGTCAAGGTGACGATGGACCTGATGGGGGCCTTCGAGGTCCGGGACGGCCAGATCGTCACCTGGATCGACTACATCTGCGACCGGGAGCAGTGGGAGGCCAGCGGCCAGATGCCCGAAGGGTTCTTCTCCCGGTGGGCGGCCGGCACGGTCGTCTACGAGAAGGTGTGAAGCCCGCCGTGGCGCTCGAGGTGACGGTCGACGAGGGCCTGTGCCTCGGCGCCCAGCGCTGCCTCTACCTCGCCCCCACGGTCTTCGAACTCAGCGCCGCCGGCCAGGCCGAGGTCGTCGACCCGGCCTCGATGCCGGAAGCCGACCTGATCGCCGTGGCCCGACAGTGCCCGAACTTCGCCATCACCGTGCGCCGGGACGGTGAGGTTCTGGTCGGCGGCGACTAACCGCTGGCTCCGGCCTGGTCGCCCAGCGCGTCGCGGTGGGCGAGGCCGTGGAGCATGAAGGCCACCATCTCGTTGGTGATCCGCTGCCGGCTGGGGCGGCGCTTCCCGCTCGGGAACAGCCACTCGTCGAGCAGCGCCATCGACATGACCATGCCGGCCACCAGCCGGACGGTGATCGGGACGTCGAAGGTGAAGCCCCGCAGCTCGGCCTCGCCGGCCGCCACCACCTCGAGCTCGTCGAGCAGCTGGCTGATCGGAGAGGCCTCCTTCAGTTCCTCGAGCGACTCGTAGGCCTGGGCGGTGACCAGAGCCAGCACGAGATCCCGGTTCTCCGACAGCAGGCGGTAGAACCCCTCGACGAAGGCCAGCGAGATGCCTTCGGGGGTGTGATCGGAGGCCGACCGGGCCTTCCAATGGTCGACGTAGTCGTGGACGAACTCGTTGATGGGATCGAGGATCGCCCGCTCGAACAGCTTGGCCTTGGTGCCGAAGTGGCGGAACAGCAGCGCCTCGGACACGCCGGCGGTGAGGGCGATCTCGCGGGTGCTCGTCCCGGCGTAGCCCTTGGCGGCGAACAGCGACCGGGCGGCGTCGAGGAGCAGACGGCGCACTTCGGCCGGCCCTCGACGAGCGGCCCCCGGTTTCGCCTTGCCGGCCTCGGCCGCTGCGCTTTCCGCCATTGCGCCGCCAGCATACCGGGCGGTCATGCGGGCACCGGGACATCACGGCCCAGGCCGTGGACCATGAACTGGACCATCTCGTCGATGAGCCGCTCCCGGGCCGGGCGCCGGTCGGGGGGGAACAGCCAATCCTGGAACACCGCCAGGGCGACGACCATGGCGAAGGTCAGCCGGATCGTCACCGGCACATCGACGTCAGTCAGCCCCCGCTGCGCCAACTCCGCCTCGACCACGGCCTGGAGTCGATCGAGGGCGTCGGAGAGCTCCGGGGTGGCGGTGAGGTCGACTTCGTAGGCCCGGGCGGCCAGGAGGGCCATGACCAGCTCCCGGTTGGCGGTCAGGATGTCATAGAGCGACTCGATGTACTCCCGGCTGGGGACCTCGGGCGGCGGAGGCCGGTCGCCGATGTCCGGCCGGGCCTCGACGTAGTCGTCCATGAAGCCGTGGAACGGACGGAGGACCGCCAGCTCGAACAGGTTGGCCTTCGTACCGAAGTGGCGGAAGAGCAGCGCTTCCGACACCCCGGCGGCGTCGGCGATCTCCCGGGTGCTGCTGCGGGCGTAGCCCCGGGCGGCAAAGGTCGACCGTGCCGCGCCGAGGAGCAGCTCTTGGACCTCTTGTGGTGTGCGTCTCGTCATTGCGGCCATTGTAGCTAGTGCACACTCTCTACGGTCCGGGTCTGGCCGTGCCGCCAGACGTAGTCGTTCCACTGGACGTCCATGCTGTCGCCCCAGCCGACGCGTCCGTCGAGCTCCCAGCGCACGAGGCCGAGGTGGCAGATCGTGTTGTGCCATCCACCCCAGGGCAGCCCGGCCACGATCAGGCCGGTGACGTAATGGACTCCGTCCTCGGCGTCGTGCATCTCGAGGGCGATCCGGGTGGGCCGGAGGGTTCCGGGCTCCCGTTCGACCCGTTTCGAGGCGTGGACGAGGCGGATCGTGCGGCCGTCCCGGCGGATCCAGCCGTCCTTGAACGTCTCGTCGATCGATCCGACGTTGAAGGCCTCTGCGCCGTCGTCGAGCACGCCCGTCACCCAGTTGTAGGGCGGGCCGGGGTTGTGGCCCTCCGGTCGCAGTTCACCCCACGAGCGGTCGCGGACGTGGAAGCTGTCGACGTCGTGGCGCTCGCCCCGCAGCACGAGGGTGCCGCGGCTGCGCATCACCTGCTCGAAGTGTCGGCTGTTGGCCCGGACGACGGGTTCGTCGACGGCGGTGAGGTGCACGTCGACCCGTGTGTCCCGGACCGGGTCGGAATAGGTCATGTGGATGTGCCGCAACGGGTCGATCACCTGCAGGCGCAGACCGTTGGGGACCTTGATGTCGGCGCCGTCGCCGACGATCCCGGCGGAAAGGAAGGCCGGCATGTCGAACAGCTCGGCGGCGAGGTGCTGGGCCTTGATGCCCTGGTAGATGAACAGGCCTGCCGAGACGACCCCGAGGTTGGGGTGCACCCAGCAGTAGGCGTAGCAGTTGATCCTGGCCTCTGGGACGTTGAACCCCCAGTACCACGTTTCCGTGAGGGAGTCGCCGTCGGGGCCGTCGCCGTGCAGGTACTCGTCCTGGTCGGTCACAACTCCGAACGTCGAGGGAGCCTCAGCGGTGACCCACGTCGTGCTGTCGGTGGTCACGGCTGCCTCCCGAAGGCACTCTCGAGGGCGGAGGCGAGGAACCGCGGCCCAAGGACGAACCCGGCGATCAGCGACGGAACAGTGCCGGAGGCCAGAAAATCCTCCCCCAGCCGCAGACATTCGATGTGGCGCCAGGTGTCCTGCCACACCGTGTAGAAGTGCTCGGCGGCCGGATCGGGTCGTGTCCCGCCGTGGGCGACGTACCGGTCGAGGAAGTCCTCCCAGGGCTGGACGGGCTCGATCGACGGCCGGAGGTAGGCGAGGTCTTCCACCGGATCGCCGACATGGGCCCGTTCCCAGTCGAGAACCGCCGTCAGCCGGCCGTTCTCGGCCAGGGCATTGTGCAGGCCGACGTCGCCATGGATGATGCTGGCCGTTGTCCGGTCGGGGATGTTGGCCCTCAGCCAGGCGAGCACCGCCGCCAGCCTCGGAGCGATGGCGCCAGTGGCGAGGACGGCCTTGCCGGCCATGTCGTCGATCGCGGCCCGGATCTCGTCGGCGGTCCGCATCGGCGGGACGGGGGCGGCCGGGAGTCCGGTGGCGTCGGTCGAGTGCAGCCGGGCGAGGAAGCGGCTCAGGTCCTCGCAGAACGACTCCGGCACCGCCGTGTGGGCGCCCTCGACCGTGCCGTAGGGAGCGCCCGCCGCCTTCCGGTTGGCGAAGAACGGCCCCCCCAGGACATCGGTCGGCTCCAGCCACAGCGGTTCGGCGATCGGGAGGTCCGGCGACCACACGTGACACAGGACGGCGTACTCCGGTGCGAGGGTGTCGTCAGGCTGGCCCGGTGGCACCTGGCGCAGCACGATCGCTTCCTGTTTCCCCCCGACAGTGGCGGCCACCAGGATGGTGCGTTTGGAGAACCCGCCGCCGATGGTGGTCACCGAGTCGACGGTGACGTCGTGGCCGCCGAAGCGGTCACGGAGATAGGCCAACACCTGGTCCGCACTCAGCGGTGCCGGTGCCACCGATCCGGCCGGGAGATCTTCGGGCCCGGCGGGCCGCCCGGTCTCGACGTACGCCAGCGTGGCCAGGAACCGGTCGAGCACGGACCGGGCGCCGGCGACCTCGGCCTCCGTGGCCCCCACGAGGGCCTGGAGCGTGGCGCCGATCTCGCTCGGGTCATCGGCCGGCGGCGGCCATCCCGCTTCCTCGAGCAGGGCGCGGGCCTCGCCGGCGAGCTCGTCGAGGACCTTCTCGTTGGCCTGGGCGCGCTCGTCGGATCGCAAACTGTGGAGGGCCCAACCAGCGGCGTCGGCGAAGTAGCCGAGCGGACCGGCCAGCGCCGGTTCCGGAATGGCGGCGGCCATGCCGCCCAGCGCCTGATGCAGGGTCTGCACGACGGCCGCGGCGCGATCCGTCGCAGTGACAGCGGTGCTCATGATGGTTCTCCGTTTATCGCTGGGGGAGCCGCAGGGCGGAGACCGGCGCTTCGACCGGCGTGCCGTAGACGGCCCAGAAACCGAGCTTCACGCCGACGGCGGCGACGAGGCGGGTCCCGATGGTCATCAACAAACCGGCGGCCAGGAGGACGACGTAGAAGCCGGAGACGTCCGGGCCGCGCTGTGCCGGGACCGACAGCGGCGACGCCAGCTGCATGGCCGCCGGTGAGGCGGTCGGCAGTGGCGTCGCGGCGGGAACGGCGGCGCTCGAAAGGTCGGTTGGCTCGGACGGAGAGGACGGAACCGGCCCGAGGTCAGGCGAGGCGGCGGAGGCGGCGTTACCGAGGTTCGCCGCACTCGGAGCGGACGCCGGGAAGACGACCGCCGGCGACGGCCCGCCGGCCGGCCCCGCCTGGTCGGTGGGAACGTCGGCGACGGCTCCGCCGGTGTCGAGCAGCGGCGCGCTCGACGACTGAATGGCGGCGCTGACCCGACCGAGCACCAGCGAGACCTTGTGCTGGGTGCCGTTGGGGTCCTTGCCGGCCCGGGTGATCCGCAGGCCGGCCGAGTCGATCGAGGTGGGCGTCTCCCGGGCCGGGATGAACTCGACGGTGATGCCGGCCTGGCCGAGGACTCCCATCAGCGCCGTCAGGTCGGCGGTGGGCGGCGCCTGGCCGCCGAGCTGGAAACCCTTGTCGGTCATGGCGACGGGGACGCCGGCGATCGTGAACGACGCCACCGTGAACGACGAGGCCTTGGCCGGGGCCTGCCCGGGGGCCTGCGTCAGGCTGGCGTCGGCCAGGGACTGGCCGAGGGCCAGCGGCCCGGTGGTGAACCCGTCGAAGCGGGAGTGCGACTCGGCCGTGCGGACGCCGGTGCCGGGGTCGAGCCGGACGGCGGCCGCCGCCCGGGACGACATGAAGGCCCCCTCCCGCCCGGCCGGCCCGCCGGACGTGGCCACGCCTTCCGAGTGCTGCTGGTCGCTGTCGGCCTTGGCGTGGAACGGGCCCACCGTCGTTTCGGTCGACGGCTTCACGGGGTGGCTGCTGCTGGCGTAGAACGGGTAGTCGGGAAAGGCGAAGGGGATCCCGAGGCCGGCCACCACCCCGTTGCCGTTGCTGGGCAGAGTGGCGAAGAACGAGCCGGGGGTGGGGGCGGCGGCGAATCCCTCGGACCGGCCGACGGAGTCGAGGAGGGCCTGGGCGGTCGACGGCGAGGCGTCGAAGACCTCGCCGCCCGGCGCGGCCGGCGTCGCCGTCTCGGTGAACTGGAAGGCGAACGTGTCGGCCCGGGCCGTCATGGTGAAGGCCCCCGCCGGCGGCTGCTCGTCGGCGCCGGCGCCGTGCAGCGGCGCCAGACCGGCGGTGCCGGCCAGCAGCAGCGCCACCCCGATGCGGCTGAGCGTTCGGATGCGCATGTCAGGCCTCCACGCCGAGATAGGAGGCGAGGATCTGCTCCTCGCCGAGTTCGTCGGACTCGCCGACGAACTGCACGCGGCCCTTGTTGAGGATGTAGACGAAGTCGGCCAGCTCCAGGGCCCGGCTCACGTACTGCTCCACCAGCAGCAGGGCCGCGCCCTGGGCGGCCAGGCGGCGGAGGTACTCGAAGATCTCGTCGATGATCTTGGGGGCCAGGCCCATCGACACCTCGTCGAGGAGGACGGTCCTGGAGCCGGCCAGGTAGGAGCGGGCCAGGGCCAGCATCTGCTGCTCGCCGCCGCTCATCGTGCCGGCCCGCTGGGCCAGCCGCTCCCCCAGCCGAGGGAAGGCGTCCGACACCGCCTGGATCGGGTCGAGGTCGAGGACCGGGTTGGTTTGGAGGCGGATGTTGTCCCGCACCGACAGCGCCCGGAAGATGCCCCGGCCCTCGGGGACGTGGCAGACGCCGGCGGCGGCCAGCCGGTGGGAGGGCCAGCCGGTGGCGTCCTCCCCGTCGACCAGGATGTGGCCGGCGCTCGGGCGCAGCAGCCCCGACGCCACCCGCAACAGCGTCGTCTTCCCGGCGCCGTTCGGCCCCAGCAGCGCCACGACGGAGTGGTCGGGGACGACGAGGTCGACGTCGCGCAGCACGGTGTGCGAGCCGTACCCGGCGGTGACACCACGAAGTTCCAGCATCACTGCTCCCCTTCGGATCCGAGGTAGGCGGCCTTGACGACGTCGGAGGCGAGGACCTCGGCGGCCGGCCCCTGGTAGATCAGCTGACCGAAGTCGAGGACGTAGATGTAGCTGCAGGTCCCCCGGACGAGCGCCATGTCGTGCTCGACCAGCAGGATGCCGATGCCGTCGTCGGCGATGACACTGCGCAGGATGGCGGCGAACTCCTCGGTCTCGCCCACGTCGAGGCCGGACGACGGCTCGTCGAGCAGCAGGAACCGGAATCCGCTGGCCAGCGCCCGGGCCAGCTCCACCAGCCGGCTCTGCCCGGTGGACAGGTCTCCGGCGATGGCGCCGGCCAGGTGGCCGATGCCGCAGCGCTCGATGGCGGCGTCGGCGGCGGCCAGGCACTCACGCCGCTCGGTCCGGGAGCCGAAGATCCGGCCGGTGAGCCGCCGGCCGGAGAGGAGCGCCTCCCGGCCAAGGGCGACGTTCTCCCGCACGTCGAGGGTCTCGAACAGCTCCATGCGCTGGAACGTGCGGCCGAGTCCGAGGCGGGCCCGCCAGGACGGCGAGTGCTGAGCCAGCGACCGCCCGCCGAGACGGACGTCCCCCGCCGCCGGGGACACCAGACCGGTGCAGGCGTTGAACGTCGTCGTCTTGCCGGCGCCGTTGGGCCCGATCAGGCCGGTGATGGTCCCGCCCCGGGCCACCAGGCTTACGTCGGCGACGGCGACCAGACCGCCGAAGCGGACGGTGACGCCCTCGACCTCGAGGTCGGGACCGACACCACCGGCGGACGGGATGGCGAAGGATTCGAGGGTCTGGGTCACGAGGTCACCTCCGAAAGCACCGGCGCCGGCGCCGACCCGGCCGGCCGGCTGCCCCAGGCGGCGGCCCGGGCCCGCAGCCGGCTCCGCTCGAGGGAACGGCGCGACAGGCGCCGGGCCGCCCCCAGCCGGTCGAGGAGCGGCACGCCGCCGTAGATGGCGGCGACGACGGCCAGGACGCCGAAGACGATGGGCGTGTACTGGCGGACGTGGGCGTTGTCGATGTAGCCCGGAACGATGACGTAGAGCGCCGAGGCGATGCCCGCCGAGAGCAGCGGCTGGCGCCCGGCCACGAACAGCACCGCCAGCAGCAGCAGCGACACGCCGAGGTCGAAGGACACCGCCGTGGCCGTCCCAGTCACCGGGGCCAGGAGGGCGCCGCCGATCCCGGCCAGGAAGGCCGAGGTGCAGAACACCAGCACTTTCAGTTCGGTGGTGTTGGTGCCGTGGGCGTTCAGGGCGGTGGGGGAGTCGGCGAAGGCCCGCAGCAGGCGCCCCATGCGGCTGGTGCGGATCAGCGCCAGGAGCCCGAGGCATCCGGCCGTGGCCAGGAGAACGACGAAGTAGTAGCCGGTGTCGGTGTGCACCGGGACGCCGCCGAGTTTCGGGCGGGGGGCCACGACGTAGGAGCTCTTGCCGAACATGAGGAACGACGAGAAGAACAGCCGCTGCACCAGCAGGCCGAAGCCGAAGGTGGCGATGGCCAGGTAGACGCCGGACAGGCGGATGGCCGGGATGGCCAGCAGCGCGCCGATGGGGATGGCGACGAGTCCTCCGAGCAGCACGGCCAGCGGGAACGGCAGGCCGGCGCCGACGGCCCGGGCGGCGGTGGTGGCCCCCACGGCGGCGAAGGCCATCTGGCACAACGACACCTGGCCCGACATTCGGACGAGCAGGCTGAGCGAGGCGAAGAGGACCGTGAAGGCCAGCGCCGTGGTGAAGAGCGGCAACTTCGTGCCGACCACCTCCGGAATGGCGGCGGCGACCACGGCGGCTGCCGCCAGCCCGATGACCTTCGTCCGCCGGGAGAAGGACAGCGGCGCCAGCGGCCGGCGGACGGCCTGCGAGCCCCGCTCGACCAGGTGGTGCTTGGGGACGACCAGCAGCGCGCCGAACAGCACCAGGAACGGCAGGGTGGCCGGCAGCGAGGCGATGGGGCCGGAGGTGTTGAGGAACTTGGTCAGCAGGGCGGCGGCGACACCGATGACCAACCCCCCGACGTAGGTGATCGGCAGGCTGGAGAAGCGTCCGACGGCGGCGGCGCCGTAGGCGTAGAAGACCAGCAGGGTGAGGAGGAAGGCGTCGAGGCCCAGCGTTGGCGCCAGGACCATGCCGGAGATGGCGGCGAACGACGAGCCGATGAGCCAGGCGAAGCGGCGGACCCGGACGGGGTTGATCGACTGCAGGCCGAGCAGCGCCGGGTCGTCCACCACCGCCTGCATGGACAGGCCGAGCTTGGTCCGGGTGAAGAAGAGGTACAGGCCGACGACGGCCACGAGGACGAAGACCGTGACGATGAGCTGGTCCATCCGGACGTTGACGCCGGGCAGCCGGACGATGCTGGTCGGCAGGTAGATGCGCATGGCCAGCGTGGCCGACCCGAAGGCGACGACCAGGCCCCCCTGGATGGCGACGAGGAGGCCGACGGTGGCGGCCACCCGGGCCGCGGTGCCGACCGAGGCCAGGCCGTAGGCGACCCGTTCGAGCAGCAGGCCGGCCAGCACCCCGGCAAGCAGCAGCGACAGCAGCATGCCGACCGGCCAGGGCATCCCCATCCGTTCGTGGAACTCGAACATCAGGTAGGCGGCCAGGGCGGCCTGGGCGCCGTGGGCGAAGTTGAAGATGCCCGAGGTCTTGTAGGTGAGGACGAGACCGACGGCGGCCAGCCCGTAGACCGAACCGGCGGTGATTCCGATGACGAGGAAGGGCAGGTATTCCTTCATCACTCCGTCCTAGGGGTTGCAGGCCGGGCAGGGCCGGCGGCCCGCCCGCTCGTGCTCCGACCGGGCGGCGCCCGTCCAGTTGCGGCTGCGGGCCAGGAGGCAGTCGGCCCGGTGGTACCAGCGGCGCTCATCGCCGGCGACCAGCGTGTCGGCCGACACGGCGGCCAGGTTGGTGGACGGCGCCGGGCCCAGGAGCAGCCGCGCCCGCCGCCCCACCTGCCGCCGCCCCCGTGCGACGCCGCTGAGGAGCCCGGAGAGCCAGACCAGCCCGCCGGCCACCCCGAGGGTCAGGGGGCCGAGCTGATCGGCCGGGTCGGCCTTTCCGGCGGCGAGGAACCAGGCCAGGGCGACCAGGGTGGCGCCGGCGGTCAGCCAGCCGACCACGATGCGCCGGTCCCGGGCCGACCACGGCCCGGTCGACCCGGCGAACCCACCGTTCATGACCGGCCGGCCGCGCCGCTGGCGACGAGGGCCTTGACCGAGTCGGCGGAGAGCGCCCCGGCCCGGTCGAGACCGTTGCGGTCGACCAGGTTGGTGCCGGCCAGGTCGGACAGCGTCTCCTGGATCCGGTCGAGGGCGGTCCATTCGTCCCGCAGATCGCTCGAGAGCCACAAGAGACCGCCGAGCCCCAGGATGCACATCCCGCCGATGCCGCCCGAGATGATGAAGGGCAGCTGCTCGGCCGGGTAGGCCTGACCGCTCACGCCGATCCACCCGACTACGATCACGATGGCCCCGAGGGCGACCAGCGCAACGGCGGCGGCCCGGTCCCCGGCCAGGCGAATCCACTTTCCGAGTTCCATGTCGATCTCCGTCCTGTCCTGGGCCGTGAGGCGCAGTGGGTTAGAGGCAGGTCTGCTTGGTGCCGACGGGGGCGGTGAACTTGCCGCCGGAGATGCTCTGCAGGAAGTAGCAGGTGAAGTCGGGGGCGGGCTGGCCTTCCCGGAAGGTGAGGGGCCCGGTCAGGCCGCCGAGGGTGTCGTTCTTGATCTGCCACAGGCCCTTCAGGAAGTCGGCCGACGTCGGCTGGTCGGGCAGCGCCTTCGACGCCTCCCGCAGCAGGGCTCCGGAGACCCACGCCGCCGAGGTCGTGCCCGACTCCTCCAGCGTGGGGGCGTAGCGGGCCAGGGCCGCCTTGTACTCCCGGGTGGCCGGCGAGTCGTTGGCCGCGAAGGGGAACGTGGCCACCGGGGCCAGGATGCCCTCGAGGTTCGGGTCCTTGGCCGTGGAGTTGATCATCGAGAGGCTGGCCGTCACCAGCGGCGGGCTGAAGCCCTGCTGCTTGCAGGAGCGGACGAAGCGGGAGAGGGCGGTGGAATCCACGCCGAGCATGAGGGCGTCGGCGCCGCTGCGCTGGGCCTGGAGGCATTCGGCCGTGTAGTCGGGCTGGGCCAGTGAGACCTGGGCGTTGTAGACGATGGTGGCGCCGACGGTGGCGGCCCGGGCGTTGGCGGCGTCGTGGTAGACGTGGCAGGCCTCCACTTCGGCGCAGTAGGCGAGAGCGATCTTCTTGTGGCCGAGGTCGGCCATCGCCTTCAGCGAACCGACCGACAGGGTGTCGAACGACGCACCCATCGGGAAGAACATCGGGCTCTTGAACCACACGGCGCTGGCGACGTCGCCCCCCACCACCGGGATCTTCTTGTCTTCGAGGTAGGCCCGGGCCCCGCCGGCCGACAGCACCCAGAAGTTGGCCATGAAGACGGTGACACCCTTGTTCTCCACCATGTCCCGCACGATCGACAGGGCCCGGGACGGGTCGCCGGCGGCGTCGCCCACGACGACCCTGACGGGATGGCCGTTCAATCCGCCGGTGTCGTTGATGGAGTGGGCCACCACCTGGGACATCGGCCCTCCGTCCTTGAGGACGGAGCCCACGATCCCGCTGTAGTCGCCCACGTTGCCGACCGTGACGGGCGCCTTGGTCGGGACGGCGGCTGACGCCGGCGCGGCACCGGGGGCGGGGCCGGCGGCCCCGGAGGTCGCCGCTCCCGGCGTCGTCGGGGCCGTGGCGCGGGCGGCCGACGATCCGGCCGTTCCCACCCCGGGGGCGTTGCCGGCGCCGGCCGCGGCGGGCGTCTTGGCGCCGGCCGGGGTGCTGCTGAGGGCCGCCGCGGCCGGGCTGACTCCGGCGGGGGTGGCCGACCCGCCGGAAGCAGTCCCAGCCGGGATCTGCCCGCCAGCCGCCGCCGCCGTTGTCTGGTCGGCCGCCGGGCCGGCCGCGCCGCCGGCGGTCCCTCCGGCCGCCGCGCCCGGGGCGATGATCACCCGGGAGGCGGCCTTTTCGATCTTGGCCGCCTCCAGGCGCGTGCCGCAGGCACCGACCAGCGGTACGGCTAACAGGGCGACGACCAGTCGCGCCATCGCACGGTTCTGTCTTGCCCGCATGTTCCCCCCTCGGGAGTCTGGTGCCGGGGCGGCGCCCAAACCTGCGTCTTGTAGAGCGAGTACCAACTCGCTACATTGGAGCGAGTACTCACACTCTAAGCTCCGATCCCGGGAGTGGTCAAGATGGAAATCTCCGCCCGAGCCCGGAGGCGCCGGTCGTCCGAGGAGGTGCATCAGCTCCTGGTGAAAGCGGCCCGACAGGCCTTCGCCGCCCGGGGGTACGCCCACAGCAGCACCCGGGAGATCGCCGAGGCGGCCGGGGTCTCCGAAGCGCTGCTGTTCCGCTACTTCGGCACCAAGGCGAAGCTGTTCGAGGTGGCGGTGGTGGCGCCGTTCCAGCACCTGATGGATGCTGGTGTCGCCCAGGGCCGGTCGGACGCCGATGTCGGGTGGCTCTACGACCTGCTGGCGCAGAACCGGGATCTGGTGGTGGCCCTGCTGGCGGCCCAGGCACAGGAGATCGACCTCCCGGACAACCCGGAGCTGGCCGACGCGCTCGACCGGCTCCACGTCGCCGGCGAGATCGAACGGGCCCTACGCGGTCTCGCCGGCATCGAGGTTCCGGCGCCGGTCCCGGTCACGTTCGCCATGGTCTTCGGCCTGGCCGTCTTCGCCGAGTGGCTGTTCCCCCCGGACGGGCAGCCGACCCGGGAGACGATCGTGCGCGAGATCACCCACTGCCTGCGGGAAGGACTGTCCCATGACGAACCGAACGCCTGAGCGCACCCGTCCACCGGCGGAGTTCCGGCGCGGCTCGACCGAGGTCCGCACCCTCCTCCTCGAGGCGGCCCGCTTCCTGTTCGCCGCCAAGGGCTACGCCGGCGCCACCACCCACGACATCGCCGCTCAGGCCGGGGTCTCCGAAGCGCTGCTCTTCCGCCACTTCGGCACGAAGGCCTCCCTGTTCGAGCGCGCCGTCATCGATCCGATCAACGAGTTCGTCTCCCGCTACGTCGAGGAGTGGGCGGCCCGGCCCGGCACCAAACACGACATGGAGGGGCTGGTCTTCGCCTACGTCGACGGGTTCTACCGCCTCCTGCTCGAGCATGGGGACCTCGTCCTGGCCCTGATCACCGCCCAGGCCTACGAAGCGATCGACGGGGTCGACGGCGCCTCGCCGCTGAGCCGGCTCCTCGACGAGCTCGAGGCCGTCCCCGACCGGGAAGCGGCCCTGCGGGGCCTCAACTTTGACGTGCCCGTGGCCACCCGCCTCGTGGTCGGCATGGTCATGGCCATGGCCCTGCTCGACAAGTGGATGTTCGCCCCGGGCAGACGTCGTCCGAGCCGGAAGCGCATCGTCGATGAGATGGTCGGCATGGTCCTCCACGGCATGGCTGAGGGTGGCGACGTCCTCCCTGGCCAACGACGAGATCGGGTATGACCGGCGCGACGGTGGCCGCTGACCACGGTCACCGTCTTCGAGGCGGCCGCAGGCGTTGCTAGCCGGGCGGGATGCCGAGCCGACCGGGGTCGGGTGCCGCGATGTCCGGCGGCGATCCTGCGACGCTGGAAGGCCATCGTGGCGGGCCCGCCCGAAGAAAGACAAGTCGACGCTGCGTACCGACGCAGGCACACCCTCCGCCTGCCGGCGTCGAGATCCAAGTCGACCGCGAGTCGACCAACCCGCCTATGTACGTGGCTATCTGGAGGCATCTCCTCCGGTAAACGGGCAGGTCAAAGCACCGCGGATGCCTCCGTATATGACCGATTGACGGTCTGCAAAACCCATGACCTCCGACTAGGGACGATTTCACCAGGTCCCGCCCGGAGCACCCAGAGGGCCCAGCCGATTCGTAGTCCGCAGGCACGCGCTCGATCGTCCACGCTGGGGTAACCGTCCTGCCGCCGGTCGGGCCGTCGCCCTTGATCCTCCCGGCCGGTGGATGTCAGCGCCGAGCGGTGCCCCCGCCCGGTCCGGTAGCCGTGCTGCCGAACGAAGCTGCCCCCGGGACCTTACCGAGCTCGGGACGCCGGGAGGTCCTTGCCGAACCGTTGGTCACGTTCCGTTTGGGACCTTTGGCCCTAGGGGCCTCGCCGGCTGAGCGTGAGGATGCGACTATGTCGCCGCTGGGGAGACCTGACGTCCGAAGCGACTCGACGCCAGCGCGAGGAGTTGGCTACGCCGAGTTGCGTTCGGTCACACTGGGCGACGTCCGGGCCGTGTTTTCCCCTCGCTGCTACCAGCGGTCGACCTCCCGGGCACTTGCCGGTTTCCTGTTCGATGCCTCGCTGTACGCCGTGGCGCTGGGCGGTGTCTTCGCGTTCGAGAACCCGCTCATCCGAATGGCGTTCGGGCTCCTCGCCGGTGGGGCGGTGGCGTTGTTGTTCGTCTGGGCTCACGACGCTGCCCACGGAGCGCTCTTCACCAGCGACGTCATCTCGGAGGTGCTCGGCACGGCGGCGATGCTGCCGTCGTTGCAGATGTACCGCCTCTGGACGTACGGACACAACCGCGTCCACCACGGCTTCACCAGCTTCAGTCCGATCGACTGGGTCTGGCGCCCGCTGACACCGGCGCAGTACCAGGCCCGGTCGCGGTGGGGGAGAGCCGTCTACCGCCTCGAGCGTCATCCCGCCACCTGTGGGCTTCACTATCTGCTGCACGTCTGGTGGGCCGGCATGGTCCGCTTCCAGCCCGCCCAGCCGGGCCGCCGCATCAGGTACCGGTGGAGCAAGGCCCTCACGCTGACCTTCGCCGCAGCCTTCGGTGTGGCCGCCTACCGCTTCGCCGGCGGGTGGGTCGGGGTGATCTCCGCCGTCGTCGTCCCGTTCCTCGTGTTCACCTACGTCATTGCCCTTGTCGTCTACCTCCACCACACGCATCCCGACGTGCCGTTCTTCACCGACCGCCGGGAATGGAGCCCCGTTATCGGCCCGATCGTCTGCAGCACAGCCGTCCGGTCCAACCCGCTCATCGAGTTCCTGACGCATCACATCCTCGTGCACCCGCCCCACCACGTCGACACCCGCATCCCCTATTACCGGCTACCGCAGGCCCACGCCGAACTCTCCGCCAGCTACGGCGGCCACATCTGCGAATACCGTCTGCGCTGGTCGGCCGTCCGCCACATCTTCTCCCGCTGCCAGCTCTACGACTTCGTCACCCACACCTGGCACCGCTTCGCCGAACTCTCCGCAACGGATGGTTCCCCCGCTCCTGGACCCCCGAGCTGCTCGGGAGAGCCGGCGGGAGCCCACACGACCTGACCCGCCGGCGGCGTGAAGCGTGGGACGAGCCGCGGCCATCCGAGCGGAGGACGTCGTTGGCGATGCCGAGTTCGCCGGCGCCAAAGCCGGACTGCTCCGCCTTGGCGTCAGGAGCTGAAAGAGTTCCCATCCCCGCCGGTGGAGGCCGGGCGGTCGGGTGGTGGTGACCGCCGATGAAGACGGACCAACGCCGGTCACCAAGAGCCAACTGTCGGCTACCGGCCCACGTGCGGCGGCTCGAACCCGCCGAACGGTAGGGAGGCGGGTCCCTCAACGCCAATCCGGCGGGCCGAGCAGGCGGCCGTTCGGGGATGGCTTCAGGGCGGGTCATCACCCGACCGGACGAGCTGCCTGAGGGTGAACGGCGGGGCAGGCGACGGTCCTCGATGCGGGGAGCGTGGGGCCCTAGGCTGAGAGCTCGTCGCCCGTCTCCCCGGCACTCTCCCCAGCGGGTGCCGGGTCGAGACGGGTGGCCAATCTCGGGACGGTCATCTCCCATGGCGACTTGAACCGGCAGGTCCGGTGGCCTGACCCGATCCACGAAGTCATTCGATCAGGATTCGTCGCCCGCAGGGTGTGCTCCCGGCGGGGGAACCTGGGAAGAGCAGACCGGCTTCGTCCTGCACTGGCCAGGGTCGGGGCCGACCGTTCCGGCCAGACAGCACCCCCCCTTTTCGGTCCGGCGATCCCTTTCACGCGCCCTTGAACGGTGCTCCGACGGCGAGGAGCCACCGATGCCCGCCAGCAGACCGAACCGGACGGCAGCGCAGCCCGACCATCATCATCCGTCCCTGCGCCGCTTGCGGCGGCGGCGGAGCATCCATGCGGCCAGCACGCCCAGCGAGATCAGGACGGGCTTGCGCCGTTGCTGCACCCGGGCCGGTACCTGCCGGACGGCGTTCTTGACGTCATGGGCGGTGACGTGGAAAAGCTTTTCCTTGACCTCGGCCGCCGTGGCCCTGGCCTCGTCCTGCTTCTCTTGGAGCCGGCCTTTGAACTGCTCCTTCTTCTCCTCAAGCTGTGCCTTGACGTCGACTTTGGCGGCCAGCGCCTCGACCGTCTCGCCCAGCTCGGCCCGGGTCTCTTCAATCTCCGCCCGGATCTGGTCCGGGTCGCCGGAGTCGACGGGGGACCGCTTCTCGTCGGCGTGGCTGCTCACCGTTCCGCTTGTCTCCTTGTTCTCGGCCACATCGGCCTGGACGCTGTCGATGTCGCCGTCCCGTCTGGACGGCCCCGAACGAGCTCGCCGACCGAGGCGTCGGTCAAATCGACGTCAGGCATCACATCCTCCCTGGTCGGTGACCCGCGGCGACAGACGTGGACGGCGGCTTCGTCACAGATCTTGCCCTCCGGAACCCCTGACAAACTCGAAGAGCCCGCACACAGCGGACACGGATGTCGGCACCCGGCAGGCCTCAACGACGCGGTCGGCTGGAGTCCCCGAGACCGTTACCGGTCGTCGTTCCCGGACGAGCAACGCGAACTCAAGGCCCACCCCTCCCACGATGAGCCGCGAGTTCGAGCGTGTGTTGGAACTGTGCCGGCGGGTCTTGTTCGAGGCGGCCTTGTCGTGCCGGCAACTTGCAGGGCGTCTTCCACCTCGGGCGGAGATCAATTTCGGGGCTCTGGCTGCTCGACTGGCTCGGGGTCGCCACCCGCTCAGGCGAACGGGGCGGCTCGGACAGGCCCGGCCGGAGCACCTCCGGCTCCCCGTCGGGGCGCCAGGTCGGCGGGGGCGCCGGGTCAGTGCCGTCCGCCCCTCGACCTGCATCTCAGCCCGGGGACGATCCGGCACCGCCGGCCCGGAGCATTCCGTCAGATGTCGCCGGTCACGGGCGGCGCCAGCGGATTCCCACTACCTATCCCATGGTGGTACTCTTTGTTTATGAGTGGTACCTACAACCTGGTGGTGGGAGATCGGGGCCGGCTGGTGGTGCCGGTCGAGGTGCGCGAGCGGGTCGGCCTGCAACCGGGGACTCCGCTCGTGTTGCTGGACACACCATCGGGGCTCGTCCTCCTCACCCGCCAACAGCTGCGCGATCGGGTCCGGGCCGAACTCGCCGGCGTTGACCTGGTGACCGAACTGTTGGCCGAACGACGAGCGGCGGCTGCGGCGGAGGACGCGCCGTGACGGTCTTCGACGCCTCCGCCCTCCTCGCCTGGCTTCAGGGTGAGGACGGCGCCGAGGTCGTCGAGACCCAACTCGAAGAAGGCGGCGCCTGCGGTGCAGCGAACTGGTCGGAGGTGGCGCAGAAGGTGCTCGCCGCCGATCGGGACTGGGACCTCGTGCGGGCCCTGCTCGTCAGCTATCCCCTCGACGTCGAGCCGGTCGAGACGGCCGATGCCGAGTGGGCGGCGCGTCGGTGGCGCCGCGGCGAGGGCCTGTCGCTGGGAGACCGGCTCTGTTTGGCCCTGGCCCACCGGCGCGGCACCGAAGTGCTCACCACCGACTCGTCGTGGGGAACAGAAGCTCCCGTTCGCCAGATCCGCTGACCGGGTCCTCGGCGGGGGTGCCGAACGGCGGGACGGGCGGGACGTCTAACTGGGGACTGACAGCGTGCGCACAGACGACGAAGGCCGGAACCACCGAGCCCTCGGGGTCGAGAGCCAGCCAACCGGCATGTCCTCTCGTCGAACCGCTGGTGAACGCCAGGCTGACGAAGGCTAGCAATGCGGATTCCGGTGAGGTCCACGGCGTATTCCGGCCGGAAGAGGGTACGTCCCGGTGGTTCCGTCCGACACCGGCTGAGGAGAGAGAGCCCGTGGGTCTCGCCGTCAGTATCGGGTTGTTGGCGATCGGCGCTTCCCTGGCCGTCACCGTGGGCCCGCCGAACACGGGAGTCAACCTGCAGACGATCGGGCTGCTCCTGATGCTTGTGGCCGTGACCGCCCTGCACGTGGCCCTGGCCCTTCGAGACGGCGCCGGGTGATCAGTGGCGAAGTTGGCGAGTCCTCGGCCGGGGGCCCGTCAACGATACCGGGTCAGCGTCGCCGTCACCGACCACACCGTCGTCTCCACCGGCGCCACCCGCCCGTTCTGGGGCGTCGAGGCCGGGGCCGCCAGGCCGTCCAGGTAGCCGACCGTCGTCGGCGCCACCTTCGACGTGTCCACCGAGCCGGCGTCCGGATCGGTGCCGGTCTTCACCCCCCAGCGCTCCAGACCGCACTGGCCGGTCGACGCCGCCCCCGACGGGGCGGCATGGACCGCCGGGGCATCAGCAGGCGACCGACAGGGCAACGACGAACAGGCGACCGTGACGGGGCATCACCGGACCTCCCCAGTCGAAGGACCGCAACGCGCACGAGAGTAGCCCCGGCAGCGACCTGACCCCGCGGCGGCGAAGCAAGACAGTTGATCCGAAACCGACAAGCGCACACCGACGGAAATCAGCCGGGTGCAGAGCCGCTGATGCGGAGGTGAAGAAACCAGGGCGGACACGCCGGGGAGGTGGCGGCCCCGGGCCGCGGGCGTGCGGGGAGCGGCGGGCGGCGATCGGTGGGCCGACCCGTCACTGCCGGTCAGGCCAAGAAGGCGCCGCTGCACCCCTAGGGCGGCGGCGGAGATGCTGAGGGGTCAAGCGACGGGGTGGGGGCCGGTTCACCCCGAGCTTTGAGCAGGTGCCCGATCGACTCGAGCTGCTTCACGAGTCGATCGACGGCCGCCGATTCATCCGCGGCGATCGGCGGCATGAGGCCGGCGACGACATCGTTCTCGGTCAATCGGGGGTGCGCCGTCAAAATCGCCTCATGAGTCCGGAGATCGTTCGCAAGCCGTTCTCCCCTCGCGGCGTCCCAGTCTTTGAACATCAGCCAGTAGGGTGTCTCGGCTTCGGCACTGCTACTCCACAGCGGCAAGTGGACCCCGAACCAGGTGCCGACATCGCCGAGCACGAGGTAGGCACCCGCCCCCCAGAAACCGCCTCCCTTACTGCGCGACGAGTACACCCGGGCGGAGGGACGGGGTGAGCGCATCAAGGCGTCGACGGAGTGCTCGGCGATCTGCCAGATCGAAAGATTCAACTGACCTCGCTGCCGGCTGACATCGTCGCTGTCGATCGGCAACACGGCGGAGCGGGCGAGATAGGTGAAGAGTCCTCGAAGCTGCTCGAGCTCGCTACGAACCAGGGCGTCGGTGGCTGCTTGAGCGATGGCGTCGAGGAGATCATCCCAAGAGGTGATGCTGACGGTTACGCCGTCGGGTGTGAGGACCGTTCGCGGGGCTCGCCCTTTGAAGGCGTCGGACAGGGACAGATCCTCCAGCGCGTGCCGCCACAAGGACGCGCACCGAGACTCGGGAGCGAGAATCTCCAGAAGGCACGGCCGAGCGGCAACAGCACCAAGCCGCTTGACATAAGCAGAAAGCTGATCGCCGTGGAAACCGGCGTCGATCTTGGCCTCGATGATGACCCGTTCGAGACCGTCCATATCGATGGCAACCGCGTCAGCGATTCCACCGGCACGCTGACCGAGCTGGGACCTGAACGAGAGGCCTGCAGGAAGATCGAGATCGGCGCCAGAATTGAGGTGACCAATCGCCGCCGACAGAGCCGGAGCCGACGTTCCAAGGATGTGTACCAGCGCGGCGGTCGCCACGTTCTCGCCCTGGCGCGACCCTATGGTCAACGCGACCTGCGTCAGAAGGTTCGGTGCCATTCGGGCCCCCTTCTCGAGCGCGACGGAACCGCATTTGACCAGACGCAGGGGACGTGCGCCAGTGGCGACCAGCTGCGGCAGGCTCCCAGGAAGGCCATCACCGGGACGGCCCCGTACGAGTCCGCCCGATTGATCACCGTGAGGTCTTCCACTGGGCCGAGGTCGCCGTTAGTTCCCATCGCCCAGTACTTCCACCCGTCGATGACCAGATAGTGATTGCGGTAGATCGGGCGGGCCGACGCCGGCGGCCACGGTGCCACGAAACCTTCGGCCTTGATCAGCCGGCAGAACGCCTCGAAGGCGAATGACAGCTCCGGCTGCCAGTCCTTGACCGTGTACTCGTGGGGCCAGTCCGGCATGGTCTTGGCGAAGTTCCAGCGCACCGTGGCGATGTAGGCGCGAGCAGCATCAACCCCGAAATCCGCCAGCGGTCCGTCGACGTCGGTCATCGTCGGCCACACCGGGATGCAGCCGAGGCGAAGGCGGCCAAGTGCACCACGGCAGGGTCATTGGCCAGGGCACCGCCGGTGATCGCCTCGTCGCCCAGGTACTGCTCGCGTCCCAGACCGACGGCGGCGGTTTCGGCCGCCGGCGCGTCCAGCAGACGGTTCATGAACACGTGCCGTCGGTGGTTTCGAACGACGCGGCCGGCGAGGACGAAAGACGGCGAAAAGGCGCTGGGCGCCCCGCCTCCACCGGCGGGCCGATCTCCACGGCGAGGTCGAGGTCACGCGATGTCGGTGTCATAGTTGGAAGGTACAGACCGGCTGTGACGATTACAGCGGTGTGAGTCCGAACTGGAGGAGAGCGCCGGCCCCTCACCTCCCCCATTGGGGGTGGTGACCCGGTCGGTGGGGGAGCGGGGGCGACTGCCGGCAGTCCATGGGGAGGCCGGTCTGGAGGACCCAACCCCGCCCCTCTGGCGGCGGGCACATGTCTGTTTGAGCAGACATGTGTCTGATAAAGTAGACAGCGTGGACGTAGGACGACCGTATGCCGATGTGATGCCGGGGGTACGGGGAGCGGTCCTGGCGACCCTGGCCCAGCTGGCCCTGCCCGTGACCGTGCGAGCATTGGCGCGCCACGCCGGCGTGTCGCCGCAAGGGGCGTTGGAGGTGGTCAACGAGCTGGCCAGGGCCGGGATCGTCGCCGTCGCTCCGGCGGGGCGGTCGCTGATGGTGTCGCTCAATCGTGACCACCTCGCCACCGAACCCATTCTCGGTCTCGTCGGACTTCGGGCGCGGCTGGTGGAACGGCTCACCGTCGAATTGGCCGGCTGGTCGAACCTCGCCGGCGGATGGCTGTTCGGCTCCGCCGCCCGCGGTGACGGCGACTCCACCTCCGACATCGACCTGCTCCTCGTGGCCGACCACATCCCGGACCAAGAGTGGGAGGCCACATGCGCTGACCTCACCACCCAGGTGCGGGCCTGGACGGGCAACCCCACCCAGCTCGTCGAACACACCCGCACGTCCTTCGCCACGCTCCGACGGCGCCGCAACCCACTCATCGCCGCCCTCCGCTCCGAAGGAATTCCCCTCACCCCGACCAGCCCCGACCTGCTCCGCGGCGCGGCGTGACTCGCCGACCGACCGGACGGCGCCGGCCCGCCACCCCCGCCGACGCCAGAGCCCGCCTCGCCGCCGCCGAAGCGTTCCTCGAGGCCGCCACCCTTGCCACCAACGCCGATGTCATCGCCACCAACGCCATCCACGCCGCCATCGCCGCGGCCCTCCGCCATTTCGATCTCAACGCGTGATAATCGACATTATCCAGCATACGTGTCGGCACGACCCCCCTTCCCGGGACCCCGGCCCGGTTCCTCTTGTCACGGCGACTCCCCACCTATCGTCAGTGGAGCGAGCCCGTCCGGCACACCGGATCGGATCAGGAGGAGCGATGGCAGGTCGAAAGCCCCGTCGGACGTCGAAGGCACCGGCGTGTCCGGAATGCCAGGCCGCCGATACCGTGCCCATCGTGTACGGCCTGCCGGGGCCCGAGATCTTCGCAGCGGCCGAGCGGGGCGAACTGGCCATCGGAGGATGCGTCGTGGAGTTCGACAACCCACGCTGGGCCTGTCGGGCCTGCACGCACCGCTGGTAGGGCGGACGACCGTCACCGATGACAACCGACGAGGCGGGGGTCAGACCGCCACCTCCCTGTCCGGCCTGCGGCGCCCAGGTGGCCATGAAGATCATGTATGGACCCCGCCCCCGCCGGTCGTCGGTGCTTACCCGACCTCGGCGACCAGCTCGATCTCCACGGCGATGTCGAAGGGCAGCTCCGCCATCCCGACGGCCGAGCGGGCATGGCGACCCGACTCGCCGAACACGTCGACCAGCAGATCGGAGCAGCCGTCGATCACCACCGGGGTCTGGTTGAACCCCGGCGCGCAGTTCACCATCCCCAGCACCGTCACGACACGGCGCACCCCGTCGAGGCTGCCGAGCTCGGCGCGCATCGTCGCCAGCAGCCCGAGTCCCACCAGACGGGCCGCCTCCCGGGCGGCGGCCACATCCAGATCCCGCCCCACCTTGCCCACAACCATCGTGCCGTCAGCCCGGACGGGCCCGTGACCGGCCAGAAACAGCAGCGGGCCGCTCCGAACCGCCGGCACATAGTTCCCCACCGGCGCCGGAGCATCGGGCAACTCCAATGCGAGCTCGATCAGGCGGTCCTCGGCACCCATCACGTCACGCTCCCTTTCCGAGACCATCGCCCAGCGGTGGCCGGCGCGGACCGCCCGGCACCGTCGGGCCCGTGGGCTCCCCCTCGCGGATACAGGATTAGAGCACGTCGACAAACCCCGGGTCGTACGCCTCGTCGACGTGGTTCACGTTCCACAGTCGTGAGGTGCGGATTTGCCCTTCGTCTTCACACCGCCGCCCAGACCGATGCGCATCCGTCCCGCTCCCACCGCCGAGAAGGCGTCCCCGTCCAACTGCCCGCTGGGCCACCGTGCCGAAGGCTGCCCGGGTGTGAGCCCGGCAGAAATCTTCGAGCACGGGGGCGACATGGTTCCCGAGCATCGGAGCGTCGGCGTGGTCATAGAGGTCCTCCGGTGCGAGGCCGGCCTCCAGGTCGGCCTGGAACGGGAAGACGAAGCGGAACCAGAACCGTAGAAACGGGTCTTCCAGCGCCCAGTGGCCGCCCCGGGCCGTCGGCGAGGCGTCGAGCGGCAGCCGGCGGCGGACCAGCCGCAGCGACTCCAGCGTGGCCAGATACTTCGAGACGGCGCCGCCGTCCATCCGGAGTTTGCCGGCGATGTCGCCCAGCTCCTTCTCGCCGGTGGCGACCTGCTCCGCCACGGGGAAATGCACGGCCGGTTCCCGCAGCTCATGGGCTTCTCCATCGGGCCCGCTCCATCACGTCGGTATCACAACGCCGCAAAAGCCGGGTGGTCATCGACCCTGGCGGTGGTGATCTGGGTCCACAGCCCGGGAGGTCCAGGTTGGCCGCCGACCGCAGCGGGCCCCCGGGGCCCCCGGCTTCTTCTGGGGCAGCTCCTGGGGCAGCTTCCCGACGAGAACATTTCTCGTTTGCAGCTTCAGCGACTGCGCGCCCGGCTCGCTCGTTGATTGCAATCCCTCCGTGAACGATCGACTTGTGGGATACCGAAGAGAGCACCTCTTGCCCTTCGTGGCGTCCACCGAAAGCAACCGCCACGCTCAAGCTCCTCCGGATCGGGCCGATACGTCGGCATTGAGACCAGTCGCGTGTACCGACGAGAACGACCCGAAGACAGAGGGCGCTGCCCTCGAAGAGACTGACCCGTTGTTGAGAGGAAGCTGTTCATGAAGAAGCTCGCCCCCCTTTGCGCCGCCTTCAGCCTCCTGGGTCTTGGCGTAGGCGTTGCCGTCCGGGGCGGTGGTTCCACCGAGAGGATCGAGGTCAACGCAAGCGGGCGGACGGGCAAGCCCGCTGAAGTGGCGACCACCACGACGCTCGGACTCGTCACCACCACCACCACCACCACCACGAGTCAGGCGCCGTCCGCGACGGTCCCTGCAAAGACGAAACCGGCCACCAAGGTCACCGCCGCAACGACCGCCACCAGCACAAGCACGACCAGCTGGTTGGTTCCTGCGAGCACTAGAACCACGGCGCCCGCCGCCTCCTCCACCACTACGACGGTGACCACCGCCTCCGGATCCGCGTTCATCGGCAAGCAGTACGAGCCAGGCCGGTACCGGGTCGTACTCGGGACGAATGCGCCGAACAATCGGCCGCTCGGTGTGACGCCCGGCACGAAGCCGCCCGGTGGTTACCCCGACTGGATCGTTGAGGGCCTGAAGTACAACGGCCAGATCATCCTGCTCGACTTCGCCGGGCCCACCTACGAGCATACGGGCATGATCACCTTTCAAGGCGGTAGCTGGTGCTGCAAGGCTCCCACCCCCTGCTCGCCCGGCGACCCGCCGGACGCCGACGGCCGCCCCTGCACCCGGACTCCCGCTCGGACCACTGGCATGTACCCCTACCTCACGCAGCGCGTCGAGGAACCCAATCCCGCGGATCCTGACTACCCCTTCGTCTACTACCTGCACGCCGACTTCGACATCACGGCCGGCCTCGGGCTTTCACTGGGAGGTCCTTCGAGTGAACTGGCAGGCGAATGCCCACCCAACACGAACTGCTCCAAAATCGTGCGGATCTCCTGACCCGAAGGAAGGCAGTCCCGTAGGGATCCGGGCTCGGGCGGCAGGGCGGAGGGGTCGGCGAAGCTGGTGACCGCAGAGGCGTCCGCCCGTGGCGGCCGGTGACGACGAAGCTCGTCCTCGACTCGGGGCTCAGAATGGCGGACGCATGTTCGACGGCCGCAGATCCGGCGCCGCCGCCCCTGGGAACGTCCAATCCATTAGGAAGTCGACTACTGGTGCAATCCCGGCTTGATCCCGAGCGCCCGCAGGTAGCGGCGGATCGTGCGTTCGGTCTCAAGCGCGTCGTAGCCGTCGGCACAGGCGTGGAGTTCGATCCTGACATCGAAGCCGGCCCTCCGATGGTCATGGACAGGTGTGGCACCTATCCAATTGGCCCGCGGAAGGGGCCGGGCACCGCTCGGTCACGCGCGGCCAGCAAGTGCTTATACCTTATTAGGTGACAGTTGTCCTCTCTTAGGGTACACTCTGGTCCGTGGACGTGGGACGGCCGGCGGCGGTGGTGTGGCCTTCGGGGACGGAGGCGGTGTTCCGGGTCCTGGCCGGGACCGACGCGGCGTTGGGGGTGCGCGAGGTCGCGCGGGTGGCGGGCGTGTCGGCCAACCGGGCCAGTCAGGTGCTCTCGGGGCTGATCGAACACGGCGTGGTGCTGGTGGAGGAGCACGGGGCGGGGCGGCTCTGCCGTCTCAACCGGGCGCACCTGGCCACGGACGCCCTCGTGGCCCTCGTCGACCTGCGCACCCGCATGATGGACTTTCTGCGTCAGGAAGTCCGGTCGTGGACCCCTCCGGCGCTGCACGCCTCCCTGTTCGGGTCGGCCGCCCGGGGCGACGGAGACACCGGCAGCGACCTCGACCTGCTGGTCGTACGGGCCGACGACCGCCCCGACGACGAGGCGTGGGAGGCGCAGCTCTACGACAGCGGCGAGCGGATCCTGGCCGCCACCGGCAACCGGGCCGCCTGGTTCCTCACCAGCCCCGCCGACCTGCGGCGGGCGGTGCGGGCCGGTGAGCCGATCATCGGGGAGTGGCGCCGCGACGGCGTCCACCTCGCCGGCCGCCGCCTCGACGTGCTGCTCCGGGAAGCGGCGTGAGCCGCCAGGCGCCCTGCGGCCCGGGCGAGGCGACCCGCAAGGCCCGACTGGCCCGGGCCTACCTCGACCTGGCCGACCAGGCCGCCCAACAGAACAGCGACGAAGCCCGCAACGTCGCCGCCGGCAACGCCGTGCTGGCCGCCATCGCCGCGTCGGACGCCCTCACCTGCCTCCGCCTCGGCCGGCACAGCCGCGGCCAGGGCCACACCGAGGCCGCCGCCCTGCTGCGCACCATCCGGCCCGACGGCGCCCGCCTCGCCAAAGACCTCACCACCGCCCTCGGCGTCAAAGACGCCGCCCACTACGGCACCGTCTTCGTGTCCGCCGCCACCCTCAAGACCACCCTGCGAGCCGCCGGCCGGCTCGTCGAAGCCGCCGAAACCGCCACCACCTAGACCGCCCGGGCGGTCAGCCGGCCAGCGGCAGCGGCAGCGCTTCGGGCCTCGGGAACGACACGGCCACGCCGGCCTTTCCGGAGGCCACCGCCGCCGTGCCGCAGGGGGCATGGGCCACCACGATCAAGCCGAGGCGGGTGCGGCCCCGGTGCACCCGGGCCCGGGCCGGCGAGCCGTCACCGGTGTCCACGTCAGCGCCCCAGGCGGCCACCACCTCGGGGGCGCCGACCACCAGGCGACCCGAGCAGACCGTCAGCTCCCCCAGGGCGCCCAGGTCGGCGTCAGCGTCAGGGTCCGCCACGACCGACAGGCCCGTCGACGTCACCCACACGAACAGGCCCGAGCCCGGACCGGGATTGGCCACCGCCAGCAGGCGGCCGGCCGGTCGCTCCACCAGCGCCACTCCCCCACCGGCCAGGTCACCGGCCGACACCGGCTCCCCCGAGGCGGCCACCACCGGGTCGGCCACCACCACCAGCGGCGCCCGCACAATCGACTCCAGCTGCAGCAGACCGACCTGCAGACCGGCCATCTCGACCCACCTCCCGACCCGAACGCCCGCGCCGAACCCCCACCACCGACCAGAAGAGGAACGCTTGCGGAGCTGTGCAACCGCCCCGACTTGATGATACGGATGATGTCCCTGATGCGGAAGGGGAAATCGCCGGCCGGGCCTGTGGACGACCGACGACCCCGGTGGAAAAGCGGTGGACAACGGCACCCGGGGAGGGGGACGCCTCCCCGAGAACCCCTCCCCCGTAACGATCGGAGCTGAAGCCGCCGACCCGGCGGAACGCCGCACGGCGGCGAAGGGCTGTGGAAAAGAAGATCTCGGTTCGCTGCACCGGGCAGCTCCACCGCAGCAAATGGCGGAGGGGGCGGGGCCGAGCGAGGGTGACCCCGCCCCCTGCGGAAGGCAACGCGGGGGGAAGTGCCCAACGGACCGTAGGCCTGGCGGCGCGGGGACCGCCACCGCATTTCGCGACGGTGCACCCAGCGCCGCTCCCCCGCTCTGCCGGGGATCCATCTGGCAAACACGTATGCTGGATAATGTTCCGGATTGTGGGCCGACCCTGGCGGCGTTGCACGCGCCCTCTGCCGCAAATGTCCGATTCGGGACGTTCGGCGGAAAACGGCATGATCCGTTTAGTTCGCTCTGTCGCCGGTCGATGACCTGAACGAATCTTCCCGGGCCTGTCGGCCCAGCGGGGACATGTTCGCCACCACCGGGAGAAACGATGCAGCTTCCTGACGGGCCGCCCTCAGAAACGTCGGATGACATCGGCGACGGCGACGACGACACGGCGAGCGGCCGTCGTCGACGTATGGCGCCTCGGCGGGCGGTCATTGTCAACGGCCAAGTAGCGGTCCCCGCTGGTGGCCAGGAGAAGTCCCCACCTCCTCGGGGTTGTTCAGTTAGTCGTCGGTCTGCTTTGGCTTCTTCCTCCTTCCGTTGGCCCGCGCCTC
>Ga0070741_10004056_pt1 | contig 34837 bp, 24 predicted proteins | sample Coa_R1_4_FD_66440 | JGI IMG/M metagenome (GOLD analysis project Ga0070741, IMG submission 66440) | Surface soil microbial communities from Centralia Pennsylvania, which are recovering from an underground coalmine fire - Coalmine... | ecosystem: Environmental > Terrestrial > Soil > Unclassified ... | reverse complement strand
GATCTTCGCTTTGAGATCAGCGCTCCAGGTTTTCCGCTGCTTCTTCATTTGTTCCTCCGGGGTGGGCAGCAGCGATTTTACATCTTAAACCGTGGTCTGAAATTCGGGGTACATCATAGACTGTTTCAATAAATTCCCCTTCCCTGTATGCACCGAACAACAGAGAGCTAGCATCCGCGCCCTCGGCGAATCGCTCGACTCCCACCGCAAACGCCAGCAGGCGCTCTATCCAAACCTGACGATCACCGAGATGTACAACGTCCTCGAAAAATTGCGCGCCGCCGCTCCGCTCACCGACAAGGAACGTGCCATTCACGAGCAGGGGCTGGTATCGGTACTCAGACAAATCCACGACGATCTGGATGCGGCTGTGGCTGAGGCTTACGGCTGGCCCGCAGACCTGAGCGATGAAGAGATTCTGGAACGGCTGGTCGCGCTCAACGCCGAACGCGCCCGCGAGGAGCGCGCGGGGTTGATCCGCTGGCTGCGGCCCGAATATCAAAACCCGGCGGGCGCGGTGCAGTCGGGCTTCGAGGCCGGTAGTCAAGCGGCTGAAGCCGCCACGACGAGCAGGGAAGAAAAACTGGCTTGGCCGAAATCGCTGGCTGAACAGGCGCGGGCCGTGCGCGCCGCGCTGGTCGCCCGTCAGGGGGTCGTCACGGCAGAGCAACTGGCGAAGACGTTCAAGGCCGCCCGGGTGGATCGCGTCGCGGAACTGCTGCAAACGCTCGTTTCGCTGGGTCAGGCGCGCGAAGTGGAAGAAGGAAAGTTTGTGGTGTGACCTGATCGAGCGGTTACGACAGCTCGATCAGGAATTCAGTTCGCGGCGACGAAATAACTGTCGAGCGAAAATCTTTCCGTGAGGTAGCGGCGCTGCCAGGTCGCATCAATCCGGTCGAGCAGCAGGCCTTCGACTGCGCCCATCGGGTAGAAAGCACTGCGCTGTGATTCGGCGAGATTCAGTCCGGTCAGTTTTTTCAGCAGGCCATTCAGGATGTCTTCGGCGACCTGCGCGTAAGGGGTGAAGTCTTTGAGCGCGCGGAATTCCCTGCCCGGCTCGTATCTTTTCGCCGCCAGCTTCGCCACGCGGTATTCGGTGTATCTCGCGATGCCTTCCTGCCAGAGCTGGAATGAAAGGTAGCGATAGTCATCGGCAGCCAGCATCTTTTTCAACTCGCCCCGCGCCGCGAGGTAAGCGGCGAGCTTCGATTTGAAGTCGCGGTCATCGGCCTGTAATGCCGCTGCGAGCATTTGCGCCTGTTTTGAGAAATGGTCTTTCACTTCCGCAGCAGTATAGGGGAAGGCGTAATTCAGCATCCACATTCCCGTCTGATCGCCGCGCGAGAGCCCGAGGGCGTTGACGCCTTCGTAATACCACGGCTGCGAATACTGCCACTGGTGAAAGTGTTCGTGCAGCAGCGTCACGACCCAGCGGGTCGAGGTTTTATCCGCTGTATTTTCCGCCTGCCCGATGACGATGGTCGGGACGGCGCTGCCCGGCACGGCGGGGAACGTGGCCTGAAGCTGCGGCGAGTAAGTTCGTTTGCGAAACCAGACCTTAGACCTGAGCAGCGCGTCATCACCGAGTGAAACGAAATCCGCGGAAGGCTCAGGATGGCGGATCAGGAATTCCTGCTCAGGCGTCACGAGCAGCACCGCGAACGGAGCCCTGCCCCACCCCGGCCAGACCTGATCCTCAATGGTTTCGCCAAGGCGGAAAGCTTCGGCCAGGCGGATGCGGTCAATCTCGGACAATCCCGGCTTGTCCTGCGCGGCGGCAGTGTGGACAGACAGAAGTATCAGGAGCGCGGCAATGAGTCCGATCTTCACGGCATTTCCTCCACCAGCTTCAGTCCTGCCTTTCCCACTTCGTGCTGTCAGTCGGGCGCGGCCACTGCGAGGTGTAGCAGTTTCCGTCGGGCGTCACATAAAAGTTCGACCAGAGCGTGGTGCGCGGCGCGGCCCTGTCAGAATTCGCCGGGCCGTTATCGAACGGCTTGGTCAGCCAGACGCCTTCACGCGTGACCGTGCGGTTGAGCTTCGCGTCGAAGATCGTCACCTGGTAACTGGTCATCAGCGTGGCGAACTTCGTGCGCGCCGATTCGGGGATTCTCGATCTGAACTGAATCGGGTCGCTGAGGCTGGTCCTGTCCGCCAGCGTGAACAAACCTGCTTTGCTGAATGACCCCTCGGCGAGCAGGATTTTATCCCTGAAATCTTCCGGGCGCGGATTCCAGGCGACTGCTCCCGCGCCCGGAAGCAATCGCTCACTGATCGCCCTCTGTTCTTCGGCCTCAGGAATGAACCAGACCTGCCAGCTTGCTTCCCAGCGGCTGCCGGGCAGTTGTGCCCCGGGCAGATCAACCAGGACGGTTTTCAATTGCAGCGTGTCAGCGAACAGTTCCGGCGCACTCACACCGGGTTCACTCATCCTGTAGTTCCGCGGCCTCTGCCTCCCCGCAGCCGCAGCCGCTCTCACCGCCTTCCTTTCAGCGGCGGGGGACGGCGAATTAGTCACCCAGGGGCCTGCCTCATCCGCCGCGCCGATCAGACAGCAGTTATTGTCAATCGCGCCGCGCCAGAGTTCATCCGGCTGGTAATCAGGGTCGTGTCGCACCCACAGATTCCAGCTCCCGCTGCCGCCCACAATCGGGGAGGCCGAGGTCCATTCGTACTGATCACTGCCGACGGTGAATCTCATTCTGTTGCCCTCGATCACGCCGATTTTCTGGAAGTCGTAACCTTCGCGCGGGACGAGCGAGCAGATGAAACGCCCGTGCCCCGGCAGATAAAACCAGATCAGCGCGCCTGACGCTCCACCTTTGGGAACGTCCGCCGTCAGTAACTGTCCGTTCAGATATAACCGGTAGTTGCTGACCTTCAGTTCCACCTGATTGACGGTGAAGTCACGCGGCGGGCCCGGTGACTCCGGCGCGGCCGTGACTGAGGCACTCAGCGAAAACCTGATCCGGTCGCCGATCTCCGTCTTCGTCGCACGATTGACGGCGAGGATCATTTCAATGCTCCACCCGTCTTCGACCACGTCAGTTTTCGGCAGGTGCAGTCGGGCCGAAATGTCCTGCACGCCCGGCGGAAAGCCCCGGAACCATTTGCTCTCGCGCAGCCGTTGTTCGGCCGCCGGGTTGAGAGGTTTCACCGTATATCGGATCTGTTTTGTGCCCGGGATCGGCTCGGCCTCCAGATCGTAGCCGAACCAGACGCCGGTCTCTTCGTCAATCAGGATGCGGCTGATCGAATTGGATTGTGAGTAGAGCGCCGTAGTCTGATTGCGGGACTCGCCCGGCTTGTCGTTTACCAGCAACTGCGTGCTGAAGCTGACCGTCACCCCGTTATCGAGTCTCGCCAGTCCGCTGTGGTCGCGCGCCCTCCTCCTTTCTTCCTGGGCAGATGTGATCGCGGTCAGTGCGGCCAGCAGCACCCCGGTGATCACCGCGCTCATCATCAGTTTACTTTTCATTCTCATCACCTCCCCGGATGACTTTGATCTTCAGTTCCTGCGGCGCTTCAAATCCGGCCAGCCGGGCGCGCGTGAAATATGTGCTGTCGTCGCCGGCAATCTGTAACAGCTTTGGTGCCGGCTGACCATTCGTCGCGGGAGCCAGTCGGGCCTTTACGTCTGCCGCCCCGTCGCGGTAAACGACGCGCGTGACGTATTGCTTCTGCGACACGATTTTTTCGTGGACGACCGGCAATTCGATGATTCTGGTCTGGTCCGTCTGTGGCGGTGACATAACCACCGTGACGCTGCCCGCCGACTTTGCCGCCACCCACACCGCACCGATCATCAGCACTGCTATTGCTGCCGCCACCGGGATCGGGACATGGATTGATGAAGTCAGGATGCGTTTCCAGAGCGGCATTCGTCTGTGGCTGAACTGCTCGCGATAAGCGGCCATCACGCGCGCGTCGAGCGAGCGCGGCACGTCCGGCGCGACCCAGCTTTCGAGCAGCGCGCCGAGTTCACGATCTTCCGGGATCGGCGGCCCATCATTTCTGTCTTTATTCAGGTCTTTCATCTTTGATTCCTTTTCATCAGACCTCTGGTAAAAGTCTGGTGAGTCTCGAGCGTCAGTAGCCCGAAAGGAGGGCTTGAATGTAAGCCCTCCTTCACAGTCGGGCTACTGACACTTTTGCAATTGCCCGGCGACCGGCGACCCGTTTTTCAAATAAGGCGCGAGCAGGCGCCTGAGGTTCTCGCGCCCCCGGTGCAGGCGCGATTTCACCGTCCCGATCTCCGTGCCGACGATCTCCGCGATCTCGGCGAGCGACAGCTCTTCATACTCAAAGAGGATCATCGCCTCGCGCTGGGCGAGCGGCAGGGCGGCAATCGCCCTTTGCACGGCATCGGAAAGCTCCGAATCGAGCAGCCGGCTTAAGGCTTCGCGTCCCCCGGCCGGCTCGGATTCTTCGACCGGATTTTCCATCACGACTTCATTACCCTGCCGGTGAAAATGCTTGAGCGCCTGATTCCTGACCGCGCCGTAAAGGTACGTCCGCAGGCGGGCGCGCGACGGGTCAAAGCCCTGTGGGCGGACGACCAGACCGAGGAAGCAATCCTGCGTGATGTCTTCGGCGATCTCGGCGCTGTGGCACAGCCGGAAGGCGAACCGGAAGACGGCGTCGCGGTGGCGTTCATAGAGCGTTCTGAACGCCGCCTCGTCACCGCAACCGGCCTCGGCGAGCAATCTTTCGTCGGTCATTTTCGGGCAGCCCCTGATCTCGGTCATTCACTGGTGAATTACGGGCAGGCGGCGGGAAGTTCCGGCAGGCGGGAGAAAAATCTGAGGTGAAGAAGCGCAGTGATGAGAAGAGTACAGGACACGGGTGACCGGGGCTGACCCTTACGGATTAATCCGCGGTTTGCCCGTGCGATCCATGTCCTGTCCCCTTATTCAGTGACGCGGATAACGGTGCGATGAAGCCCGCGCGTCCGAACGCCGCCGCACGGAGTCCCATTCGAACACCTGTCTCGCCCGCTTGTTCTCGCGCGCGGAACTGAGCAGGTCGAGCAGCTCGTCTTCGATCACTTCCGGGTGCGCTCGCTCGCGCTTCATGGCCTCCATGATCGAGACGTAATCAAGAACTTCGTGGATTTCGTTATCTGAGAGATGGTCGAGTTTGAAGAGAAGCTTCTCTCTTTCGTTCAGTCGTCCGCCCATAATTGCCTCCATTGCGGCAGGCGACCAAACCGGGTGGGCGCGCAGATCAACCTGCCTGTTTTGGCGTAGTGCGCTCGGGAAGCGCCAGCAGTTGATTCATGTTCTGATGATTTTCCTCGTCCTTGTTTTACCGCGTCAGACTCTGCCGCGCGCGGTCAGCCTGGTAATGTTAATTGCCTCCGAATCCGTGGGCACTGCTTCTTCGATCTTTGACGGCCAGATGATAGTACAAAAGCGGCGGACAGTGAATAGCTGACAAGGGCGCGTTGTCCTCGCCCTCAGCCTGCGCGCCCGGGGGCATTATTATTTGCCTTCCGCCAGCCGGTTGTATTTCCTGAGCGCCTGACGGAGCTTGTCGTGCGGCAGCGCAACCACCTTGCGGTCATTGATGCCGGTCATCGTTTCCGCCGCCACGAGCGCGTTGACGACGGCCTCTTCAGTCGCCTGCACTGTGGCTTCAAACAGCGGATTGATGCGGTCATTCGGCAGCATCGTCAGATTGGTCGTGCCCGACGGTTTGGCGGCTTCCGGGTTGGCGGTTGAAAAAGCAACGAAGATGTCGCCCGAGCTGTTGCCCGCGACGCTGCCGTTGCGCGCGAGGCCCATCGCCGCGCGCCGGGCGAGCCGCTTCAACTGATGCGGCAGCAGCGGCGCGTCAGTCGCGACCACGATGATGATTGAACCGGTGTCAGTGCTGGCATCAGTCAATTGAGAGATCTGTGTGCCTTCGGTAATTTCAAGCCCGACCGGGACTCCGGCGATGCGCAGTTGGTTGCGGCGCCCGTAATTAGCCTGCACCAGCACGCCCACTGTATATCCGCCGAGCTTTTCGTCAATCTTTCTCGAAGCGGTGCCGATGCCGCCTTTGAATTCGTGGCAGACCATCCCGGTTCCGCCGCCGACGTTGCCTTCGGCGACCGGCCCCGACTTCGCGCCGTCGAGGGCGGCAAACGCATGCTCCGGCCTGACGTGATAGCCGTTGATGTCGTTGAGCCCGCCGTCGTAAGTTTCCGCAACGACCGGTAATCCCCAGGGCTGCGCGGTTTTACTGAACTGCTTCGCCTGCCACACGAGTACGGCATCGCGCACGACGCCGACGCTGTGAGTGTTGGTGATCATCACCGGGCCTTCCAGAAAACCCGACTCCTCGATCCACGTCGTGCCGGTCATCTCGCCGTTGCCGTTGAGCGAAAACCACGCGGCAAAGACCGGGTCGTTCGATTGTCTGCCACGCGGCAATATAGCTGTCACCCCGGTGCGCACCGGGCCTTTGCCGACTTCCAGTTTCCCTTCGCCGGAAATGAGCGTGGTGTGACCGACTTCGACGCCTTTGACGTCGGTGATCGCGTTGAGCGGCCCCGGCGCGCCGTCGAAGGGGACGCCAAGGTCGCGAGCGCGTGGTTTGTTTTGAGCGGATGCGTTGATTGACATCATCAGTGCAACAAGCAGTGTGACGGGCAGGCTCAGGGCGCGTCGGTTCATGACGATCCTCCGGTTGCGACAAAGAGCAGCGGCTCACGAAACGGCAAAGTGCGCCTGATCGTGAGCCGCTGCTGCTTACTCACTTTTACAGCTAATCCCTGCTCGCCACCGACTTCTTCTGCCCGCCGATCTCCTTGAGCAGTTCCTGCACGGCCGTTTCGAGCTGACGGTCGCGGCCCGCGAGGTTATCTTCCGGCGTGTTCTCGACCGGGATGTCGGGCTGCACGCCGTAATTCTCCATATTCGTCCGCTTCTGGTCGGCGAGGAAGACGCCGACGCCCGGAGTGCGGACGGTCGAGCCGTCAATCAGCGAATAGCTGCCCGTGCCGATGACCGCGCCCATCGTCGGCGTGCCGATCACCTTGCCGAGCCCGAGCGCGCGGAAACCGGCGGGGAACATTTCGGCGTTGGAAGCCGAGCGCCAGTTCTGCAGGACGACCTTCGGCCCGAAGAAACCGGCGAATGGCCGGCCCGTCGGCTCGGTGCCGCGCGGCTGCCAGATCTGATACTGGCGCTGAACCAGAATGGCGAGCAACTCCTGTTCGATGTTGCCGCCGCCGTTCCAGCGCTGGTCAATCACCAGGGCTTCCTTGTTGCGGTTCTCGCGCAGCTCCTTCTCGAAGCGGCGCAGCGACGGCGGGTTCATCGCCTGGATGTGCAGGTAGCCGATGCGACCGCCCGACAGCTTCTCGACCGTCTCGCGCCGCTGTTTGACCCAGCGTTCGTAACGGAGCTGGCTGTAAGCGGCCGTCGGGATCGGCTCGATGCGCGTCTTCCACGCGCCCTCTTCCGAAGGTTTGTTATTGAAGGTCACTTCGACCTTACGATTCAGGCGGTAATTGAGCAGCTGCCAGTAATTATCACCGGCCTTGACCGGCTTGCCATTGATGGCGATCAGGTAATCGCCCGCGCTCACTTTCACCCAGTCCTTATCCGCCGGGCCTTCTTCGTACACGTGAGTGACCTTGTAACGGCCGGCCTGATCATCGGCTTCAAGCTCGACGCCGAGGTGGGCGGTCGAGACGGAACTCTCGCGCCCCTGGAATCCGGGCGCGGCCCCGGTGTGCGAGGCGTTCAGCTCGCCGATCATCTCGTTGATGATGTTGAGCAGTTCCTGACGGTCGCCGACGTGTTCGACCAGCGGCTGATACTTCGCGCGCATCGCGTCCCAGTCGTGCCCGTGCATCTGCGGGTCGTAGAAGCGATACTTCATCGTCCGCCACGCATCATCGAACATCTCGGCCCATTCGGCGGGCTTCTCAATGCGCACTTTGGCGTTGAAGCTGACGCGCCGCCTCGCGGCTTCTCCACCACCGCCACCAGCGCGACCTGCCCCTGCTGCCGCGGCTGCGAATCCGCCGGCGCCACCGGGGGCCGCGAGCGGCACTGAGTAAACTCCGTTTCCCTCCCTGAAGAAGAGCGTGCGCCCGTCGCGCGTGACGTTGAGGTCAGCGATGCCCCCGCCGAACCCGCCAAAACCGCCGCGCCCACCGCCGCCTTCTTCATCGCCACCGCCCGCGCCGGTCGTGACGCGCGCGAGGCGCCGCCCGTCTTCCTGAATCGAATAGATCACAGGCACGTTGCGCGTGGTCGCGGGCTCGGTGGTCACGAAGACGATGGTGCGGCTGTCGGGCGCGATGGTGTAGTTGAAGACTGCGAACGGCATGCGCGTGACCTGACGCGTGCGGCGCTTGAGCCCCGCCCAGTCAATGTTGACATCTTTCGGCGGCTGGTTGCGCTGCGCTGCGCCACGGCGCGCGGCCGGATCGCCCGCTTGGTCCGTCTGATCGCCTTGTTCGGCGCGCTCTTCAGGGTCACCGGGATCGCGCTCCTGCCGTTCGAGCATGATCGAATAGATCTGCGCCGACGGGCGATCCCCACCTCCGCCGCCTCCGCCGAAGCCTTCGCTGCGGACGAAGAAAAGTTTCTTACCGTCGGGCGCGAAACGCGGGTTGAGGTCACTATACGAATCGAACGTCACCTTCCGTTCCTCGCCGCCGCCTGAAGGGATCAGGTAGATGTCGCTGTTGCGCGTCTGGTCCTGCTTCGAGCAGGCGATCCATTTGCCGTCGGGCGACCAGACGGGCGCGCTGATGTTGCCGTATCTCGACGAAGTGAGTTCGGCCGTCTGTTTCGTGTCAAAGCTGTATTTGCGCAGCTTGCTGTCTGACGCGGTGAAGGCCAGCTCCTTCGAGTTGGGCGACCAGCTCATCGCGAACTTGAGCGTGTCGAGGTCGGTGATCTTCTGCGGCTCGCCCGCGCCGTCCGAAGCGATGACGTAGATCTCTTCGCGCCCGCTGCGGTCGGAGATGAAGGCGATCCACTTGCCGTCGGGCGAATACTGCGGCTCCTTGTCGCGCGCTGGGCTGTCGGTGATCTGCCGCAGGTCACCTTCTTCGGTCGGCGCGGTGAAAATCTCGCCGTGAATCGAAATAGCAATGCGGCGGCCCGTCGGCGCGAGCGAGTAATCGTCGGCCTGCGAATTGAAATCGCGCACCTCGGTCAGGTTCTCCTGCGTCTCGGCGGCGATGTCGAGTTTGACGGGCGTTGCCTTTTTAGTCGCGACATCCAGCTTCCAGACGCCGAAGTCATGCTCGAAGACAATTACTTTGCCGTCGGCGCTCATCGCGGGCCAGCGCACGTCGCCCGTCGTGAATGAAGAGACCTTCTCGGCCTTGCCGCCATTTTCAGCCACGCGCCAGATGTTGGTCAGGCCTTTGCCGTCGCGGTCGCTGACGAAGTAGATGTGGCCGTCCTTACTCCACATCGGCCACGAATCGAGGCCGTCGAAGTCGGTCACGTCGGTGAACTTCCTGGCCGCGATGTCCATCACGGTCACGTCGGTCTGGTAAGCGCCGCGGTAATATTTGCGCCAGTAGACCTGCCCCTTGCGGTTGATCGCGAGTTTGCTGCCGTCGGGCGAGTAAGTCGCCCAGACGCCCATGTCCGCGCCCGCGTTGCGCTCCGTGCCGCTGTCAATGTTCACGGTGTAGAGCTTGCCCATGAAGTCTTCGCCGCGGTTGCTTGAAAAAAGAACCGTGCGCGAATCGGGCGACCAGCCCTGCACCGTGTCATCGGCCGAATGAAAGGTCAGCTGCTTTGCCGCGCCGCCTTCAACCGGGATGATGAAGACATCGAGGTTGCCGTTGCGGTCGCTCGAAAAAGCGATCCACTTGCCGTCGGGCGAGAAGCGAGGGTAAACGTCGCGCGCCTTGTGGACGGTCAGGCGCCGCAGGTTCTGGCCGTTCTCATCGGCGGTCCAGATGTCGCCGAGGTAGGTGAAGGCGATGCGTCCCTGGTGGTAGTGCGGGTAGCGGACGAGCCGCGCTTCGCGTCCGAGCGCGGCGAGGGGCAGGCAGAGTGCGAAGAACACAACGAGGGCATGGGGCCTTTTCATAGTTCCTCCTGTTGCCGGGCAAACCGGCAGGAGTGCCCGGGCGGGTTTTCGCTTACTTCCTTGTTTCTGCTGAAGCCACAGCTCTGGCTTCCGTCGGTTTTGACCGCGTGACGCCGAGGTGCGCGTCAATCCACGCCAGCTGGCGCTCACAGAGGTCAATCTGATGATTTGGTTCCTGAATGCTATGCCCTTCGCGCGGATAGCGCAAGAAGAGAACCTCGACGCCGTTTTTTCTGAGGGCCCGGTAATACTGTTCGCCCTGCGTGATCGGGACGCGCTTGTCCGACTCGCCGTGCGTGATCATAATCGGCGTCTTCACATGATCCACGTAAGTCATCGGCGACCACTTGCGGTAAGCCTCGGTCGCCTCCCAGGGGTGGCCGGCAAAACCGAATTCCATCAGGCCCGGCACGTCGCTCTGGCCGTGGAAGCTGTACCAGTCGCTGATGCCCGCGTGCCCGATCGCAGCCTTGAAGCGATCCGTCTGCGTGATCGCCCAGAAGGTCATAAAGCCGCCGTAACTGCCGCCCATCACGGCCATCCGCTCCGGGTCAGCGACGCCTCTCGCGACGACCGCATCAACTCCGGCCATGATGTCCTCGAAGTCTTTGCCGCCCCAGTCGTTCACATTCGCCGTGGCGAACTGCTGGCCGTAGCCCGTCGAGCCGCGCGGGTTGGGCATCAGCACGGCGTAGCCGTTGGCGGCCCAGAGCTGCACGCGGCTGTTGAAGCTGTCGCTGAACCGGCCGTACGGCCCGCCGTGAATCTGGAGGACGAGCGGGTAGCGTTTGCCCTCTTCGTAACCGAGCGGCCTGACGAGCAGGCCTTCGATGTCGAGCTTATCCGGCCCCTTCCATTTGATCACTTCGGTTTCGGCGATGGCGAAGTCTTTCAGCTGCGGGTTGGCCCAGGTGATTTTGCGCGTCTGCCAGCCCCGGATCGTCGCCACCCAGATGTCGTCGGGCGTGCGGCTGTCGCTGACCGTGTAAGCGATCATCTTCCCGTCGCCCGAGACGTCGAACTGGCCGTAGTGGCGATTCTCGCGCGTGATCTGCGTGACTTTGCCGCCAGCGGCGGGCGCGCTGAAGATGTGGCTGTACATCCCGACGCCGCTCGTGAAGTAAACGGCCCGGCCGTCGGGCGACCAGTTCAGCCCAGGGCCGGCTGACTCGAAAAAGTCCTTAGTCAGGTTGCGCGGCGCGCCGCCCTCGGGCGAGACGACCAGCACGTCAGTTTTCGCGGCCCATGATTTCGGCTCGGTATTGGCGGTGTAAGCGATCCATTTGCCGTCGGGCGACCAGATGGGCCCCGTGTCGGCCGCAGGGTTGGTCGTCAGCTGACGCGGCGCGCCGCCGCTGGCAGCAACGACGCAGATGTCCGTGTTGCGGTCTTCCGAAAGGTCAATGAAGCTGCTCTCCTGCAGGCCGCTGCGCGACGAGGTGTAAGCGATCCATTTGCCGTCGGGCGACCACTGCGGCCCGGCGACGGTGAAGGGGCCTTCGGTGACACGCTTCTTTTCCCTCGTCTCGACACTGATCGTCCAGAGGTGCGAGTACGTGAAATCGCTGTCCACCACGATGGTGTCAAACCGGTCTTTTCTCCTCTTCTCGCGCGCTTCCTTGTCTTTCGGCGCGTCGCGGGTGACGAAAGCAATGCTTTTGCCGTCCGGCGACCAGCGGAACGAAGTCACGCCGTTCTCTTCGGCGGTCAGCTTTTCGGCTTCGCCGCCGGCGACGTAGATGGTCCAGATCTGATTGCCGCCCGCGCCTGAGCTGCTGCGGTCTGTGAGAAAGGCGATGCGCGTGCTGTCGGGCGACCACTGCGGCGAGGTCTCGCCCCTCGCGCCGCTTGTCAGCCGGATCGAGCGCCCGCCGTCAACCGAGGCGAGCCAGACGTGTGAAATCCGGCAGTTCTCCTTCTTCTCCCACTCCGAGATCGTGTAAGCGACCCACTTGCCATCGGGGGAAAACTGCGGCCCGGCGACGTTCCTGACCGCGAGGCTGTCTTCGATGGTCATGCGCTTCTCGACGCCCGCCCCGAAGGCAGACGCGGCGAGCAGCAGCACGAGAGTGATGGAGGCGACGGTTCGTTTCATGCTTTCTCTCCCTGGAAAATCATTCGAAAGTCACACGACCACAAAGGTGGAATCAGGCTTTCGTGTGACGAAGAGGTGCTGGTCTCTGGCACAAGCGGATTTTGCAGATTATCTCCAGGCCGCAGTCGCAAGATCCGCCACGACCTTTTACTGAAGCCGGACACTGATTGTGGGTGAGGATTGACGATGGGCCCGCAACCAGAGAATCAGGTCTTCTGGCTGCGGCCAGATGCGATGCGGCTGATCTGCCAAATCTGATAAGTAATCAATTCATTTTCACCGGCAGCAGACCGCCTGGAAGCGCGCACGAACGGGTGTCGGGGTGTACACCATTATGGTCCGAGCGCTGGAATATTACCCGCTGCTTTCGAACAGTTCAACCCACCATTTCGGGAGATCCCGGTTTCACGTCTTTTCCGCCCTTCCTGCGCGCGCCCAGAAGATTATTGACAACGAGACAAAGGCAAAGGTATAAGAGTCAGGCCCATCCAGCAGGAACCCCTCCCAGGAAGGTTCTCAAAAGCCGGCCCCTCGGACAATTTGCGAAATGTAAAAACAGTCGCGATGTTCCAGAACAAGACGGCCGGCCTCGGGCAGGAGGGGTGGACACGCACCACCAGACGCCGGATTGTTTCGAGACAGACAGACTTCCGCCCTTGGGCGACAACGCCTCCGGCGCAGCCGGAAGCGCCCCGATCATCTCCCGAAGCTTCTCTCTAATACCTTAAGTCCCTCTCGTCATCAGACTGCTGATTTCATTTCCTCCTGCACCCTGGCAGGGAAAAAAACCCGGAACGGCCCACCAAAGCGCGGCACTGGCCGCCCGGCCCCTCGAGACCGGTCTGAATCACAGGAGCGCAGTCATGATTTATCCATCTTCCGTTTTCACCCCCGGTTTGAAAGAGCGGGCCGTTCGGCTGGCGTTTCTCGCCATCATCTTACTGGCGGCCACCGGCGCGGTCAGGGCGGATGCGTATTTCAATGTCGGGAGCTTTACCAAAGCGACCGGCGGCGCGCCAGCCACGCAGAATATCAATCACGGGCTGGTGGACTCGGGCGGAGCGGGAGTCACGCCCAAGGCCATCATCTTCTGGATGGAAGGCAGGACCAACAGCGGCGCATTCGGCGCGAGCTATCTCTCCGCCCTGGGCCTTGTGGATCAGAGCCGGGCGGGCAAGTCCGGGGCGGCCGGCAGCCAGGATAACGTCGGAACCTCAAACGCCAGCCGACGTGTTGCCAACAAGGCGATCACTATTATTCAGTGGGGCGAGACCCTGCTGGCGGAAGCCGACGTCTCTGCGTGGAACGGCACCACCTTTACACTCAACTGGACGACTAATAACAACCAGCCTTACGTCATCCACTTCCTCGCGATGGGCGGGACCGACATTTTATCGAAAGCAGTCAACTGGACGATGCCGGCCGCCACGGGAGACGTACAGGTGACCGGCGTCGGCTTTCTGCCCGACCTCGTCCTGCATGTACACACAGGTTCCGGTAACACCGGGGCCGTCGGGACCAACAGCTCCAACGCCGCCCTCGGGTTCGGGGTGATGGACGCGAACAATCATCAGTGGATGAATACCTTCATCAGTCAGGACGCTCAGACCCCGCCCCTCGTCCAGCGGGCGCAGCTGACCAACGCCTGTCTGACCTCCATTGATTCGGGAGGGAATTTCACCAAGATCGCCTCTTACAAGTCAATGGACATTGACGGCTTCACGACCAGTTTCACGACCGTCAACAATACCAATCAGGGCCAGGTCGTCTCGCTGGCGCTGCAGGGCCTCAGCAACAAGCCGGGCAGCTTCAATAAAACGGCCAGCCCGACCAACACCCAGACGATTTCCAACGTCGGCTTCACGCCCAGCGTCATGATGTTCAGCAGTTTCCAGAATGGGGCGAGCGCCACCCCGATAGCGGAAGGCCGCTTCGGGATCGGCGCCTCCAACGTCACCAACGAAAGGAGCGCCGCGTTTACGGAGCGCAACAGCCCGCCGGGCAATTCCGAGGTTGACGGCATCAATAAAACCACCAAGGCCTTCATGAAGGTCAACACCAATTCTCCGGCGGCCGTCGAAGCCGAAGCCGATCTGACCAGCATGGCTGCCACCAGTGGCGGCAGCTTCACACTGAACTGGACGACCAACGATGCGGCGCCGACCGAAATCCTCTTCCTCGCCCTCGCCCCATCCGCGGCGACCAAAGTTGACCTGACCTCCTTCACCGCCCGGCGCTCTCCCCAGGGCACGCTGCTTGAGTGGCGCACCGGGTATGAAGTGGATAACCTTGGCTTCCACCTCTACCGCGAGGTCAACGGCCGGCGCCAGCGCATCTCCCCTTCACTGATCGCCGGCTCGGCCTTCCTCGCCGGGTCGGGCGTCAGGCAGACCGGGCATGCTTATCAATGGCGCGACGACCTGCCCGGCTCCGGCACGGTGGCCCGATACTGGCTCGAAGACGTGGACCTCAGAGGCCAGCGCACCTGGCACGGCCCCGTCATCCCGGTCGAGGGCGACCGGGCGAGTCAGGAGCGCGCGCAGGCACCGCTGCTCAGTCGGCTGGGCAATCCTGCGACACAGACGGAAGGCGTGTCGGCCCGCTCCCCGGACGAAACTCAGACCGAGTCTGCCGCGCAGCCCGAAGCGACGCCGCGCAGCAGGCGGGCGAGCCTGACCGCGCCGACCACGGAGCAGCTTGAAACGCAGTGGGCGCTGGCCGCCGGGGCTGCCGTCAAGCTCTCAATCCGCCAGGAAGGCTGGTACCGGATCAGGCAGGCCGACCTCATCGCCGCCGGCCTCGACCCGGCCACCGACCCGCACAACCTGCAACTTTTCGTTGATGGCCGGCAGCAACCGATCCTCGTGACCGGGGAAGAAGACGGGCGCTTTGATGCGACAGACGGCATCGAGTTTTACGGCACCGGCCTCGACACTGCCTCGACCGACACGCGGGTTTACTGGCTCGTCCAGGGGGAGCAGCCCGGAATGCGCATCCAGGTGGGCGGCAGGCCCGAACGCCCGCGCTCTCCAGCGCCCGGGGCGATCCGGCCATCCCGCATCCGCGGCGCACAGGTCACGACCGACACTGGCAGCGACATCTCCGCAAAGCGCAGCTTCCAGTCCACCGTCGAGCGCAAGGATCACCTGATCTATTTCGCCGCCCTCAGGAACGGCGACGCCGAAAACATCTTCGGCCCGCCCGTCACCAGCGAACCGGTCGAGCGATCAGTCACGCTCGGTCACCTCGACCCTGCGGCGCCGGCTGACGCCACGCTCGAAGTTTCGATCCAGGGTTCCACCGAAACCGATGGCCTGGAGCCGAATCACCAGGTCAGAGTCAGCCTCAACGGCCATGAGGCCGGGGAGATGAAATTCAGCAACCGTGAACTCGCGACCGTGCAGTTTCAGGTTCCGCAAGCCTGGCTCCGGGAAGGCGGCAATGTCGTGCGGCTGGTGACGAGCAGCGGCAGTGAGGACGACGTCAGCCTGCTTGCCGCCCTGCGGATCACTTACTGGCGCACTTACACGGCGGAAGCAGACACGCTGCAATTCACCGCCACGGGCGGCGAGCGCGTGCTGCTCGAGGGTTTTAGCACTCCCGCCGTCCGCGTGTTGGACGTGACGCGGCCGGAGGCGGTCGAGGAACTGCGCGTCCGCGCCGAAGAGTCGCAGTCAGGCTCCGCCATCAGCGTGGCCGTCACTCAGCCGGGGCAGCGGAAATTGATCGCATTCGCCGAAGGGCGGACCGCGGCCCCGGCAGACTTCCATGCCAATCAGCCCTCGCGCTGGCACGAGCCGGACAACCGCGCCGAGGTCGTCATGATCGCGCCGCGCTACCTGCTGCCGACGCTCGCGCCCTTAAAAGCGCTGCGCGAATCCCAGGGCCGCACGGTCGCCGAGGTCGCGCTCGAAGACATTTATGATGAATTCAATTTCGGGGCGAAGAGTCCCGAGGCGATCAAGGAATTCCTCCGCCGCGCTTCAACCACGTGGCAGCAGCAGCCGCGCTTCGTGCTGCTCGTGGGCGACGCGAGTTACGACCCGCGCAATTACCTCGGCCTGGAAAACTACGATCTGCTGCCGACGAAGATGATCGCGACCGCGATCCTTGAGACCGCCTCGGATGACTGGTTCGGTGACTTCGATGACGACGGCCTGTCGGAGCTGGCCATCGGCAGACTGCCAGTGCGGACTTCTGACGAGGCCGAGACTCTGGTGGCGAAGATCGTCGGCTATGAACAGGGCTCATCAGGCGGGCGGAACGACGTTCTGCTCGTTTCGGATTATGACGAGGTGGTCAATTTCGCGTCCTCCACCACCGACCTGCGCAGCCTGCTCCCAGAGACAGTGAATGTCGAGGAGTTGTCCTTCAATGAGAATTCAGACGCGGCGGCAAAGGCAGAACTGCTGGCGGCGCTCAATCACGGGCCGCTCATCGCGAACTTCCTCGGCCACGGCTCGCTCGATGTCTGGAGCCGGCGGGAAATCTTCTCGGCCTCCGACGCGCGGGCGCTGACCAATGGGCAGCGGCTCTCGTTCTACGTCTCGATGACGTGCCTGAACGGATTCTTTCACGACATCTACACGGAATCGCTGGCCGAGGCGGTGCTGAAATCGCCGAACGGAGGAGCCATCGCTGCGTGGGCGTCATCGGCGGTGGTAGGGGCAGTCGGGCAGGAGCAACTCGATCAGGAACTGTTCCGGCGGCTCTTCAGTGATCAGTCGCTGACGATTGGCGAAGCGGTGATGCGGGCCAAGGCCGGAATCCAGAATCCCGACCTGCGCCGCACCTGGATTCTCTTCGGCGATCCGGTCACGAAGCTCAGACGATAAAAGAACGAAGAGGGGAAGAGGAGACAGGGAGAGTGAGGGACGGGGAGAAAGAACTCTTCTCCCCCCATCGCCCCGTCCCCCCTTCTCCTCTTCCCCCTGTCACCCCCTCACTCCTGCCTGCGTCAGGCCTTCTTCCCCGCGATCCGCACGACCACGGTCTTCACCTGAGCGGTGTTCTGCCCGGTTGATGAGTTGCGGGCCAGCTGGCGTTCGGCGCGTGATTTGAGCAGATCCTGCCGATAAGTCTCATCGCCCAGTTGCACGCTCGAAAGGAAGCGCTGATCGCCGTACTGGCTGAAGACCAGTTGCCCGCCGAGCGACTGCCCGGTCTGCTGCGTCGGGATGATCCCCACAATCGCCTGCTCGCCGGTCTCGGCATTCTGAATCACGATCAGCCTGTGCGCCTGATCATTATTCAGAAAATTGATCAGGTAATGGCCAGCCGGCAGCTGCTTATCGCCGGCCGTAAAGTCGAAATCAAGACTGACCTTCAGTCTTTCCACTCTCACCTGAGCGAAAGCCGTGATGGCCGAAAAAGCCAGAACCAGACTCAGCATGGCGACGATCCGCATAACTTTATTTTTCATGTCTACTTTCTCTTCCTTTCGTGCATTTAAGAAAACCTTGTCAGGGCGTTCTGTCCGTCAGTTACAAATACATCTTCGTGCGACGTGACAATCAGTCTGGCCAGAGTCTCATTGTCGCAGTCGTGATTACGCCCCGGTCTGGTGGAGGGTTCTGCGGAGTTGCATTTTATTGCGTCAGGAAAGTATCGAAAATTGATTTTGCGCGGGATTACTTTCGGCGGGCGGATGAGCTTATGTGGTTTTGGTTATCACGACTGAGGAGCGTCCACTGCCGTGTAAAGGCGTCCAGACTTATGGCAGCGGATGTTTCAGATTGATTGCAGCAGAATGATCAGGAGATGTTGGCCGCCGCGCTGCGGGATAAAACGGCTCGCGCTTCGCGCACCAGCCGCGCGGCCTTCTCACCGCTTTCGGCCAGCGCGGTCAGATGTCCCATCTTGCGCCCGGGCCGTGCGGCGAGTTTGCCGTAAAGATGAAGTTTGACTTCGGGGAAGGCGCACGCCGCGGCCCAGTCCGGCTCGCCGTGCTGCCACAGGTCGCCGAGCAGATTCGCCATCGCCGCCGGGCGCAGCAGTTCGGTTGAACCGAGCGGCAGTCCGCAGACGGCGCGCAACTGCTGCTCGAACTGGCTGGTCACGCAGGCGTCGAAAGTGAAGTGGCCGGAGTTATGCGGTCGCGGCGCCAGTTCGTTGACGAGCAGCCGCCCGTCGCGCGTCAGGAAAAACTCGGCGCACATCACGCCGACGACATCGAGTGATTCCAGCACGCTCCGCGTGATCTCGACGGCTTCGCTCTCCACCGCGGGCGGCACGTCGGCGGGCGCAATCGTCACATCGAGGATATGGTGACGATGCTCGTTGTGAACCACGCCGTAATGTGCGAATGAGCCGTCCACCCCGCGCGCCGCGACGACCGAAACCTCGCGCTCGAAATCAATGAAAGCTTCGAGTACCGCCTCCCTGCCGCCGAGCGCGCCGAAGGCCTTTTCGGCTTCGTCCCGCGAAGTGATCTTCGACTGCCCCTTGCCGTCGTAACCAAAGCCCGCAGTCTTCAGGACAGCCGGGCAGCCGATCTCGTCGAGTCCGGCTTTCAGGTCCTCAATCGAGGTGATGTGTCTGAACGGCGCGACGGGAAAGCCCGCTTGCGAGAGGAATGTTTTTTCGCGCAGGCGATGCTGAGTGGTGTGCAGCACGCGACCGCCCGGCCTGACCGGCACGTATTCGGCAGCCGCTTCCACGCAGGCCGCCGAGACGTTCTCAAACTCAAAGGTCACGACGCTCGCGCCGCGCGCGAAGTTTCGCACCTCATCCAGATCGTCGTATGAAGCCCTGATCTCTTCATCCGCGACCTGTCCGGTCGGCGTGTCGGAATCCGGCGAGAAGGTATGCACACGATAACCCATGCGCCGCGCGGCAATCGCGAACATGCGCCCGAGCTGTCCGCTGCCGAGTACCCCTATTGTGGCACCGGGAAGAATCGTGGATGAGTGTTTCACGTGAGAGAGTCCTGCAAAACTTTCCGCGTCTGTTCGGCGCGAAACTGCCGGAGCTTTTCGCGCAGTTCGGGTCTCGTGTTGGAAAGGATCGCGACGGCCAGCAGCGCCGCATTCGTCGCCCCGGCCTGCCCGATGGCGAGCGTCCCCACCGGCACGCCCGCGGGCATCTGGACGATGGACAATAGCGAATCCATGCCGCTCAGTGCTTTGCTCTGCACCGGCACGCCCAGCACCGGCACCGGAGTCTGCGCCGCGACCATCCCGGGCAGGTGCGCCGCGCCGCCCGCGCCCGCGATGATCACTTCCAGCCCGCGCGCCTCGGCCCCGGCCGCGAATTCCGCGAGCAGCAGCGGCGTGCGGTGCGCCGAAACGATCCGGCACTCGCGCGGCACGTCGAAGCGCGCGAGTATCTCATCCGCCTGCCGCATCGTCTCCCAGTCGGACCTGCTGCCCATAATGATTGCCACCAGTGGCCTCGCTGTTGAATCACTCATAAAAAGAAAATCAAAAGGCAAATATCAAAAGGCAAAAGGCAAAAGGTTGGTACTTCTGTTTACTCAAAAGGCAACCGGGTGTGACTTCCCCGCCCACTTTTGCCTTTTGATATTTGCCTTTTGCCTTTTGATTTTCTTTTACGCCCTGAACGTCGGCTTCGTCGTCGCCTTCGCTTTCGCCGCGTCGTAATACATCGTCTGGCCCGACCGGTAAGCATCAATGCCGAGCCGGATCGCGACCATCGCCTTCCAGCCGAGTTCGGCGTCGAAATGGACGGCCTCCTTGCCGCGCGCCGCGTTGATGAAGTTGCCCATGTGATCGCTCGTCCACCCGGGGGCTTCGCCGCCGCTCTTTGCCGCCGCTTCGACATCAATCACCCACTCGTTCGCGCCGTGCTTTGCGGCGAATTCCTTCGCGTAGGGCCGCTCGGCCACGATGCGGAGCTGTTTGCCTTCGAGGTACATCGTCGCCTGCGTGCCGCGAATGAGCTGTGGCTGAAGTCCGGCGGGCCTGCCGTCCGCAGCCGGGCTGCCGGTGAAGCCCGTCGAGTTCAGCATTGACGAGCCGATGAGGACGGCGTATTTGCCCGGGAACTCGATTGACGTGAAGTATGTGTCCGGGACGTCGCGGATGTCGCCGTCAACGGGCGAGTAGATCCCGCCCCCCGCCGTCACGCGGGTCGGGAATTCCGGGTTGCCGACCGCCACCATAATCGGCGAGAGGCGGTGGTAGAAGAGGTCGGTCGCCATCCCTCCCGAATAGTCCCAGTACTTGCGCCAGCGGAAGTAACGATCCTTGTCAAAGGGTCGCTTCGGCGCGGAGCCGAGGAAGGCTTTCCAGTCAATGGTCCGCTCGTTGGCCTCCTCGTCCGGGTCAATCGGCCAGTTCCACTCGCCGGTCGGCGTGTTGCGCGAGTAGCTGGTCGTGGCCCACAGCACCTTGCCGATGGCTCCCTGCGAGATCACCTCACGCGCCTTCCAGAACTGAAAATCGGAGAGGTGCTGGCTGCCGACCTGAAGCACCAGTTTCTTCTCCTTCACCTTCAGCGCCAGATCGCGCGCCTCGCCGATGGTGTAGGTCATCGGTTTTTCCAGATACACGTGCTTGCCCTGATTGAGGGCTTCGAGCGCGTGCCGCGCGTGCCAGTGATCAGGCGTGGCAATGACGACGGCGTCAATATCTTTCCGCGCGCACAGCTCGCGGTAGTCATGATAGATGGATTTATCATCCACTCCGGTCTGCTGCTGACCGCGCTTCTTGCGCTTCTCGTAAATTTCGGCAATCGCGACCGCCTGGACGTCGGCCTTGTCCTTCTGCCGCCTGGAGAGGTAACCCGTGTGAGCGCCCATCCGGTCGCCCATGCCGATGAAGCCGAAATTGACGCGATCATTTGCGCCCAGCACGCGGCGGGTTGAAGTCGAGACCGCGGGCGCGCCGGATAACAGTTCCTCCGCCTGGGCCGACTTCACGAGCAGTGAAGTGCCGATTGAGGCGGCTATCGTGCCGGCCGCGGTTTCGCGAAGGAATTCGCGGCGCGAGGATCTTTTGCTCATGGTTTTATTTCTCCTGTGCGTTATTCAAAGTGACTTTGGCAGATCGGGGTCAGGACTTACGCGCCCTCTTCCGAGCCGGCTTCTTCGCGGGCACGAAGGGCTGGCCGGTTTCGGCCTTCTTCGGGAACTTGACGCGCCGATAGATTTCCGCCATCGGAATGGTGCAGCGCAGCTTCTCCAGTTTCATTTCATCTTCAAGGTCGGTGAGGAGTCTCAGATCCCAGTGCCGTCTGGATTGCCGCGTCATCACCGTCACCTGCGGGCGATGCTGAGCAACCAGGACGTATGTCGTGAGCGATTCGACCTGCTGATACAGATCGAATTTCCCATTGCCATCATAAGCCTGAGTTGAAGATGACAACACTTCGATGACTGTGTGCGGATTGACCAGCATGTCCTCGGTGTCATCGAAAAAGACAGATTGCCCGCAAACGATCACTATATCCGGGTAAACGTAAGGCCCGACCCTCGTGATGCAGACTTTCATATCGGCGGTGAATACATCACAGTTTTTCGCTTTCAGCTTCAGGCCAATTTCTCGCACCAGATTTGATTTTATTCGCCCGTGCGACGCAGTCTCGCCGGCCATCGCGTAAAGCTGCCCGTCGTGATATTCGTGCTTTTCATTAAGGGCAGCCCGCTCAAGCTCCAGATACTCTTCGGGGGAAAGACAAGATTTGATTTCCGGCAACCCCATCTGAATCATCCTTGCCTGAGACGCTCAATCTATCTTCAGCACAATCTTACCTAGTTGCCCGCCTTCCTCCATGCGCTGATGCGCCGCCGGAGTTTCCTTAAGTGAGAAGACCTGATCCACGACCGGCTTCAGTTTCTGATCGGTGTAGAGTTTCAGCATCGCGTCGAACTCGCGATCACTGCCCATCGTCGAGCCAAGGATGCTCAGCTGCTTGAAGAAGATCCGGCGCAGGTCGAGGTGGTGAGCCAGCCCCGTCGTCGCGCCGAAAAATACGATCCGGCCCGCGGGTTTGACGATCTCGACGGCTTTTTCGAGTGTCGCCCCGCCGGCGCTGTCGATCACGACATCGGGCCCCTCGCCGCCGTTGAGTGCAACCAGTTCTTTCGACCAGTTGTCACCTTTGTAATTCACGCCGCCGTCCGCGCCGAGCGCCTTCGCCCTCGCCAGCTTCTCATCGCTGCCCGAAGTGACCAGCACCTTCGCGCCGAGCGCTTTGGAAATCTGGAGCGCGAAGGTCGCCACCCCGCCGCCGATGCCCGTCACCAGCACGGTCTCGCCCGCCTTCACCTGCGCGCGAGTTGTGATGGCGCGGTATGCCGTCAACCCGGCCAGCGGAATCGCGGCGGCCTCCTCCCATGATAAATGTTCCGGCTTTGGCAGGGCGTTTTTCGCCGGGACTTTGATGAACTCGGCATAAGTCCCGTCCTCCGGCAACCCGAGGATGCGATAGTTCTTCGACTGCGCGCGCTCATCGTCACCCCAGTCGAGGCTCGGGTTGACGACGACTTCCCTGCCGGTGAGCGATGAATCAACGCCTTCGCCGACCGCATGGATGACGCCCGCGCCGTCAGAGCCGAGAATGATCGGCAGCTTGATTCCGGCATAGAGCCCGTGCCGAATCCACTGGTCGCGGTGATTGAGCGCCGCGGCCTTGAGTCTGACAACCACTTCGCCGGCGCCGGGCCGCGGATCGGGCACGTCTTCGTAGAGCAGTTTTTCCGGGCCGCCCAGTTCTCTGAGGACAATGGCTTTCATTGCTCGTGTCTCCTCTGATGTCCGGCAAGCTGCCGGCTTGCCGTTGCACTCGTAAAAAGAACCACCCCGTGAGCAGCGGGGATCTGGCGACTGATCCCGCTGGAGATGAATGATTGGGCTTACTTGTGCGTTTGCGCAGGACAACGACAAGCTGGCAGCTTGTCGAATATCATTTCGTCACTTCCAGCACGACGACCGTATCAATCGGGTCGCGCGAGGATTTGGGAACATAGACCGTATTTTTCGTGGCGTCAAATTTGACGTCGCCGCCATTACTCATCAGCTTCGCCTTTTTGATTTTGCCGGCCATCCCGGCGAGCGTGATCTCTTCGCCGTTCGCGGCCTCGTTGTCGAGTACATGAACGTAAACCTTATTGCCCTTCTGCGTCGTCACGCCCCATTTCTGCGGCGCGACCGGGCCGCCGCGCGTGCCGTAAATCGAATCGCCATACTTCGAGGTCCACCCGCTCAATTGTTTCAACTGCTCGACGGCCTCTGGCGGGAACTTGCCGGTCGGCTGCGGGCCGATGTTGAGCAGCAGGTTCGCGTTGCGCCCGGCGGCGCCGACGAGGTAGCCGACCAGCGTCTTCAGAGGTTTGAAGTTCTTGTCGGATTTCTTGTAGCCCCACGAGTCGTTGGTCGTCTCGCACATTTCGAGCGGCAGCTGGCCGATCTTTGAATCCACATTGAACCCGGCGGTGTTCTGGCCCGGCAGGTCTTTTTCAAACATCTGGAAGTCCTCGCCCTCGAACGGCGCCACGTGATGGTTATTGCCGACGAGCGCCTGCGGCTGCAACCGGTGGATCAGGTCGTAGGTCCGGCGCAGCCGCCAGTCAACCTGAGTCTGTGTGGCCGGGATGCTCCGGTCGTCCTTCATCCGGCGGAGCTGCTGATCCCACCAGCCGTCAAACCAGATGCCCGCGACCCGGCCGTAATGCCCGCCGAGCAGTTCGGCGAGTTGCGCGTCCATGTAATCCAGATATTTGTTGAAGTCGCCGCTCTCGGGCCGGCCGGAAAACTCTCCGGTGCGACCGCGCGGGTAATAATCGGGATGATGCCAGTCGAGGTGCGAGTGGTAGAAGAAGAGTTTGATGCCCTGCTTCTGACACTCGTCGGCGAGCATCTTCAGCACGTCTTTTTTATAGGGCGTGCGGTCCACGATGTCGTAGTCGCTGACCTTTGAATCCCACATCGCGAAGCCGTCGTGGTGCTTGCTGGTGATCGTGATGTATTTCATCCCGGCCTGTTTCGCCAGCCTGACCCACTCGGCCGCATCGAATTCCGTCGGGTTGAACTGCGTGGCGAACTGTTCATACTCCGGGATCGGGATCTTCAGCCGGTACATGATCCATTCGGCGATGCCCTTGACGTTCTGCCCCTTGTATTCGCCGCCGGGGACTGAATAGATGCCCCAGTGGAGGAAGAGGCCGAACTTCGCGTCCTGAAACCATTTTCTGGCCTCCAGATTTTCTGGGGCCGGTTTGTATGGTGGCTCTGACCCGGAGGTCTGCGAGTTGCCGCCGCCGGGCAGTGCGAGCAGCAGGAGAATGGCAAGAGAGAGACTGAGACGACGACGGGATCGTGTCGGAATCATTTCTGGCTCCTCGGAAAATAATGGTGATGCCGAAATCGCATCAGTTGAATACCCGTGAACTACGCGCATCATCTTAGCCTGAGATGGGCGGCTTTGCCATTCATGCAGCGACGACTTTTTTTCGGTGCGGTAGTCGGGCGCGCTCAGAGTGAGACGACCGTCGCTTTGCTGATGAACTCCGGGTCGAAGGTGATTCCGAGGCCCGGCCCCGCAGGTATTTTCATCATCCCGTTTTCACTTTTGAGCGATGAGGTCTCGGAAGCGACCGGCAGCGTGTCGTCCTCGCCCTTGTACTCCTGATGCGCGCCGATGTTCGGCACGCACGAAGCGAAATGCGCGATGTACAAATAACCGAGCCCGCCTCCCGACATGTGCGGAGTGCAGGGCAAGCCGGCTGCCGCGGCCATCCGCGCGACCCTGATCGCGCGGGTCAGCCCGCCGAAATAGAGCAGGTCCGGCTGGATGACGCGCGCCACCCCGTTCTCGATGATCGAGCGGAAGCTGCGCAGGCTGCTCTCCTGCTCGCCGAGCGCAATCGGGATCTTCAACGCGTCGGCGACCCGCTTCGTTTCCTCGTGGTAATCGAACGGGACGGGCTCTTCCAGAAAGGCGAGCTTGTAGTCTTCCATCATTCGGCCGATCTTCACCGCCATCGGGATGTCGTAAGAGCCGTTGGCGTCGGCATAAATCGTCATCGCGTCGCCGAAGACCCTGCGCGTGAGCGGGATCATCGCGTGATCGCGTTTAGTGGAAGCGTCGTCGTAACGCATCCGCGCGCCCAGACGGAATTTGATCGCCTTTGCCCCCGTCTCGGCGACGATCTTCCTGAGGTAATCAATCTCCTGATCGGGCGTGTTGCCGCGATTGCCGCTCGCGCGATAAACGGCCACATCCTTCCGCACAATGCCGCCGAGCAGTTCGCCCACCGGCTTGTTTGCGACCTTCCCCAGCAGATCGAGGACGGCGGTTTCCACCCCGGCGACACAGACCCAGAAGGGCAGCCCCTGCCACTTGTAATTTGAATCCCTCAGGTAAACTTCGTGGATCAGCGATTCCAGTTCGCGCGCGTCTTTGCCGATGAAAGACGGGATCACGCGCCGGAGCAGGATGGGATACGTTGTGGCAATGACTGAGCTGTGCGCGCCCGCGATCCCGACGGCCCCATCGGTCGAACGCGCCCTGACCAGATAATGCTTCCCGTTTCTCAGCAGTTCGATTGAGGCGAGTCTGACGGGCTGTTTGAAGAATTCGGTTCTGAGCACAGGCGCGCCGAAGGCCTTGTCAATCTTTGCAGCCAGCTCCGCTGATTTTTCGGCGGCAGGTGTCAATGAAGTCGGGATGACGCCCAGCGTGCCCGCGGCGGCGCCCGACCTGATGAATTCACGGCGGCTCTTTTTCATCACGTTGTTCCTCTTTGAATGTGAAATGTGCGCGGTCAGGGCGTTTGCCCAATGCGCTGCAACAGGCTGCGGAATCGCGGGTCCTGGCGCAGGCCATCCAGCCGCGGGTCCAGCTTCAGCCAGCAGAGCCAGAAGGGCCGCTGCTCAACCGCCTTGTCGAGCCACGCGAACGCCTGCTCCGTCTCGCCCAGCCCCGCGTAAATCACGGCCACGTCGTAAGCCGAAACATAACTTTGCTCGGACTTCCTGATTAACTCCTCGAGGACCTGACCGGCTTCCGCGCGCCTGCCCCACACCGCATACAGATGCCCGATGTCGGCGCGAGTCATTGTCGGGCCATGGTTTTCGGGCATTTCAAAGGCCTTCTGCAACTGGCTCAGCGCCTCCCCGTACATCCCTTTCTGCTCATAAGCCAGGCCCAGCTCGCGCTGTGTCTGGACAAAGTCCGGGGCGATCTCAATCAATTTCCTGTATTCGGCGATGGCTTCGTCATAGCGGCGCGAGAGGTAGAGGATGTAAGGCACGCCTTTCCTGTACTGAATGGAGAGCGGGTCAAGCTCAATCGCCTTCCGGGCCTGCGCCTGCGCCTCTTCAAAGCGGCCCGTATCGGCCAGCACTCTGGCATAACGGTAGCGGGCGTCGGCGGAGTTGGGGTTCAGTTTGAGCGCCTGCTCAAGCTCACTTTCCGCGCCCGCCCGGTCCAGCCCATACACCCACCTGATCCAGCCCAGCGCGGCGTGTGCTTCGGCAAGATTGTGATCAATTTCGAGCGCCCTCGTCACCGCCGCGCCGGCCTGCGGCAGAAGCTTCGCAGGCTCCTGCTCGGCGCTCAGCGTCACGTAACAGTTCGCCAGCCCGGTATAAGCCGGCGCGTAGTTCGGGTCTTTCGCAACGGCCTGCTGAAAATAGTCAACGGCCTTGCGAATCCCGCCTTCTGTCTTCTTGTCATAGAGGTAGAGTCCCAGCAGATAGAGTTGATAGACTTCGGCGTTATCGGTATAGCGTCTGGCCAACTGGCGCTGCTCCTCGCCGCTCAGTCTGAGGCGTAACTTCTCCGCGACCTGCCGGCCGATCTCCTCCTCGACGGCGAAGATGTCCGACAGCCTGCGCTGGTAGCGTTCGCCCCACTTCTGCGTCCCCGTCGCGGCATCCACCATCTCCACCTGAACGGTCAGGCTGTCATCGCGCAACGTGACTCTGCCGGTCAGCACCGTGCCGACATCGAGTTCCTGACCGACCTGGCGCGGATTCACTTCACTGCCTTTATAACTGAAGGCCGTCGCCCGTGCGGTCACGCGCAGATTGGAGAGGCGCGAGAGGTTGTTAATCAGACTCTCGGTGATCCCCTCCGAGAGGTATTCCGTCTGCGGGTCGGCACTGAACGGGAGGACGGCCAGTGACTCGGCGCGCGGCTCCGCTTTGAAGCGCAGATAAAAGCCGACGCCGGCCAGGGCCAGCACGAGCAGCCCGACGACGCCCAGGATCACTACCGGGCGTTTGCGCGCGCGCGGCGGCGAAGCAGTCCCGGCCGGCAATGGCACGGCGGCAACCTCGGCGGAGACAGGAGGGCGAGTGGCGCCGGGCGCGGCGCTCTCGCCATTCAACTCCTTCACGCTGGCGATGAAGCGATAGCCCCGCTTCGGGATCGTCTCGATAAACTTCTGCCCGTTTTCACCCTCCCCGAGCGCCTTCCGCAGCCTGGAGATGTTATCGGCCAGATTGTTCTCCTCCACAAAGCTGTCGGGCCAGACGGTCTTCAGTAATGTCTCTTTCTCAAGCAGGCGTCCGGGCTGCCCGACCAGTGCCAGCAACACGTCGAAGGCTTTCGGGGTGAGGGGGACGACCTCACCATCGCGCAGCAGGAGGCGCTCCGCCCTGTCCAGCCGGAAAGGGCCGAATTCGTACAACTGTTTGAGACTGCTCTCCATAGCCGTTCCGAGAAGTCGCCGAGGATTTTCCGAGAAAGAAACCAGACGCGGCAGAGGACTTCGCGCCTCCCGCGCACCTATCGTTCACCGCGAAGTGAGCCGGTGTCTGGCAGCGGGCTCATTTTAAGGTGGGTGGCGGCTCGCGGCAATGCGGCTGCTGCCCCAGGCGACAACCGCCGCCTGCTCGAACCTGTTTTTTTCACTATCAACCGGCCCTGGCCGACAAGAGGAGAACAGACTATGACTGTAAAGAGAATCTTTCTGGCTTCGGTCCTGATCGCCGCAGCCATCATTTCAGCCACCGCCCTGCGCGCGCAGCCTTTCGTGTCCGAGGTGAGTAAACAGGACCGTGAAGCGGCGTCACAGGCCCCGGGAGAGATAACCGCTTCCGGGAGCGAATTCAGTTGCAGCCCGCGGAACTGGTACGAATGTCTGAAAGAGAGGCAGGCGCAGCAACTGGAAGGCTCCTGGGTGATCACCGTCACCGCAGTGGTTCCACCCGGCGTGCCGTCCCCGCCTGTTCGGACTAACTACACCACCTTCTCGCGCGGCGGCGGGGCTGTCGGCTCCGACCGCCTGGCTCCCTTCGCTAATACGCAGCACGGCGCGTGGGAACATCGAGGCGGCAATGAATTCATCTGGACCTTTATCGCGGACAACTTCGATGCGGCGGGCAATTTTCTGGGCACACTCAAGGTCACGAGCAGGCTCACTCTGACCGGCCACAACGAATTCGTCGGCGTGAACAGTTCCGAGATACGCAACGCCGCCGGGAATGTGGTGTTCAGGGGCTGCAACACGCTGCGCGGCCAGCGCATCCAGGTCGAATCAGTGGCGGATCAGTGCCAGAGCATCATACCGCCGCAATAGCGCTGATCGGCACCCCAAGGACTCTACCCTGTTGAGTTGCAGCCGCACCTGACCGATGCTTACGCGGGAGCGCGGACTCGTGCGGCTGCTCGGAGGCCGCGCGGACGAAACGCAACGCGGCCCCATTCGGTAGCGGTCGGAATCAACGATTGGGAGAGAAAACTGATGCTACGAAGGCCCTGCATACCCCTCTACATCACTCTGCTTCTCACACCTTTTGCTGCGCTACGAGAGTCAGCTGCGACTCAACCTCAAACGGTGGCGCCTCAAAATTTCGCCCTGATCAACGGGCAGTGGTTCGATGGCAAATCCTTTGCGGCCCGCACCGCATGGAGCGTCAATGGCCGCTTCACGTCCGCGAAACCCGCCCGGGTGGATCGCACGATTGACCTTGCCGGGACATGGGTTGTCCCGCCCTTTGCCGAAGCGCACAACCACAATCTCGGGACCGGGATCGAGGAGCGGGACAGGAAGGCGATCCAGAAGTACCTGGCTGATGGCGTCTTCTACGTCAAGATACAAGGCAACCTCCCGCTGACAGACGAGGCCCGGCGGCGTCTGGGGATCAACCGGCCCGAGAGCATTGACGCGGTGCTGGCGCAGGGTTCGCTGACCGCCACGCAGGGACATCCCATCGGTCTGGTCGAGAGGCTTTTGCAGCAGGGGTTCTACCCCGGGTTCACCAGAGAGTCATTGAAGGATCACCGCTATTTCATGATTGACTCGGAAGCGGAACTGGAGAAGAAGTGGCCGCTCGTCCTCAGCCTTCACCCTGATTTCATCAAAACATTCCTGTGGTTCTCCGACGAGTTCGAGAAGCGAAAGGATGACCTGGCTTACTTCGGGCAAAAAGGGCTCGATCCCCGCCTTCTGCCGAGGATCGTCGAGAAGGCCCACGCCACCGGGCTGCGAGTTTCTGCGCATGTGATGAACGCCGCCGATTTTCACCACGCCGTGACGGCGGGCGTTGATGAGATAGCCCACCTTCCCCTGACGGGCCTGACGCCAATAGCCGTGGAGGACGCCAGACTGGCTGCGAGGCGTGGGATTGTGGTCATCACGACGTGCGCGGTCGTCCCCACACTTCCTCGGACGGTACTGCGCGAGGCCGACCTTCCGCAGATACTCAAGACACAGTTGGCTAATCTGAAACTCCTGCGTGAACACGGCGTCGCACTCGCCATCGGCAGCGACAACCCGAATGACTCATCCGTGAAGGAGATCGAGTATTTGCGTACCCTGGGCGTGTTCGACAACCTGACGTTGCTCAAAATGTGGACGGAAACGACCGCCCAAACAATTTTCCCCGGGCGAAAGATTGGCGCGCTCAGCGAAGGGGACGAAGCGAGTTTCCTCGCGCTTGAGGGCAACCCCATCGAAGACCTGCAGAATGTCCGCCGGATCAGATTCCGATTCAAACAGGGGTTTCTTCTGGAGCCATAGAAAGCAGATGGCCTGAGCTGGAATCCGGTTACTTTGAGGCTTCATCCACTTAATCGAAGCCTGGGCATAAATCGGGGCCTTGAAATAAATCTGCTTCACCCTGGGAGCGCGAGCGGGACGCTCGCGCTCCCAGGCGCTCCGCGATTTAATCGCGCTGACCGACACACAGAACACTACTTCGGAGTCCTGACGAGGCGGAAACCTATAATTTCGTAGCGGGCGTCCGGCGCGGGGTGGGCGCGGCTCGACGACGTGGCGCGGTCAGCCGTATAGCTGTAACAGCCGCCCCGAGTCGCCCGCCTTGTGCCGGCACCGGGACCTTGCGGATCGGTCGCCGGGCTGCTCTTGTAATACTCCTTGTCATACCAGTCCTGGCACCACTCCCACACATTCCCGTGCATATCGTACAAACCCCACGCGTTCGCCCTCTTCTCCCCCACCGGATGCGTCTTCCCGCCGGAGTTTTCCGAATACCATCCCATCTCAGACAGGTTCCCTGTGCCCCCGTAATCCCCGGTCGTCCCGGCCCGCGCCGCGTATTCCCACTCCGCCTCGATCGGCAGCCGATACACATATCCGTCATTGCGGGCATTCATCGCCCGAATGAAATGTTGCACGTCCTCCCAAGAGACCTGCTCGACGGGCAGATCAGCCCCTTTGAACCGGCTCGGGTTGCTGCCCATCAGAGCCTCCCACTCTTGCTGGGTCACTTCATACTTCCCGATCTCGAAGCCCCGGCTGATCTTCACCCGATGGGCCGGCTTTTCGTTGTCTCCCCCATTCGCTGATCCCATCAGAAATTCTCCCGCCAGAATTTTGACAAAGGCGCCGACGTCAGACGGCATCACTTCCCTCTCCGAATACCAGGGATGAATCTCCGGCTCGAGGCGTCCGGCTTTGACGGCGGGGTCGGCCTGGGCGATTGCCTTTGCTTCTTCGATTGAATCGGTCGCAATCACAAAGACGCCCCGCAACTCGCCGTCGCCATCGAACGGCCCAGCAAGCGGCATTCTGCCGGAATCCATCATTCGCCTGATGTGCCAGAGGTGCGCTGTCAGCACCTGCCCGGCTTCCGGCGTTGATTCGCCCGATGCTTTCGGCCCGCGTCGCAGCAGCACCAGATGGTATTTGGTCATCGTGCCTTTGCCGCCGGGATTCTGCCTGATCCTTTCCGCGTACTTCGCGCCGATCCCCTTCGGCCCCGACCACGAAAGCGCTTCGATCTTCAGGCGGCCCGCTTTGACCGCCGGGTCGGCGGCGGCGAGTGCGTTCACCTCATCAATCGAAGCGGCACGAAAGATGAAGATCCCACGCAGCTCGCCGTCGTCTCCCATCGGCCCGGCGGCGAGGAGTTTGCCGGCTTCCGCCATCCTGTGGATGTGGGCCATGTGGCCTTCCTGAATGCGCTCGGTTTCGGGCGTGCGTTCCGCCGCCCAGTTCGGCCCGCGGCGCAGCAGCACGAACTGGTAATGATCGAGATCGAACTGCGGCGTCACCTGTGGCTGACTGACAGCCGGAGTCTGCTTTCCCGCAGCGGTTGATGAGGCAGTCTGCGCCGCGGCAGCAATCGCCATGAGGCCGATCAGCAGCAGGAGAATTAAAGCGGTTCTCAGATGGATGTACAGGGAGCTGCCAGCTCCCTGCCGCCCGCGATTACTAGTGATTACCCTTGTCCCGGAATCAGCAGGGAGCTGGCAGCTCCCTGTACACTCGCGCCGGCAGCCTGTCCACTCAATCGAAATGCGCTGTAATTGTCGGTTCAAGGTCAGGCGCTCCTTTCCTGATAAGCGTGTGACGCGGCTGATTCTGGCCCGGACTCTTTGTACAGCCACGCGCCGGCCAGAGTGGCAAGCGTGACCTCAACCAGCCCCCAGGCTAACCCGATCAACGTCAGGCTGAGCGGGAACATTCCCATCGCGGCGGAGAGTAACCCCTGGTAAACATAAGCCAGCAGCCAGACGATCACCCCGGCAATGACCGCTGTCTTCGGCCCGGCGCCGAAACGTGGCCGGATGGCCGCATAAACCAGCACGGCGACAATGCCGGTGATGAAAACCAGGACGACGGCTTTGGCAATGAAATCCCCGCCCGGCGGCGGCAGGTTGAGTTTGCGGGTCGCCTCTTCCAGCTCTTTCGCAAAGAGGACGACGTTCAGTACGAACTCGCCGACGTTCATAATCAGACCTGCGAGCAGGCCGCCGAGAATGATGCGACTCCAGTTGATCTTTTCCATGATGTTCCTCCTGATGGCCTGCGGGCCATCCGCAAAGTTATTCGGGTGGGACTGCTTCTGTCAGATGTTTGATTGCCGCCTGTCGGGACAGACGGACAGCAGGGAAAACGTGAGCGAAAAAACAGAAATATTTTCGCCGTCGCGGGCGATTGCCGGGCATCACTCCGCTTTCTATAATGGTTCGTTTCCGGATGATGACTGAATCAGGACAATAACTCACTATCGGAGGAGCGATGAGTCAGCAATTCAAACTCGTTTCTGAATACAGCCCCGAAGGCGACCAGCCCGCGGCGATTGAAGCAATGGTCAACGGCCTCAACTCCGGCGAAAAGCATCAGGTGCTGCTCGGCATTACTGGATCGGGCAAAACTTTCAGCATCGCGTCTGTCGTCGCGCGCGTCAACCGCCCGACGCTCGTGATGGCGCACAACAAGACGCTCGCCGCGCAGCTTTATCAGGAATTCAAGAGCTTCTTTCCTGAAAACGCGGTCGAGTATTTCGTCAGCTATTACGATTACTACCAGCCCGAAGCTTACATTGCCTCATCCGACATCTACATTGAAAAGGAAGCGACGACCAACGACGAGCTTGATCGTTTGCGTTTGTCCACGACGCGCTCGCTGTTTGAGCGCCGTGACGTGCTGATCGTTTCTTCGGTCTCCGCGATTTACGGCATCGGCGATCCGAATGCGTATTTCGGCATGCTGCTCTTTGTCGAACCGGGGCAGAAGATCAGCCGCAGTGAACTGCTCAAAAAACTGGTCGAATTGCAATACGAGCGCAACGACATCGAATTCGGGCGCGGCACTTTCCGCGTGCGCGGCGACATGATCGAAATTTACCCGAGCTATCAGGATCAGGCGATCCGCATCGAGCTGTGGGGCGACGTGGTTGACGCGATCTCGCTCGTTGACCCGCTGCTCGGCGAAGTGATTCAGAAATTCGACGGCCGCGTGCCCGTCTACCCGAAGTCGCATTACGTGATGCCCGGCGGCACGGTCAAACGCGCCGTCAAATCCATCAAGGCCGAGCTGGAATGGTGGGAGCCGCAGCTGATCGAGCAGAACAAGCTGGTCGAGGCGCAGCGACTGCACCAGCGCGTGATGTACGACCTGGAGATGTTCAATACCCTCGGCTTCTGCCGCGGCGTCGAAAACTACTCGCGCCACCTGACCGGGCGCCAGCCCGGCGAGCCGCCGCCGACGCTTTTTGATTATCTGCCCGAAGACACCGTCGTCGTGGTTGACGAGAGTCACCAGTCCATCCCGCAGATTCGTGGGATGTACAACGGCGACCGCTCGCGCAAATCGAACCTGGTCGAGTACGGCTTCCGTCTGCCATCGGCACTGGATAACCGCCCGCTCAAATTCGAGGAGTGGGAGCAGCGCGTCAAACAGGCGATCTTCGTTTCGGCAACTCCGGGGCCGTATGAATTGCAGCAGACCGGCGGCGAATTCATCGAACAGGTCATCCGCCCGACCGGCCTGCTCGACCCCGAAGTGGAAGTGCGCCCCGTGCGCGGCCAGATTGACGACCTGCTCGATGAAGTCAGGCAGAGAGTCGAGCGCAAAGAGCGCGTACTCGTGACGACGCTGACCAAGAAAATGGCCGAAGACCTGAGCGATTATTACGGTGACCTCGGCATCAAAGTGCGTTACCTGCATTCTGAAATCGAAACGCTCGAACGCATCAAAATCCTGCGCGACCTCCGCCGCGGCGAGTTCGACGTGCTGGTCGGCATCAACTTATTGAGAGAAGGGCTCGACCTGCCCGAAGTCTCGCTCGTCGCGATCCTCGACGCCGACAAGGAAGGCTTCCTGCGCAGCGAGTCATCATTGATTCAGACCATCGGACGCGCCGCCCGCAACTCGAATGGCAAGGCGATCCTCTACGCCGACCGAATGACCGATTCGATGCGGCGCGCCATCGGCGAAACCAACCGCCGCCGTGCCAGGCAGATTGCTTATAACGAGGCTCATGGCATCACTCCGCAATCCATCATCAAGCCGATTGAAGCAACGCTCGTGACGGCCTATGAAGCTGATTACTTCAAAGTCCCGATCAATCTGGATGCGTTCGACGAATACAGCCCGGAGAAGCTGAAGGAGACCATCGCGCAGCTTGAGCATGAGATGCGCGAGGCAGCGAAGAAATATGAGTTCGAGCGGGCGGCGGAGTTGCGGGACAAGGTAAAGTATTTGAGGGAGCGATTGCTCAAGGTAGCATAACTGGCGGAGGTCACAGCGATGAACATGAAGAAAGCATATGATGAAGAGTACTGCATGATTGATGAAAATGAACCGCGACATTCATGAAATCATTGAGCTTCTCGAATCAATACAGCAGCGCCCTCTGATGTACATCGGGCGCGCTGATGCCCACGCAATGGAATGTCTCCTGTGTGATGTGATGAAGCAGATGCCTCCCCTCGCCGCGAGGGTTACAATCGCGGTGAGCAAGAGAAAGAGAGAGGAGGCACCATGCCGATCTATTGTGGCGTTGATTTTCACTCACGGCA
>Ga0070741_10004055_pt1 | contig 34850 bp, 39 predicted proteins | sample Coa_R1_4_FD_66440 | JGI IMG/M metagenome (GOLD analysis project Ga0070741, IMG submission 66440) | Surface soil microbial communities from Centralia Pennsylvania, which are recovering from an underground coalmine fire - Coalmine... | ecosystem: Environmental > Terrestrial > Soil > Unclassified ... | reverse complement strand
GCATTTGGCGCAGCGCGCCCGACCGCGACGATCGCCGGTACCTCGGGGACCGTGGGACATGTTCCCCGCAAGGAACGCGCGCTCTGCTGAGCACCGCCGCGCTGCTGAGCGCCGTGTTGCTACGGCCGGTCTCCAGCCGTCCACGGCCCGCCCGGCCTTGACCGGTTGACACCGAGCGTTAGTAAGTCTAGTCTTACCGTTCGTGGAAGCTTACAGATCGGATGCGTGGATCGCCCTTGGTGATCCGACCCGAAAGGCGATCTTCGAATTGCTGGTGGATCGTCCGCGTGCGGTCGGGGAGCTAGCCGGCGAGCTGCCCGTGAGCCGTCCCGCCGTCTCCCAGCACCTGCGGGTGCTCAAGGACGCGGGCCTGGTGATCGATACGCCTGTCGGGACTCGCCGCGTGTATCGGATCGAACCGGACGGGCTCGAGGCGCTTCGCGCCGATCTGGAGCGATTTTGGGGGCGGGCCTTGGCCGCCTACAAGTCCGCCGCAGAGCAAGCAAGCGAGGAGGAAGAATGAGCACTCACACACGGACGCCAGCCACGACAGTCAGACGCTCGATCGTGGTCGAGGCTCCTATCGAGCGAGCGTTTGAAGCGTTCACCGATGACTTCGATCGCATCAAGCCGCGCGAACACAACATGCTCGCGGTCGAGATCGCGGAAAGCGTGTTCGAGCCGCGCGTGGGGGGGCGAATCTTCGACCGCGGCGTAGACGGCAGCGAGTGTCAATGGGCGCGCGTCCTTACCTATGAGCCGCCTCACCGAGTGGTCTTCAGCTGGGACATCAGCCCGCGCTGGCAGATCGAGAGCGACCGCGACCGTACGAGTGAGGTCGAGGTGCGGTTCGTCGCCGAGTCGGCTCAACGCACGCGAGTCGACCTCGAGCACCGCTATCTCGACCGCCACGGCGACGGCTGGGAGGGTCTGCGAGAGGGCGTCGGGGGCTCGGCCGGCTGGCCGCTTTATCTACAGCGGTTCGTGAGCGTCGTCGCCGAGAGCTGACGGCCGACGATCCGGTGGTTGGAGGCGGGTAGAGCGGGCTCGCCTTGCGGCCCGCTACCGTGGCCCTGTGAGCAGCCAGCGAGTGCCCGGTGGGGTGGTCCACGAGCTACCCGCAGATCTGCGCAGGACGCTGATCGCGAACACCACGGCACTCGATGCCTGGAACGACATCACCCCGTTGGCCCGCAATGAGTTCATCTGCTGGGTCGAGGATGCCAAGCAGCAGACGACCCGCGAACGCCGCATTCGCCGGACCAAGGAAGAGCTCGAGGAAGGCCAGCGCCGCCCCTGCTGCTGGCCCGGCTGCAAGCACCGCGAGCGCAACGGCAGATAACGGCTGATCCGTAGTTCGCCATCGCCGTCACCTGATCGCCGGCTCAGCGCCGGATGCCCGCTACGAGGGCGTCCCAGTTGCCGCTCGCGATCCGCTCCTGGTCGGCCGGGGCGAGCCCCGGTGTCTGCAGGAAGTGCTCGACGCCGCCTTCGGGCGCGGGCCGGTAGGGGTAGTCGGTCGCAAAAAGGATGCGGTGCACCCCCACAACCTCGACCGCCCAGCGCAGGTACCGCTGGCTATAAACGCCGCCAGCTGTGATGTAAGCGTTTCGGCGAACGTACTCCGAGAATGGCTGGGGAAGATTGGCCTGCAACGCCAGCCCGTCGGCCCGCTCCAGATAGAACAGGACGACCTCGCCCCAATGCCCGAGGAGCACTTGGAGATCAGGGAAGCGGTCGAACACGCCGGCGAGTGCAAGCCGCAGGAACTGCACGCCGGACTCGTAGTGCCAGCCGATGCCATAGGTCGCGAACGCGCTGTCGATGGATTCCTCGAAGCCCGCGTACAGCGCCGCCCGAACCCGCGGCTGCGGAATCTGCGGGTGGATGTAAAGCGGAGCGCGCAGTGATGCAGCGGCCTCGAAGATTGGCCAGTTGTCAGGGTGGTCGAGGTTGCGCTCGCCGGCGCGGCCGAACAGCAGCGCGCCGTCGAGACCGAGCTTGGTGACCGCGCGCTCTAGCTCTTGTGCAGCTGCGGCGGGCGCCGTCATGGCTAGGGTGGCGAAACCCTGGAACCGGTCGGGATGGATGCTGACGAGCTCGGAGATGCGGTCGTTAGTCTCGACCTGAAGGCGGGTGGCCTCGCCCGCCGACAGGTTGTGCAGCCCTGGCGAGGTGAGCGAAATCACCTGGACGTCCAGCCCCGCCTCGTCCATCGCAGCTATGCGGAGCTCTCCGGTCTCGCGTAGCCGCTCCCCCATCTCCCCCGGGGGGATGCCGGCCCGCGAGTCTGCACGCGCGGCGGGATCGAGTCGACTCCACGCCGCGACGACCTCGTCGGTAACGAAGTGCTCCTCGGTGCCGGTCGTCTTCATCGCAATGCCTGCTTCCTATCCTGCCACCATCGTCGTCTGGCGGGAGGGGGCCATTTCTGGCCAGATAGGGTGGGCATTGACGCTGAGCGTTGTCAATGAAAGGATGGCTTTGGACCGGGGGATTCTTGGGACTTGATCCGGCATCTGAGGGCAAGCTGTACCGCGCGACCAAGCGCCGCCGGGTGCGCGCCAGTAGAAGGGCGCTGGTGGCATCTGGTCTCGTGGCGTCGGTTGCGGCGAGCGGTATCGCGGTGGGGGCGGCCGGGGCGGCCGGGGCGGCGACATCGAGCAAGATCTATGCCTGCTATTCGGATGCGACGAAGGCCTTGTATCACTCCTCGGCGAGCGCGGCGTGCGCACGGGGCTATACCCGCATCTCATGGAATCAGGTAGGGCCGCAAGGGGCGCGGGGCCCTCAGGGCCTGCGCGGTCCGCAGGGACCTCGGGGGGTGAAGGGCTCCCGCGGTGCACAGGGAGCCCGCGGACCGGCGGGCGCCGTGGCCGGGTTCGCCGCCGCCGACAACGTGAGCCGGGTGATCTCAGCATCGCCGACGGTCGTAGCCAGCGTGGTGCCTTCGACGAACGGGGACTTCACGGTCGACGCGATGGTTATGGTTGCTCCGGGGTCGGGAGTTGCGAGATGCCACATCGCGAATCCCGCCGCCGGTGGGACATCGGCATCGGACCCGCATTTCAACTGGGTTGAAAACCTTGCGCTCAACGCGGCCGTGCATGCTGGGCCTACGGCCCCCATCGAGGTGCTGTGCCAGCAAGTCCCTAAACAGGGACTCGCACTGCGGGCCGCAATCACTGCCACAAAGGTGAGCATGCTGAATGGGAAGCACGCGGCTACTGCGCACACGCCGAGGCCCAGCAACCGATTCTCGGCGAGACGGCACAAGCGCCCATAGCCGTCAGTGATCTGACACCTGAGCCTTCGACGCCGGGCCTAGTGTGCACAAGCGCAAAGCGTCGAGCCGGCGTGGGTCAAAGCGGACGACGGGTCTCGAACCCGCGACCTTCGGCTTGGGAAGCCGACGCTCTACCAACTGAGCTACGTCCGCGTCGCCCATCACTTCTGGGCTCGGGCGCCGATTCTAATCCTCGCATCGTGGCCGCCGCGATCCAAAAACGGCACCTCCATCAGCGGCTGAGGACACCGTGCCAGGGGGTCACGAGCAGCACGGGCGGTCACGCTGGTCCGAGGACCCCGGCAAGACGTGAGATGCGAGCCACGCGAGGCCTCGAAAATCACTTGTGGCTCATGCACCACGTGGGGAGTCGCTTTTTGGACACTCGCCATCTTCGCCGCGTTGCGTGGCTCAACTTCCACGTTTGTATGGGCGCGAAGGCTGCGTCGGCGTCGCTGGAGCTATCTCTTCACGCTGCGTCCGGTTTGCGCCCCCAGGCCAGGAACATGAGTCCTGACATGACCAATGTGTCCGCGTCGGCGAAGTGGGCGCGCACAGCCCGATCGATCTCTTCCAGTTCCGCCTCATCTGCAAGCCCCATCGCCACGATGTGCGGGCGCATGGAACGGACGAGGTCCGCGCGGATTGAGCGGCGCGAGTGACCGACCGGATAAACCGGGGCGCGGGCTTCGACCGCGACATCCTCGAGACCCGCCTGCCGGTAAAGGCCGGCCATTTCCCTTCCGAGTTGCGGGTTAGCCCCGTTGCGCGAAAACGCTGCTTGGAAGAGTTCGCAGAGCCGGTCAAAGGCGGGGTGCGGTGGGTTACAGATCCCAATTTCCATGTCCGCCTCCATCCCGGCCACCCAACCCCCGGGTCGCGCGAGGCGGACCATTTCGGACACGATCGGGACTGGATCGGGCACCGTCACCAGCACGGTGCGTCCGTGCACCAGGTCAAACGAATCGGCTGGGAGGGCCGTGTGGCGGGCATCGCCGAGGAGCACTTCGACGTGGTCCCAGCCTCGTCCCCTCACCAGCTCGGACGCCATGGCGACGTGTGCCGGGTCGCTATCAAGACCAACGACACGGCCACCCGGTAGGAGGCGCTCGGCCAACAGGTCGATGATCCCCCTGGGACCGCAGCCGATGTCGATCGCGCTGTCGCCGGCCCGCAGACCGAAGTGGCCCAGCAGCGCCAAGCAGTCGGGCGCCAATTCGTCGGATTGTCTCTGCAGACGAGCGCTCTCGCCGGTACTGCTCCCCAACGCATAGACGGCGGTCGGATCCGCTGCACCGCTCTGGGCGTTGGCATAGCGGATTCCTTCCTTTGAGGTAGGTGCCCCCGGGCGCTGTCGCAGACTCCGACATGTGCGTTCCTTTCCTCGGTCCACTGCCGAGGTTACCTCCAGTCGCGGAGGGTCGACTAAATCCACCTGAGGTAAGGACCCGGTCGCCATCCCATGCTTAGTTGCGACTAAGCCTGGGGTGCTTCGGCCGGTCTGGGTCAGCGCTCGAGGATGGCTTTCAGCCGGTTCAGGTCCGCCTGGTTCGCCCGGCGCATGGCCAGCGCCATGACCGGCGCGGTCACGGCCGCGAAGCCCGACGGTTCTCCGCGATTACGCAACGTCAAAGTGGTTGTGCCATCCGCCACGTCGTCGCACGCATAGGTCGTCTCCATTGGAAACGGCCCCTGGGCCGTGGCCATGACGAAGCGCCGGCCTGGGTCGATCTGTCGGACTTCGTAGGTGTAATCGAGGGTTCGACCGAGAAACTGGGCGCGGAAGCGAATGCGCGAACCAACAACCGCAGGCGGCGGCGTCTCCCACTCCACCGCCTTGATGTTCTTGTACCAAGCCGTCGCGTTGCCTGGATCGGTGGCGAACGCAAACACTTCCTTACGCGGGCGCGCAATCTCGATCGTGGTCAGGACGTCAACGGCCACCCTTGCGGAGTCTCGCACGTCGCCAGTGCTGCCAGCTGGGCAGGACACCGGCGTCCGGTTAGGATCGGGAACGCCGTTTGTCTCAGCGTGATGCAAGGGGCCTGCGATTGGGAGATCTGGAACAACGAGTCTCTGATGCGGAGCGCGAACAGGCGGTCGTCTGGTTGCGGGGCCATCTACTCTCGGGGCGCCTTACGCTGGAGGAGTTCTCCGAGCGGATCGAGCAGGTTTACGCAGCCGTCATTCAGGCGGATCTCGAGGGCATTCGCGCGGGGTTGCCGTCGGATCGTGAACCGGCGGCGCTCCCATCGGCGCGTCGCGCAACGCGCCTGACGGCCGCCCTTTTTGCCCACGTCGTCAAGCGTGGGCGACTCAGGCTGGGGCGCTGGACCGTTGCCGGGGGAGCGCTCTGCGACATAGACCTCGACCTGCGTAAAGCCGAGATGCGCGGTCAGAAGAGCGCGTTGGGGATATTCGTCGGGCTCGGGAACGTCGACGTCTACGTACCAGAGCACATCAACGTGACCGTCACCGGGCTCGCCATCGGTGGTCATCGGCGGGAGTGGGGTGGGGAGCTCGAACGAGCGGGCGCACCGGAGATTTCAGTTCGCGCGGTATCGATTTTCGGCACGGTCGACGTGTGGCGAGTGCCGGCCGACATGCCCAGCGATCATGGAAGGCTCATCCGCCAGCTACAACGCCGCCAAAAACAGCTGCCGCCCTAGCGACCGCGAGAACGATGGGGAGCGCTGCCCCGTTGCTAAAGACGGTGCTCAAACGCTGAACCGGCTTCCGGACATGTACTCCGTGAGTACCACGACCCGCGAGGAGGCGGATGTGACGGAAGCGGATAGCGAGCGGAAGCGGCGGTTCGACGCCTTGTTCCGGGAGCACATCGCGGGTATCGCCTCTTACTGTCGCTGGCGCTCATATCCTGCCTCCGACGGCGAGGATGCAGTGGCCGAGGTGTTCCTCATCGCTTGGCGTCGGCTCGACCAGGTGCCCAGAGGGCGCGAGGCCCGGCCATGGCTGTACGCCGTGGCGCGGCGAGTGATCGCGAATCAGGCCCGGGCGGACGTCCGGCGCGCGAGACTGAGCGAGAAGCTGAGCAGTCAGCCGGTCGCCTTCGAGAGCGATGAAGACCCGTTGGTCGGGTTGGTGCACGAGACGTTGGCTGCGCTTCCCGCCGGCGACCGCGAGGTGCTTCTCCTGGCCGAATGGGAAGGTCTTACGCCGGCGGAGATCGCCCGGGTCATGAATCGACCCGCGGTCACAGTACGCGGTCGGCTGCATCGAGCCCGGCGTCGCTTTCGGATCGCTTTCGAGTCATCGCGGGTCGCAACGAAGGATCCCATCAGCGGTTCCGTCTCTCCGGCACTCAGCAGGTGTGAGCCATGAACGGACCGCGTCCTCTTGCAAGCCGTAACAGCGACACCCGAAGGAGCAACTGCATGCCCACCGACCGAAGTCTTCAGGCCCTGCGCGAAGCGAGTCCCCGCCGCCGGCCCCGGTTTGGCGAATCGATCGCGCATCACGACATGCTCAGGACGCAGATCACCGCTACTCCCATCCCGGCGCGGAGGCAATTCCCGCGGCTCAGCTCTCGGCGTCGAGCTCTGGGTCTGTCCGCTGCCGCCGCCGTGGTCCTCTCGCTTGGAGGCGTCCTCGTCGCAGCGACGCTGAGCGCGACATCGCCTCCCAGCGCGTACGCCGCGGCCAGGAAGGCCGTCGGTGCCACGGCTGCCGCCCGCTCGGGGACGATGACCGTGAGCATCGTTCACGGCGCTACCACTTGGAGGCTGGAGACCACCCGCTGGAACGGTCCTGACGTCGCCATGTCGGCTGACCCCAGCCAAGGACACTTGCAGGCGGGCCCTGACCGGCAGATCCTGATCATCGGCGGCGGCGCGTACGCGCAGACAGCCGACGGTCACTGGATCCACTACTCAAGCGCGTATTCAGTCGGACCGAAGCTCGGACCCCAACTGCAGCTCGCCCGAGACAACGTTGCCGGGAGCACCGCCAAACAGATCCTCGCGCTCGTGACCCGGCTGCACAGAGTCGTCAAGCCGGGCGGTACAACGATCTACACAGGCACGATCGACAACAGCAACTCCACAGCGGTCGCGCCTACCGACGACGCGATCATGGGAATGATCGTCAAGCTTCGCAGCGGCAACCGACGCGGCGCCCCAGGCGGATACCACAACGGTCTCCATCTAAAGATGCTCGTGGATCGCAGTGGCCTGGCCAGGCAAGTAAGTCTCACCTTCCAGCAGCACAGAGTTCGCTCCTCCGCGCACGCCGGAACCTGGACATGGAGCGTCACCTACAGCAGGCTCGGCAGCACGCCACCGATCGCTCAGCCGGCCAGCTTCACACAGGCCCGCAGGCGGAACTGAGGATCAGCCCAGCCTGAGGAGCCCGGCTAGTGGGGCCGGGCCCGCGAAACGCTACCTATGTTGCGTTTTTCGGCCACCCTCGGCGTCCCTTACGGGGGATTCTCAGCGAACTGCGGAGCGTCTCCGCCGATCTCGTGCCAACTCGCCTTGTAGGCGACCTGGAGGTGAAAGCTCGGATCGAGGTCGAGGTCGCGCATCAACCCTGCTGCCACGAAGTACTTATCGCCGAGGTCGTCATAGAGGCTGGAACCGCAATTGCTGCAGAAGTTGCGGGGGGCGAACTCGCTCTCGTAGCGTTTGACCAAGTCCTCGCCCTTGGTGAACTTGAAGTTCTCCTTGGCCACGACGACGCCTGCGAGCGTCGAGCCCGTCCACCGCTGGCAGCGGGTGCAATGGCAGTACCCCAAAGCCTCCGGGTCTCGGACCTCGTACTCGACACCGCCGCACAGGCAAGAACCCCTGAGTGTGTCAGTCATCGTGACCGTCTCCTCGAGTTGGCAGCTGGATGATCCGCGCGGCTACGCTAACACAAGTCGGTCAGCTGAACGCGATCGAATCCAGCGCGCTCATGGATACCAGGCGTCATCCCGGCCAGTCGCCACGGCGGATTGAGTCTGTTCTCCCCCCGCGTTGAAGAGGCAGAGCCAGTTGCCGTCTGGATCGCGCAAGCGGGCCTCACGCCATAGCCACGGCTGGTCCATGGGACGGCGCTCAAACTCGAGGATTGGCTGGAACCGACCGCCGAGATCAACATCTCTCTCGGCGTCCGCCACGGCTCCCACGAGCGCACGCGCGCCTCGGTGTGGCGGTCACGCGCGGTCTGCTGCTCGACCTGCTCGCGACCCGCGACGTCGCTGCGGTCACGCCGCGATGAAAGCGTTCGTGGATGTGTACACCTCCTGGCTCGAGAGGGCGGCCGCTGAACGCGGCCATTAGGCTGAGCGCAACCTGACCCATGGCTTTTGATCTGGTCATCGAAATCGAGAACACGCCCGGGGCCCTGGCGGAGGTCTCGGCCGCGATCAGTGACGCCGGGGTGAACATTGCTGCCGCCACCTGCTTAGGATCGGGCCAGAGCGCCGAACTGCATGTCCTGGTGCCGCATGCCGAGGCGGCGAAGCACGCCCTCGCGATTTCGCATCTGGCGGTTACCCGGGAGCGCGAGGTCGTGGTCGTCGAGGTCGAGGACCGTCCGGGCGTCCTCGCGGATCTGACGCGGAAGATCGCGCTCGCCGGCGTCAACCTCGATCTGGTCTACGTGGCGACCCGCAATCGCGTGGTGTTCGGCGCCGCGGACCTGCCCGCTTTGCGAGTGGCGGTTGGCCAGCGCTGACGACGCCCTGCGCCCGCGCGCCGCGCCGTCAAATCATCAGGAGCCGCGACCGTCCAATCATCAGGAGATCACAACCTCCGCATCGCGTCTCGGCGTCTCCGTGACCGCGCGCCTGAAAACCCGCTCTGGCCGTGGGCTAGCGGGAGATAGGGTTCTTCGCCGGACTAGCTCGGACAGCACTACTCGCATCTCAAACTGCGCGAAGGCCCCACCGAGGCAGCGGCGGGTCCCGCCACCGAACGGAATCCAGGTGTATGTCCCCGGTGGACTGCCCAAAAACCGCTCGGGGATGAACCGGTCGGGATCGGGGTAAACGTCGGGCCGGCGGTGAACTAGGTAGACGGACGGCGCGACCGCCACCCCCTCGGGCAGAACGCGGCCCGCGATTTCGACGGGCTGGGTCAGCCTACGGATCACGATTGAGATGACTGGCCGCAGCCGCAGGGTTTCAGCGATGACCGCGTCCAGGTACTCGGTTTCCCCCGCAGAGACCTCTGAGGTCAGCCGATCAAGCTTGTCGGGCGTATGGACGAGACGCTCGATTGCCCAGGCAAGGGCGGTGGCGGTTGTCTCGTGGCCGGCGACCAGCAGCGTGACAAGCTCGTCGCGGAGCTCGCGATCGCTCATTGGTGAACCGTCCTCGTGCCGCGCCATCAGCAGCAACGAGAGGATGTCCTCTCGACGCTCCAGACCGGGCGCCCCGCGGCGCTGGGCGATCTCCTCGTAAATCGGGCGGTCGACTCGCTGGAGAAACCGCTGAAACGCTCCCAGCGCAGCGAGACGCTCAGGTCCGAGCAGGATCGGAAGCAGCAGCGTGCGCGGGCTCGTGAGCATGTCGAGGAGTCGGCGAAGCTCCGCAGAGAGACGGTCTAGCCGCGGGCCCCGTTCGAGCCCGAACACGGTTCGCAGGATGATCTCGAGCGTCAGTGCCTGCATCCGCGGCCGCAGGCGATAGGGCTCTCCCCGTGGCCATCGCTTGATCTCGGCCGCAGCCACCTCCGCCATGAGGGCTCCATAGCGTTGCATCCGCTGCCCGTGGAAGGACGGAAGCAGCAGTTTTCGCTGCTCGAGGTGGGCGCCCTCGTCGAGCAGCAGGACCGAGTGCTCGCCGACCACCGGCAAAAGGACGCGGTTGCCCTCCCCAGCGTGAAAGATGTGCGGGTCACCGGTGAACACTGCCTTTACGTGCGCAGGGTTCGAAAGCACGATCCAGGGGTCCTCGTGGAGGATCCGCAGCGTGAAAGTCTCTCCATAGCGGGCGGCACACTGGGACATCAGCCACTGCGCCTTGCGAGACCAGACCGCGGTCTGGATCATGGGATGCCACGGCGGACCCGGCGGCAGCGGATCGCGGCGTCTGAGAACGGTGCGGCGGTCGCCCATTGCGCCGCTACCTTGTCAGATACCGACGGTCCTGCCGAGCCGGCCGGCTACCAGGCCTGGGCGCTGCCGCAATGCGGGCAGTCGACCGAGGTGGAAACCGTCGCCTCGAAGACGTATCCGCATTGGCACGTATACACCGCTTGGTCCTGCGGGGGGCCGCCTTCATGGATTCGAGGCACCTCGGCGTGCACCGCAGGGCCCGCTCCGGCCTCGCGATGCATCATTGCGTGCAGCCGGCGCCCGCCCCGCCAGGGGCGATGAACACCTGCATCTCGTCTATTTAGTCGGGCTTTTACGGTCATCGTCGACATATCCAATACCGATCTACTTCCCAGCTGGTTTCTTCCCAACCTTTCGAATCCCTTGGTTATAACGAGACGCTAATCCAGATGTAGCGATGCGGGCGCGAGTGCTGCTGGGCCGGTCGGCGACGATGGCTCGGACGCTTAGGACCCGGGCGGCGACCAGGGCTTGGCTGCTTAGGACCCGGTCGGCGACGATGGCTCGGCCGCCTAGGACCCGGCCGGCGGCGCGGTCAGCGAACCGTTCGCACCCCGCGGGTCACGGCATCGCTTATGGGACAATCGGCGATGCATGGATCCGAGCCGCAAGCGTGCCATCCGCCTGACTGTGGCCCTGACGGCGGCGGTACTTCTCGCGACCGCGCTGGTCTACACGAGCTTCAGCGCGGGGGAGAGGGATGTGACCGCCGGCCAGCTCCTCAAGACCGCGAAGCCTGGGCACTCGTACATCCTCGCTGGGACTGTGCTGAACGGTTCCGTGCGGCACGACGGTGCGGTGTTGTTTTTCCGCGTCCGCGACCCCGGCCGGGCTCTGTCGGTGCCGGTCCGATACACCGGCGAAGTGCCGGACCCCTTCCGCGCCGGCCGAGGCGTACTGGTGACAGTCTCCCGACAGGGTTCGCAGTGGGTCGGCCAGCAGAATTCGCTGACCACGAAATGTCCGTCGAAATATCAGGCCGCGAGCGGTTCCTACACCGCCCGTCATCCGCGCAGTTGACCGCGACCGCTCGAGATGCGCAGCGCGTGAGCGCGGGGGACTCGACTTGATGCCGGGGACGCTTCGCTGATGGCGCTGGTCGGCCGCGCGCTTTTGGTTCTCGCCCTGCTGGTGTGCGTCTACGGCATCATCGCGTCGCTCTACGGCGCACGCACCGGCCGCCAGGGGTGGGTCGACTCGGGTCGGCGGTCGGTCTACGCACTTGCCGGAGTGGCCGTGATCGCGTTTGCGATCCTCGAGGGGGCCTTCCTGCGCAACGACTTCTCCTACAACGTGGTCGCCCAGGCCTCGAGCACGACCACCCCGACGGCGTACAAGGCGGCGGCAGTCTGGTCGACCCAGCAGGGGTCGCTGCTGCTGTGGATCCTTTTGCTCTCCTTCTGGTCCAGCCTGATCCTGTTCTTGTCCCGCCGTCGCGCCCGCGAGATCGCGCCCTACGCGACGGCCATCCTGCTCGGGTTCGGCCTTTTCTTCACCACGCTCACCACCTTCTTCGCCAACCCGTTCGCCACGACCTCGAACCCGCCGACCGAGGGCGCGGGCCTGGATCCGCTGCTGCGCCACGCGACGATGATGATGCACCCGCCGTTGCTCTATTCGGGCTACACGATGCTGACGATCCCGTTCGCGTTTGCCGTGGCTGCGCTGATCGCCAAGCGGACCGGCGCAGAGTGGATCGCGCTGACGCGCCGCTTCGCGCTCGCCGCCTGGCTGTGCCTGGGAGTCGGAATCATGCTCGGCGCCCGCTGGTCGTACGTCGAACTCGGGTGGGGCGGGTACTGGGCCTGGGACCCGGTGGAAAACGCCGCCCTCATCCCTTGGCTCTTGGCGACGGCGTTCCTGCACTCGATCATGATCCAGGAGAAGCGGGGGATGCTGAGGGTCTGGAACATGTCCCTGATCCTCGCCACCGGGTGCAGCGCGATCGTCGGCACCTTCCTGGTGCGCTCGGGGATTCTCTCCTCGATCCACGCGTTCGTCTCTGACCCGACCCTCAACATCTCCTTCGTGATCCTGATCGGGATACTCGTCGCCGGATCGGTGTTCCTGGTGATCTGGCGCCGTCCGCTGCTGCGATCCGAGGCCAGGCTTGACTCACTGATCTCGCGCGAGGCCATCTTTCTGTTTCAGAACATGGTGCTGGTGGCGCTGGCGCTGGTGGTCTTCTGGATCACCTTCTTCCCGCTGATTTCCGAGGCCATCACCGGCACGCAGGTTTCGGTGGGTCCGCCCGCGTTCGAGCCGTTCGTGGTGCCGCTGACCCTGATCGTCGTGCTGCTGGCCGGGGTCGGGCCGATACTCGCCTGGCGCCGCGTGACGCTTGCCGGTCTTCGTCGCAGCTTCGCCTTCCCCGGCGCCGTCGGTATCGCGGCGCTTGTGGTCCTCCTCGCCGCGGTGGGGACCGCCCACCTGTTCGCCGTCGTGCTATTCGCATGTGCCAGCTTCGTGCTAGCCGTCGTGGTGCAGGAGTTCTGGCGAGGCATACGGGCCCGTCACGCGATGGCGGGCGAAAGTCCACCGGTGGCGGTGGTCGCGCTGGTGCGACGCAACCGCCGCCGTTACGGCGGGTACATCGTCCACGCGGGCCTGGCCGTGCTGCTCGTCGGCGTGGCGGCGTCGAGCTCGTTCAAGCATTCGCGCTACGCGACCTTGCGCCCGGGACAGAGCGCCGCGATCGGCGGTTACAGGATCAAGTACGTGCGCCCGACCGTCGCCGCGAGCTCGCAGAAGATCTCGCTGGGCGCCGTGCTCCAGGTCTACAGCGGATCTCAGCGGGTGGCCCGGCTGCACAGCGCCTACGAGATGTACCCCTCGCAGGATCCGTCGCTGGGACCGATCGGCCGCTTCTTCAGCGGATCCACCGAGAGCCACATCGGGCTCAACTCCGGCTTCCTGCGTGACATCTGGACTGACGTCGATCCGTGCGCTGGGGGAGGAAGCTCCAGCTGCTTGGGTCCGCTCCAGCCGCAGATCAACCGGGCCAACGCACAGATGGAAAAGGCGCTGACCGAGATCAACAAGTTGCCCGCCGCCGAGCAGCGACACCTGCTCTCATCGTCTTCGCCGCTGTGGGCGGCGCGCAACGCGCGAATCGTCAAGATCCTCTCGCTTTACACCCATCACCCCTGGCCCGTGACCTTTTTGATGATCGTCTCGCCGCTGGTGATGTGGCTATGGATCGGCGGCCTGATCATGGTCTGCGGAGCCCTGATCTCGCTGCGGCCGGTTCCGGCCCTCTCGAGGGTCCGAGCCCGTGCCGCGGACTACGTCTCCTCTGGCCGGCGTACACGGGGCCTGCCCGTGCGCGAGCCGGCGTAGTCACTTCGACGTCGGCCCCATGGAGTTCCTGATCTTTCTCGCGATCTTGGCGGCCGTAGTGGTGTTCGTGACGCGGCCGCTGTGGCGGCCGCTCGATCAGACGGCTGAGCCCGAGCCGGCGCCGTCAGAGGCGACCGAGGTGGCAGATCTAGAGGCCGCCCGCGACGCCAAGTTTCGGGAGATCCGCGACGCCGAAATGGATCACCGCACCGGCAAGCTCTCGCAGGCGGACTTCGACCTCATCGACCGCTCGCTGCGAGCGGAGGCGGTGCAGATCCTGCGGGACCTGGACCGTGCCCGCGGCGCCCCAGCGCAACCGGAAGATCCACAGGCCGCCGCCCGCGCCGACCGAATCCCGTCAGGCGGCGAGCGGCTACCATCGCCCTGAGATGCTCGTCACGCTGCTGGGCATATTGCAAGTCTTCATCTCCGTCGTGCTCGTGTTCCTGATCCTGATGCATTCGGGCAAGGACGCCGGGCTCTCGGGCGCCTTTGGCGTGGGGTCGGGGGCGGGACCTCTCGGCGGCGGGTCGCTGGTGGAACGAAACCTCAACCGCTGGACCATCGGCTTTGCGATCGTGTTCGTGCTGAACACGATCGCGCTGATCAAACTCGCGTAGCGACCGCGTCCTGAGCTCGGTCACGGCGCAGACGGGCGATCCGGCGGGGAAGCCGGCCGTCCGTGGAAAGCCATGAGCCGGCGAGGATCAGCAGCAGCCCGGCGATCGCGCCCAGGCCGAGTTGCTCGCCGAGCAGCGACACGCCCAGCGCCACGGCCACGAGGGGGTTTATGTATGTGATCACCGTGGCCCGAGTCGTTCCGGCCTCGGCGATCAGGATGGTGTAAACGACGAAGGCAAGCGCCGTGCACACCAGACCCAGCGCCACGATGCACGCGATCGCGCCCGCCCCGGGGGCGGCCGCGGGGGGGTCAAGCGCCGCGTAGGGGGCAAGCAGTACGGCCGCGATGGCCAGGCTGCCCCCCATCGTGGCGCGCGGATCAAGCGCGGTGAGGCGCAATCTCACGAGCGTCGCGCCGATTGCGTATCCCAGCGCCCCGACCAGAATCGCGCCGGCGCCGACGAGCTCGGAACCACTCCCCGCCACGTCGATGCCGACCAGCGCAACGACTCCGCCGAAGCCGGCGACCAGCCCCACCACGCGGACGGGTGTGGGTCGCTCAGAGGTGTTGAACCGAACCGCGATCAATGCCGCGAACAGAGGCGTGGTCGAAATCAGAATCGCCGCCAGCGAGGACGAGACGTGCTCCTCTCCAAACGCGATCAGAGAGAAGGGAATGACGATCTCGGCCACCGCGTAGACGAGCATCACCCCCCAGTGCCCGCGCAGCGTGCGCAACGAGCCGGCGCGCCAGGCCAGCAGAAGCAGGACGACGGCCGCCAGCGACACCCGTCCGAAGGCCAAGAAGCCCGGCGTAACCCCGTGGCGGACCGCGATCCGGATCAGGAGATACGGGATCCCCCAGATCAGAGACATGGCGGCAAACGCCGTCCACGCCCGACGGGTCACGGCTTGCCTCCGTGGACCATCAGACCACCGGGGTCCGCAGTTCGCCCAGACCCGGAGCCGACAGCGTAACTTCGTCACCCGGCTCGATCCAATGACCATCGAGTGGTCCCAGCTCGAGCAGGCAGCCCCCTGCGAGCGTGCCAGAACCAAGGACGTCGCCGGGACGCAGGCGGGTGTTGCGCGCCGCCTGTGCCACCAGCTCTGGCCACGAGAAATGGATCGGCTTGGCTTGTGCCCGCGTGACCGTCCGCCCGCTGACGCTGACCGCTGCTTCAAGCTCCAGCCTCTCTCCGTCGAAAGGCAGCTCATCGGGTGTGACCAGCCAGGGTCCCAGGCTGGTGGCGAAGTCCTTGCCCTTGGCCGGCCCCAGCCCGACGGTCATCTCGCGGCGCTGTATATCCCGCGCGCTCCAATCGTTCATCAGCGTGAAGCCAGCGATCTCGTCGCCGGACCCGATCACCGCGGCGATCTCCAGCTCGAAGTCGAGCATCTCGCAGCCAGGCGGTCGCCGCACGGGTTCGCCGGTGCCAAACACCGCCGCGGGGTTTGAGAAGTAGAAGACGGGAGCCTCGTACCAGGCGTCGGGGATCTCCCGGCCGCGGAGCTTGGCGCCGACGCGCACGTGGCCCTCGTAGGCGTAGAAGTCGCGCACGCTGGGGGGCTCGGGGACGGGCGCGTGCAGCCGCACCGCTTCGGCCGGGTGAGCGGTTCCGGTGGGTGCCCGCCCCCTCCCGGCCAGCCACTGGACCATTGTGGGCGCCTCAAGCTCGACCACGCCCCCGTCCGGTCGTAGCTCACCCACGCGCACGTCTCCGACTCCGATCGAGTAGCTGACAAGTCTCACATTACGTGGCCACCACGTCAGCTCGGCTGGCCGCCGACGCGGTCGACGAGACGAAGTAGATCCAGCGGGCTGAAGGGCTTGGTGAGGTAGAGGTCGGCACCGGCGGCCACCGCCTCGCGCTCGATGGCGTCGCCGTCGGCCGCAGTGAGCATGACGATCGTTGTCGCGCTGGTCGCGCTGTCTGCGCGCAGTTGCCGGCAGGCGTCGATGCCGTCGATCCTCGGCATGTCAATGTCCAGAAACACAAGCGATGGCCGTTCTCGGCGGGCGACCTCGAGCGCCTCGATCCCGTCGGCGGCCTCATGGATCTCGAACTGCGCCACGTCCTCGAGGGTGGTCACAATCAGCTTACGGATGAAGGGATCGTCGTCTACGACCAGCGCCGCCCGGGTCATCTCGCGCTTGGCTCGCGGTCGCGTTCCCGCTTCAGTCACCCGATCTCCGTTCTGATGTGGACGAAGGTCTGGTCCGGAATCGTGTTGAACGCGGCCACCACCTGGGGGTCGAACTGCCGTCCCGCCTGGGTGGAGATCATCTCGCGCGCGACGGCCAACGAGGAGGCGGGTCGGTAGGGACGATCCGTGGTGAGGGCGTCGAGGACGTCGGCCTCCGAGAACATGCGTGCCGCCAGCGGGATCTCCGCGCCGGCGAGCCCGTCGGGGTATCCCAAGCCGTCCCACCGCTCATGGTGGGAGCGGATCACCGGCGCCGCCTGCGCCAGGAACTCAATCCCGCCCACAATTTCCGCTCCGGCCAAGGGATGCCGGGCCATGAGCGCGCGTTCCTCATCGGTCAGAGGGCCCGGCTTGAACAGGATCGCGTCGGCGATCGCGAGCTTGCCGATGTCATGCAGCAAGAACCCGAACTCGAGCTCGGCGAGTTCGGCGGAGCGGATGCCGAGGGCTCGCGCGATCTCGATTCCGTAGGCCGTGACGCGCTCTGCGTGCTTACCCGTGTAGGCATCGCGCGCTTCCACGGCGTTCGAGAGCGCCCTCACCGTCGCCATGTAGGACCGCCGCAGTTGTTGGGACCGAGACCGCTCCTGCTTGAAGGTCTCTCTTAGATCGGCGGCGTAACGCTCTAGCTGGCGCTCGTTGCGGCCGGAGGCAAGCTCCTGCCGGCCCAGCTCAGAGCGCGCCTCGTGAAGTTTGTGCTGGAGACTCTCGAGCTCCCTGGTGAGGCGCGCAACCTCTTCTCTGAGTGCCGTCTCCTCACCCGCCACCCGCATTGTGGACTCAGCCTAGTGGCTCTCCCGCTCCAACACGGCGGTGAGCGCGGAGGCCGCCCGCTGGACCGGCACGACATCCATCCCTAGCCGGGAGATCGACGGCGGAGCCGGTGCCCCGTCATCGGTGCAAAGAATCACTGCTCGCCGAAGGCGACGGCCGCGTAGATCCAGCGCTTCCAGCGCCTTTTGCGGGTCCGCCACGCCGACGTCCACGATTGCCAGCTCGAATCGACTCTCGGCACAGCGCGCCGCGACCGCGTCTGCGTCGGTCTCCCACGCGAGTTCGATCCCGAGCTCAGCGAGCGCCGGGACCAAGGCATCCCGCAGCACTTCGCGCGCAACCACGAGTAGGCGCGAGCGGCCCGCGCGGACTGCGGCGCCGACGACCCGGCGCAACTCGTCAGCGTCGATGGGCTTGGAGACGACCCATTCGCCCGTCAGCTCGCTCCGGTTTGAGAACACCGACACGAACACGATCGGCGTCGGGCGCAGCTTCGGGTCGGTGCGAATCTCGCGCAGAACATTCAGTCCGTTCAGATGTGGCATTCGAACATCCAGCGTGACCGCGTCAAAGGCATTCGTTCGCAGCTTGTCGAGCACTTCGCGTGGATCGGTCACGATCGTCGGCTCCACGCGCAGCGGTTGCAGCTGGCGCGCGATCAACTCGGCGATGTCTCGCTCGTCATCGACTATCAGCACCCGCCGACCGCGAATTGGCGGGGGCTCGACCTCCGCGGGCGCCGTCGGCAGGTGCACGCGGAAGGTCGTTCCGCGACCGGCCTCTGATGTGACCCCGACGTCGCCCTTGTGCATCTCGACTAGCGACTTGACGATTGAGAGGCCCAGCCCGGTGCCTGGGCTGGCCAGACCGCTTCCCCGGTAGAAGCGATCGAAGACGTGTGCCACCTGCTCGGGCGTCATCCCGATGCCCGTGTCCGAGACGATGATCTGGATGCGCTGCGCCTCACTCGAGATCGAGACCTCGATCTCCCCTTCGGCGGGCGTGTACATGTGCGCGTTGGTCACGAGGTTGCCCACGATCTGCCGCACCCGACCTGGATCGGCGAAGGCGAGGGGTAGGTCCGGCGCGATAGAGGTGGCGAGCCGCTGGCGCTTGTCCGCGATCCGCGGCGCGATCAACTCGAGCACTTCGCGCACCGGTTCGACCACGTCGATTGGGCGCCGATTTACCTCGAAGCGGTTAGCCTCGATGCGCGCCACGTCGAGCAGGTCGTTGACCAGGTCCACCAGCCGATCGGTGGAGCGCATGATGATCTCCACGAACTCCCGCTGACGCGCCGACATCGAGCCCGGCGAACGCTCCAGCAATTCGACGAACCCCTTGATCGACGTCAGCGGGCTTCGCAGCTCGTGTGATGCGGTTGCGACAAATTCGCTCTTGGCGCGCTCGAGCCGGGCCCGGTCGGTGGTGTCGCGGATCGTCCACACCACTCCACCTGAGCTCGACCCCCCCCGGTCAGGCACGAGCGTCGCCGCCCTGACCGCGAGCGTCCGCCCGCGATGTTCGACGATCGCTTCATCTGAGAGAGCCTGTTCGACGTCGGGCAGCGGACTTTCCGGAGCGTCAATTCGGCCGCCCGGCCCCAGCTCCGGGAGGAGTTCCCGCGCGCGCGGGTTGACCGCGTTGATCGTGGCCTGGTCGGGTTCCGTGACCACCAGGCCGTCTCCCAGACTGTCGATGATCGCCGCCAGCCGCCGGCGCTCGCGCTCCAGCCGGCGATGCGCGAGTACCACGGTCACCGGGATGACTGCCCAGGGCAGCGAAGCAGCGATCGGACGGTTTCGCACTGTGTCGCGAGCGTATCGCCGCTCGCGCAGCTCTATGTACGGTACGTCCCACCCGCGCCATGCCCGGCGGCTTCATCCACTCTTTACCGCAGTCGAAGGAAGCGTTCACCGCGGGCGGAGTATGGTTTTCCTCGGGCAACCCGGAAGGAGCTCTCGTGCGCAAGTCGATGCTGATGGCGCTCATACCGATCGCGGCCCTGCTGGCGTCGGCCTGCGGTTCGAGTAGCAACACGACCACCACTCACGCCAAAAGTCCGGCCTCTACCGGCACCACGTCGAGCTCCGCGTCGAGCGCGGGGACGACGATCACCACTAAGACGATCAAGCCCTACGGCGCCGTGCTCGTCAACAGTGCCGGTCACACGCTGTATGTCTTCGCGCCCGATAAGGCAAAGAAGGTCACCTGCGTGAGCTCGTGCGCGAGTGTCTGGCCGCCGGCCAAGCTCTCGTCCGGGACCAAGGCCAGCGCGTCGGGCCAGGTCAAGTCCTCGCTGCTCGGCTCAGACCCCAATCCCGGGGGTGGGCGCGTGGTCACATACAACGGCTGGCCGCTTTACACCTACGTCACCGACACCGCCCCCGGGGTGGCGCACGGCCAAGCTCTGAACAGCTCTGGCGGCCTTTGGTACGTGATCTCGCCGTCGGGCAAGGTCATCAAGTCCAAGGGCTCGTCCTCCTCGTCGTCGGGGTCAGCGTACGGATGATCTAGGACGGCCGGCGCACATGTGCGCCGGCCCCGCCCGGCACATGTGCCGGGCGGCCGGCCGGAACACGTTCCGGCCGGAGGGGCCGCGCATGCGCGGCCCCGTAAAAAAGGGGACGGCGGGATAGAGTCCCGGGCCGTGGACTTCGCGTTCTCAGACCGGCCCCTTGACTTCCAGCAGCGGCTGCTCGCGTTCATGGACGAGCGCGTCTACTCGGCCGAGGAAGTCTGGCGCGAGCAGGTGCGCGAGGCGCGCGCAGCCGGCCGGCCGCACTTCCACGCCCCGGTGATCGAGGAGCTCAAGGAGGAGGCTCGCAGGCGGGGACTGTGGAACCTCTTCCTGCCCGATGCAACCGAGGGCGCGGGTCTTTCAAACTGCGAGTACGCGCCCCTGGCCGAGATCATGGGCCGGACTAGAGTCGCGTCGGAGGCTTGCAACTGTTCGGCTCCAGACACGGGCAACATGGAGGTGCTGCACCAGTTCGGCACCCCCGAGCAGAAGGAGCGCTGGCTTAGACCCCTGCTCGACGGCGAGATCCGCTCGGCCTTCGCGATGACCGAGCCCGACGTGGCTTCCTCGGACGCCACCAACATCTCGCTGCGCATCGAGCGCGACGGCGGCGACTACGTGCTCAACGGCCGCAAATGGTGGACGACCAACGCGATGCACCCGAATCTGCGCATCCTGATCGTGATGGGCAAGACCAACCCCGAGGCACCCACCTACCAGCAACAGTCGATGGTGCTCGTCCCTTCCGACACGCCCGGGCTGGACATCAAGCGCAGCCTCCCGGTCTTCGGCTACCACGACACCGAGGGCCACGGCGAGCTCGAATTCAATGACGTGCGAGTCCCCATCGCCAACATCGTCGCGGGCGAGGGGATGGGCTTTGCGATCGCCCAGGCCCGGCTCGGGCCGGGACGGATCCACCACTGCATGCGGGCGATCGGCGCCGCCGAACGCGCCCTTGAACTGATGTGCGAGCGCGCGGATGAGCGCGAGACCTTCGGTCGCCCTGTGGCTCAGAACGCGAACGTCCGCGATTGGATCGCCGAGTCGCGCATCGATCTGGAGATGGCGCGACTGCTCGTGCTCAAGACCGCTTGGCTGATGGACACCGTGGGCAACCAGCGGGCCAGAATCGAGATCTCGGGGATCAAGTTCGCGGTGCCTGCAATCGCCCTGCGGATCATCGACCGCGCGATCCAGGTTCACGGCGGTGCGGGGGTCTCCGACGACTTCCCGCTCGCGTACATGTACGCCCATCTGCGTACGCTGAGACTGGCGGATGGGCCCGACGAGGTGCACCGACTCTCGCTCGCGCGCCAGGAACTGCGCCGCCAGCGCGAGCGTCGGGGCGCAGCCAGGGACTGAGCGAGAAGGCCGCTCAATCGAACTCCGTCGGTAGCGCGGGGTCCCGGTGGTGGGCGAAGGCGAGGGCGAGTTCTTGTGGGGTGACCCGCGCCGCCGAGAGCGGGGGCAGCGCGTCGGGTGAGAAGAAAGCGGCGTCGAGCGTCTCTTGGCCGCGGCGCGGCGCGGGGACCCCGCAAGCCCGGCAAGCGAAGAAGACCTTGTAGCTGAACTCCGGGTGCGGAGGGTGGCCGCGCCGCTCCCGCTCGTAGATGGCGATCACTTTCTCGGGCCGCACCTCGATTCCCGCCTCCTCGCGCGTCTCTCGGATCGCCGCCTCACCCGCGGACTCGCCAACGTCAGCCCACCCTCCGGGCAACGCCCACCCACCATCGTCTCGTTCCTTGACGAGCAGGATCCGGTCGTCAACGATCACGGCCGCTCGGACGTCCACCTTGGGTGTCGGGTAGCCACGCTGCGAGGCGAAGAAGGCCAGGATGGCGTCGACATCTCCCGCAGAGCCCGCGGCCGCAATTTCGGCGGCCACGCGTCTGACCTCGCGATAGCGCTCGAGGTCATATGGATCACGCGCGTGGGTGAGCCCCGCCTGAGCGATGCTCTGAAGCCGGCGCGTCCACTGAAGCCAGCGAGGGGGGACGGAGGCGTCTGCCGGCTCAGTCGGCGGCGCCATGCTTCAGGCCATCGACCGTGACCGGCGCGAGCGTGGAATTCCCCGCCGGTGAGGCAGCCACCTGCTCGGCCCACAACGAGAATGACATCAGCCCCCACAGCTGTCTTGAGTAGTCCTCTTGCCTGGTGCAGTGGGCTTCGAGCAATTCGGAGACCACCGTCGGCTCGAAGTAGCCCTGAGCCCGGACGCGGGTGGGGGAGAGAACCTCTTGGGCGAGCGGCTTTAGCTCTCCTCGCAGCCACGCTGCCGCGGGAATCGAGAAGCCGCGCTTGCGGGCGCGCACGATGCTCGCCGGAACCAGCGGACGGGCTGCGCGCCGCAGAAGTCGCTTCTTCGACAGGCCGCGCACCTTCATGCTGCTGGGGAGGGCCAGGGCGAGATCCGAGACTGTGGGGTCGAGGTAGGGGACCCGGGCCTCGAGGCTGTGGGCCATGCTGGCGCGGTCGGTCTTGACCAGCAGATCGTCGGCGAGGTAAATCCCCAGGTCGACATCCTGCAGCCGCGCCAAGAGCGGGGCGCCCTCGGTCTCGGCGAAGCGCAACCGCCAGGCCTCCAGCGGATCCGCAGTGTGCGAGCGCCACTGGGGCGCAAGCAGCCGCTCTCTCTGGCTGGGAGAGAAGATCTCCTTGAAGCCGTGGTGTCGTTCAAGCGGCGGCAGTGTGGCGGCCCGTACGAAGCGCTTGGCGCGGTAATCGAGGCTGACGCGGCTGCTCGAGCTGGGAAGCAGCTCTATCAGCGGGCGCAACCGCGAGGCGGCCGGGCCGATGCGCTGTGCCAGCTGGTGGGCGGAGTAGGTCTCGTAGCCGCCGAACAGCTCATCGCCGCCCTCGCCCGAGAGGACCACCTTGACGTGCTCCGCCGCGAGCTTGCAAACGAGGTAGGTCGGCACCGCCGACGAATCCGCGAACGGTTCGTCGAAGGACGCGACCAGCTTCGGCAACAGCTCGGAGATCTGCGGCGACACGACCAGCTCGTGGTGATCGGTGCCGTAGCGCCGCGCCACCTGTCGGGCGAGGTCGAGTTCGTTGAACGATCGTTCCTTGAAGCCGATCGAAAATGTGGAAACGCGCTGGGGCGAGGCCTCCGACGCCAGCGCCGCAAGCACCGAGGAGTCGACGCCGCCCGATAGCAATACCCCCACGGGCACGTCGGCGAGCAGATGGGCTTTGACCGACTCGCGCAGCCGCGCGCGCAGGTCCCCTGCTAGGGCCTCGGCGCTCTCGCGTCGGAGTTCTGCGGTGGGCGCCGGCGCGGGCCGCGCGTATCGATTCAGCGTCGCCCCGGACGGACCGCACACGAGCAGGTGGCCCGCCGGCAGCTTGCGCGCCGCCCTGAAGATCGTGAGCGGCGCGGGAATCGAGTTGAAGGCCAGGAATGAGTGCAGCGCCTCTATATCCACGTCTCGCGAGAAGGAGGGCTGGCGCAGCAGCGCTTTGAGCTCGGAGGCAAAAGTGAGTCGGCCGTTCGCGAGCCCGTAGTAGAGGGGCTTGATTCCGTAGCGGTCGCGCGCCAGCACCAGACGCCGCTCGCGCCGATCCCACAGCGCCAGCGCGAACATGCCGCGCAGCTGCGAAACAAACCCCGGGCCGTCGCGCAGATAGAGATGGAGCAGCACCTCGGTGTCGCAGCGTGTTCGAAAGCGCACTCCGTCGCGTTCGAGAGTGGCGCGCAGCTCGAGGTGGTTGAGGATCTCGCCGTTCTGCACGACGCAGACCGCGCCGTCGGCGGCGAGCATCGGCTGATCTCCGTGCTCGAGGTCGATGATCGCCAGGCGGCGCGCGGCGAGCCCCACCGCGCCATCGATGTGGCACCCGTCAGCGTCGGGTCCCCGGTGGATCAGGGATGCGTTCATCCGCTCGAGCACCGCCCGGTCTGCTTCGCGCCCGTGCGCGAAGTCGTAGCTGCCGCAGATGCCGCACATCGCCTCGGCCTAAGGTCGGACTAGGGCAGCCGGTTGAGCATCGACCGACGGTTCGCTGGACGCATCACCACCAGCCACACGGTCGTCGCGATCACCGAGAGGTAGAGGCGGACGGAGCGATCGGCAATGTACTCGAGGTCATGCGCGAGCTTCTCGCTCCAGGTCATCTCGCGCGTGAGTCGCAGCTGCGCTAGCCCCGTGATGCCGGGGCGCACGACGAGCCGCTGCCAGTACTCAGGTATCCCCACGCAGAGCTCCTCGAAGAACCGGGGGCGGATGGGACGGGGCCCGACAATGCTCATCTCGCCTCGGAGCACGTTGTAGAGCTGGGGCAACTCGTCGAGCCTGGAGGCGCGCAGGGCGCGACCGATGCGGCTGACCTCGGTCTCCGTCAGCTGCGTGAGCTCGGGCCCCAAAAACGGACCCAACCGCTGCTCCGCGTCGGGTGCCAGCGTACGGAACTTGAGCATCTGAAACAGATAGCCGCCGCGACCCACCCGCCACCCGCGATAGAGGACCGGTCCGCGCGGCGAGCTCAGCTTCAGCACGACCGCGATGAGGACCACCAGCGGGCCGGTGACAAAAACGGCGCAGGCGCCCAGGACCAGATCGAGCGCCCGCAGAACGAGGTCCACAAAACGCGGCTGAAAGGCGTGCGACATCGCCGCGTACTGCTCCACCAGGGAGGCGTGCTGCTCGAGCGGCGGAGGAGGCTCAGTCGATGCCGCGGACATCAGCAGGGCGTCTCGGCGTCGCTTCGCGTCAGAACCGATCATTCGACGGTCGAGAGGATCATGTCCACGATCACAGCGGGGTCACGTCGCGGCCAGTCGAGCGTCTTTGTTCGCTTTTCGAGTTCCAGCGCTCTCACGTCGCTCAATGGTCGGAGTCTTCCGCTTCGGATCAGTGCCTCGTCGACTCCGCCCAACCGACCCCCGTAGGTCGTGTAGACGGGGACGCCAAGGGCGACCGCCTCGCGGTTCATGCTACCGCCGGCCGAGACCACCAGGTCGGCGGCCGCGATCAGGCTCTGCGCGTCGACCGCATGGTCTGTCACCACCACGGATGGAAGGTTCAGCGCTCTCACGTTCTGGCGCTGAGCCTCCGTTCGCGGGAGTACCACAGCCTGAACGTCGTCGCGCGCGCCAAGGTGGCCTAGCACCCGTGGGAAGAGGGGATTTGACTTTCGGTGATACAGCGAGACGTCGGGCGGAGGGCGAACCACCACCACGACGCGCTTGCCATCGACGCCGAGTTGATCGAGGATCGTCGGATCGGGCTCGAAATCGGCGAGGTAGTACTCCTCCTTGAGGCCCTGGTACTGGCGCAGCTTCGCCTCCGTGACGCCAAAGCGCCATAGCCGCGAGGGCGGGATGGCGTCAGGAGTGATCACGCGCTGCGCAAGCCTGCAGCCGATGTGATGCTGCTGGGTCGCGAACTCGTAGTCGAACATGTTGACCGCCGGGATACCCGCCCAGGCAGCGGCCAGCGCGAGGTCATTCGATCCATGGGCCACTCCGAGGTCAAAACGGCCACGAGCCCAGCGATGAAGCTTGGTCGTCCTTCCCGCCAGCGCCATAGCCTTGCGCGTCCGCGAGGCGCCCGCGTGCTGCCCGATCGCCACGTATTCGAGCCCATGCAGCTTCAGCAGCCCGAGCGTCTGAGCGTAGTCGCGCGCCGTTATCTGGACCTCGTGGCCGGCGTCTTTCAGCCGGGTGATCACCGGGCGGAAGACAACCGGGTGCGCGGACGCCGTCATGTCGAACCAGATCCTCATCAGAGGGGAACGATGCCAGTAAGGGCCCGGAGATGACTATCCGCGGGTCCGCGCGGGCGATCTGCGGCGCGGGCGGATCCGCGCAACCGGCCACTAAGCTTTTGATCTTGAACGACTCGACCGTCGAGCAGTTGGTGCGCGTTCCGTCGGACAAGCGGATCAGGATCGAGCGCAAGCTCGTCGAGAAGGCCAGGGAGCACCTCGGCGACGAGGAGGTCCTCAGAGTTTTCCGCGGCCAGACGGTCCTCTCACCCGTGTTCGTGCCACTCATTGGGCCCATGTTGTTCATGGTCAAGCCTCGGACAGTGATGGTTACAGAGCGCTCGGTCATCACCCTGCAGCAGAGCAGGTGGAGCCAGTCCACTGTCGTCGGGGTGGTCTCGCGCCACGCCTGTGGCTCGGTGCCCGTGGAGGTCACGCGCTGGGGGCTGCGCATCGGTGGCGAGGACAAAATCTTCGCCTCGCTCGGCACCCTCGACGACATGAGGGAGGTCGCCCGCGTGGCCTCCGGCGGGCCCGCCTCACCCGCACGAGCCGAGGGCTTCTAACTAGCAGCAATGCTCTCTGAATGGCCGCTCAGGCCGGGGCGCATGAGCGGGGGCGTACGCTAAGCGACATGACCGGGTTGTTCGGTGGCCGCAGGCTTGGTCTGGGACGCCCGCCGCTGTGGCTCGGCCTGATATGCGCCGCCGCCGCGGTAGCGGTAGCGACCGCCGCGATCTATCCGCTCAAATCGATCGCACCCGCGGTCGCATTGAGCGTGGTGTACCTGCCGGCAGTGCTGCTGGTCTCGGCCTACTGGGGATTGCCGCTGGGACTTCTGACCTCTCTGGCGAGTGCCGCCTCCTTCAACTTCTTCCACATCCCTCCGGTCGGCCGGTTCACTATCTCCGACAGCCGCAACTGGGTGGCGTTGGGGGCGTTTGTACTGGTGGCGGCGGTGGTGAGCGCAATGGCTGAATTGGCTCGCAGCCGTGCCGTCGAGGCTGAGCGGCGGCGGGCGGAAGCAGACCTCGCCGCCAGTCTCGCGCGGGAGCTCCTGCGAGGGGGCAACACGCGCATGGCACTCGGTACCACCGCCAGCGGCATAAGCGAAGCGCTTCACATTCGCTCCGCCTCGATCGAGCTGGGCGCGGTTGACGGAGGGGATCGCCTGGCCCTGCCGCTCCGCGATGCCGACGGGGAGCAGATCGCCACCTTGCTGGTCGCGCGCGGTCTCCCTGCCGAAACCGTGCAGCGACTTGAGGGGCAGGTGGTTCCCGCGCTCGAAGCGCTGGTCGCGATCGCGCTGCGACGCGACGCGATCCAGGCCGAGGCAGTCGAGACGGACGCCCTGCGCCGCAGCGACGAGCTCAAGACGGCATTGCTGCGATCGGTCTCCCATGACCTTCGTACACCGGTGACGGCGATCGTCACGGCAGGCCACGCTCTGGCTGCGAGATCGATCACCGATGACGAGCGCCGGGAGCTCAGCGCCGCCGTCGTCGATGAAGGCGGCCGGCTGGCCGCCCTGATCGACAAGCTGCTCGATCTCTCGCGGCTCCAGTCCGGTCGCGCCGAATCTCAGCCCGATTGGATCTCAATCGAGGAGGTGCTGCTTGCCGCGCGGGAGGCGCTCCCGGTCCCCGCCGCCGAATTGCGACTCGCGGTCGACGAAGATGTTCCGCCGGTGCGCGCGGATGCGGCGCAGTTGCGCCAAGCGTTTACGAATCTGCTGGAGAACGCCTGGCGCTATTCCAACGGCCGGCCGGTGTCGGTGTTGGCGCGCCGTGCCGGGGGCCACGTGGTCGTGCGAATCGTCGATCAAGGCCCGGGGATCTCGCAGCCCGAGCAGGACCGGATCTTCGAGCCGTTCTACAGGGGCTCGCAGGTAGACGGGAGAGAATGGAAGGGCTCCGGCCTCGGGCTCGCGATCGCCAAAGGCTTCGTCGAGGCGAACGGAGGAACGATCTCCGTGGACTCCCTTCCCGGCCAGGGCTCGAGCTTCGTCGTCGACCTCCCGATCTCGCAGCCCCGAGCGGCGACCGTCGCGTGAACCCTGGGGTCCCCGCAGATGGGGCGGGCGCGGCCGGTCGCGCGAAAGTCCTCGTCGTCGACGACGAGACACAGATCCTCCGCGCGCTGCGGGTCATCTTGCGCGACGCCGGATTCGAGGCCCTCCCGGCCGACACCGGGGAGGAAGCCCTCGACGTCGCGGCCGTTCGCCGGCCGGACGCCGCGATCGTCGACCTGGTCCTGCCCGACGTCGATGGCGTCGAGGTGTGTCGCCGCCTGCGGGAATGGAGCGAGATGCCGATCATCGTGCTGTCCGCCGTGGGCGAGGAGGACGCAAAGGTGCGGGCGCTCGCGGCCGGCGCCGACGACTATGTGACAAAGCCGTTCGGCCCGCGAGAGCTCATCGCGAGGCTGCATGCGGTCCTTCGCCGGGTTGGTGACGCGCCGGAAGACGCGACCATCCGCGCCGACGGGCTCGAGCTCGATCTCGCCGCGCGCGTGGTCCGCCGCGATGGCGCGGACGTGCATCTGACGCCCACCGAGTTTGATCTCCTGCGCGTACTCGCCCGCAACCGCGGGCGCCTCATAACGCACCGCGAGCTGTTGCAGTCGGTATGGGGCGCCGGCTACACCGAGGACACGCAGGTGTTGCGCGCCCACGTCGCCAATCTTCGGCGCAAGATCGAACCCCAGGACGGTCCTCGCTACATCAAGACCGACCCTGGAGTCGGGTACCGCTTCTCGGCGTAGCCCAGGACCTTCACAACATCTGCACGCCGAGGGGGCTCATCTGTACGCGCCCTTGACGCGGGCGCCTCCACGATAAGAGCCATGGATGTTGTAGCTGTCCTTCTCGCGCTTGTGATGTTTGCGGTTTTGTACCTACTGATCACCGGAATCGCACGGATATGAATCAGGCGCCGTGCAGAGAGCGTTCGTTCATGGACATCGTTGCGCTTGTGATCGCAGGGGTGATGTTCGCTCTCCTCGTGGGCTTGGTCTACGGGATCGACCGGATATGACCGCCGCTGACCTCTTCGGGCTGATCGCCTCGGCGATCGTTTGCCTATATCTCCTCTACGCCCTGTTGCGGGGCGAGAGGTTCTGAGGCCATGACCTTCACCGGCTGGCTCACGATCGTGCTGTTCGCGGTCATCCTCACCGCGCTGGCGATTCCGCTCGGTCGCTACATGGCCGCGGTCTATGCGGGCGAGCGGACGATCCTCGACCCGCTATTCCGGGTACCCGAGCGCCTGCTTTACAAGGTAATGCGGGTCGACCCCCACCGCCAACAGGACTGGAAGGCTTACGCCAAGAGCGTGATCCTCTTCTCCATCGCGGGGTGGCTGCTGCTCTATTTGATCCTGCGCACGCAGACGCTGTGGGATTTCACGGGGCTAAACCCCCAGCACTTCCATTCCGGTACCTGGGACGTCACCTTCAACACGACGTCCTCCTTCGTCACGAACACCAACTGGCAGTACTACAGCGGCGAGACGACGCTCAGCTACTTCAGTCAGATGGTGGGGCTCACGGTCCAGAACTTTCTCTCCGCCGGGGTGGGCATAGTCGTCGCCGTGGCGCTGATCCGGGGGATCGTCGGCCGCAGCGGCAAGTCGCTTGGCAACTTCTGGTTCGACATCGTCCGCACCATTTTGTGGGTGCTCGTGCCGATCTCGTTCGTGGTCGCGATCGTCCTGGTATGGCAGGGCTCGATCGCCAACTTCTCTCACTACCTGGTGGCGCACACGCTGACGGGAGGGTCGCAGCAGATCGCGCAGGGGCCGGTTGCGTCTCAGGAGGCGATCAAGCTGCTGGGTACGAATGGGGGCGGCTTCTTCAACACGAACTCCGCCCACCCGTTCGAAAATCCAACTGGGCTCAGCAACTTCGTCGAGATGCTCACTGTGCTGATCATCCCGGCTGCGCTGGTCTTCATGTATGGCCGGGTGGTCGGCAACCGCCGTCAAGGCTACGCGATCTACGGCACGATGATGATGATGTTCCTCGGGGCGGTGGTGGTCGCCTACATCGCCGAGGCGCACGGTTCACCCGCCCAGCATGCGGCTGGCCTTCACACCGCCGTGATTCACGGTTCCACCGGTGGCAACCTCGAGGGCAAGGAGCAGCGCTTCGGGATCGCGGGCTCGGCGTTGTTCGACGTGGTCACGACCGTGACCTCCTGCGGCGCGGTCAACAGCGCGATCGAGTCGTTCACCGGGATTGGTGGCGCCGTGCCGATGGCCAATCTGTCCGCCTCGGAGGTGATCTTCGGTGGGGTTGGCACTGGGCTCTACTCGATCCTGCTCTACGTGCTGCTGGCGGTCTTCATCGGCGGGCTGATGGTGGGTCGAACGCCTGAGTACCTGGGCAAGAAAATCGAAGCCAAGGAGATAAAGCTCGTGGCGCTGGGCCTCCTGATAACGCCACTGTCCGCTCTCTTTGCCACAGCCCTAGCCACCGCCAGCCACGCGGGGCGACAGTCGATTTCAGCAGCGGCCAAGGGAGGACCCCAGGGCTTCTCCGAATCGTTCTATGCCTATTTATCGCAGGCCAACAACAACGGCTCCGCCTTCGCCGGCTACACCGGCTACATCCAGCCCAAGGCGGGGAACCTCGGCGCCCACGGCATCACGTTCGCGGACCTGTTGGGCGGTTTGACTATGTTGTTCGCCCGTTACGCCCCGATCCTGTTCGCGCTGGCCGTGGCCGGTTCGCTCGCGGGTAAGAAGATCAGCCCCGCGGGGCTGGGAACCATGCGCACGGACAACGGCACCTTCGTGGTCTTGCTCGTCGGCGTGGTCGTGCTCGTCGGCGCGCTCACCTTCTTCCCCGCGCTCTTGCTCGGGCCGGTCGTCCAGGGCCTCACTCCACACCTATACGCATGAGACGAGAAATCATCACCTCGGTCATTGCGATCGTCGTTCTGACGGTCTTGCTAGGGGTCGTCTTCCCGCTGGTTGTCACGGGCATCAGCCAGGTGGCTTTCCCGGGCAACGCCAACGGGCAGAAGGTCTACGTCCACGGGCGTCTGGTCGGCTCGAAGATCATCGGCCAGAACTTCGCCGGGAACCGGCGCTACTTCCAGTCGCGGCCCTCGGCGACGGCGCCGCCCAACAATGCCGCAGCGACCACGTTTTCGAACCTCGGTCCAAATAGCGTTGCGACCAAGCAGGCGCTCGCGGCCAACATCGATGCATACCTGAAGCTCAACCGGCCGTATGACCCGGGGCTGACGGTCGCAAAGGTGCCCGTAGACGCAGCCGACACGTCCGCGTCCGGCGTCGACCCAGAGATCTCGGTCGCCAACGCCGACATCCAGGCTCACCGTGTGGCCAAGGTCCGCGGCCTGTCGCTCACCCGGGTCGACGGGCTGATCTCGAAGTACACCTCGGGTCGTGGGCTGGGGTTCTCCGGTGAGCCAGGCGTGAACGTGCTCGAGCTCAATCTCGCGCTTGACCGAATCGGACAGGGAAGCTGATGGCGGTCGCCACTCCCAAGGCTCCCGAGCCGGTTCGGCCGACCGAGCGCCGCGCGGTGTCGCTGTTCCAGCGCGACATCGTCCGCCGGGCGCTGATCGAGAGCTGCTTCAAGCTCGATCCGCGCGTGCAGATACGCAACCCGGTGATGTTTGTGGTTGAGATCGGCGCGGCGATCACGACCGTGACGTGGTTTATCCAGATTTTCGGTGGCCACGCGCTGGGTGGCAACGACCCCAGCTGGTACACGCTGACGATCTCGGTCTGGCTGTGGTTGACGGTTGTGTTCGCCAACATGGCGGAGGCTTTTGCGGAGGGTCGCGGGCGCGCGCAGGCCGATACGTTGCGCTCGATGCGGCGCGAGACCGTCGCGAGGTTGCACGACGGCTCGACCAAGAGCGCGGCGGAATTGGTCAAGGGTGACGTGGTGCTGGTGGAAGCAGGCGAGCTTATCCCCGGTGACGGGACGGTTACCGAGGGGATCGCGTCGGTTGACGAGTCTGCGATCACGGGCGAGTCGGCGCCGGTGATTCGCGAGTCCGGTGGGGATCGCAGCGCGGTCACCGGCGGCACGCGTGTGCTGTCTGACCGGATCGTGGTCCAGATCACCCAGGAGCCGGGTCAGTCGTTTTTGGATCGCATGATTTCGCTGGTGGAGGGCGCTGAGCGGCGCAAGACACCCAACGAGATCGCGCTGAACATCCTTTTGGCCGGGTTGACGCTGGTGTTCATGATTGTGGTGGTCACGCTTCGCCCGTTCGGGTTGTTCGCGCATACGCCGATCTCCGAGACGACGTTGATCTCTTTGCTGGTAGCGCTGATCCCTACGACGATTGGTGCGCTTTTGTCGGCGATCGGGATCGCGGGGATGGACCGGCTGGTGCGCCGCAACGTCCTGGCGCTGTCGGGGCGTGCGGTCGAGGCCTCGGGCGACGTCGATGTGCTGCTGCTGGACAAGACCGGCACGATCACCATCGGCAACCGCCTCGCCTCGGAGTTCATTCCCATGCCCGGCGTATCCGAGCCCGAGCTCGCTGAGGTCGCCCAGCTCTCCTCACTGGCCGATGAGACGCCCGAGGGCCGCTCCATCGTCGTGCTCGCCAAGCAATACGGCATCCGCGAACACGACATGACACAGCTGGGCGCCGAGTTTGTGCCCTTCACCGCGCAGACGCGCATGAGCGGCGTTAATCTGGACGGCCGGCAGTTGCGCAAAGGCGCCGGGGATGCCGTGATCGCTTTTGTCACCGCCGAGGGCGGCCGACCCCCGAGCGAACTCCAGCCGGTGCTGGAACGGATCTCGCGCGAGGGAGGTACCCCGTTGGCGGTCGCCCGCGACTCGCAGGTTATGGGTGTGATCTACCTCAAGGACACCATCAAGGAGGGGATGCGCCAGCGCTTTGACCAGCTCCGCGCGATGGGAATCCGCACGGTCATGATCACCGGCGACAACCGGCTCACCGCCGCCAAGATCGCCCAGGAATCCGGTGTGGACGACTTCCTCGCCGAGGCCACGCCGGAAGCGAAGCTTGCCCTCATCCGCGAGCAGCAGGCCGACGGGCGGTTGGTGGCCATGACCGGCGACGGCACCAATGACGCACCCGCACTCGCCCAGGCCGACGTCGGCGTCGCGATGAACAGCGGAACCCAGGCCGCCCGTGAGGCCGGAAACATGGTCGATCTCGATTCCAACCCAACGAAGCTCATCGAGATCGTCGAGGTCGGCAAACAGCTCCTCATTACGCGGGGAGCGCTGACGACTTTCTCCATCGCCAACGATGTGGCCAAGTACTTCGCGATCCTGCCTGCGATTTTCGCCACCACCTGGGCCGTCACCAAGGGCGGGCAGAGCCCGCTGCACGTCCTCAACATCATGAACCTGGGAACCCCCCGCTCCGCGGTGATCTCAGCGATCATCTTCAACGCGCTCGTGATCCCCCTGCTGATCCCGATTGCGCTGAGGGGCGTCCGCTACCGCCCGATCGGTGCCAGCGCGCTGCTGCGCCGAAATCTCTGGATATATGGCCTCGGTGGGATCATCGCCCCCTTCATCGGCATCAAGCTGATCGACCTCATCGTCTACAACCTGATCGGCGCATGACGACACAGCCCGGATTCGGTGTCGCCGCTGAGCCGACGTCAGACCACGGACACCTGTTGGTGTTCCTGGGCATGGCCGCCGGCGTGGGCAAGACCTATCGCATGCTGCTCGAGGGTCATGAACAGCAGGAGGCAGGTCGCGATGTCGCGATCGGGCTGCTGGAGACGCACGGCCGTCAGGAAACGGCGATGCTCGCGGAAGGGCTTGAGCTGATCCCCCGCCGGCGTGTCACATATCGAGGAACGCAGCTCGAGGAGATGGACCTACCCGCGGTCCTGGCGAGGGCACCGGAGGTCTGCCTCATCGACGAACTGGCGCACACAAATGCGCCCGGGCTCGAGCACCCCAAACGCTACGAGGATGTCGAGGACGTACTCAACGCGGGCATCGACGTGCTCTCAACCATGAACGTCCAGCACCTGGAGTCGCTCAACGACCAGGTGGCTGAGCTGACCGACGTCAGAGTGCGGGAGACGATCCCGGACGATGTGCTCGGCCGAGCCGACGAACTGGTCATCATCGACATCACGCCGGAAGAGCTGATCGAGCGTCTGCGCGCGGGCAAGATCTACCCGACGGAGCGCATCGACACCGCGCTCAACAACTTCTTTCGTATCGAAAACCTGGCGGCGCTTCGCGAGGTGGCGCTGCGCCAGGTCGCTCAGGAGGTTGGGCAAAAGCGGCTGACCACTGAGCATGTGGGCTCGCGCCAGGGCCTCGCGATTGAGGCACCGCAGGCGGTGGGCGAGCGTCTGCTCGCGCTGGTCGAGCCGTACCCCGGTGCCCAGCGGCTCATTCGCCGCGCGTGGCGTTCGGCGCAACGACTCGGCGCGGATTTGGATCTCCTCTGGGTGAGACCCCCGCAGCACAAACTCTCCGCTGATCAGGAGCATTCGCTGGCGGCCCTGCGCCAGCTTGCATCGTTGCTGGGGGCGCACCTGCTGGTCGAAGAGTCGCACGATGTTCCCGCGACCGCGGCTGAGGTCGCGCGTCGTCGGCACACCACGTACATACTTCTCGGCCGCAGCCGTCCCCGGCGCGGGCTGGGCCGTCTCCGCACGCCGCTGCCCCAGCGACTGATGGAGCTGCTCCCGGGCGTTGACGTGCGCATCGTCGCGGACCGTCGCGAGCATCCACAAAGGAGTCAGCCATGAGTGACGTGCTCGTTATCGGTGTGGGCATCGCCGGGATTCTCGTGGGCGTCGCTGCGGGCTTCTGGCTACCGCCCCACGGCCGCCGGGTCGCCCGGAACGGCCCGCGACCGGTGAGGCGGATTCTGTTGCCGTTCACCGGACAGGGGATCTCTCGACGTGCCTTCGAGGCCGCCGTGCGCCTCGCGAAGGCAGAGAACGCGACGATCATGCCCGCGTTCCTGGCGCGGGTTCCCCGGCAGCTGCCACTCGATTCCCCGATGCCGGCTCAGTGCAGCGATGGCATGCCTTTGCTCGAGACGATCGAGCAGCGGGTGGCAAGCCAGGGCATCAGCGTTGACTCCAGGGTCGCTCGTGGCCGGACTTATCGCGATGCCCTCCGTCGCCTCCTCGCCGAAGAGGACTTTGACCGGGTGATCGTGTCGGCGACCACCAGCCCCAACAACGGCTTGACCAGCGATGACCTGGAGTGGCTGCTGGAGCGAGTCCCGGCGGAGGTGCTCATACTGCGGCCCGCTCCGACAGACGCACAGCGGATCGAGGCCGCATCGGTGAACGGGCACTTCTGAGTTGTCGGTCCCGG
>Ga0070741_10004054_pt1 | contig 34855 bp, 27 predicted proteins | sample Coa_R1_4_FD_66440 | JGI IMG/M metagenome (GOLD analysis project Ga0070741, IMG submission 66440) | Surface soil microbial communities from Centralia Pennsylvania, which are recovering from an underground coalmine fire - Coalmine... | ecosystem: Environmental > Terrestrial > Soil > Unclassified ... | reverse complement strand
GTCACTCGGCTACCGGACACCTGAAGCAGTTTTCAAAGAACGAACTGGATAATTTAGTGGGCGACACGATCCATCTAAAAAAACTGCATTCTGGTCTTGAAAATGGGGTACACCTTAGTCGGCACTGTTATAAGTTGAGTCATTTCCAATTCCCAGCCAGCCACCAGTCGCTCTTGAGAACACAAAGTGAGTGCGCGACGACAAAACACCAAGAAAGAATGGATCACTCAGCCCAATCGCCACGATCTTAGTATCTGGAAGATCTTCTCGACTGAGGAAGGTAAAGGTTCGGTGTTTGGAGGTACGGCAGGTCGCAATGTAACGAGGGATAGAAAAGATTACTGGACGCAACTTTGCGCGAGGTTCAGCGAATATCCACCACTTCTTCCTGTATTGATCTCGCTTGTTTTGTTCTCTCTCAGGTTTGACCTCGTCAATGACGATTTGTAAAAGCTTGGGGAAGCTTGCCTGAGCTTCCTCAAGGGATAAGCCAAAGAAATCAATAATGAATCGTCTCTCCGGTGTCTGAACAAGGTCCTTTCCAATCACATATCTTTTGATAACAGTAGGAAGAGCCTCAAGGCCGAAGCCCAGTTCTTTAACTTCCTCTGTTGAGAGACGGAACCCTTCACCTACGGGCGTTACTCCTTGGTTTGACAATCCTTCGTTGGCAGTTAATGAAATTGCTTTGCCAACATCTGCGCCACCGCTCAAATCAGGGTTGATCTTGTCAATGAGTGCGTACTTGATCTCAACATTGACGGCATCGGGGTCATCATCCCGCCCGGCGATCTCGCTGATAACCACGCCAAGAGTGGCCTTCCCAGCACTATCACTTTTAGATGTAGCTACTGTCATAGCAATTCGTACTGCTGCACCATCTTCAGTATCAACCCAAGGATGATCCGGGATTGCAAATCTCAACGAGATTCCACCTTCGCTTGTGTACGTTTCAATGACCTTGCGGTTAAATGTCTGCGTGATGCTGTTGGTCGTAATGAATCCAAACTGCTTGATCTTTCCGAATCGGGCTTTTGCTGCTGCCTGATTCCACCAGTACATTACGTAATCAACTGTGTCTGGCACATCAGCATACGTTTCACGCAGGGTTGCAGCGTAACCATCACCAAGCGTAAACCGCATTCGCTTGTTGCCAATGAACGGTGGATTTCCAATCACATAATCCGCTTCCGGCCACTCTGCCTTTCGCGCATTCACGTAAACGTACAGCGGCACTTGCGCATTCTCATCCGGCACATCTTCGCCAGTGACAGGATGCTTTTTGTAAGTGCGGCCATCCCAGCGTGTGACGGGCTCGCCGTGCTCATCGCGCACTATTTCCCTGCGGTCGTAAGCCAGCACGGCGTCGCGGCATTCGATGTTGCAGAATTTGCGCAGCACCGGCTCGCGCGGCGCGGCGTCTCCGCGCGTGCGGAAATGCCATTGCAGGTAGCCGATCCACAGCACCAGATCGGCAATCGCGGCGGCCCGCGGATTGACTTCCAGGCCGAGCAACTGGTGCGGGTCAACCGTCAGCAGTTCCAGTTCAAACACGCCCTGCCGCTCGCCGAAATCATCGAGCGCGGAAATGACTTCGCCTTCCAGCCGTTTGAGGTGTTCGAGCGTGACGTAGAGGAAATTGCCGCTGCCGCAGGCGGGGTCAAGCACGCGCGTTTCGCACAGGCGGCGGTGAAAGGCTTTGACTTCATCAACGGCTTTGTCCAGATCGCCGTTGCGGGCGAGCGTGACGGCGGCGGCTTTGACGGCGTTCCATTCCTCGCGCAGCGGCTCGATGATCGTCGGCATCACCAGTCGCTCGACGTAAGCCCGCGGCGTGTAATGCGCGCCGAGCTTGTGCCGCTCGACCGGATCGAGCGCGCGTTCGAGCAGCGTGCCGAAGATCGCCGGTTCCACATCGTGCCAGTCGCTTCTGCTGGCATCGAGCAGCAGTTCAAGTTGCTGTTTCGAGATCGGCAGGGCCTCGCAGTTTTCAAACAGCCCGCCGTTGAATTGCAGCAGCTTCGTTTTCAGAATCGGCGAAAAGCCGCCCGCGTTCATCGTCTGCCAGAGCGATTCGATCATCTGCGGGAAGATGCCGACATCATCGAGCAGGCTTTCGAGCAGTTCAGTGAATCTGCCCTGCGGGATCAGCTTCACGTCTTCGGCGAACATCGTGAAGATGCACCGCATCAGGAAAGCCGCGACGGTTTCAGGCGCGTGGCCCGACTCCTCAAGTGATTTGGCGAGCGCGGCCAGGCGCGTGGCGACTTCGCGAGTGATCTTTGCGCTGCGGCGCGACGGGTCGAGCGAGAGCGGGTCAGTCCAGATCAGTTTCAGCCGTGCGCGAAGGTCATCGCGTAAGAGGTCACCGAGCAGGAACCGGTGCGACCGCGCGTCAGGGAAGGGCAGGTAAGTCTTGCCCGAGCGCGTGAAGTCGGCGTAAAGCTCGAACGAATGCCCGATGTCCACCACGATCAGGAACGGCGGCCAGCCTTCGGAAGCGGGTAAGGCTTTGGCGTACTGTTCGGCCTGCCCACGAGCCTTGAGCATCGCATCATCCCAGCCGCGAGTGCCGCGCACCGCCGTGCCTTTGCGCTTCGGCCTTTTCGCTACATCCGCGAACAATGCATTCGCCCCATCGTTCTTCTCGCTCCCCTGTTTTGCTTCGAGGACGAAGCAGCCTCGCTTGTACAGATCAATCCATCCCGGGCTGGTCGTGCCGTCACCATTCTGGAAGGTAACTGCGCGCTCAAAGACGTAAGCATTGTGTTCGTCATCCGGTCCAGCCGGATCGGGATGCGGTACCCCAATCTGGTCGCACAGATCTTTGAGGAAAGACTGAGCGTTTGCGCGCTCAGCCGCGCCCGAAGTTGTCCAGCGCTGAATGAAGTCGTGAATTGAGGGTAGTGGGGTGGCTGATTCGTTCATGGGCTGTTTTTATGGGGCGGCTGAATGATGCATGATTCAGGGGGGAAGTGTAAAGCCGGGCACTGATCCCGCCACTGTCACGAAACCCTGCCCGAAAAACATTAAATTCTTGCGCTCCGCTTCGAGAATGCTATACTGCGCACCCCTGTTGGATTATTGATAACGCCTGTAGTCACGCTCCAGCCTTTGCGGTAAACAACCCAACGCAATCTGGCATTCAAACGGAATCAGTCAAAGCAACTGTCTCTGTGCTTTGGGGCCGCGCGTTATCTTCATCTTTGCCTCCTGACTTAAATGTGACTTTGCTTTTGCCGAGTGGGATGCACCACTGATCCGATCCGCCTGCGCCGGGACTGCGCCCGCGCGCGGGAGTTCGTTTCCGAGCTATCAACCCGAATAAGCAGTGGAGGTCCGATGGAGAAGATTATTTCCGTCTTTTTTCTGGCGCTTCTGATCGCCGTGACTTTCATCCCAATGCTCATTCCCGGTCAGGAGCCGGCGCAAAAACCGGCTCTCGCTACCCCGAATTCGCCTGCCATCCCTGCCGCCGGGACTCCCCCCCGCGCGCCCACCGCTGATGACCACATGGTCATGGCCGATTACTCCCCGGTCACCGGCAAACCGGATGAAAAGGCCGACCCCTGCGATCAGCGCGACCGCAAACACAAAGCCACAGACCGGCCCTGTCAGCAGGCGCGTCACTGAATCTGAGGCAGGCCGGCGGAACACCCTGGGTTCCGCGACTAAAACTCAAACTCAATCGAAAACTGCACGCGCCTCGCGCCGAACGCATCAATCGCTTTGCCGAAGCGGGGCAGTGGCGTCAGGCCGGCGCCGAAGAACGGGCTGAGTTCACGCACGCCGGTGGTATTTGTCAGATTGAAGAAATCCGCCGCGATGTCCAGAAGCGCGTGACCTGCGCGCGCGCGGATGCGTTCCAGCACGCGCAGGTCGAGGTTTTTCTGCGCGGGCCCGCCGAGGCTGTTGCGCGCGAATCCGAGCGGTCGCGCAGCGAGCGGCAGGGCCAGGCTGCGATTCGCGTCAGTTCCGACCAGCGGATTGAAGCGTCTCCCACTGGCGAGCGTGAGGATCGGCGCGAGTTCGATGCCTTCCAGCAGGGTTCCCAGCAGCCCTTTGCGTCCGGCTCCGGGAACCTGGTCGTCAGCGTCGCCGAAAATATTGAAGACGCCGCTCAGCACGAAACGCTGACGCTGATCCTGCCGTGACAACGCCCGTTCGGCGCGCAGGTCGTAAGGGTTCTGCGGCTGCTCGTCGAAATCCGAAGCGTCGTCAATCGTTTTGCTCAGGGTGTATGACGTCTGCAACCCGAATCGCCTGGTCAGTCGGCGGCCAAGCGAAGCAGTCATCCCGTGATAAATCGAACTCGCCGCATCTTCAAGTTGCCAGATCGCGTCGTAACGCGAATCGAGCCTGTCCGGGCCGAATACCGGTCTGCCAGGCTGCTGCGGCGCGGGATTATTGATGCCGAGCGTTGCGGCATTGGCTGAGGTCAGGATCACTGGCGGCGTCAGATTGACGTTGCGCGTGCGCGCCAGCTTTGTGCCCCTGACGAACAGATAATTGACTGACAGCGTGATGTCGCTGAAAAGCTGATGCTCAATGCCGGTGGTGGCCTGCTGGCTGTAAGGCGTGGCGAGGCGCGGATCGGCGCGATAAATCGAAGGCATAAATACCGCCGGCCTCGGCCCCCCGTTGAAAACGCCCACGGCTGCCGCGCCGTTGAAGACCTGCTCGTAGCCACGCCTGCCGTCTTTCTGCACCGCCTGATTCAAAAACGCGAGCAGATAGCGGTCAAAGTAAATGCCATAAGCCCCGCGCAACACCCAGCGGTGCGCGGCGTCCGGATTCCAGGCGACGCCGACGCGAGGGCTGAAGTTGTTCGGGTCGCGGTGAAATTGCGCGGGCAATGCCTCGTAGTCATAACGCAGGCCGAGATCAAGCGTCACTCCCGGATGCACCTGCCAGTGATCCTGCGCGAATCCGCCAATGCCGGTCACGTTGATCTGCGTGCGCGGATTGCCGAACGACTGCGCCAGCAGTTCCGGCTTCGCGTTCAGCAGGTCGGCCACGCTGCTGAAAATCGCAAAGCCGCCGAGCCGGTCGGCCAGCGACGCGTCCAGTCTGACGTGATTGACCGCGCCACCGGAACGAATCTGATGTCTGCCGCGACTGAGCGCGACGCTGTCCAGAATCTGGTAATGATCTTCGGTGCGTTCCGAAGGCGCATCGGTCGCGCGCCCGAAAGTGAGGTGTCCGGAAACGAGTACCTGCGGCCCGCGCGGTTCATTCGGTCGCAGCAGCACGTGACGGCGCGCGACCTGAAAGCGCAGATCGTTGACCGCGCTCTGACCCAGCACGCCGAGCCATTGCCCGACCAGCACGTTGTCGCGGGTGAACGAATCGCCGCGCGAACTGAATTCCGACAGCCCGCCGGTGCCGAGCGCGTCACGCCAGCGGCGGTCATTCGTGAACGCATACCGCAGCATCAGCGAACTGGCCGCGCCGAGTTGCTGATTGAGCTTGAATGCGCCTTCGGTGTCATCGCCTGATGAGTGGAACAGGCCTGCGCCCAGCTTTCGCGCGCCGAGTTGCGGCAACGCCCCCGCAGCCAGCGCGGCATTGATCTGATTCGCGACGGCCGGGGCGATGTCCGAAGCGTCTTCGCCCGATTCGTGTTCCTGTTCAAGCGTCGCGTGAAAGAACGTGCGGCCTTTCCTGATCGGCCCGCCAACATCAAAGCCCGGCTGCCAGCGGTGCAGCTTCGGTTTGCGCGCCGCGGCTTCTTCGGAAGCAAAGACCGGTTGCCGCGCGTTGAGCGCATCGTGAGCCGTGTAGATGAACACCCCGCCGTGAAAATCGTTCGTGCCGGTGCGCGTGATCGCGTTGACTGAGCCGCCCGATGCCCCGCCGAATTCCGCCGACATTCCATTGCTGGTGACCTGAAATTCGCGGATCGCTTCGATTGATAATTCAGAGCGGCCTGCGCCGGTGGTTTCGTCGTTGTTGTCCACGCCGTCAATCGCGATGTTGTTGCTGCGCGCGCGCAATCCGCCGAAGCTGAAGCCGCTGTCGGGAATGCGCCGCGTGCCGATGCCGCCGGCGCTGCCCCCGCCGCGAGCCTGAGTGGCGGATGAAACCACGCCCGGCGCGGTCAGCACGAAATTCAGAAAGCGGCGCTGCTGAACAGGCAGTTCTTCGATGCGTTCCAGATCAACCGAAACGGAGGGCGTGGTCTGCGCGACATCAACGGCGGGGGCTTCGGCGGAAACATTCACCTCGCCCGACGCGCCCGCCAGTGCGAGCGTGAAATCAAGCCTGACGCTTTGTCCTATCTGCACTGTGATGCCGGCGGGCTTGGATTGTGAGAAGCCTTTTGCCTCAACCTTAATTTCGTATTCCCCGGGCGACAGGCTGATGATGCGATACGCCCCTTGGGCATCGGTCGTCACTGTGCGCGTCAGACCGGTCTCAGAGTTGCGCGCGACTACAGTTGCAGTCGCGATTGCGGCTCCGGCAGGGTCAAGCACTGTGCCGCTGAGCGTGGCGGTCGGGTTGGCGGATTGGGCATTGGCGTGAGAGGGGAAAAGCAGAAAAGTCAGAATCAGTGCAGCGAACACATTCGGAAGCTTGCTCATGTTCATTGGTTGAAGAAGCTCTCCACTTCAGCGATGTCTCGCGTGACCGGGCAGGGTGGCAGGCTTTCGAGGAAGAGGCGGCCGTAACTTTTCGTCGTCAGGCGCGGGTCGAGGACCGCCAGCACGCCGCGATCCGTCGCGCTGCGGATCAGGCGGCCGATGCCCTGCTTGAGCGTAATGATGGCCGAGGGGACGGAGTATTCCGTAAAGCTGCTGCCGCCTTCATTGTCAATCTGACGCTGGCGGGCGGCGACTACAGGGTCGGTCGGGACGGCGAACGGGAGCTTGTCAATGATCACGCACGACAGCGCTTCGCCGCGCACGTCCACGCCCTGCCAGAAACTTGCCGTCGCAAACAGCACTGAATTGGCAGTCTTTCTGAATTTGTCGAGCAGGCCGGTGCGCGAGCCTTCGCCCTGCATCAGCACCGGGAATGCGATCTGCGGCTCGACGATCTGCCGCAGCGACTGCATTGACGAGTTGCTCGTGCAAAGCACGAAGGCGCGGCCGCGCGTGGCGTTGAGCAGCCGGACGACCTCTTCGGCGGCGGCATCAACGAATCCGGCGTCACGCGGGTCGGGCATCCGCGGCGGCAGGTAGAGAATCGCCTGCCGCCCGTAATCGTAATTCGATTCGGCGATCAGTTCGGCGGGCTCGTTCACGCCCAGTCGTGCCCTGATGAAATCGAACGACCCGGCGCTCGTGAGCGTGGCCGAAGTCAGGACCACCGTGTCGGTTTTGCTGAACAACCTGTCTTCGAGCAGGCCCGAGGCGTTGGTCGGCGTGGCCTGCAGGAAAACTCCCCGCCCGCGCCGCTCACACCAGTAAACGAAATTTTCATCCGAGCCGTGGATGATGAATTCGAGATCGAAGCGCAGCTGCTCGGCGCGCCGCAGGATCGCTTCCATTTCGGGCGGAGCCTCTTTGACTACGTTCAGCGAGGCGATCAGCCTGTCGAGCGCGGTCTTGAAGGCGATGAATCTTTCACCTGCCGGGGTCGCCTGCTGCTCGCCGTTGCGCAGCGTGCGGATGAACATCTGCGGGCGCAGCGTGAAGCGGCCTTCCGCGTTGGCCGACACCGGCAGAATGCGCTCTTCGCCGCTGAAGCCGAGCCAGAACTGGTCGGCGAAACGCATCACCCGGGCGCTCGCTTTGGTCAGTTCACGCGCGGCGTCAACGTCGGTGATCATCAGCCGCGAGATGTCGCCGACCAGATCCTCAAGCTGATAACTCGACACGCTCGCGCCGAAATACTGCGCGGCAATGTCTTCGATCAGGTGCGCCTCGTCAAAGATCACCGCCGCGTAATCCGGCAGCACCTGCCCCCACTCTTTCCCGCGCAGGGCCAGGTCGGCGAAAAACAGGTGGTGATTGACGATCACGACGTCGGCGTCGAGCGCGGCCTGCCGGGCGCGCGTGATGAAGCACGGGTCAAAGCTCGGGCATTTCGAGCCGATGCAGATGTCAGAGCGCGCGTCAATGTGCCGCCAGAACGAGATGTTTTCGGGCAACTCGGTCAGTTCGGCGCGGTCGCCCGTCTGGCTGTCGAAGGCCCAGCGCCGCACGATGTCGAAGTAATCAATCTCATCCATGCCTTCCAGAATCGGGTTGCTTTCGGCGCGCTTGAGCCGGTTGAGGCAGAGGTAATTCGAGCGGCCTTTCAGGTAAGTCGCGCGGAATTTGCGCGGCAGGATGGATTGCAGAAACGGGATGTCCTTGAAGTAAAGCTGCTCCTGAAGGTTCTTCGTGCCGGTCGAGACAATCACGCGCCTCCCCAGGCCCACGGCCGGGACCAGATAGGCGAGCGTCTTGCCCGTGCCGGTTCCGGCTTCGACCAGCAGGTGGTGGCGGTTCTCAAGCGCCGCGCCGACGGCCTCAGCCATTGCAACCTGGCCGGGGCGGTATTCGTAATCAGGATGGTGACGCGCGATGAGGCCCTTGCGCCCGAAGATTTCTTCCATAGCCGTAAAGGTATCAGGTAAAGCCGAAAGGAAAAAGGGCTGCCCCGGTCTGCCCGGCGTTCCGACTTTTGCCTTTCAGCTTTTTACTTTTGCCTTTGACTTCGGGCTTGTGACATCATCACACCGTCACAGCACAATAATTGTCCACCAACACTGCAATCACCAAAAAGGAGACTTTATGAAGCAGAGAATCAGAGCTTTGCGTTACCTGATCAGCGCGCTCGCCGTGAGCGCGGCGTTCTCACTGGTCTGTTTCGCGCAGCAGGCGGCAGGCGGGCAGCAGAAGACTGCGCCGGCGACGGCGCAGGCGGCGCCGGCGAAGGAGTTCCCGACAGGCCGGGTCGAAGGGCTCGTGGCCGAGTGGACGCGGGCGAAGGATTACACTAAGGAATATCTCGACACCATGCCTGAAGACGGAATCGGCTTCAAACCGACCCCCGAGATCCGCAGCTTCGCCGAACAGATGCTCCACCTGGCGAGCGGGAATTTCGGGTTCGCCTCCCGCCTGACGGGCCAGACCAATCCGTATCAGGGCAAGAATCTGGAAAAAATGGAGGAGTTCAGTAAGACCAAGGCGGCGCTGACGAAAATCGTGATGGAGAGCTACGATTTCATGATCAGCGGAATCAAGGGACAGACGGACGCGAAGCTTGACGAGCGCGTGACCGCCGCCAACACCAGCATGCCGCGCTCGGTGGCGCTCGCCAAGGCCTTCGAGCACCAGACCCATCATCGCGGCCAGACGACGATTTACATCCGCCTGAAAGGCGTCAAGCCGCCGAACGAGAGACTGTTCTGAAAAGACAGACAAGGGGAAGAGGAACTCCGAGACCTGTTGTCTCCTTTTTCCCTCTTCCCCTCCTCCCCTTTTCTTCAATTGAATGCGCGTCACCGAAATCTTCCATTCCATCCAGGGCGAATCGTCATACGCCGGGCTGCCCTGCGCCTTCGTGCGGCTGACGTGGTGCAACCTGCGCTGCGCGTGGTGCGACAGCGAATACACTTTTACGGGCGGCATTGAGATGGGCGTGGATGAGGTGATGGAGCGGGTGCGGGGTTATGGCTGCCCGCTGGTCGAAGTGACGGGCGGCGAGCCGCTCGTGCAGAAGCGCGAATGCTGCGAACTGGTGCGGCGGTTATGCGACGAAGGCTATACCGTACTCGTCGAGACCGGCGGCAGCCTTGACGCGAGCGTTCTGGACGAGCGCGCGGTCAGAATCCTCGACGTGAAGTGCCCGGGCAGCGGGGAAGAGAGTCGCAACTTCTGGCCCAACCTTGAACGTCTCAATTCGCAGGACGAAATCAAGTTCGTCATCAAAGACCGCGCCGATTTCGATTACGCGCTCGGCGTGATTGAAAAATACGGGCTCAACCGGCGCGGGCCTGCCGTGCTGATGTCGCCCGTCTGGGGCGAGGTTGACCTGAAAGACCTAGCCGCATGGATTCTCGATTCCGGCACGCGCGCGCGAATGCAGTTGCAGATGCACAAACTCATCTGGGGGCCGGACACGAAAGGAGTCTGAGGATTGCAGATTACAGAATGAAGAGGTGCGCATCAGCTCTTGATTCCGCACTCCGCAATCAGTCGGATCACCTCTTGTAGCGGAAAAGCGGAAAATATGAGTATTGAATATCTGAATCAGGTGGTTGATTTTAAGCGGCCTAAGATTGACGACGAATACCTGCGTGGTTTTGTCCTTGATTACTCAGACTCACTTACGCTACTCAACGTGTTGGATCATAATTTTTATTTGAATGGTTTCACCGTAATTCGTAATAGCGACATCACAGGTTATCGAGCTTACGACAAGGACGATTATTTTCTCAACCAGGCGTTACGCCTGAAATCAATTAAAGCAGCTCGAAAGCCTAAAGTTGATCTCAGTAACTGGGCATCATTGTTGCTCACGGCTCAAAAATTATTTCCATTACTCACTATTCACCGTGAAGCGATCTCAAGCAACGTCTGTTTTGTGGGCAAACTCGTCTCAGTTACCGAAAAAACATTTACTTTATACGATATTGACCCTGATGCTAATTGGGATCGTCCCTGTCGGCGCAAACTTGCTGATCTAACGAAAGTTGATTTTGGCGGTGGTTATGAAGATGCGCTGTGGCGTGTGGCTAAAGAAGAAAATCTTATCCCTGAAAAAGTGATCTAACAGCTATTGCAACGGAGGGCGTGCCCGTTGAAGGTGTCGTTATGCTGGCAGTTGTTTTAGCGAGTGGCGGGATGGACAGTTGCGTGACCACGGCGATTGCCGCGCGCGAATGCGAGCTGGCGATGCTGCATGTGAGTTACGGGCAGCGGACAGAAAAGCGCGAGCTGAAAGCCTTCAACGACATCGCCGACTTTTACCGGGCGAAGCACCGGATGACGGCGAGCATCGCTCACCTGGCCGAGATCGGCGGCTCTTCGCTGACTGACCCGAACATCGAAGTCAGCGAGGCGAACCTCGAGTCGAAGGAGATACCGACTTCGTACGTGCCCTTCCGTAACGCGCACCTGCTCTCGATTGCGACGAGCTGGGCCGAAGTGATCGGCGCCCGTCGCATCTACATCGGCGCGGTCGCCGAAGACAGTTCAGGCTACCCGGACTGCCGGGCGGAATATTACGAGGCCTTCAATGAGGTGATCCGCGTCGGGACAAAACCGGAAACCGACATCAGGATCATCACGCCAGTGATTGACCTGAAAAAGAGCGAGATCGTCCGGCGCGGTCTGGAACTGAATGCGCCGCTGCACTTGAGCTGGTCTTGTTACAAGGCTGAAGACAAGGCCTGCGGCACGTGCGACAGTTGCGCGCTCAGGCTGCGCGGCTTCCGCGAGGCGCGCGCGCGCGACCCGCTCCCCTACGCGATTGAAATCTGATTCGGGCGCGGGGTAGAATTCGCTTCTCCCCGCGGCGGTTTCAAAAGAGTCATCAAAGCGGTTTCGTACTTTCTGTTACACCAGACATTTCGTGACTTTCGGCGTTGTCGGACGGCGGAGGGGTTTTCCCCGGTCTGCAACGTGCGAAGTCAGCGGGGCATCACAGGCGCGCACTAAATCGGTGCGACCTTCAGGCTTCAGGCCATTAACGGTTTTTCAGTGGATTTTCAGCACCAAACGGAGGAACTCATGCGAATCAGAAATATTGTTCCGGCCTTCGCCGTGTGCGCGCTGCTCGTCATCAGCGCGCTGGCGCAGACGGGCCGCATCGAAGGCGATATCAAGAACGAAAAGGGCGAGCCGATAGTCGGCGCCGATGTCGTGATCGTGCGCACAGACATCAAGGGCGAATACCCGGTCAAGACGGATAAGAAAGGCCACTACCTGCACGCCGGCGTGCCCTTTGTCGGGACCTACACGCTGCTGATCTCGGCCCCGGGCTACCGGCCCGACTATATCGCGGGCCTCAGGCCGGACAGGCCGATTGACCCGATTACGCTTCACGAGGGCGACGGCAGCAAGCTGACGATTGAGCAGGTGAGGCAGGCGCAGGCCTCGGCGAAGCAGCAGCCCGCTGGCGCCAAGCCGATGAGCGAGGCCGAGATGAAGAAGCAGCAGGAGGAATACAACAAGAAGAAGAAGGAGATTGAGGATTACAAGTCGAAATTCGACGAAATGAAGAAGCATTTCGACGCCGGGCGTGAAATGCTGGCGAAGAATGATTACAACGGCGCGGCGACCGAGCTGAATGAAGCCGTCAAACTCGACCCCGACCAGAACCAGCACGTGATCATCGGCACTCTGGCGATTGCCCTTTACAACAAGGGCGTGACGGAGATCAACGCCGGCCAGAAAGACCCGGCCAAGCAGGATTTCACCGACTCTGCCGCGATGGCCACCAAGGCCGTCACCCTGATGAAGACCACGATGAGTGACCCGGCCAAGGCCAATGACCCGGCGCTCAAGAAAAATCTGGCGCAGTACGTCAGGAGCCAGGGTGATGCCAACGCCATCCTCGCGACCAAGTTTGGTGACGCCGCCGCCGCAGATGTCGCCGCCACCGCTTACAAAGAAGCCATCAATATCACTGATGACCCGGCGGACAAGAAAAAACTGCTGCTCAAACGCGCCGGCACGTTGCGCGACGCGTCCAGGACCGACGAAGCCATCGCGGCTTACAAGGACATCCTGCAGAGTGACCCGGACAACCTGGAGGCCCTCTACTCGCTCGGCACTACTTACGCCGGCAATGAGAAGACCTGGCAGGATTCCGCCAACACGCTCCAGGTATTCGTGGACAAGGCCCCCGACAACGACCCGCGTAAGGCCGAGGCCAAGGCGGTGATCGGCGAACTACTCAAGGGCAACAACATTCAGCCGCCGAAATCTGAAAAGGGCAGCAGCAGCACGCGCAAGAAAAAACCGTAAGGCGCGCTGACAAATCATCTCTATGACCTGGAAGGCGTGAGTCAGGGGGGCGAACAATCCCCTCCAGACTCACGCTTTTTCTTTTTCCGCAAAGTCCCGGGTCGAGGCAAAAATGACTGGCTAAACCAATTCGTTCTGCTATAATCGCGCCGCACCCCTGATGCGGTCAGAAGCATCAACTCCGCAGTAGCAAAAAAGCAACAATCGAATCGAGACACCCTCACCGGATCATCCCAGGGAGGCTCCCTATGAGCGTTCGCCGAAGCTATTACCAGTCCTTTGCCGTCATCTTACTCGCCCTTGTCTGCACACTCTGCTTCTCATCACTGATCAGCGCCGCAGGCAGAGGAAAGAAAGGAAAGCCTGAGGCCGCGGAAAAGCGCTCAGCCGGACGTAAGGCCGCCGAGGCGCGGAAGGCCGAGCCGAAGAAGGCCGGGAAGGCTCAGGAAAAGAATGCCCGCGATAAAAACTCCCGTGGCCGCGACAAGGGGCGCGAGGAGCGACTGGCAAAGGACAGCAAGGCGCAGAAGGGCAGGAAGGGCGCTCGCCAGGCTGATGACGAGAAAGATACCAAAGGGCGTCTGGCCAGAGCGAAGGACAAAACCGGCTCGCGCAAAGGTGAGCGGGCCGACAGCCGGCAGAAGCTGGCCGAGGTGAAGAACTCGAAGAACAGAAATGAACGCGCGGACAAGCGCCTGACGGCGAAGGAAAAGGCTGAAGAGAAGAAGGCCGACAAGGGCCGGCGCTCCGCAATCAAGCCCGGCGCGAAAGAAGAAAAGCCGGCCCGGGGCGAAGAGAAATCTGCCAGGGAAGAGAAGTCGGTGCCGGACAGGCGCGCCACCCTGCGCGAGAAAGACCGGCCACCAGTCGCCGAAGCGCAATCATATCGCAAGGGCAAGTTCGGCAAGCGTCCGGAGCCGAACGAGGCCGAAGAAGAGCCCGTCGAAATCAGCATCCAGACCACGAAAGCTTTTAAGGAAAAAGAATCGGCGCCCGTGGTCGCCGTCGTCCCGGATCGCATTGAAGTGATCGAATACGACCCGGGCAAAGTCGGCGCTGATTACACCGGCGCGGCCAGCCGGCCGCTGCGCGCTTACGCTGACCAGACCGGCGGTTTCAATGTCTCCAGCAAACGCCTTGAGGTGAGGATTGACCCTGACCGGATCACGCAGATTCAGGAGGCGCTCGTCCGCAAGGGCTTTCTGACCGGCGCACCGACGGGCGTCTGGGATGACGCGACTTATGACGCGATGAAGCGTTACCAGATCAGCCAGCGAATTGATGCGACCGGTTACCCGACTGCTCACTCGCTCAAGCGGCTGGGCCTGTGATGAAGGCGGAAGGATGAAGGATGAGGGATGAGGGATGAAATGACTTGCCGAAGTTTCCTTCATCCCTCATCCTGCATTCTTCATCCTTATCAAGAACCCCCGGCAGGCAGCCTGCCGAATACCCTCAGGAGAAGATATGACTGACATCAAACGCCGCGACTTCATTAAAACAACGGCCGGCGCCGCCGCCCTCGGCACGCTCGGCTTCAACGTCACAAAATACGCCGCCAGCCCGAACGGAACCGTGCGCGTGGCCGTCGTCGGATTACACGGACAGGGGAAAGCCCACACGAGCAGCTATCTCAAAATGCAGGATGTCGAGATCGCCGCGTTGTGCGACGTGGACGACGCGCAGTTCGCCGGTCACCTCAAGTCCATCGAGGCCGCGGGCAAACCGAAGCCGAAAATCTTCAAGGACATTCGCAAGCTGCTTGAGGACAAGGAAATTGACGCGGTCTCCATCGCCACGCCGAACCACTGGCATTCACTGATGGGCGTCTGGGCGTGTCAGGCCGGGAAGGATGTCTACCTCGAAAAGCCCTGCTCGCAGTCTTACTGGGAAGGCCGCAAGCTCGTCGAAGCGGCGCGCAAATACAATCGCATCGTCCAGCATGGAACCAACAGCCGCTCGGGCGTCGCCATCCGCGAGGCGATGCAGAAGATGCAGCAGGAAGGCGTGATCGGTGACATCTATATGTCGCGCGGCCTGTGCTTCAAGTGGCGCGACACGATCGGGAAGAAACCCGACGGGCCGGTGCCCGACGGTGTTGATTACGACCTGTGGCTCGGCCCCGCGCCGAAGCGTCCGTTCAACCCGAACCGCTTCCATTACAACTGGCACTGGAACTGGGATTACGGCAACGGCGACATCGGCAATCAGGGCATCCACGAGATGGACATCGCGCGCTGGGGCCTTGGCGTGACGCTGCCGACCAAAGTGCATTCGATGGGCGGGCACTTCATGTTCGATGACGATCAGGTGACGCCGAACACCATGGTTTCCACTTTCGAGTTCGACAAGGATGGGAAGAAAGTGATTCTGGTCTTTGAAGTCCGTCACTGGATGACCAATCACGAGGCCGGAATCAGTGAAGGGGGCAGGGACTCGAACACCATCGGCAACATCTTCTACGGCTCGAAAGGTTACCTGGCGATTGAGGGTTACGGCCAGTACAAGACGTTCCTCGGCAGGGAGCAGCAGCCGGGGCCGGAAAAGAAGGCGGCGGGTAACAACTGGGCCAACTTCATTCAGGTCGTCAAGAGCCGCAAGCGCGAAGAGCAGAACGCCGACATCGAGGAAGGGCACCTGTCTTCGGCGCTCGTGCATCTGGCGAACATTTCGTACCGGACGGGCCGTTCGCTCAACTTCGACCCGAAGACCGAGCAGATCATCGGCGACAAGGAAGCCAACGCGATGCTGCGGCGCAATTACCGCGCGCCGTTCGTGGTGCCGGAGAAGGTGTAGTCCGGATAACAGGCTACGGAGCGATGGCAGTTTCGGTGAGGGGCCCGTCGGGGCTGTCTCACTGAGGCCGTCGCTCCGTGGCTTTACATTCTGATAGAGATCGCGAGCCTTTATCAGAGCCGTTACGACGGCGCCGGAACTCCCGCCTGAATTTATTCCGGGCCGATTGCAAAAAACGCACGCCAGCACGTCCAATCATTAACATTGCACCCTGCGAAGGTCACATTGCTGATCGGGGACAGACGCGACCCGGTCGCACACGCCATGGTTCTGTGACGGGGGCGGGCAGCAGTGTGCCGAATGCCGGGCTGATGGCGCGCGGGCGGCAGCCGGCAGCCGGGAGATGACTGCACGGGGGGCGCCCGATGAGATCATCTCATCAATACTACTTCAGGAGGTGAAAGCGCTCTCGCGGAGAGGTCTGACCAGGCGGTCTCGGGCAGGCCCGAACCCCGGGGCTGGATTGAAATTAACATTGACACGGCACGGGCTATCGTATAGATTTTGCCGGAACTTAAATCAAAGAATCATCATTGACAATTACTTGCGGCGACCGTTCACGAAAGCTGGTCTGCAACGGATGCAGGTATGCGTGCGCGCGCGCTTGTTCTTTTAGTTTGCTTTCAGATAACAACGATTCACCCACTTCCAGGAGGAGAAACATGATGAGTTCCGCGAGAAAAATGCCTGGCCTGATTGTGGCGCTGCTTTTCGTTCTCAGCGCACTGGCACAGGCTCAGACACCTCGCTCCACAGAGGACCCGCGTAACCAGGCTCCGACTGTCACCGGCGGCACTGGTCTCTTCACGGTCTACGACGCACAGACTCTGAGGAAAGGCGAGTTCAACTTCGGCTTTTTTGCCAACCACTTCCATCGCGATCCGGCCGACCTCGGGATGCAGGTCTATCCCATCAACTTTCAGGTCGGTTTCGGCGATCACTTTGAATTCTTCATCAATTTCGAGTCGCAACGCATCACGACTGTTGGGCTGCCGGCTTTACTGAGCGGCTTCTACCTGCCCGACGTGCGAACCTCGACGCTCGCGCCCGGCCGCACGGTGATTATTCCGGCGGGCCTGCCCGGGGCCGGTCAGATAGTCAATACCAACGGCCAGGCACCCAACTCCTGTCCGCCTCTCGGCTTCCTCGGGCCCTGCACCCTGTTCGGCAGCCCGCGGCCGTTCACGGCGCGTCCGAGCGGCAACGACACGGCGGTCTATCCGGGCCTGGGCGCCGCGGTCGGCGGCATCCTGCCGGCGCTCCCGCCGAACGACAAGCCGAACTACTCGCCGATCGTGCCGTTCCTTTCGCGCTTCGTCGGCACCGGCGTCGGCGACATCTGGCTGGGCGGCAAGATCCGTCTCACCGGGCCGACAAATCCCTTCGGCGTCGCGCTGATCCCGCTGGTCAAGATCCCGACCACTCGCGAACTCAACACGGGTCTCGAGCGGGGCCGCGGCACGGGCGCGTTCGATTACGGTGTGATCCTCGCGCTCGACGGCCGGCTGCACAAGCACATCAACCTGAGTACCAACATCGGCTACATCAAGAAGGGCGACCCGCGGGCCGATGACATGAACCTCGGCCCGCTCTCCGCAGGCACGGGCGTGATTCAGGGCTTCGGGCGCAGCGAACGCGCGCTCGACCTGCCGAACGAACTGCGCAGCGGCATCGGCGTTGATTTCCCGCTCAGCCAGTACCTGCAGTTCATCGCGGAAGTCAGCAGCACTTATTACGTCGGGGGCCGCACCCCGTCACTGCTCAGGAACAGCCCGGTTGACCTGGTGGTCGGCGCGAAGATCTTCCCGGCGCGCTGGTTCTCGATTGACGCGGCCTATCAGCGCCACCTCAACTGGATGTCGAATTTTGACAAGCGCCACAGCCCGAACGGCTTCATCTTCGGGATCACTGCCGGCCACGCCAACAAGCGCGAAGAGCCGATCGTGCCAAATCAGCCGCCGACCATCACGCTCGAAGTCGGCGCGGTCACTCCCGGCTCGGACCGTGTCCGGCGCGCTTCGGCCAGCACCGTCTGCGTGGGCGACAAGGTGGCGTTGCGGGCGAATGCTTCCGATCCCGACGGCGACACGCTGCTCTACTCGTGGACGACTTCGGGCGGCAGGATCGTGGGCGACGGCGCCAACGTGACGTTCGACGCTTCCGGTCTCGCGCCCGGCGATTACACCGTCACCGCTCAGGTTGACGACGGCTGCGGCTGCGTGGCCTTCGACACGAAGACCATCAGGGTCGAGAATTGCCCGCCGCTCAAGGTCTGCTTCAACACGACGCTCGACGTGACTCCGGCGACCACTCGCGTTGATGCCGGCCAGACGGTCAACCTGTCAACTTCGGGTGTGACCGGCGGTGAGAACTACGGCACTGTGACTTACACGTGGACGGCTTCGTCCGGCCAGATCAGCGGCAGCGGGACGAGCGCACGTCTTGACACTACGGGTGCGGCTCCCAACTCAACCATCACCGTGACTGTCACGGCGGCAGATGCGTCTGGTGAGTGCAGGGCTTCCGGCTCGGCTACGGTGACGATCAATGCTCCGCCGCCACCGATAGAATGCAGGACTCTGACACCGTGCCCGATGTTCAAGAAGAACAGCGCGCGCGTGGACAATGCATGCAAGTCGATCCTCCAGGATGTCGTCCGCCAGATGCAGTCCGACCCGCAGGCGACGCTCTACGTTGACGGTTATCTGTCAGAGAAGGAGAAAGAAGGCCTTGATCTGCAGAGAGCCAAGAACGTGCGCGACCGCCTGGCAGACGGCTCCGTCGGCGGTCAGATTGATCCGAACCGGATCATCGTCCGCGCCGCGGGCCTCACGACCGACGGCAACCACATCAAACTGACCCTCTGCCCGGCTGGCGCTGCCAAACCGGCTGGCGGTCAGGAGATGACGGTCGGCCCGGTCGAGCCTGAGAAGAAGGCCGCGCCTGTCCGCAAGAAGGGCAAGGGCAAGAAGAAGAAACGCGGCAAGGGCAAGGCCGCGGGCAGCGAAGAGGAAGAGGACTAACCTCTGACTCGGCGCAATAAATCAGGGGGCAGGTGATCCGAGGATCGCCTGCCTCTTTTTTTCTGCTGTCAGGGTTATTGAGTGAGGGTCGGGAAGGATCAGGATTCAGCGCGGCGCGGCGGTTGAGCATTCGTCATCAACCGTGAAAGCCTGTAGGCACACCGGAAATTCAGCGCCGGTAATTTTCACACTTCGACTACCGCATCTTTCACTTTGAGCTGAACACTTTCGCGACCGTTCCACAGGTTGATTTCCGGGCTACACATCAGACTGATGCTGCTCGCGCGGGCGAGGTGTGGCTGATACTTCACGGCATTCCACCAGAGGGCTGTGACCTGACGTGACGCGCTGCCGACCTGCAGCTTGAGGTGTTTTTCCTTCATCACTCTGACGCCGCGCAGCGGGGCGTGGCGGATCAGGAACAGAGGCGCGGGGTTGCCCATGCCATGCGGCTCAAGGCGTGTGAGCGCGCGGGCGGTTTCAATCGTCACCTGCTCGGGGTGCAATTCGGCGTCGGCGCTGAGGACGCGCCCCAGGTCTTCGTCGCCGAGCATCTCTTCGGCGTAACGGTTCAGCCGGTGGCGGAACTCGTCAATTTTTTCCGCCGCGATCGTGAACCCGGCGGCCATCGGGTGCCCGCCGAATTTGATCAGCAGTTCGGAGACGTTTTCCATCGCCTCGACGATGTGAAAGCCGTTGATCGAACGCGCGCTGCCGTGCGCGAGCCCCGAGTCATTAATCGCACAGATGAAAGTCGGTCGCCCCGTGTTTTCGACCAGCTTCGAGCAGGCGATGCCGACCACGCCGCGGTGATAGCCTTCCTGTTCCGACCCGGCGAAGACCAGCACGCGCTCGTGGGATTGCGGCTCACTGACCGACTTGAACAGCTTCTCCATCAGCGTGTGCTGAATCTGCTGGCGCTCGACATTGAGGTCATCCAGCTCGCGCGCGAGCGCCTCCGCCTCAGCGTCGGTGCGGGCCGCGAAAAGATTAAGGACCGTGCTGGCATGCGCGATGCGCCCGGCGGCGTTGATGCGCGGGCCGATTTTGAATCCGACGTCGTAAGCCGTCAGCGGGTTGCCGACTTTCGCGATGTCGAGCAGGGCGCGCAGGCCCGGGTTGCTGCTGCGCTCATTGAGCGCCCGCAGCCCGTGCCTGACGATGGCGCGGTTCTCACACGCCGAGAGGTCAACCAGATCGGCGATGGTCCCGATGGCCGTGAGCTTGGCGAGCGAAGCCAGGATCGCGTCGCGCTTCGCGTGGCCTTCGAGCAGCGCGTCAGCCAGCTTGAGCGACACGCCGCAGGCGGCCAGATGTTTGTTCGGGTAATCAGTGCCGGAAGACCCTTTAGGACACAGCACCGCGTAAGCGTCGGCTGGAACGTCTTCGCCGTCGGGCAGGTGGTGGTCGCAGATGATCAGGTCAATCCCATGTTCGCGCGCCAGCCGCGCCTCGGCGTGGGATTTAATCCCGATGTCAGCCGTCACGATCACGCGAAAGCCTTCGCCCGCGGCCTTCTCGATAATCTGTCGCGACAGGCCGTAACCTTCCGTGAAACGATCCGGGACGTAGCAGGTGATCAGCCCGTCGCCGCCGATCACTTTCAGCGCATTCGACAGGATCACGCTTGAGGTCGTCCCGTCAACATCGAAGTCAGTCACAATCAGCACCCGCTCGCGATCACGTACGGCCCGGTGCAGCCTTTCGACCGCCAGCCCCATGTCGCGCAGCAGCCCCGGCGCGTGAAGATGAGAATTGAAATCGGGCGTGAGAAAGCGGCTGATCTCCGCCGCCTGCGTGAGGCCGCGGTTGATCAGGCTGCGCAGCAGGATCGGGGGCTCGCCTGTCTCCTTGTGCAGCCGGGCGAGCAGGAATTCGTCACACACGGCGAGCTGCCACCGCGCGCCCGAAAGCCCGCGCGTCACGGTCGCATACCTTGTTGTGGAAGAGTCGTTCAACAAGACCTCTCTCAAGCGTGATGGCTGCCGCACTGCCGGTTCGAGCCCCCGGGATTCTGATTCAGGCAGAGCTGAAGTATGCACCGCGCCGTTACTGATCCGCAATCGGCAGGCCCCGCCCCGGAAAAAAGTTCGGGAACCTTTTACCGGGCGTGGCGTGAGAGACGCTGTGTGTAGTTTGTGTGAGGTGGTCAGTCACGCGGGGGCGGGGCTGATTCACCTCTTTTTTGTCAGCTTCCTGCGGCCCTTTTCCTGCGGCCAATTGTTTGTCCCGGCTGATCTTTCCCGGCGCCCGGGGGCTATCATAATCGGCTATCGGCCTGATCGGTCTTTATGTTATAGTCTCTGACCACGCCGCCCCGTTGTAAAACAGAGGCCACAAACAAGCAATCATGAAACCATTAGTTAATCTTTCCAGCGCGCCGTTTCGGAACCGGCGGCTCTTCTGGCTGGCCATTGCGCTGATCTTTGTCGTCTCATCTCTGGTCGGGTTCAGGACACTGGGCACCATCAACGACCTCGACAAAAAAATTGTGGACCTCCAACCACAGGTCGAGCAAAAGGAGAAAGAGGCCAAAAAAGTCCAGCAGACCGGCACCACGGTCCCGGCGCTCTCTACCGAGCAGACCCTCTCGATGATGGCCGCCAGGGATTTGATTCAGCGCAAGACCTTTTCCTGGTCGCAACTGCTCAATGAGATGGAACAACTGATCCCGCTGACCGTCCGCGTGCGCAAGATCACGGTCGGCAAGATCGAGGAGAAGAAGGCCGCCGGCAGCAACCTCGTGAGTGCGAGTACGGGTGATGAGGAGCCCGCCAAGAAGGTCGCGCTGACAGTTGAAGTCACGGGCAGGAATTACGCCGAAGTGATCAGGATGATAGACACCTTCAACCACACCGGACATTTCGAGATGCAGCCGAAGGCCGAACGAGTCCTCGAAGGCACGGATGAGGTCGAATTCGACCTGAGCGTCATCTATCAGCCGCCGGTCGTCCGCCGCGCCTCCCGCGCCGTCCCCGGCAATCAGGTTGCGGAAGGAGGGCGGTAAGCATGGCCAGCCGTCTTAACACATCCGATCTGCTCGAAAGCGTTCGCGGCTCCTTCCGCGGACTGCGCCTGAGTCTTGTGGAAAGCGTCTTTCTCATCGCCGCGATCCTGTTTGCCGGGGTGGTCACTTTCCTTTACCTGACGAAAATTCAGCCGCGGAATTCAGAGATTGCGGATCTGAATGCGAGGCTGGAGGCGGCGCAGAAAAAGATCGCCGAGCAGGGCGAGCGGGCCAAACAGCTCGCAATACAGCGGGTCGAGAAGGAGAGGCTCATTAACAGCCTGAAGGATTTTGAAGAGAGGCTCAAGGACAAGACGACCGGGACGACGAAGATGATCACCGAGATCAATGACCTCTCGCGGGCGCATCATCTGGCAGTCACCGGCTACATCTTCAAGCCGCAGGGCGCTGAAATAATTCCCGCGACGCCCGCGCTTGCTCAGGCTTCCGACAGCACGCCCACGCCGACGCCGCCAATCCGGATCGATAAGGAACTCAATCTTTACCCGTCGCTCGGCATTGACACCACGTTCGAGGGCGAATACCGCGACCTGCGGCATTTCATTTACAACCTCGAACGCAGCCAGCAGTTCCTGATCATCAACTCGCTCGCGTTCCAGGGCGTTGACGAAAAGACGCGCCAGGTGAAAAACAAGATCGCGCCGAGCGCCGTGGGCAACCTGCCCGACCCGACTCGCCTGAGCATCGGCCTCAAGATCGAGCTGGATGCGTATTTCCAGAAGCCGGAAGGAATGAAGGCTTCTGCAACTCCCGCTTCGACTGACGCCAAAGCGAATGACGCGCCGGCCAAAGGCGCAAAGTGATCACCGGTGCCCCGCGGGCCACGCGGGCGATGACGTGCTGACGAAAAGTAACTGACCATGAACCTGACGCAGGAAAAAAAGAAACTGATCCTGATGATCGCGCTGCTGGCTGTACTCGGCGGCGTGTTCTATTACAACTTCTCCGGCAGTAGTGCTGACGACCCGACTCCGACGAAAACCGGTCAGCCGGCGAAGGCGAAATCACCGGCCAAGGGCGCGCAGGATGCGGCGACGAACAAAAACGAACTGCCGGTGATTACGCAGCCGCTCGTGCTGGCTTCGATGAGCAGCAAGACGCAGGAGCCGACCGCCGGGCGCAACATCTTCCTTTATCCGACACCAACACCGCCTCCACCACCCGTTACACCATCGCCAACACCACCACCGCCGATCACGCTCACGGGCGTCAATCCGGGCGGCGTGATCGCGCAGACGGCCGGGTTCACCATGACGGTCTTCGGCGCGAAGATTCCGCCTGACGCCAGAGCATTCATCGCCGGGCGGGAACACAAAACGACTTTCGTCAGCGAGGCGCAACTCAAGGTCGAAGTCCCGGCCACGACGATTGCCTCGCCCGGCTCGCTCCCGGTCGAAGTGCGCGGCGCGAGCGACCCGAAGATGTTTTCCAACGTCGTCAACCTGAACATCACTCCGCCCCCGGCCCCGCCGTATAAATATCTGGGGATGATCGTCAAGAATGGGGTAACTACCGCGATGGTCAAATTCGATCTGGAAGAGGGGCTGCTGCCAGTGCGCAAAGACACGGTTCTCGGCGGGCACTGGAAGATTATCAACATCACGATTGACAATCTGGAAATCGAAGACACCAACATCAAGGTCAAACATCGCGTGCCGTTCACCGGCGAAGGTGGTTGATGATTGATTGACCGCACCGTTCGTCCGGCAGTGGACTCTTCGGGCAGGAAGGTAGTCATGATGATCCTCACAACACAAAATGCAGCTTCGTCGCGCCGGGTGATGTCACGGGCGCGCCGGCGGGAGCGCGGCTATATGATGGTCTCGGTCCTGGCCGCGATGACGATCTCGCTCATCTTCATTGCCGCCGCCCTGCCTTCGCTCAAGCACGAGATGCAGCGCGAGCGCGAGGAGGAGATGTTTTACCGTCAGGAGCAGGTCGCCAATGCCATTACACTGTTTCAGAAGGATCATGGCGGCCAGTTCCCGACCAGTCTGGATCAGCTGACCGAGCTTAACCCCGCCTCGCAGTCAAAGCGTTATTTGCGCAAGTCGGCGACGAAGGATCCCATGACTCTCAAGGGCGAGTGGAAGCTCGTGCGAATGGGCGACCCGGCGCTGAAGGATCTGGCTCTGGCATACATCAGCAGGATGAAGCTTCAGAACCCCCAGCAGCTCCCGCAGATACTCGTCCAGGCGATGGCCGTGACGCCCGGGAGTCTTTCACTGGGCGACAACAACTCCGGCCTCAGCAGCAGTCAGGACTCGAAGGATAAGGACGAAGGCTCGAAGCTGGGGGGCGAATTCGGCCCGTTCGTCGGAGTCGTCAGCAAAAGCAAAGAGCATCTGATCCGCGATTACTTCGGCATTGAAACCTACGACAAGGCCGTCGTGGTTCCCGGCGTCGCGACGCCCGGACAGATTCTCATTCCCGGCCTGCTGGTCGGCGGTGGCGGACTCGGGACTCCGCCACCCAACCCCACCGGCGATCCAAGGATAGATGACTGCAACAGAAGAAAAGGCCACTGGATCAACGGCCAGTGTACGGGCGCGCTCTTTGATGGCGCCTGCCCGCCGAACGATCCGAGGTGCCGACCGGGCAAGTGATCTTTGAATCGTCAGCACGCGGTTGTTCAGAAGGCGGGAGCGGGCCCGATACAAAGGCCCGCTCCCGCCTTTTACGGGGCAGCAATGTTCGCGCCTTTTTCATCGGCCACAGGCCGCACCGAATGATCAGCCGATTCGCTGTGGCAATGCTTTTTGAAGAGTGAATGAAGTGTCATCCGCTGCCGCCCTCTCCTTCTCCTTCTCATCCCGCCTGAAAAAAATGTTGACACGAAATCCGGGAAGAACTATATAGCTACATATCGTATCTGATTGAGTCCTGGCTACAAGCACAATCTGAATTCAAAATCTTGTGGCTGGGGCTTCATAACACAAGGAGATGACAAGTATGGCAACAGCAAAGAAGACCACCGCGAAGAAGACGGCCACCAAACCGGGCGCCACCAAGAAGACGCCGACGAAGAAGACCACCACGAAGAAGAAATAACTCTGACCTGATTTTCGATTCATCAGGGGATGGGCGACCATCCCCTTTTTATTTGCCGAAGAGGGTAGACGTTCGCACCCGCCCCTCCTTTTCTCCTCGCCGGTCCTCCTCCCTGAAGACATTTCACCGCCGGTCGAATTCTGCGATACTAACGCACCGCATCGGCCGGCCCACGACAGGCGAAGGTTTGAGGCCGGATGAAAAACCGAGATTCAGGAGCGAACCGGATGAACGTGCTGGTTACCGGCGGGGCCGGTTACATTGGCAGCGTGATGGTCGAGCAGTTGATCGCGCATGGGCATCACGCCGTTGTTTACGACAACCTTTCTGAGGGGCATCGCGTCGCGGTGGCCCCTGAAGCCGCCTTCGTCGAAGGCGATCTGCATGACCGGCAGAAGCTGGCTCGCGTGATGGGCGAACATCGCGCGGAGGCCGTGATCCACATGGCCGCCAGCGCGCTGGTGGGCGAATCGGTCAGCGACCCGCGCAAGTATTACCACAACAATCTGACCGGCGGCCTCTCGCTGCTTGACGCGATGCTGGACGTCGGGGTGAAGCGGCTGGTCTTCTCTTCGACCTGCGCGACCTACGGCGCGGCTGAAGAAATGCCGATCACCGAAATCGCGCCGCCGCTCCCGACGAACCCTTACGGCGAATCGAAGCTGGCGTTCGAGCGCGCGCTGCGCTGGTACGATGATGCGTACGGGCTGCGTTACGCGAGCATGCGTTATTTCAATGCGGCGGGGGCGACCGAGCGCTACGGCGAAGACCACGACCCGGAACATCACCTGATCCCGCTCGTGCTGCGCGTGGCGATGGGCCGCGCCGAGTGCGTCAGAATCTTCGGCGAAGATTACCCGACGCCGGACGGCACCTGCATCCGCGATTACATTCACGTCATTGATCTGGCCGAATCGCACATCCTCGCGCTCACCGCAATCAATGAACACAGCCGCATTTACAATCTGGGTTACGGCAGCGGCTACTCGGTCAGCGAGGTCGTCGAGATGGCGCGGCAGGTGACGGGGCGTCGCATCCCGACCGAGCGCGCGCCGCGCCGGCCCGGCGACCCGCCGATGCTGATCGCGAGCGCCGACAAAATCACCAGGGAGCTGGGCTGGCAGCCTCGGCACAGCGAACTGGATCACATTATCGAAACGGCCTGGCACTGGCATCTGGAACACCCGAACGGATATGAAGAATAGCAGTCGGTAGTCGGCAATCGGTAATCAGTGATCCGCGCCACCATAATTTCGTCATTTCCTCATCACTGACCACCGACTGCCGACTACCGGCTACCCACTTATGAGAGTCATCAGCGGAATATACAAGGGAAGAAGACTGAAGACGGTGGAGGGGCAGAGCGTCCGCCCGACTTCGGATCGGCTGCGCGAGACGCTCTTCAATGTGCTGAAGGGCTCGGTCGAGGGCGCGAAGTTTGTTGACCTGTGCGCCGGCTCGGGCGCGGTCGGCATTGAGGCCCTGTCGCGCGGGGCCGCGCATGTGACCTTCGTCGAATCGGCGCGTCGCGCCGCCGCCATCATCAACGAGAATCTAGCGCACTGCAAAATCGAAGACCACTTCCGCGTCATCAACCGTGACGCCGTCAGCGTCCTCAGGTATTTCGCCTCGTACCACCTCCAGTACGACATCTTCTACTTCGACCCGCCGTACGACTCGGACCTCTATACGCCGGTGATGCAGACGCTGGCGAAATCCAGAATCGTCGCCGAAGCCGGGATCGTGATCGTCGAACACCGCCGCAAGTTCCCGCTCTCGCCGAACTACGAGTCGCTGCGGCCTTACCGTGAAATCAATCAGGGCGACACGACGCTGACTTTTTACAGTATGGAAAGAGGCATCGCCTGATTGCGGATTGCGGAATGTGGATGGCGGATTGAAAGACACTCTCTTTTTCAATCCGCCATCCACATTCCGCAATCCGCAATCACGTGCTACCATCGTGGCCTCGCACGCAACGGCCGCGACAGGCGGTCTGAGACCCAGCGATAAGGAGAGATGGCCCGTGACACGCCGCGCGATTTATCCCGGTACTTTCGATCCGGTGACCAATGGACACGTTGACATTATCGAGCGGGCCTGCCAGCTCTTCGATGAAGTCATCGTCGCCATCCTCATCAACCCCGGCAAGAACCCGATGTTCACGCTCGACGAGCGGGTCGGGATTCTCAATGAAGTCCTCAACTCGCGTTTCAAACAGGCGCGGGTTGACACCTTCGAGGGGTTGCTGGTTGATTACGCCGCGCAGCAGCAGGCCCACGCCATCGTGCGCGGCATCCGCGCGATTTCGGATTACGAGTACGAGTTGCAGATGGCGCTGATGAACCGCCGCCTCAACCCGTCGGTCGAGACGGTCTTTATGATGTCGTCCGAGGATTATTCCTACGTCAGCTCGCGCCTGATCAAGGAAGTCTTCAACCTCGGCGGTTCCGTCAGCGGGCTCGTGCCCGATCTGGTGATTGAGCGGATGCGGGCAAAATCGAAGATCAAATAAGACCCCCGGGAGAGGGAACCTCAATGAGCAACATGGCATTCCCGGTTTCACACCGCGCGCAGAAAACGAAGGCCTCGTCCATCGCCGCGATTGTCGCCGAAACGGAGCGGCTGCGCGCCCAAGGGGTGGAAGTGATGGACCTCGGCGCGGGCGAACCCGATTTCCCGACGCCCGAACACATCAAGGCCGCGGCCAAGCGTGCGCTCGACGAGAACTTCACCAGATACACGGTCACAAGCGGGGTGATGGCGCTCAAAGAAGCGATCTGCCGGCGCAGCAATGAAGACTTCGGCTCGGATTATGAGCCGTCACAATGCTGCGTCACCGTGGGCGGCAAGATGGGCATCTTCAACGCCGTCATGGCGCTCATCAATCCGGGCGACGGGGTGCTGGTCGAAAGGCCGTGCTGGGTCACTTTCCCGGAGATCATCAACTTTGCCGAAGGGAAGATGATCCCGATTGAGACCGAGGCCACGGACTTTCACCTGACTGCCGGAGCGGTCAGGCGCGCCATCACGCCCGAGGCCAGACTGATCATCATCAACTCGCCGTCGAACCCGACGGGCCGCGTGATTGACCCCGCGGAGTTCAAACGCATCGTCGAAGTCGCCGTCGAACACGGCCTGTGGGTGATCTCGGACGAATGCTATCTGCAGTTCGCCTACCCGCCGGGCGAGCCGTTTTCGGCCGCCGCGCTGCCCGCCCGATTGCGGGAGCGCGTGCTGGTGGTCGGGTCGCTGTCGAAGACCTATGCGATGACCGGCTGGCGCGTCGGGTTCACGCTGGGGCCCCGGGAGTGGGTGAACGAGGTCATCAAGATTCAGACTCAGATCACTTCCAACGCGAATTCGATTGCGCAGAAAGCCGCCATCGCCGCGCTCACCGAGTCGCAGCAGGCGGTCAAAGAGATGCTCGCCGAATACCAGCGCCGCGCCGACTGGCTCGTGCCCGCGCTGAATGAAATCCCGGGCGTCAGGTGCGGCAGGCCGGAAGGCGCGTTCTACGCTTTTCCCGACGTGAAGCAGTTGATGAAAGACTGCGGCTTTGAAACCTCGAAGCAGCTGGCCGACACGCTGCTCGCCGACTACGGCGTGGCGCTGACATCGGGTTCGGCGTTCGGCATTGACGGTTACCTGCGCCTCTCTTACGCCAACTCGCTCGGGAATATTCAGCGGGCCGTCGAGCGCATCAGGAAGATGCAGCGTGAGCGGGCAAGGTAAAACACTATCCACGAAGAACACGAAGGGACACGGAGGATTTTTCTTTCTTCGTGTCCCTTCGTGTTTCGGTTGCGGTACCGGGAGCCTCGGGCGACCGGGTGACCAGTCAGGTTTAGCTGATGAAGGCTGACAATGAAAAAGAGATACCATAAGCGTGAGGCCGATACCGAACCTGATGCCGATGCCATCATTGCCGCGCTGCGCGAATTCCCTGACGGCCTGTCGGTAAAGGAGCTGGCTGACTACCTCAGCCTCAGTCGCCCTCAGCAGAAGAACCTCACCCGGCTGCTCAACCGGTTGCAGGGCACCGGGCTGCTGCGGCGTTACGGCAATGATTTCCGCTGGGCCGATTCCAGCCGCGCTCTCGTCGGCACGATCAGGCAGCGCCGCCGCAAAAATATCAGCCTCGTTCCCGACGATGCGGACGAAGCCGCGCGTGGCCGCATCCGCATCGCGCCCGAAGACGGCGGCGAGGCGTTCGACGGAGATCGGGTCGTCGCGAGCGTGTTTCGTCAGCGGCAGGGCAATGACCGCGGGGCCAAAGTCGAAATGATCCTGCGCCGCGGGCGCCTGCGGATCGCCGGTCGCGTGCATCAGGGCTTTCGCCACCGGGTCTGGGTCGAATCGCTCGACGAAAAATTCCCTTACGAGATTGATATTGATGACGACGACACGCTGGCGGAAATCAATGAGGGCTCAATCGTCATCGTTGAAGTGACGCGCTATCCCGTTGCCGGGACCGAACCGGCGGGCCGCATCGTTCAGATGCTCGGGGCTTCCGGCACCGAAGCCGGGATGGACATCGAAATTGTCATCCACAAACACGACCTGCCGCACATCTTCCCGCCCGAAGTCCTCCATGAAGCCGAAGCGATTTCACCCGAAGTCACCGAAGAGCAGCGCGCGGGCCGTCTCGACCTGCGTGACGTGCCGACCGTGACGATTGACGGTGAGACGGCGCGCGATTTCGATGACGCGATCAGCCTCCGCCGGCTGGACAACGGCCACTCTCACCTGGGCGTTCACATCGCCGACGTCAGTTATTACGTCAGGCAATCCATGCCGCTCGATGCCGAAGCGCGATTGCGGGGAACGTCGGTTTACTTCCCCGAACGGGCGATCCCGATGCTGCCCGAAAAGCTCTCGAACGGCATCTGCTCGCTCAACCCGAAAGTTGACCGGCTGGCGATGTCGGCGCTGATGGAAGTTGATGGTCACGGCAAAGTGGTGAAATACGAGTTGCGCGAAACCGTCATCCGCAGCGACGAGCGGATGACTTACACGAACGTCAACAAGCTGCTCAAACACGAAGACCCGGCGCTCGCGATGCGCTACGCCGGCCTGCTCGACCTGTTCCGCACGATGGAAGAACTGGCGCGCATCCTGATCCGAATGCGCGAGCGGCGCGGCGCGATTGATTTCAACCTGCCGGAATCAATCTTTGAATTCGACGACGAAGGCCGCATTGCCGGGGTGCTGAAGGCCGAACGCAATATCGCCCACCGCATCATCGAGGAATTCATGCTGCTCGCGAATGAAACGGTCGCCGGTCACCTCGAACGCCTCGGCATTCCGTCAATGTATCGCATTCACGAAGAGCCTGAACCGCAACGCGTAATCGAATTCGCCGAACTGGCGCGGGCATACGGCTACCGCTTCCCGGTCGAAGGCGTCAGCTCGCACGATTACCAGCGCCTGTCACACCAGCTGGCGGGCAAGCCCGAAGAGCGTGTGCTGGCTTATGCCATGCTCCGTTCATTGCAGCGAGCGCGTTATGCCGCGCAGAACGCCGGGCATTTCGGTCTGGCCGCGCCGACTTACACTCACTTCACTTCGCCGATCCGCCGCTACCCCGACCTGATCGTGCATCGGATTCTGCGGACGCTGCTCCAGCAATCGCCTGCCCTCGGCGAAAGCACGGTGTTTGCCAGTCTGGAAGAGAAGACGGAGGAGGGCAGAAAGAAAAAGAATCAGCCGCGCAAACAGAAGGTCAAAGCCCCGATCCCGCTCGAAGAGCTGGAAACGACCGCCCAGGAATCGAGCGAACGCGAACGCGCCGCGGACGACGCCGAGCGCGAAGTGGATGAGTGGCGCAAGGCCGTGTTTATGGCCGAGCGGCTCGGCGAAGAGTTTGAAGGGATGATCGTCAACGTGCGCGAGTTCGGCTTCTTCGTCGAACTCGAAGAGTTTTTCATCGAAGGGCTGGTGGCGGTCGCGTCACTGACTGACGATTACTACAACTTCGACGAGCGAAGGCACGCGCTCGTCGGCAGGCAGCGCGGGAAGGTTTTCAAACTCGGCGACCGCGTGCGCGTGCGCGTGGATCGCGTGAATGTGGATCGGCATCTGGTGGATTTCTCCGTGATTGATCAGAAGACAAAACCCGGCAGGAGAAACAAGGGTTGAGGGTGTGCCATGTCAGAGAAGATGCATCGCCTGTTCCTTTACATCGGGCTTTGGGCAACGATCTTTGCTGCCTGTTGTCTGTGCTGGCATAAAATAACGGGCTTCCTATCCATCTTCTCAAGCTTCTTTTATGGAGGGCTTGTTCTGACGGGCTGTGTGCTGGCCATCTTTTGTCTGGTCAGGCTTTTCAAAGAAGATGAAAAGCTGCCCCCGCTGATTGCATTGGCTCTTGTGTCTGGTCTGATCGCCTTTTTTCTGACTGAGACATCAATGCGCTGGGGACGGCTGATCTATTTCCATGCAGAAAAGAAGATGAAATATGATGCGCTCGTCACCCGAGTTTTCTCAACGCAGGATTTTGCGAAGAGGAAGGAGATATGTGCCGGTATCTGCGAAGTGGATGAAACTTCGCCTGACGTCCTGGCCTTTGAATGGGCTGAAAACAATGTGGCCACAGGCAGGCAACTGGTGATTTATGATCGTGCAGGAATCATTGCCAAGATGGGTGAGGGTGCGTATCCCCGAATGCTTGGCAGGGCAGTCCATAAAATCGAGCCGCTGACGGGGAACTGGTATCTATGCCATCTGAGCTATTCGTGACTGATTGTGAAGGTCCGCCGAGAATGGAGAATGCGCAGTTGTTTGCCTTGCCCTTGCGGAGGATATTTCAGTCCCGCCGGCGCGAGATCTCCACTTCGTCACTATCCTTTACAACGATGACATTCGGGTGGATGCGGGCGGCTTCCAGCAGGAATTCTTCCGTCGAAGTGTAACGCTGCGAGAAGTGGGTCAGGACGAGCCTGTCCGCCCCGGCGTCTCTCGCAATCGTCGCGGCCTGCGCCGCCGTCAGGTGTCCGTTCTTTTCCGCCTCAGCCGATTCGCTCGAAAGGTAAGTTGATTCACAGACCAGCAGGTCGGCATTCGCGGCCAGCACCCGCGCCGCTTCGCACATTCGCGTGTCCATAATAAACGCCATGCTCTGCCCCGCTCTGGGGACGCTCACCTGATCTGCGGTGATGACCTGACCGTCAATTTCGAGCCTGCCGGATCGCTTGAGCGTCCCGACTGCCGGCCCTCTGATCCCGAGCGCTTCGAGTTTTTCAGGCAGCATCGTCACCGTGTCAGGCTCCTGCAATCTGTAGCCCCACGACTCGACGGTGTGATCGAGGCGGCGGGCTTCAATCGTGAATTTGTCGCCCGTGAAAACAACGCCGGGCTCCGAGATGGGGCACTCCCGGATGCTGGCGACGTTGTAAAAGATCGAGGCGTTTTTGAGATTGTCGAAATACTTCTGCCCCGAAGCCGGGTAACAGACCTCGACCGTCTGCGGCACCTTGTCGAGCGACAGGCGCTGGATGATCCCGGCGAGCCCAAGGCAGTGATCTCCGTGAAAGTGGGTGATGAAGATCTTCGTGATCTCCGAGGCGGAGACGTTCGCCAGGATCATCTGCCGCTGCGTGCCTTCGCCCGGGTCGAAAAGGATGCCCGCCTCATCCCACTTCAGGAAATAGCCGTTGTGATTGCGCTGCCGGGTAGGGACCTGACTCGCCGTCCCGAGCGCGATGAATTTTCTGGAAGACATAATCTTTACAGCCCTGCTGACTGACGGTTTCACTCCGGTAAATATCAGACTACCACAGTGACATCCGGCGCGGCTGCGGCCATGAGTCATTGAGCCGAAGAAAAATTCGCGGGCGGTGATTCAAATCGCCGGCCTTTCCCGCGTTACGGGGTTGGGAATAAAAGTAACCTGATGGGGGGATTATGGATGAGGAGACTGATCTTCGTTTCAATCGTGATGTCAATGGTCATTACCGCTTCAAATTGTTCATCAACTGACCCGCGCGCAGGGCAGCTCGAGCGCGGCAAATACCTGGTCGAAAACGTGGTGATGTGCGCCGACTGCCACACGCCGCGCGACGAGCGTGGCGAATTCGTCCGGGCGAAATGGTTGCAGGGCAGTCCGCTCGAATTCGCGCCCGTGCATCCGATGCCCGCCTGGGTGCCCTCCGCGCCCGGCATCGCGGGACTGCCGCAGATGAGCGAGGCCGAGGCGACGAGCCTGCTCGAAACCGGGGCGACGCCGAACGGCCGGTCGCCGCGCCCGCCAATGCCCAGCTTCCGCTTGTCACACGAAGACGCGGTGGCGGTTGCCGCTTACCTGAAATCGCTCAGAGCCAGTGCCGATGCGCCGCTGACTTCGCAGAATCGCTGAAGGGTTGGATATGCCAGTCATCAATAATTCCAAAGTGGAAAAGTTCGAGTTACCCGGCATCGTTCATCAGACGCTCGCGGGGCGCGCCCGAGGGGTTGAAAACGTGGAGGTCTGGATCGAGCGGGTCCAGCCGGGCGCCGGGACTCCAGTTCACCGTCACGACTGCGAAGAAATCGTCGTCGTCTTGCGCGGCTCAGGGCACGTGATCTTTGACGGTAAAAGCACGGACTTCGGCCCGAACTCGACGATCATCGCCCCGCCCGGCGTGGTGCATCAGATCATCAACACCGGAGACGAAGAGATGCTGCTGGTCGCGGCCTTCGGACGGACGCCGGTCGGAATCTTCACCGAGGATGGCGAGCCCCTGCCGGTGCCCTGGCAGTCCGAATGATAACGAGCAGGAAGATGTCTTTCGCAGATTACAAAGCGCTGGTGCGCAGACAAGGCGAGGAACTGATGGCGTGCGCTCCCGGTGCGGGGTAGTGGGGCGATAGTGTGTTGGTGAAAATGGAGGAATGGGGAATCAGGGGGCAATGAACTGACCCGGCGGGGCCTCGTTGTCAGCCGCGCTTCGGCCTGTCAATTCACCCGGAATGTCTCGCAGCCCGGCCTCCCGGACAGACAGGTGGTCGGGCTTTTTGTCTCCCTTCGGGCCGTGGCGATCAGCGGCTGGTCCCAAAGCGAAAGGGCTTCCGTCACGGGAAGCCCTTTCTTCCGCACGGGGAGTTAACCCGGCCCTGCCTTACTGGCAGCCGGCCGGGAAGACCGGGATCGTCAGGCTGGCCGTCGTCGAATCCAGCACGTGCAGGTTGTGACCCTGATTGAAGGCGTTCGGGTTCGTCCCCGCCGCCGGGTTGAAGTTGAGCGCCGCACCGACGATCGCGTTGCCATCAGTTGAAAAGAACTTCATCCACCCCGTGCTGCCGGCCGGGATGATCGAACCGAGCCGCGGCGTCGTCCGCGGGAAGACCCCGTTCAGGAACGACCGGAACTGACAGCCCCCGTTGAACTGGAAGCTGAAGGGGTTCTCCAGCTGATCAAACACAATCCCGAACACCGGCCCGATGTTCCCGAGCGTCGAGCGCAGGTCGCCCCCGATCCGGTCAATCACCAGCATCGTCGAGTTGCCGTCGAGCGCGCTCGCGATGTTATCGAGCGCCAGCACTCGCGGCAGCGTGTGATAGCTCACGTTGTTGAAGGCCAGCGTCGCCGTCGCCGAGGTCGCGTCGCAGAATGGCAACCCCCCGGCCAGCGCCGGGACCGCCACGGCGCCGAGGTTGGCCGCCTGCCCGCTCTGGAACTTGACGTACGCGTCGCCGATCAGCCGGTTGAAATTTGTCGGGCAGCCGGCACTGTCGGTCGCCACGGCGATGACGTAACCGGTCACGCCCGGATCGACGTCAGACGCGAGGATTGTCATCGTCTGGTTCGGCGTCAGGCAGAGGAAGTTATCCGAGACCGAACAACTCGCGCTGTCCACGAAAAAGAGGTGGACGAAAGCGCTCGCCCCGTTGTCGGTGTTGGTGATGTTGATCCGGGTGTTCTCGACCGCCGGATTCGTGAGGCTCGAGGTATAGATGGGGAAGATCAGCACCGAACCCGCCCTGTCATCGCTGATGGGCGAGGGCACGGGGAAAGGCAGCGGGACGACGGTCAGGGTGGCGACGGCCGGCGCGGCGTTGTTGCCGTTGCTGGT
>Ga0070741_10004053_pt1 | contig 34855 bp, 30 predicted proteins | sample Coa_R1_4_FD_66440 | JGI IMG/M metagenome (GOLD analysis project Ga0070741, IMG submission 66440) | Surface soil microbial communities from Centralia Pennsylvania, which are recovering from an underground coalmine fire - Coalmine... | ecosystem: Environmental > Terrestrial > Soil > Unclassified ... | reverse complement strand
CCAGTACGTCGTGCAAGGACTTGCTGTTGAGGTTGATGCGGTGGTCGTCGCGAGTGGGGGACCTCAGACCGTCAAGCCCTCACCCGTACACCACGTCAGGGGACGCAACTCCGAGCGGTGCGATGCCGCGGAGCAGCTGTGCGCACCGCTGCCGACGCGGGTCATCGCGGAGCGCGTCATCGGCTTCCGTGAGCCGGACCTCGCGCGACTGCGGTGCTGGATCGCCGATGGCTCGCGGCTCGCCGGTGGGCTGCTCACGCTCGAGGAACTGGCGGCGCGGCGTGGGGACATCGCGGACATGCCGGCGTGGGCCGCCGCGCAACTGCACGACGCCCAATCGACGCCGCATCCCGCCGGGCTCCTCGGTGCCACCGCTGCAGCCGTGCGCGATGGGAGCCTCACGCCGGACGAGGCCGTCTTCAACCTCATGGTGCTGGTGGGCGCAGGAGCGGAGACGACGACGAGCCTCATCGGGATCGCGATCTCCCTGTTGGCGCACCATGAGCACCTCCAGGCTGAGCTTCGCCGTGCGCCAGCGAAGGTCCCCGCCTTCATCGAAGAGGTACTGCGGTTCGAATCACCGTTCCGCTACCACCCCCGCACCGTTGCGCGCGCGTGCGAGCTCGGTGGTGCCGTGCTTCCGACCGGCGCACTCGTGCTGCTGCTCTGGGCGTCCGCAAACCGGGACCCGTCCGTGTTCGAACGCCCGGACCACGTCGTGCTCGACCGTCCGAACGCCCACCTCCACTTCGGGTTCGGCAGGGGCATCCACCACTGCGTCGGCGCACACCTCGCGCGCCTCGAGGCGCGGGTCGTCGTCGAACGGCTGCTGGCCCGCACGAAGGCCTTCGCCATCGAGGACGGCCGGCCCGAGCAATGGTCGCACGGTATCTGGATCCACCGCCACGATGCGCTGCCCCTCGTCATGGAGCCGGCGTGACGCTGCCCGGAGCGCACGGTCCGTAGCCCCGGCGGTGTCAGCCTCTGCCGATGAAGGGCATCTTGGTCGCCATCACCGTCATGAACTGCACGTTGGCGTCGAGTGGGAGTGTCGCCATGTAGACGACGGCACGCGCCGCGTGGGCGACGTCGAACGTCGGCTCGAGCGCGACGCGGCCATCGGCTTGCAGGGCACCGGTCGTCTCCATGGCCTGGGTGAGCGCCGTGCTGGCGTTGCCGATGTCGATCTGACCGCAGGCGATGTCGAAGGCGCGCCCGTCGAGCGCCGTCGACTTCGTGAGCCCGGTGATGGCGTGCTTCGACGCCGTGTACGGCGCGGACAGCGGCCGCGGCACGGCGGCCGAGATTGAACCGTTGTTGATGATGCGCCCACCCCGCGGGGACTGGCGCTTCATGATCCGGAATGCCGCTTGCGTGCAGAGGAACGCCCCGGTCACGTTCGTGTCCATCACGGCGCGCCATCGATCGAGGCCGAGCTCCTCGAACGGGACGGCCGGGGCGCCGATCCCAGCATTGTTGAACAGGACGTCGAGGCGCCCGAACCTCGCTGCCACCTCGTTGAAGAGCGCCTCCACCGATTCGGGGTCGGTGACGTCGCACAGGAACGCATGCACGTCGGCTCCCGCCTCGGCGACCGTCCCCTCGAGCGGGCCGAGGCGCCGGCCGGCGACGACGACGGTGAAGCCCGCGGCCGCCAGCGCGACTGCGGCGGCGCGCCCGATCCCGCTGCCGCCCCCGGTCACCACGGCGACCGCCGTCATCCCGGGCCTCCGGCCAAGCGGCCGCCGAGCTCGTCCTCGATGAAGACGCGCACGATCTCGTCGAAGTCCTGCTCGGCCGTGAACCCGAGCGCGTTGGCGCGCTGCGTGTCGAACGCCTCGGGCCAGCCGGCGACGATGGTGGCCACCGCCTCGTCGGGCTCACGGACGATGAGCCGCTCGGCACCCGGGGCGACCTTCCGCAGGGCATCGATCTCTTCTGCCACCGTGGCCGAGACGCCCGGCATCGTGAGTGCCCGACGCGCTCCGAGCCCGGTCGTGCTGACGCCCGCGGCGTGCACCAGGAAGCCGACCGACGCGCGCGGTGATGCGAACCAGTGCCGGACGTCGTCGGCGACAGGCAGGACGGCGTGACGGCCACTGAGCGGCTCTCGGATGATGTTGGAGAAGACCCCGGACGCGGCGCGGTTCGGGGCGCCGGGGCGGACGCACACCGTCGGGAGGCGCAACGCAATGCCATCGACGAACCCTCGCCGGCTGTAGTCGGCGAGGAGGAGCTCACAGACCGCCTTCTCGGTCCCATAGCTCGTGAGCGGCGCCGGGCACTCGTCATCCCCGATCACATCGGGCAGGGGTGCACCGAACACCGCGATGGACGACGTGAACACGAGGCGAGGCCGGTAGCCGGCGCCTGCGTGGGCGCGAGCGGCGTCCAGCAGCAGGCGCATCCCGTCGATGTTGACGCGGTAGCCCTTGTCCATGTCGGCCTCCGCCTCACCCGACACCACGGCGGCGAGGTGGAACACGACGTCGGGACGGCTGGCGAGCAGGTCGGCCGCAGCGCCTCGTGCCGCGATGTCCGCGGCGACCGACTCCACCGGGAACGCCGCGTCCGGCGGCACCGGTTCGACGGCGTCGGCGAGCGACAGCGCAGAGAGCGGTTCGCCGGCCAGTGCACCGTCGAGGGCCAGGCGCTCGACGAGCTTGCGCCCGAGCATGCCTGAGGCGCCGGTGACGAGGACCCGCACGGGGCCGGACCATACCCGACCGCCCGACGGGGCGAGCCGGCTACAGCACCTTGGACAGGAACGCGCGCGTGCGGTCATGCGACGGGGCGCCCAGGACCTCCGCCGGTGGACCGGCTTCGACGACCACGCCGCTGTCCATGAACACGACGGCGTCGCTCACCTCCCGGGCGAAGCCCATTTCGTGCGTCACCACGATCATCGTCATCCCGTCCTCGGCGAGGCCGCGCATCACATCGAGCACCTCACCGACCAGCTCGGGGTCGAGCGCGGATGTCGGCTCGTCGAAGAGCATCAGCTTCGGTTGCATGGCAAGTGCCCGGGCGATGGCCACGCGCTGCTGCTGCCCCCCGGAGAGCTGGCTTGGGTACGCACCCATCTTCGCGCCGAGCCCGACGCGGTCAAGCAAGCGCTTCGCGCGCTCGAGCGCCACCGCCCTCGCTTCGCGCTTGACGGCGACAGGCCCCAGCGTGACGTTCTCCTGAGCAGTCAGGTGCGGGAAGAGGTTGAAGCGCTGGAACACCATCCCGATCTCCGCGCGTTTGGCACAGATCTCGTGGTCCCGTAGCTCGTAGAGGCGGTCGCCCTGCTGGCGGTACCCCACGAGTTCGCCGTCAACCTCGAGCCGCCCCGCGTCCACCTTCTCGAGATGGTTGATGCAGCGGAGGAACGTGCTCTTGCCGGAGCCGGACGGCCCGATCATGCAGAGGACCTCGCCCGCCGCGACCTCCAGGTCGATCCCGCGCAGGACCTCCAGCGGGCCGTAGCTCTTGTGCACGCCCGTGGCCCGCACCATGAGGTTTGCCATGCCGACCTCAGCGGCGCTCGCCCGCCGGGACGGGCGGGAGGGCGCGCGCGGCATGGACGCGGTCGAGGCGGCCGCGCAGCCGCTGCAAGGGCGTGGGTGGGAGCGCCCGGCTGGCCCCGCGGGCGAAGTGGCGCTCGAGGTAGTACTGCCCGACGGTGAGCACCGAAGTGACAATGAGGTACCAGAGGCTCGCGACCATGAGCAGCGGCACCGTCTGGTAGGTCCGGCTGTAGATCTGCTGGGCCGAGAACAGCAGTTCGGTGACCGTGATCGCACTGGCGAGCGACGAGGTCTTGAGCATCGAGATGGTCTCGTTGCCCGTCGGCGGGATGATGACCCGCATCGCCTGCGGCAGCACCACGCGGCCGAGTGTCTGCAGGCGGGTGAGGCCGATGGCCTGCGCCGCTTCGGTCTGGCCTTCGTCGACCGAGAGGATCCCCGCCCGCACGATCTCCGCCATGTACGCGCCCTCGTTCAGCCCGAGGCCGACGACCGCGGCGACGAAGGCGGTGATGAACGTGTTGGCGTTGAGGTGGACGAACGCCGGCCCGAACGGCACCCCGAGCGTCACCCGTGGGTAGAGGAAGGCGATGTTGTACCAGAACAGCAGCTGGACGAGCACGGGGGTGCCACGGAAGAACCAGATGTAGAGCCAGCTGGCGCTCGAGACGAGCGGGTTGGGCGACATCCGCATCACAGCGAGGGCGACGCCGAGCAGGATGCCGATCGCCATCGCGATCACCGTCAGTTCGATCGTGACGAGGAGCCCGCGGACGATCTGGTGCGAGAAGAACCAGCGGCTGATGATGTCCCACTGGTACCGGTGCTGCCGGTGGCCCCCGCGGACGGTTGTCGACACGGACGCCGAGTGCACGAACATGGCCGTGAGCACCAGCACCACTGCCGCCGACACCCACCTCCCCGGGTGGCGCACCGGCACGGCGACGATCGCATCGGTCCGCTCGCCTTCGCTCATGCGCTCGGTCGGCGGCGACGCCATGGAACGGCGCCCCTAGCTCGTCGCCCCGTTGATCACGGGAGTGGTGATCGCGCCCGAGGCGATGCCCCACTTGTCGAGGATCTTGGTGTAGATGCCGCTCGACATCAGGTCTTTGATGGCGGCCAGGAGCGCAGGAGCGAGCCCGTTCTTGGGGACACCGATCCCATAGGGCGCGGTCGCGAACGGCTGCCCGGACAGCTTGAACTGCCCATTCGACTGCTGGACGATGTAGGCGGCGACCTGCGAGTCCGAGAACCCGGCTTCGGCGCGACCGCTCGACACCGCCAGGTTGGCGCTGTTTTGGTCCTGGAAGGACAGCACCGTGACGGTCGGCTTGCCCTCCGTCCCGCACGTCTGCTTCTGGCTGTTGGCGTCGGTCTCCTCGGTGGTACCGCTCTCCACCGAGACCTTGTGCCCGCACAGCGAATCAAGCCCGTCGAAGCTCTCCGAGCTGTTGGCGGGCACGTAGAAGCCCTCGCCGGAGCTGAAGTAGGTGACGAAGTCGAGCTGCTTCTCGCGGTCCTTCGTGTCCGTGAACGACGATGCCCCGACGTCGAACTTGCCGGACAAGAGGCCCGGGATGATCGTGTTGAAGGTGGCATTGACCGGCGACATCTTGAGCCCGAGGACCTGTCCGACCGCCTGCATGAGGTCGACGTCCATCCCGATGATCGTGTGGCCGTCGGGCGCGGTGAACTCGTCCGGCGCGTAGGTCGCGTCCATGGCGACGGTCAGCGTCCCCTTGGACTTGAGCGAGGCGGGCACCTGGCCTTGTGCCGCGGGGTCCGGGCTGGCGGCAGGGATCGCCGCGCCGGTGGCCCCGCCCCCGGCAGGGGCGGCCGTCGTTGCCGACCCGCCCGCTGCGGCGGTCTTGGCCTTGGAGCTACTGCATGCCGCGAGCGCGGTCACGCCCGCGAGCGCGATGAGCAGCCCTCGTGTGAACAGCTTTGGTGAGCGCACGGTCTGGTTCGCCTCCTGGATGCCCCCGCTGGCGGCCAGATGTTGCCACCTCGCGACGGAGACCGCACGCGGCCCGGTGTGCGGGCGGCTCAGCGGGACAGCGTGAGGTCCGCGATCGGGACGTCGATCGTGCTGTGCGTCTGGCGGATGGCCGGCAGCAGCTGCTCGTGCGGGAGCCCGGCAAGGAAGCCGTCGACCACCCGCTCGAAGTTGGAGATGAGGCCCTCGACGCGTTCGGCGAGGCGCATGTCCTGGAAGCCGCGGTTGTGCAGCCCCCGTTGCTGCTTGGGGATGTTGGAGAAGTCCTGTCCCGGGATGGGAGGCCAGCCGGGATCGTCCGGCGTGCGCGGTGCCGGCGGGCGGGGCCGCGGCCGCGGGGCGGACCCCTCCGGGAACCGGGTCAGCGACCAGATCTCCATCAGCGTCTCCTCCGGCCCGAGCGGGCGGAACCGGTAGGCCGATGCGCTGCTGTACGTCGGCAGGATGAAGGTGTGGGGGAAGCAGAACCAGATCGGCGCGCTCAGCCCGATGCGGTCGAGCTCGTTGAGGTCGGCGATCTCGTGCCCGTTGGCGCGCCACCAGCGGACGACGGCGTCATTCAGGGTGCTGCGCCACGCAGCGGCGGCCAGTTGTGGGTCGGCGGGCAGCTCGATGTCGCGCAGTCCCTCGGCGATGCGCACGTCGATCTCGTGCGTCATCCCAGCCATGCCGACGCTGAGCTGGCGCATCGAGTACAGCACCATGTCGACGACGGCACGGCCGTCCGCCGCGCCGTAGCCGGCGCGCGCCCGCGCCGACGACAGGAGCTGCGGGTGCGTCTCGGGGACGTGCCACCCCTCCATGAACGCCGCCATGGCGAGTTTCCAGTTGGCGGGCAGGCGGCAGGCCTCCCACCACTCGACCTGCAGGCTCTCGGCCTTCCACGCCTCATGGACGGTCGCGTAGGGCTCGAGGCAGTCGCGTAACGGGGGCGCACCGTCGTCCAGGTTGATCCAGGCACAACCGCCCCAGACCTCGCACCGGACCGGGGTCAGCGCGATCTCGTCGGGACGGAGGCTGTCCGCTCCGAGCATCTCCGGCTGCAGGACGAACGTGTTGGCGCCATCGAGCCCGTAGCACCAACCGTGGAACGAACAGACGAACCCGCTCTCACTGCTGCCGTGGCCCTCAACGAGCTTCACACCCCTGTGGCGGCACGCGTTGTAGTACGCCTTCACCTCTTCGGCGGTCGTCCGCACGACGATGATCGACTGGTCGAGGATCTCGTACTCGGCGAAGTCGCCGGGCTGCGGGATCTCCTCGAGCCGGCAGGCCATCTGCCACACCCGCGGCCAGAACAGCTCGGCCTCCATGGCGAAGAACTCGGCGTCGTAGTACCGCTGCTTCGGCACGCGGTCGGGCCGCGTGACCGCCCATGGCACCGGTAAGGGCGTCCAGCGACCCTCCTTCGCGATCGTCATCGCTCCCCCTCACAACGAGCCCCCCACCAGGGTATGCAGCAGGGACAGACGACTGCACGCGGGCGGCTCCTGCGCCGGGCCGTGGCCGGCATCGCGCGGGGCCGGGACCGCCCTTGCGGTCAACGGGGAGCGCCCGTGTGCACGCCCGTGGGGGTCAGTAGAGTGACGGCCGCGTCGTGGCCCGCACGCGGACCTGCCCCCGGCCGCCCGGTTCGTGCCGCCGGCGTAGGGCTGACGGACGTTCCTCGACCGCAAACGCACCGAAGGGGGATGTCGTGACCGATTGGGACGTGTCGGCGGATCTCGTGATCGCCGGGAGCGGGGGCGGCGGCCTCGTCGCCGCCATCGCCGCCGTGGACGCGGGTCTCGAGCCGCTGGTGCTCGAGAAGATGGCGGTCGTGGGCGGCTCGACCGGCATGTCGGGTGGCATCCTGTGGTTGCCGAACAACCCGCTCATGCGGGCCGCGGGCCTCGTCGACTCGTTCGAAGACGGCATGAAGTACTTCGACGCCGTGGTGGGCGACGTCGGGCCGGCGTCGTCGATCGAGCGCCGCCAGATGTTCCTCCGTGCGGGTTCGGAGATGGTGACGTTCCTCGAGCGCAAGGGTGTGCGGTTCGTGCGCTCCGACGGATGGAGCGACTACTACTCCAACCGCGCTGGCGGCAACGAGGCCGGCCGGGGCATCGAAGGCGCCCCGTTTGATGCCGGCGTGCTCGGGCGGGAGTGGGAGCAGCGCATGCCCACGCCCTTCTCCCGACGGTCGGGCCTCGTCGTGCTCACCAACGAGCTGCGGTTCGTCCAGTACTTCAACCGCAGCCCGCGGCACTTCGTCACCGCCGCCAAGGTGTTCCTCCGGACGAAGTCCGCCCAGCTGCGCCGGAAGAACCTCTTGACCAACGGCGCATCGCTGATCGGGCAGCTGACCAAGGTCCTCATCGACCTGACCGTCGACCCGCCGATCTGGACCGAGACACCGGTCGAGGACCTGGTGGTCGAGGGTGGCAGGGTCACGGGCCTGCGGGCCGTGCGCAACGGGCGCCCGGTGCTCATCGAGGCGCGCAAGGGGGTCCTGCTTGCCGCCGGCGGCTTCAGCCACAACGCCGAGATGCGCCGGAAGTACAGCGGCAACCAGCCGAACGAGGCCAAGTGGTCGATCGCGAACCCCGGTGACACGGGCGAGGTCCTCGCGACCGCCATCCGCCTCGGCGCGAAGACGGACCTCCTTGACGAGGCATGGTGGCTCCCCTCCCCCGGCCACGGGCTCGGCGCCGCATCACCGTCAGTGGGGCAGGCCCGTCAGCGACCGGGCGCCATCTTCGTCGACGGCACCGGCCAGCGGTTCTGCAACGAGTCGAACTCCTACGTCGAGGTCGGCAAGGCGATGTACGCGAACAAGGCGGTCCCGTGCTGGGTGGTCTTCGACGAGGGCTATGCCGAGCGGTACGCGGCGACGGCGAACCCGTTGAAGCGCCGGATCCCTCAAGAGATCATCGACAGCGGCGCCATCCGCAAGGCAGGCACCCTCGAGGAGCTCGCCAAGATGATCGGCGTCGACCCGGCGAACCTCGTACGCACGGTGCAACGCTTCAACGAGTACGCGCGCAAAGGCCTCGACCCCGACTTCGGGCGCGGCCAGTCCGCCTACAACGACTGCCTGGGCGACCCCGGCTACAAGCCAAACCCCGCGCTCGGGCCGCTCGACAAGGCGCCCTATTACGCGACGGAGATGTACCCCAACGACGTGGGCACGTGCGGCGGTGTGGTCACCGACGAGTACGCGCGCGTGCTCGGCGAGGACGACCGGCCCATCCCAGGGTTGTACGCCACCGGCAACATCACCGCCACGGTGATGGGCCGGACCTACCCGGGCGCCGGCGCGAGCATCGCCAACACCACGGTGTTCGGCTACGTCGCCGCCCGCCATGCCGCGGGCGCGCGCCTGCCCGACCAACTGGGCGTCGGGGCCGGCTGAACGGGACCGCACACCCGGCTGTCAGGAGCGCGGCGACCACGCGCGCGGCGCACCTGCCCGACGGACCGAGCACGTCGTGACCGAACCCCCCGTGGACGTCCTCGTGATCGGCGCAGGTGTGGCCGGCGCGGTCGTCGCCAAGAGGCTCGTCGAGGCCGGCCTGTCGGTGACGTGCCTCGAACAGGGCAACTGGCCCGACCGGGCGGAGTACCCGGGCGCGTCGCCGGAGTGGGAGCTGCGTGCGGCCAGGCAGTGGTCGAGCTCCCCGCACGTGCGCAACGCAATCGCCGACTACCCGATCGAGGCGAGCAGGTCTGACCTCGGCGTGCTGAACTTCAACGGCGTCGGAGGTGGGAGCGTCCTCTACAACGCGCAATGGCCGCGGATGCTGCCCGCCGACTTCCGTGCCGGGACGCTCGACGGTGTCGCCGAGGACTGGCCGATCGGGTACGCCGAGCTGCAGCCGTACTACGAGGCAACCGATCGGGACTTCGGTGTGTCCGGCCTCGGCGGCAACCCGATGTACCCGCCGGGAGCCGACCCGCCGCTGCCACCGCTCCCGATCGGGGACATCGGGCTACGCGTCGCCCGCGCCCACGCCCGGCTCGGGTGGCACTGGTGGCCGGGGACGAACGCCATCTTGTCGGCGCGCCACGCCGGCAGGAACCCGTGCGTGCAGCGGGGGTCGTGCGGCTCGGGGTGCAACGAGGGCGCCAAGGCCTCGACGGACGTCACCCACTGGCCGGCGGTCGTGCGCATGGGCGGCCGGGTCATCACCGGGGCGCGCGTCCGGCGGATCGTGCTCGACGCGCGCGGGCTCGCGTGCGGTGCCGAATGGGCAGACGACGACGGACGCGAGCACTACCAGGCGGCCGACGTGGTGGTGTGCGCCGCGAACGGCATCGGCACGCCTCGGCTGTTACTTGCCTCGGCCAGCCGGCACCATCCTGACGGCCTGGCGAACTCGTCGGGCCTCGTCGGCCGCAACCTCATGCTGCACCCCCTGGCGTCGGTCACCGGCCTCTTCGACGGCCCAGCCGACGGCTGGCGCGCCCACAACGGTGTGCTCGTGCACTCCCTCGAGTTCGCGCGGACCGACCCGGCGCGCGGGTTCGTGAGAGGTGCGACATGGGCGCTCGTGACTGCGGGTGGGCCGCTGCGCGCCGCGTTGGCACCTGACGGTCGCGGCTCGTGGGGCGCCGCGCACCACGCCAATGTCCGCCAGCGTCTGGGGCGTTCCGGGAGCTGGGTCATCATCGCCGAGGACCTGCCGGACCCCGCCAACCGCGTCGAGCTCTCGACCGAGCTCGCAGACGCCGCGGGGCTGGCGGCGCCGTCCGTCACGTACCGCCTCGCCGACAACACGCGCCGGTTGATGGCGTGGCACGTCGACCGGGCGCGCGAGTCGCTGGCGGCGGCGGGCGCATGGCGGACCGAGGTCACGTGGCATCGCGCCAATGGCCACTTCATGGGGACGGCTCGCATGGGCAACGACCCGTCGACGTCGGTCGTCGGCCCGGACTGCCTGGCCCACGACATCGCCAACCTGATGGTGCCGGACGGCAGTGCGTTCGTCACTGCCGGTTCGGCGAACCCGACGACGACCATTGCCGCCGTCGCCCGTCATGCCGCCGAATGCCTCCTCGCGCGGCACGGGGACATCCCGCGGCCGGTCCACCGGCGGGCCTTCGGGTCGACAGCCGTCGCAGGACAGGCGCCCGGGGCTCGGCGGGCTGCGGTGCACCCGCCGGCTCCTCAGCTGACCCCTGATGAGCGCGACCGCCTTCGGGCGATCGCCGACGAGCTCATCCCCGCCGACGACGTCATGCCGCCGGCGTCGGCGGCCGGGGTCGGCGACGAGCGCCTGGACCAGGTGCTGCACGCCCGCCCGGACCTATGGCCGCCCCTGAAGGAGGCGCTCTCCGCCGACGCGCCGCTCACCGAGCGACAACTGGCGACCGTGCGGTACGTCGTCGCCGGTGCGTACTACCTGGCACCTGCCGTTCGAGAGGCGCTCGGGTACCGCCCGGGGGACGCCCTCCCCGTGCGCCCGGACGCGCTCCCCGACTACATCGAAGAGGGTCTCCTCGACCACCTACTCGCTGCCGAGCCGTAAGCACTCGCGCCCCCACCCGGGGCCCTGCGCGCGCCCGGCCGCGGAGGCCGCCCGCGTCCGCAGCGACGTGGGCGCGAGGAAGCACAGGTGGTCGCGACAGCGTGCGTCTACGTGCACTCTGTCGCGACCACCTTGCGACAGGCCACTGAGAGCGGGCGCGCGTGAAGGGGCGCGAGCCGGGCTGCGCCGACAAGGTGGTGACGGCAGCGTGCGTCTACGTGCATTCTGTCGCGACCACCCTGCGCCGTGGGTCGTGGCCAGGCTCCGGCGCGACCCAGGGCCGCGTCATGCCGCTTGGCGGTACCTCCGCACAGCGAGCGGCGCGAACACCGCCACGATGCCGGCGGCCCATACGAACGCCACGACGACCTTGCCGAGCGTCGGCCCACCGAGGACCAGCGCTCGCACGGCGTTCACCGTGGCAGAGACCGGCTGGTGATTGGCGTACGCGCGGAGCAGCTTGGGCATGCTGCGCGTGGCCACGAACGCGTTGGACGGGAACACCAACAGCGCCATCAGCGGGAACGCGGCCGCTTGCGCCGCCTCGGCATTGCGCGTCACGAGCCCGACCAGAGCCATGACCCACGACATGGCCAGTCCGAACACCAACAGCACCACCACGGCACCGAGGAGCCCCAGCGCGTTGGTGTGGAGGTGGAACCCGACGATGAAGCCCATGATGACCATCAACACGACGACGAAGAGGTTGCGGACCAGGTCGGCGAGCGTGCGCCCGGCGAGCACCGCTGACCTCGCCATGGCCAGCGAACGGAACCGCTCGATCAGCCCCTTCTGGAGGTCCTCCGCCAGGCCGACGCCGGTGTTCATCGCGCCGAAGGTCACCGTTTGCACGAAGATCCCTGCCATCAGGTAGTCGACGTAACGGACGCCGGGCACGCTGATGGACGCGCCGAACACGTAGCGGAACATCAGCACGAAGATGATCGGTTGGACCGTCGACAAGACGATCACCTGCGGCATCCGCATCATGCTGATGATGTTGCGCTTCGCGACCGACAGGGCGTCCGCGACCGCCCATGCCGCCTTGGAGCGGCTGACGGTGGTGGTCGGCGCCCGCAGCGGGATCGTGGTGGCAGTCATCAGGCAGCTCCTTCTTGGCTCGGCGCCTCGGCAGCCGGTGCGTCGGTGGTGTGGCCGGTGAGGTGCAGGAACACATCGTCGAGCGTGGGCTCGCGCACGAGCAGGGACTCGGGCTCGATGCCGTCGTCTTCGAGGACGCGCACGACACTCATGACGGAGCGCCCGCTGTCGCTGACCTTGACCTCGACGGTGCGCCCGTCGTCGGTCACCTCCGCCGGCCCGACGCGCTGCAGGTGCGCGCTCGCCCGTCTTGTCGTGGCGGCATCGGCCAGGCGGACCTCGACGATCGTGTTGCCGAGGCTTGCCTTCAGTTCGGCGGCGGTGCCCTCGGCGATCACCCGCCCGTGGTCAACGACGACGATGTTGTGGGCGAGGCGGTCGGCTTCTTCGAGGTACTGGGTGGTGAGCAACACGGTCGTGCCGTCGTCGACGAGCTCCTCGATCACGCCCCACAGGTCGCTTCGCCCGCTGGGGTCGAGGCCCGTCGTCGGCTCGTCGAGGAACAGCACCGGTGGCCGGTGGACGAGCGCTGCCGCCAGGTCGAGGCGGCGGCGCATGCCGCCGGAGTAGGTCCGCGCCGGCCGGTCGGCAGCGTCCGCGAGCGAGAACCGTTCCAGCAGTTCATCGGCGCGCGGCCGTACCGCCGAGCGGGGCTGGTGCGTCAGGTGGCCGATCAGGCGGAGGTTCTCGCGCCCGGTGAGGTTCTCGTCGACAGCGGCGTACTGGCCGGCGAGCCCGATCGACGCCCGCACCCGCTCGGCGTCGCGTACCACGTCGAGCCCGAGGACGCGAGCGTGGCCCCGGTCCGGCTGCAGGATGGTCGTGAGCACGCGCACGGTCGTCGTCTTGCCAGCACCGTTCGGCCCGAGCAGGCCCAGGATGGTCCCCTCGGCGACGCTCAGGTCGACACCGTCGAGCGCCACCACCCCACCGAACCGTTTGCCGAGGCCCTCAACGGCAATCACATCGTTAGACATGTGCCTGATGCTGGCACGATGTTTTAGCGGAGTCAACCTTTTTATTGAGTGAACTGAACGGTTGTTCTTGGGCAACGGACGCGCTATACTCTGCCGGCGTGGGGCCGAGGGCCAGTTCTGCCGCCCGCGAGGCGTGGGAGTACGTGGCGGAACTGCTCATGAGCCAGGAGATCCAGCAGCGGTTCCACGCAGCGTGCGAGGCGGCGGACCTCTCGCCACCGCAGCTCAAGGCGTTGCTCTCGCTCCAGCCGGGGGAAGCGAAATCGATGCGGGCGCTGGCCGAGGGGTGGCGCTGCGACGCGTCGTGGGTGACCGGCATCGTCGACGGGCTCGAAGAGCGCGGGTACGTGCAACGGCAGGCGCACGCGTCCGACCGCCGCGTGAAGGTGGTCGCGTTGACCGCGTTGGGGGAGAAGGCGAAGGCGAGGGCGCTCGAGCGCATCAACGAGCCACCGCCGACGTTCACGCTGTTGAGTGCGGCCGAGCAGGTGCAGTTGCGCGACCTGCTCGCCAAGGTCCGGCCCGGCCACGGCTGATCCGCTCAGCGCCGGGGCGCCGTCACGACCGGCGCTCGGTGGTGCGCCCTGCAGCTAGCCCAGCGCGATCTGCCGCTTCGCCAGGCGCCACCCGTCGGCGCCACGTTGGAAGGAGTCGTGGTAGTGGCAGACGAGCTGGACGGTCGGCGACGACGCGGTGTCAACGCAGAACAGCAGGTACGAGTCCGCCGCCGCGGTGTCGCTGCCGTCGACGGCGACCGCCACGGTGGTGATGATGTGGCGGCTGTTGCTCCCGGGGCCCTGTCGCCCGTCGGCACGCCGCTGCCGCGCTCCCTCCCGGATGGACGCCCTCCCCTGATGTGACGCCCCCGGCATGCTCCACGACGCGTCCTCGGTGAACAGTCCCACGTACTCATCGAGCTCATCGGCGCCCGCCATGTCCGCGAGATGCGCCAAGCGAGAGATCAGGTTGCGGATCGTCAGTTCGTCGGCGACCTTCTGCACCTGCGGGTCATGGGCCATGGCCCGAACCATACGCTCCCGGTCGCAACGCGGCCCGCTCAGGCGTCGCCTGTCCCAAGGCCGGCTGCGGCGGCGCGTTCGCGGACGACCGACGCCACACCGCGGAGGAGCAGCTCCCGGACCGCGGCGTCGCGACGCAACGGCGTGAGGCGGGCAGCCATGGTGTTGGCACTCAGGTAGCCACGGATCGTGAGGAACGCGTACCGCACCAGCTCCTCGTCCTTGGCAGCCTCCCCGAGGGCCTGGCCGAAGAGGGGCCGCCACACGCGCACGAGCTCCCTCCCGTGCGCGGCCACCGCCCGCTTGGTCGCTTCGCTACTCGCCGGCGACTGGATCAGATCGAGCATGATCTGCGTGACGACCGGGTGCTCGGGGCTCCCGTAGTGCGCCTCGAGCACGTCCATCACGCAGCCGAGCCGCTCCTCCAGCGTGGCGCCGGTGACGTGGGCCGATTCGATCCGCTCGGTCAGCCGGCTCCACCGGTCCTCGATGACGGCGAGCAGCAGTGCGTGACGGGTGCCGAACTGGTGCTGGATCGCCCCCCACGTGACGCCCGCCCTGCGGGCGATGGCGTTCGAGCTCGCCTCGTAGTACCCGGTCTCGATGATGCACTGCACGACCGCGTCGAGCATCCGGGCCCTCGTGGCCGCCCCGTCCGCGCGCAGGCGGCGCCCCTCGCTCACGCGCGCCGTGGCGCTCACTTCAGGCCGTAGATGCGCGCCGCGTTGCCGCTGCAGATGAGCTCCCGCTCCTGCTCCGGGATCTCCGCGAACTGGCGGTCAACGACGTCGCGTGAGTTCGGCCACGTCGTCGCCGGGTGGGGGAAGTCGGTCGACCACAGGATGTTCTCCACGCCGATCATGTGCCGCAGGCCCAAGCCGACCTCGTCGTCCATGAACGTGAGCGCCATGTTGCGCCTGAAGTAGTCGCTCGGCTTCATGCGGACGCCCGGTAGGTCGTAGACCTTGGACTTGCGGTCGAGGCTGGCGAGGAACCCCGGTACCCAGTAGAGGCTCGGCTCGACGAACACGATCTTCAGCCCGGGGAACCGCTCGAGCGTCCCGGTGAGGATCCACCACGCGATCACCTCCGACAGCGCCAAGGCCGGCATCGAGGTGAAGATCGCCGCCTGCGGCGTGGGGTCGCGCCGCATGACGTCGTAAAGCCACAGGCGGTTGCCGAGGTGGTGGCTGATCGAGATGCCGGTCTCCTGCAGCACCCCCCAGAGCGGGTCGTACACGGGGTCGTGGTAATCGGGGAGCCCGACCTCGCTCGGGAAGTTGGGCAGGTGCACGGACCGGGCACCGAGGCCGGCCAGGCGCTCGACCTCGGCGACGGCGTAGGGGATGTCGATGACGGGCACCTGGTACGACACCGCCAGGCGGTCGGGGTCGTGGGACGCGAAGTCCGTGAGGTGGTCGGTGAACGCCCTGCTGATGGGCTTCCAGTCTCCGCGCACGAGCCCGAACGACCGGAACGCGCTCACCTCGGAGTACAGCACCTCGGCCTGGACCCCGTCGCGGTCCATCGCCGCAAGGCGCGCCACGGGATCGTGGTACCCCGGGTCACGGAACGCCTCGAGGTCCCAGTCGGCGAGGGACAACGTCCGTCCCCCGCGCAGCTCCGCGTCAGCGCGGGCCTGCGCGGCGATGGCGTCGTCGAACGCGTCCCTGAGTGGGCGAGGCACGCGCTCCCGGACCGCGTCGAGGCGGACCGCCACGTGCGAGTCGGCGGAGATGAGCTTGGTCATGGCGCCTCCCGGCTCTTGCAGCCGATGAATAATAGCACGTACTATTACTCGACGGACTGAGAGGGGCCCACACCATGCCTAGCGTGCTCGACGGCGTCCGCGTGCTCGACCTGTCGTGGGGCATCGCCGGCCCCATCACCGGCATGCTCCTCGCCGACCACGGTGCCGATGTGGTGAAGGTCGAGCCGCCCGGGGGGGACCCGTTCCGAGGCACGCCGGGCTACGACGTGTGGTTACGGGGCCGGCGCAGCGCGGTGCTCGACCTGAAGGACGGGGGGGACCGCGACCGGTTCCTCGCCCTCGTCGATGACGCCGACGTCGTGCTCGACGCCTTCTCGCCAGGCACGATGGCGGGCCTCGGGCTCGACGCCGCCGCGTTGCTGGCGCGCAACCCGCGCGTTGTCGTGTGCTCCATTACCGCCTACGGGGAACATGCCGCGCACCGCGACCGGCCCGGGTACGACGCGCTGGTCGCCGCTCGGCTGGGGATCCTCGACGTCCAGCGCAGCCACGACGGCGGCGCCATCGGCTACATGCACCACGAGCCGCCCTTCCTGCCCGACCTCGAAATCCCGGAGGGGATGGAGCCCGGGGCGCCCCGCACGGGGCCGATCTTCACCTACACCCCGTGGCTCAGCATGGGGACTGCCTTCCTGGCCACGACGGGCATCAGTGCGGCGCTGTACGTCCGCGAGTTCACCGGCCGCGGCCAGCACGTGGCCACGTCGTTGCTCCAGGCGGCGCTGAGCGGTACGGCGTCGAAGTGGCTCCGCGTGGGCCGCCCCGACGCCGTCGGGTTCCGGTCGTGGGTATACGACCGCCGCGCGCCCAAAGGCATCTTCCAGTGTGCGGACGGGCGGTGGGTCCAGCACTGGGTCCAGAACCCCCGCTTCGTGCTCACCAGCGCCGACGGTGACACGTTGGCCGTCCGTCGCGACGTCGCGAGCGTCCGCGACGACCCCGAGCGCATCGGCCCCGAACCCGAGAACATCGTCGTCCACGCCCACTACTTCCCCGAGATGGCCGAGGCGTTCGCCCGCTTCCCGAGCGACGAGTGGGTGCGGGTCGCCGCTGAGGCAGGGGTGCCGCTCCAACCCGTGCGCACGCCGGAGGAAGCGCTGCAGGACCCCGCCCTGATCGACGACGGCGCCGTCGTCGACGTCGACCACCCGGAGTACGGCACGCTGCGCCAGGCCGGGATCCTCTACAGCCTCAGCCGCACCCCGGGCCGGGTACAGGGCCCGCCCCCGCGGGCCGGCGAGCACACCGACGACGTCCTCGCGGCCGCGGTAGGCCGTGCCCGCCCGGTCAGCGCGCCGCCGCGTACCGAGCGCGCCCCGCTGGAAGGGACCACGGTCCTCGACATCGGGTTCGCCGTGGCCGGGCCGTGGGGTACGCAGGTCCTGGCCGACCTCGGCGCCAACGTGATCAAGGTCAACGCGTGGCGTGACCCCTGGTGGCACGCGCAGCACATCGCCTACGGCTGCAACCGGGGCAAGCGCAGCATCGGGATCGACCTCAAGTCCCCCGACGGGCTCGCGGTGTTCCACCGCCTGGTCGCCCGCGCCGACGTCGTGCAGTCGAACATGCGCCGCAACGCCTTGCGCCGCCTCAAGTGCGACGAGGCGTCGCTGCGCGAGGTCAACCCCGACCTCATCTACTGCCACACTCGAGGCTTCGACCGCGGCCCACGGTCCGACTCGCCGGGGAACGACCAGACGGGGTGCTCGCTCGCCGGCGTGACGTGGGAGGACGGCGGGTGCCGTGATGGCGGCAAGCCGTTCTGGAGCCTGACCTCGCTCGGCGACACGGGCAACGGGTTCTTCTCGGCCATCGGGATCATCCAGGCCCTGTACCACCGGGCGCGTACCGGCGAGGCGCAGAGCGTCGACACATCGATCCTCAACGCCGGCATGCTCGTCGCGTCCATGGCTGCGCTCAAGGCTGACGGCACCGCGCTCCCCAGACCGCAGCTCGACCGCATGCAGCTCGGCCTGGGCCCGCTGTACCGGCTCTACGAGACGAGCGACGGCTGGGCGTGTATCGCGGCCGTGGCTGAGGGGCACTGCGCCGCTCTGGCAGCGGCGACCGGCATCGGACGATCGGAGCTCGACGCGGCACACCTCGAGCCGTGGTTCCGCGCCCGGTCCGCGCAGGACGCGTTCGCAGTCCTCGACGCCCACGGTGTCCCGTGCGAGCTGTGCAACGACGAGTTCGGGCGTGGCATCTTCGACGACCCTGAGATGGACGCCCTGGAGCTCGTCGTGCACCAGCACCACCCGAAGCTCGGCAGCTTCGAGCACCTGGGCAAGACCATCCACTTCTCGGACACGCCCGAACGCATCTGGGGGCCGCCGCCGGTGTGCGGGGAGCACACACGAGTGATCATGCACGAGCACGGCTTCAGCGACACCGAGATCGACAAGCTCGTGGAGGCCAAAGCGGTGTTCGAGGAGCACTGGGTCGAATGACGACCGTGCGCCCCGTCCCGGCCCCCGTGGCGCGCCGCAGGGACGTCGTCGCCGCCGGGTTGGCCGCCTCCGTGTTCGAGCCCGCCGGCCCATGGAACGGGCGCGTCCTGTACTGCCTCCCCGGTGGGGGGATGTCGCGCCGGTACTTCGACCTCCGCCTGCCCGGCTACAGCATGGCCGAGCACCTGGCCACGCGAGGCTCCGTCGTCGTCACGATCGACCACCCCGCCGTCGGCGACAGCCCCGTCCCGGACGACCCGTGGGGCCTGACCCCGCCCGTCGTCGCCGACGCCGACGCGTGCGCAGTGCGCGAGCTCCACGCGGAGCTCGGAGGGGTACCGGTGGGTGTCGGGCACTCAATGGGCTCGATGCTCACGGTCACGCTCCAGGCGCGCCACCACCTCTATGCCGGCCTCGCCCTGCTCGGGTACGCCCACATCGACGACTACGAGCGCACCGAACTGGCCTCGCACCTCACCGTCGAGGAACGCGAGGTGCTCGGCGACCCGGACCGGATCGAGGAGCGCATCGTCGAGCTGGCAACGAGGAAGTTCGGGCGCCCCCTTCCGAAGGGGACGACGACGCGGTCCGCATTCCTGCTGGCCGGGATGCCCGTCCCCGACGACGCGCTCGCCGCGCTGGACGAGTGCATCGCCCCGCTGCTCGCCTGCTGCGGCCTGGCGTCGATGCTCAAGTGCACGTCACGCGATGTCCGTGCCCTCGACGTGCCCGTGCTGATCGGCGTCGGCGAGCACGACATCACCGGCGATGCCCGGTCCACGGCCACGGCGCTGGTGAGCTGCCCGGACATCACACTGTTCGAGTTGCCCGGCGCCGGCCACAACCACAACGTGGCGCCCAACCGCGCCGTGCTCTGGGACCGGGTGGCCGCCTGGGCCGAAGGCGTCGGCTCCTAGCGCGCCGCCCGGGGGCACCGGCGGACGCGACCCCTCCTCAGAGGACCGCGCCGTCGACCTTCAGCTGGATGATGGTGTCGTCGTCGTACCCGGCGTCGCGCAGGACGTCGTCGGTGTGCTCGCCGAGCTCGGGCGCCCGCGTGACCACGCCGGGCTCCCCGTCGAACTGTACGGGGTTGGCGACGAGGGGGAAGTGGTGGCCGCTCGGTCCCTCGACGTCGGCGATGTACCCGTTCGCCAGCACCTGCGGGTCGTCGTACAGGTCGAGGCCCTGCTGCACCGGCGACCACGCGCCCGACACGCCGGCGAGGAGGTCCTTCCACTCGGCGAACGTGCGCGTGGCGAAGAGCTCATCGAGCAGGCGGGTCCCCTCCCGGCTGTTGGCCGCGAGGGCGTCGGGGGTGGTGAACCGCTCGTCCGTGGCCAGGTCGGGGCGCCCGAGCGCCGTCAACGTCTCACCCCAGAACCGGGTCCCTTGCAGCATCATCAACTGGATGAGCCGGCCGTCGCTCGTGACGTAGCGGTTGACGAGCGGGTTGAGCAACGCGTCACGTGCCATCGGCCGGACCGGCCGCCCGTAGAGCCGGGACTGCACGATGTCGGGTGCGTTGACCCACATGCCGAAGGCGAGGAGGGACACGTCGACCACGCTCGGCTCCCCGGTCCGCTCGCGCCTGAACAGGGCGGCGGCGATCGCGCCCGCGATCGTCTGGCCGCCAGGGAGGTCACCCATCGCCGCGGGCTGGGTCGGGCCGTACGGGTCGTCGCCATACGTCAGCGCGCTCAGGACACCCGAGCGCGCATAGAACGACGAACCGTCGTAGCCCGCCTTGTCGGCGTCGGGCCCGCGTACCCCCTGGCCATGCCCCCGCACATAGATGATCGCGGGGTTGACAGCGCGGAGCTCCTCCACGCCGAGGCGGGCGCGGCCGATGGGGCCGGGCAACCAGTTCGTCAGGAACACGTCGGCGCGCTCGCACAGGCGCAGCAGGGCGGCGCGCCCGTCCGGGTGGCGGACATTGATGGCCACGGACTTCTTCCCGTGGTTGGGTTGCTCGACGAAGAAGTTCACGCCACCTGCGGCGGCAGGCACCAGCCCCGACGAGATGAGCCCGCGCTGTGGGTCGCCGCCCTCCGGCGACTCGATCTTCAGGACCTCGGCGCCCCACTCCGTGAGGACCGCGCCGGCCGCCGGCACGAACGTCCATGCAGCCAGCTCCACGACCCGTGTGCCCTCCATCGGCCTCATCGATCCGGTCCTCCCGACGGTCAGACCTGGTCTGCGCCCAGGTAGTGCGCCGCGAACCCCTCCACGAAGCCGAGCGTCTCCGCCTGCGTCGAGAAGTCCCACGCGAACGAGACCCAAGTCGCACCGATCTCTGCGATGCGCCCGAGCGCGTCACGGTGGCGCTCGACTTCGACGCCGGGTTGGAGGATCGACGCATCGGTGTAGAGGACCATCACATCGATGGCGCCATCGCGCGGGCCCGCCATCTCCTTCAGGTCGCGGACCGCGGCGGCGATGTCATCGAGCCCCGACAGATGCGCGGTCCGCGTCGTCCTCGCCATCTCCGCCGGGCCGCTCATCGGCATCCATCCCTGCGCCCGCGTGGCCACCCGCCGGCGGGTCAGCTTCGAGTTCCCACCGATCCAGATCGGGATGGAGCGGCGGACGGGCGCGGGGCGGGCGACGATGTCGCGGGCACTGAAGTGGCGGCCCTCGTAGCTGAACCGCTCACCGCTCCAGTACATCGGGAGCACGTCGAGCGCCTCGTCGAAGAGGTCATTGCGCTCGTCGAAATCGGCGCCGAGGGCGAAGAACTCCCCCTTCAGGTACCCCGTCCCGACACCGAGCACGAAGCGCCCGCCCGACACGAGGTCGACGGTCGCGGCCGCCTTGCCCAGCAGCAGCGGGTTCCGGTACGGGACGACGGCGAGGTACGTGAGCAGGGTGATGCGCTCGGTCACTGCGGCGGCCGCGCCGAGGGCGACGAACGGGTCGAGCGTCTGGTGGCCGCCGCCTTCGGCCAGCCACCGGTACCCGGGAGCAGGGTGCTCGGTGAATGCCAGGCCGTCCCACCCCGCTGCTTCGACCGCTCGCGCCACCTCGACGACGTCGCCCGCATCACACAGGTCGCGCTCGATGCCGATCGGCTCGGGGTGCTGGATCAGGTACCGCACCGGCGAAGCCTCGCACATCACCGCGCCGCCGCCCCGCTGTCGGGCCCATGGGCCCGGTACGGCCGGACGCCGGCCGGCGCGCCCCCGCGCCACAATGACCGCGTGACGGAGCCTGCGACCTCGCCGCTCGCCCACGCCCGCATCCTCGACCTGTCGCGGATGCTGCCCGGCGCGTTCTGCACGTTGATGCTCGCCGATCTCGGGGCTGACGTGCTGAAGGTCGAGGCGCCCGGCACCGGCGACGGCCTGCGCTTCATGACCGGTGAGCCGTTCCCGGCGGCACATGTGGCGCTCAACCGCGGGAAGCGGTCGCTGACGCTGAACCTGAAGAGCACGCGCGCCCCCGAGGTCCTCCGCCGCCTCGTCCGCGGCGCGGACGTCGTCGTCGAGTCGCACAAGCCGGGGCTGCTCGACGCGGCCGGCATCGGCTTCGAGGACCTGCGCACGGAGCAGCCCGGGCTGGTGTGGTGCTCGCTGACCGGGTTCGGGCCCGATGGGCCGAACGCGGCCGCGCCCGGCCACGATATGACGTACCTCGGCTACTCGGGGGTCCTGAGCATGCTCACCGTGGACGGGGTGCCCCCCGTCGCGGCCACGACGATCACGCTCCCCGTCACGGGGCTCATGGGCGCCCTTGGGATCGTCGCCGCCCTGACCCACCGCGACCGGACGGGTGAGGGGTCGCGTGTCGACGTCAACATGGCGGACTCCGCGATGTGGCTGCTCGCCGAGCAGTTGGCGCGTGCCGCCAATGCACCGGGCCCCGCGTGGGGAGCGTCGGCGCGCCGCGCCAACTACCGCTGCGCAGACGGCCGCTGGGTCACGTGCACCGCGTCGGAGCCGCGCCCGTGGGCCGCGCTGGTCGAGGCCATCGGCGCACCGGAACTCGCCGACGTGGCCATGGGATCGGACGAGCAGGCGACGGCGGCGCGGCTCGCCGACGCCTTCGCCCGCCAGCCGCAAGCGCACTGGCTCGCCCACCCGGGCCTGGCCGGGGGCATCGGGCCCGTCTACGAACCAGCGGACCTGGTCAGCGACCCGCAGGTCACCCACCGCAACGGCATGGTGCGCGTGGGCGACGGCGGCCCGGTCGTGTTCGCCAATCCGTTGCGGATCGACAGGTCCCGGGGCGACGAGGGGTCCAACGCCCGCAGCTCCCCGCCCGCCCTCGGCGAGCACACCGACGACGCCCTCGCCGCCGTGGGCTATTCCGCCGAGGAGATCGCCGCGCTGCACACCGAGGGTGCCGTCTGACGCGAACCCGCCGGCAGCTCGCAAAACGGAGTGCTCGCGAGAACGAGGACTCCGAGCTGCACGCCTCGGTCCTCAGGCTTGGACGGCCGCACCGGCGGCGAGCAACGCGTCGATCTCGCCACGGTCGAGCCCAGCCTCGGCCAGTACTTCGGCGGTGTGGGCACCGACGCCGGGTGCGCCGACGCGGATCGTGGCCGGCTCCCCGCCGAACTGGACGGGGCTCGTGACGACCCGCGCCGCGGCGTGCCGTGGATGCGGCTGGGTGTAGCCGTTGGCCTCCACCTGGGGGTCGGCGAGCACGTCGGTCAGGGAGGCGAAGCGGGCGAAGCTGCAGCCCTCCCGCTGGAGTGCAGCCTCAAGCTCGACGAGCGGCCGGCCTCCGATCACCGCACCGAACCTCGCCCTGAGCTCGTCCGTCCGCGCCGCTCGTGCGTCGCTGTCGCGGTAGCGGGGATCGTCCACCAGCTCGGCGAGCCCCAGGGCGCGGCACGCCGGGCCCCACCACCGTTCGTCCGGCATGGTGAGCTGCAGCCACCGTTGGTCGCCCGTGAGGTAGGCACCGATCAGCGGGCCCAACTGCGTCGTCGGCGGCGCGAACGACGGCTCCTCCCCCACCACCGCGGTGGACGTGAGATCAGGCGCGAGCGTCCACATGGCGCCGTGGAGCAGCGACGCCTCGACCACCGTGCCACGGCCGGTGCGCTCACGCTCGAACAGCGCTGCGGCGACACCGCCTGCGAGCATCATCCCCGTCGGGCCGTCTCCGAGCGCCGGCCGCATCCGGGCGAACGCCCCGGGCGGGCTCAACACCTGCGCAACACCACCCCGCGCCCACCAGCTGTTGCCGTCGAACCCGGGCCGTTCCGCATCGGGGCCACGCGACCCCTGGCCGGTGCCGCGGACGTAGACCAGCCGCGGGAAGCGCGCCTGCACCTCGTCGGCGGTGAGGGCGAGCTTACGGAGGGTCTTCGGCAGGAAGTTCGTGATGAACACGTCCGCCCATGCCAGCAGGCGGTCGAGCGCGGCACGGCCCTCGCTCATGTTGACGTCGAGCACCACGCCCCGTTTGTTGCGGTTGAAGTGCTCGATCAGCACGCTGAAGTCCGGCGTGCCGCGCACCATCCCCATGCGGTCGTGGGCGCGGAGCGGGTCACCGCCCGGGCGCTCGACCTTCACCACGTCGGCACCCCAGTCCCCGAGCACCGCCGCGGCCGACGGCACAAAGCCGAACTCCGACATGTCGAGGACGTGCACGCCAGCCAGCGGTGCTCCCATACCTCACCCCCCGGCCACTATCCAAGCAGCCCTATGGGTGCGGCGCGCCGCTACCTCGCGCCCGCTGGCGTGGCCCGACGGAGGAACGCCGCACGCCTCGCCTCGAGCTGCGCCGCCCGCTGCGCGGCAGTCACGACCAGCGTCCCCGCCGGGAGACCGTCGCGAAGGTCGGCGAGCGGGACGACCTGCCCAGTGATGGCCGGCGTCGCCGTTGCCGCCACGGGGAGCCCCTGCCACCTGGCAAGGAATGTCCCGCGCGCCAAACCGACGGTCTCGACCCAGTTGTGGACGCCAGGGTCGCGTGCCGAGACCACGAACGTGTAGGTCCCGTCCGCCTCCGGGACGGCCTGGTGCCCGGTCAAGCTCGACTGGTGCGCCCAGTACGCGGGCGTGATCGACCACACGTTCTGCACGACCAGGGACACGTAGGCGGAGCCGACTGGATCGAGCGTGACGACCAGCGCATCGTCACCAGCCAGGTCGAAGTTGCCGGACGAACGGTAGATGCCGCCCGGGCCTGCCACGGGTGCGGGGACCTCGTTGGGGCCGGGGGCGAACAGCGAGCCGATGATGTAGAAGTCGATCCAGAGCTTCGCCGCGGACCGCAACATTCGGACCGTGTCATCGACGAGTTCGTCATGCGCGCGCCGTTGCACCGGCGGCCCGTCAAGGCGCGTCACCGACATGGCGGGTGGGGTCTCCGTCGCCCAGTCCGAAAGGGTGTCGCGGATGAACAATCCCTTCACCTCAGGTGCGGTCTGCAGATGGGTGGTCGCACCGTCCGCACGACCGGGGCCGACGGTCACACTGAACGACCCGTCCGCGGCGACTGGGAGGTCCCTGCCATCGAGGTTGGCCACCGGGCTCAAGACGTTCGGATCGGTGACCACCTGCCACACCGTGGTCGCCGGGCGGGCCCCGACGAACCGCCCGTCGACGCGGTACGTCGAGTCGCAGTCGAGCGGCGCGACCCGGTAGATGGTGTCCGGGTTGTCCGCGGCGTAGCGCCCTCCCGGCACCTGCTCGCCGGACCATTGGTGCGGCGGCGCTTCAATCCACGCCACCTTCGGACGAGCGGCGTCCGCATTGGCCGCCTTCTGGGCGTAGGCGAAGGCCAGTTCCTGCACCGCAGGCGCGAGCGTCGTACGGTCCTGCCCCGTCAGGGTGCCGAGCTTCGCGCCGAGCGCGGACGCCCAGAGCTCGGCGACGGACGCCGCTTCCCCCTGTACCTCGGGCGCGGCGAGCAGCCGGGTCGCGAGGCGCCCGACGGCGAGCTCATCGTCGGTCGCGAGCGTGCTCGGATGGTCGCCGACTGGCATACCGCCCCCCTCTCGAACGTCTTCGCCCATCTCAGCACGGCTACCGCCGCGCTGTCACCGTCCGTTGAGCAGCGGGTTGGGGATGACCGGCGCGCACGTGAGCGGGATCGCCACGTCGAAGCCCGTCCCGTTGCCCCGCACGTATGCGGCGCACGGCGATCCCTGGGTGTGGCCCTGCGGGAAGTCGATCGGCGGCGTGCCGCCCGTGACCTCGTAATGGAAGCCGCCGTTGAGGGCGGCGACCAGTGACTCGCGGGTGAGGTTCGGGCCGGCCTTCTCCAGGGCGGCGAGAAAGAGGTCCGCGGTCCAATAGCCCGCTGCGACGGGTTGGCTGAGCTGGGTCGTCGGGGACTCGGCTCGCACGTCAGCGCGCATCTGGTTGATCGCGGCCGTGTTGGCTTCGAACGGCTCGATCTGGACCAGGTTGACGAACCCCTTGGCAATCTTGGCGATCCGGGGGTCGTACAGGCTGAAGCCCTGCACGATGCCGTGGTAGCCGAGCTGCTGGAGCTTCGCGTTCAGGCCGGCGCTCCCGGCGACCGCGAGCACGACCACGATGACGTCGGGCGGCCGGCCGTTGGCGGACGTCAACAACTTCTCCGCGAAGGGCGTGTAGTCGCCGACCACGGCGGGCGGCGTGGGGATGCTCGTGTCCTCGAGGACGACGGTTGCCCCGTGCGCCTTCCAGTCGGCGGCGAACCCCTTGAGGGCGAGCCGCGCGGAGTCGGCGTCGCTGCTCTCGAGTGCGACGGTCTTGCCCGCAGCGGTGCCGTCGGGGAACAGGCGCTGTTCGACGGCGACGGTGTCGGCGACGCTCTTCGCCTGCGTCTGATCGCAATCGTTGCCGTCGAAGCCGAACGCGTACGGGTTGTTGCACCAGACCGGCTGGATCGACCACCCGAAGAACGGGACCTTGGCCTGCGCCAGGTACTGCGACGCCCCGAGCGTCTGGGTGAGCACCGGCACGATGGCGAAGACGTGGTCCTGCTCGACGAGCTTCTTCGCCACGGCGAGGTCCTGCGTCTGATCGGACCGGTCGTCGGCGACTTCGTCCACGACGATCCTGCGGCCGAAGACGCCGCCGGCGTCGTTTTGGCGCTTGAACCGCGCCAGCGCGCCGGTGACGCCATCGTTGTAGAACGAGGAGTACACGAGTGCGCCCACGTGGACCTCGGTCGGCGTGACGCCCGTCGTCGTCGCCACGGCGGCCGCCGCTGCGGCCGACGCAGCGGGTGCAGCCGTGCTCGCGACGGCGGTGGTCGGCACCCCGCCCCCGTGCGCGGCGCGCGTCGCCGAACTGCAAGCGGCGACGACGGTCACGACGGCGAGGGCGAGCGCACCCACCCGGAGGCGACGCCTAGACAGGCCGATCGCCTTCCAGGGTCACGCGCTGGATGCGCCGTGCACGGTCGCCGAAGTCACCCGCGACGGCGTGCTGGGTGCAGCGGTTGTCCCAGAACCCGAGGTCGCCGGCGTGCCAGTGGTACCGCACGGTGTACTCGGGCCGGACGGAATGCGTGTAGAGGAACGCAAGCAGCGCATCACCCTCCTCGAGGGCGAGGTCCTTGAGGTGCGACGTGAACGTCGGGTTGACGAACAGCACCTTGGCGCCCGTCTCGGGGTGGGTCCGGACGACAGGGTGCTCGACGGGTGCAGGCCGCTGGTCCGACGCGGCGCTGAACGCGCCACCCGCATCGTGCACGGCGGTGAGCCTCGAAACGAACTCCTGCAACATGGGGCTGAGCCCCTCGAAAGCCGCCTGTTGGTCGGACCAGAGCGTGTCACCACCGTAGGCAGGGACCTCGACGGCGTTGAGCATCGACCCCATAGGCGGCCGCTCCGCGAACGTGACGTCGGAGTGCCATGCCACCCCTCGCTCAAGGTTGTAGGTGCGCGGGCCAGTCCCGGTGCGCCGTCGGGCCACGGTGTAGTCGATCTCGAAGATCTCCGGGAACCCGTCCAGGCCGGGCACCAGCGGGTGCGCGGGTGTCGGCTCGCCGAACTGCCGGGCGAGCGCGACGTGCTCCGCCGGGCTGAGGCAGGCACCAGGGAAGAACACGACCTTGTACCGCAGCCACGTGCGCCTGACCTCAGCGATCGTGCCAGCGTCGAGCGGGCGGTGGAGGTCAAGGCCCCTGATCTCGGCTCCGATCGTGCCAGAGAGCGGCCGGACGTCCAGCTCGACTGCAGTGGTGGTCATCAGCACTCAGTGAACGCGCCGAGGTCGCTCGCGTCCAACAGAACCTGTTGCGCACAGCGATAGAGACCGTCTATGAGTGTACGGGAGGGGGGTGCGATGGAACTGGCGCAGCTGCGGTGCGTGGTCGCGGTCGCGGACCACGGGAACTTCACGAAGGCGGCGGCGGCGCTGCATTTCACCCAGCCGTCGCTGTCGTACTCGATCGGGAAGCTCGAGGCCGAGCTCGGCGTGCTGTTGTTCCGGAGGCTGGCGCGCGGCGTCGCGCTGACCGACGCCGGCGCGGCGGTCGTCGAGCATGCGCGCCGTGCCGTCGACGAGGCGGACGCGGCCAGGGCCGCAGCGGCCGGTGTCGCGGAAGTCATGTCAGGCACGCTGTCGCTCGTGTCGCTCCGCACGTACGTCGGGGGCTTCTCGCGGCTGGTCGCGAGGTTCCACGAGCGGTTCCCGGGAGTGCTCGTCACTCTCCATGACCCGGAGGGAGACGCACGCGTCGCCGAGCTTCTCCGGGCGCGGGTGTGCGAGCTCGGTGTGGTGCGGATGGTCGAGCCACCTGGCGACCTGGACGTGACGAGGATCGGCATCGAGGAGGCCGTCGTCGCACTGCCTCCAGGGTCGGAACTGTCATCGCGCGAGTTCCTCAGCCTCGAGGAGGTCGCCCAGCTCACGATGGTCGCCCCACCAAAGGGCAACCCGATCCGGACGGCCTTCGACCTGGCGTTCTCCCGCACGGGGGCAAGGCCGCGCATCGTTGCGGAAGCCGCCCACCAGGAGACGGCCCTCGCCCTCGCCCAGGCTGGCGTCGGCGCGTGCCTTGCGTCGCGCGACAACGCCGACCTCGCCGGGAATGGGTGCACGGTGCTGGCACTTGAATGGCCGATCACTGTCGATCTCGGTCTCGCGCACCCGCGAGGCCGCCTGTCACCCGCAGCGCGGGCCTTCAAGGACCTGGCCATCGCCACGGTGGGGGCCGCCGCGACCTGACGGCGCGCCAGGGCCCGAAGGGGCGCCGCCGCGGCTGGCTCAGGGACTGGGCGCGTAGGCGGACAGCTTGGCGTGGAGGTCGGCCTTGCGCGCTGGCTCGCACAACGCGGCGTCGATGGCGCGGCGCTGGGCGGCGACGAGGTCCGCGACGCCGACCCCGAGGCGGTGGTGGACGATCAGATGCTCATCATTGAGCGTCGTCGAGAAGTAACCGGGGTCGTCGGTGTTGAGCGACACGTTGAGCCCCGCGTCCAGCATGGCGCCGAGCGGGTGCGCTTCGACCGACGGGCACACGCCGAGGAGGACGTTGGACGTCACTGAGACCTCGATCGGCACCTGGCGGTCCGCCAGCTCCCGGACCAGCGACGGGTCCTCCATCGATCGGACGCCGTGGCCGATGCGGACCGACTTGAGGGCGTCCAGCGCGCCGCGGACGCTCTGGGGCCCGGCCACCTCCCCTGCGTGCACGACCGCCGGGACCCCCGCGGCGCGTGCGCGGTCGAAGGACGCGCGGTACCACTCCGGCGGGTACTCCGCCTCAGGCCCGCCCAGCCCGATGGCGACGACGTCCGCCGGCGCCAGCGGCCCCGTCAACAGGTCGGCGGTCCAGCCCTCGTCGGGCGCCTCGATGCTGCGCGGGATGTCGACGATCCACCTGAGGTCGACGCCGTGCGCCTCGCGCGCCCGCCGCGCGCCAAGGTCGAGGGCGTCCCGGTACTCCGCGGTCGGGGTGCCGTTGGCGAAGTGGAGGTACGCCGTGGTCGTCACCTCCGCGTAGCTGACGTGCTGCGCCGCCAGGTCAGCGGCGAGCGCGGCGATCGCGTCCAGGACGTCCTGGCCCGACCGCAGCGCCGCCATACCGATCAGGTAGAGCTCGATGAAGTGGTGGAAGTCGCGGAAGGCGTAGCGGGCCGCCACCTCCTCCACCGTGGCGGCGCCGAGGTCGACGCCGTTGCGCGTGGCGAGCTCGAGCAACAACGGCGGGCGGATCGAGCCCTCGAGATGGAGGTGGAGCTCGACTTTGGGCATGGCCCGGAGGAAGTCGTCGTCCGACATGGCCTGCTCCTAGGCGACGCGGCCGGGCCAGGGCAAGCCGGCTCGTCGGCCGCGCCGCCGGATGGGGCGCAGGGCTACGCTCGCCGGGCCTCGGTCCGCCGAGGGAGGGAGGGGCTTCGAATGGGTGACGCCAACACCTCCGAGGGCCGCGTCGTCGCCATCTCCGGCGCCGGGTCGGGGATCGGCCAGGCCGCGGCGCGGCGGTTCGCGGCGCTCGGGTGGCGGGTCGCCGTCGGAGGACGCCGGCCCGAGCGCCTCGAGGAGACGAAGGCAATGATCGAGCGCGACGGGGGCACGTGCCTCGCCCACCAGCTCGACGTCAGCGATGGCGGGTCCGTCGACCGCTTCTTCGGCGCGGCCGAGGCCGAGCTCGGCGCCGTGACCGCGCTCGTCAACAACGCGGCGACCGCGAGGTACGGGCCGCTGCACGAGTTCAGCCACGACGACATCGCACTCGAGGTCGGTGCCAAGCTCACGGGCGCACTGATGATGTCCGCGCGTGCGATCCGCGGGATGCGGGGTGCCGGCGTCGGCGGCGACATCGTGTTCGTCACGTCAGCCGCGGCGGTGTGGCCCTGGGTGGAACACCTGCCGTACGCGGCCGCCAACGCGGGCGCCGAGCACGCGGCGCGCATCCTGCGGCTCGAACTCGAGGGCACCGGCATCCGCGTGGGCGTGCTCCGTGTCGGGGAGACGCTCGGCACGGAGTTCGCTGCCCGCGGCATGGAGGTGAGCGGCATGCCCAATGAGCTGTGGTTCCGCCGGGGCCTGCTCCGGCACGCGGGTGCGATGACACCGGACCACGTCGCCGACGCCATGGTCGCAATGGTGAGCCTCCCCCCGACGCACCAGTACGAAGTCGTGTCGCTGATGCCGACGGCGCCCGTGGGCGACATGCCCACCACCCTCGCGGAGTGGCAGCAGGGGTTCGTCAACCTGTTCGCGTCGCCGTAGGGCAGGCCGGTGTACCAGTTGATGACCACCGTGAGCGTGCTCGTCGACGACGTCGACGCGGGCGTCGAGCAGCTCGTTCGCGCCCTCGGCGTGCCGGCGCCGAGACCACAGGCCTACCGCGGCGGCGCCAGCCTCCGGGCCGTGTTCCTCCGTGTACACGTGAAGTACGCGGTGGCACCCACATTCCTCGAGCTGATCGCCCCGGGGACCGCCGACGAGCCCGGCGGCATCCCGATCGCCGCCATCCGGGCGCGCCACGGGAGGCGGTCGATCAAGTGGCATGCGACGGAGCTGGCCATGCCGGAGCCGGAGTTGCACGACCTGGCGGACCACCTCGGGCGCCTCGGCGTGCCGTTGGCCTTCTTCCCGCCCGACCGGCGCGACCGCTTCTTCGTCGGCGGCGACCCCGGCTCGGCCGAGTACGACGCGGGCGCGGACGCGGGCCTGCTCATCGAAGCGGGACGCAGCGGGCACCTCGGGCTCCCGGAGGAGGCGTTCACGGCGCCCGCCGACGTCCCGGCGGACGCGTCGCCGGACACCATGGTGCGGATCGTGGCGCGCGAGTACCTCGTGGCCGACCTCGACGCCGCGCTCGCCGCCCTCGCCCGCAACCTGCGCTGGGCCCCAGCGGCCGTGTCGGACGAGCCGGGGTGCCGTCGGGCCGTGCTCCCCTTCAGCACGCCGCGCAGCGCGCGGCTCGAACTGGTCCAACCCGTGGGTGCTGGCCCGGCCGCAGCGGCGTTCGACGAGCTGGGGCCCGGTGCGTGGACGGTCCGGGTCTCGGTCGTCGATATCGCCGCCAAGGCGGCCGACCTCGACCGGAGGGGAACGCCCTACGCGCGTGGCGACGCGTGGTTGCGGCCCGACCCGGCAACCACCCTCGGGGTGCCGTTCGAGTTCGTCGCCGCCGTCAGGTAGTGCGGCGGGCGAGGAGCTCCATTGCCCGCTCGCGCATCTCGACCTTCCGGATCTTCCCGGTCACGGTCATCGGGAACTCATCGGTGACGTGCAGGTAGCGCGGCACCTTGTAGTGCGCCAGCTTCCCCCGGCAGAACTCGCGCAGCTCCTCGATGGTCAGGGACTCGCCCGCCTTGAGCCGCACCCATGCCATGAGCTCCTCGCCGTAGCGCTCGTCGGGGACCCCGATGACCTGCACGTCAGCGATCGCCGGGTGGCCGTACAGGAACTCCTCGACCTCGCGCGGGTAGATGTTCTCCCCGCCGCGGATCACCATGTCCTTGATCCGCCCCACGATCGCGACGTAGCCGTCGTCGTCCATCGTCGCCAGGTCGCCCGTGTGCATCCACCCGGCGGCGTCGATCGCCTCGCTCGTCTGTTGTGGGGCGTCCCAATAGCCCAGCATCACCGAGTAGCCCCGCGTGCAGAGCTCCCCCGGCGTGCGCCTCGGTACCGTGAGCCCGGTCGCCGGGTCCACGATCTGCACCTCGACGTGGGGCATCACCGTCCCGACGGTCGAGACGCGGCGCTCGAGGTCGTCGCCGCGGCGGGTCATCGTCGACACCGGTGACGTCTCCGTCATGCCGTACATGATCGTGACCTCGGTCATGTGCATCTCGGCCACGACCCGCTTCATCACCTCGACGGGGCAGGGCGAACCGGCCATGACCCCGGTGCGCAACGACGAGAGGTCATAGGCAGCGAAGTCGTCGAGGCCGAGCTCGGCGATGAACATGGTCGGCACCCCGTACAGCGAGGTGCACCGCTCCTGCTGCACGGCCGCGAGCGTGGGTGCCGGGTCGAATGCCGGTGCGGGGACCACGATCGTGGCGCCGTTCGACGTCGCACCGATGTTGCCCATGACCATGCCGAAGCAGTGGTAGAAGGGGACGGGCACGCAGACACGGTCCTCTTCGGTGTAGCCGAGCAGGTGGCCGACGAAGAACCCGTTGTTGAGGATGTTGTGGTGCGACAGCGTGGCACCCTTCGGGAAGCCGGTCGTGCCCGAGGTGTACTGGATGTTGATGGGGTCATCGAACCCGAGCACCGCCGCCCGCTCGTCGATCGCCCTCCGGTCGACCGGGCACGACGCCATCGCGTCCCACTCCGGGCTACCGAGCAGGACCACCTCCTCCAGCGCGGGGCAGTCGCCGCGGACCTCGTCGATCATGGCCGCGTAGTCGCTCGACTTGAACGACGGCGCGGCGACGAGCATGCGGACGGAGGACTGCCGGAGGACGTACTGCAGTTCGTGGGCGCGGTAGGCCGGGTTGATGTTGACGAGGACGGCCCCGATCTTCGCCGTGGCGTACTGCACGAGGGCCCACTCGGCACAGTTCGGCGACCAGATGCCGACGCGATCGCCCTTGGCGACGCCGGCCCGCAGGAGCGCGGTGGCGACGCGGTCGACGTCGGTGTCCAACTCGGCGTACGTCCACCGCCGGCCCGTCGGGACGTCGACGAGCGCCTCGTGGCCGGGCAGCCGTTGCGCCGTGCGCTCGAGATCGGCGCCGATCGTCCGCCCGATCAGCGCGACGTCGCTCGTCCCGCTCGCGTAGCTGACCATCGGGCGTGTGATCGGCGCGTTCGCCATCGAGTAGACCTCCGGTCGACGGCGATCGTAGTGGGAAGGAGGGGTGATGCGGCTCGGCGCCGTGTTCCCACAGGCGGAGTTCCGGGACATCGACGGTGACGAGGTCGCGGCGTTCGTGCAGCGCCTCGAAGGTGCGGGCTACGACCACCTCCTGGTGTTCGACCACGTCCTCGGCGCCGACTCGGCCACGCGGCCCGGATGGACCGGTGCCTACGACCACCGCGACCCGTTCCTCGAGCCGCTCGTGCTCTTCGCCTACCTGGCCCGCGCCTGCACGCTCGAGTTCGTCACGGACGTGCTCGTGCTCCCGCAGCGCCAGACGGCGCTCGTCGCCAAGCAGGCCGCCACGCTGGAACTGCTGGCGCCGGGGCGAATCCGCCTCGGCGTGGGGATCGGCTGGAACGACGTCGAGTACGAGGCGCTGGGCGCCGACTTCGCGGTGCGCGCTGCCCGGCTCGACGAGCAGATCCTGCTGCTGAGGCGGCTGTGGACCGAACCGACACTGGACCACACGGGCATCTCGGACGTCGTACGAGGAGCTGGCATCGTGCCGCTGCCCCCCCGCCCCATTCCCATCTGGGTGGGGAGCGGCCCAGACCCGCGGGCCGTCGCGCGGGTCGGCCGCCTGGCGGACGGGTGGTTGCCCGTCCCGCAGCTCCAGCCCGGGTTCGGGTTCGAGGACGCCTGGCGGGCGGTGTGCGACGCAGCGGCCGGGGCGGGCCGGGACCCGGGTGCCATCGGCCTGGAAGGCCACGTACGCGCTCGGGCCGACGATCTCGACCGCGTCAGGGCGCGCGTCGAGCGGTGGCGCGACGCCGGGGCTGGCGCCGTCGCCGTCAACACGCTTCGGTCGGGCGCGCGGTGGCCGGCCGGGCACCTCGACGCGCTGCTCCGGGCCGCAGACCTGTTGCGCGACTAGGCGGGCATCCCCGCGCTCGCCGCCCCGAGCGCACCGTCGATGAGGATGTCGATACCGGACACGAAGGACGCGTCAGCTGAGAGCAGGAACGCGACCAGGGCGGCGACCTCCTCGGCGTGGCCGAGGCGCCCGAGCGGAGTCTGGTCGAGCATCTGCTGCATGATCGGCTGCTGCTCGAACTCCTGGCGCCCCATCGGCGTGTCGATCAGGCCGGGCGACACGGACACCACGCGACCGCCCCGTGGCCCCCACCGGACGGCCGCCTTCGCGGCCTCGAGCTGCACCCCCTTCTTCGACCAGGCGTAGGCCATGCCGCTGTCATGCAGCAGCGCACCGGCGCGGTCGAGGAACCCCTCGGCCCGCGGGCCGTTGATCAGCTCTGCCAGCTCGGGCCCGAGGAGCTCCAGCGGTAGGTAGCCCGCAGACGACGCGAAGCACACGGCCGCCGACCCGGCCACCACCAGCGGCTCGAACGCGTCGAGCAGGTGCACCGTGCCGACGAGGTTGACCTCGACGATCCGGCGGGGGTCGGCCATTGTCGGCGACAACCCGGCCGCGTGTGCGAGGGCGGCGAACGGCCCGAGGCCGCGCACGCGCCCGACGAGCTCCTCAACGGCGGACCGGTCAGTGATGTCGCAGCGGACGCCGATGGCGCCGTCGATCCCGGGGTCGCGAACGTCGACGGCGACCAGGTGGTCGGCGCGCCCGCGGAGCCGTTCGGCGCACGCACGGCCCATCCCGCTCGCCGCCCCGGTCACGACCGTGACCGTCATCCCGCCTCCACCACCGCGTGATCATAGGGTGACGCGCCGTTGCCGAACCGCCGGCAGGTACCGCCGCGACGTGGTCGAAGTCAGCCCGGCGCGCCGGCGAGGACCGCGGCCGCGGCCTGCTCGACCACCGTGCCGG
>Ga0070741_10004052_pt1 | contig 34858 bp, 33 predicted proteins | sample Coa_R1_4_FD_66440 | JGI IMG/M metagenome (GOLD analysis project Ga0070741, IMG submission 66440) | Surface soil microbial communities from Centralia Pennsylvania, which are recovering from an underground coalmine fire - Coalmine... | ecosystem: Environmental > Terrestrial > Soil > Unclassified ... | reverse complement strand
GTGTTATCGCGCTTGGGCACGCGGTCGAGAATTGTCTCAATGCAAGCACGATTAACGAGGAAGAAAACGTCGTGCGCCAGATTTTATCGAACCAGATGGCGGAAATTCAGGCTGCAAAAGGGGTTCCCGATGATTCCAAGGAAACCACGATCGATAGCAATTATGGAGCCATAAAGGTCGTCCAAAAGACCGCAGCAGCCGAACTGACTGAGCCCGATAACACACTGCTTAACGGGATCTATCTTGTTACTCTGAGTGCTCAATGGGAGCGGCGCGGTATTGCTCAGTCAAAACAGATCCAATTTTATGTTTATCGTCCCGGATAAAGCGAGGAATCGGCGAATCGGCGAAAGCGCCACGAGGCGCGGGTTCACGTTGCTCGAGATCATGCTGGCGGTGGGAATCCTCGGCCTGATGTCACTGGCCATTTTTCGCTTTGTGCAATCGAACATGACGGCGCTGCGCGTGTCATCGGATACGGCTGCCATGGATTCTCAGTACGACGGACTTCGCGAGCTTCTCACAGCGGAATGGCAAAGCCTCGGTCCGCCCAGATCGAAAATGTACGGGGAACCGTTCAAGCTGAATGATCGCGAGCGTGATTGGATACGTTGGAATTGCAGCGCCGGCCCTGGGTTGCTTACTCGCTACGCGCCCGGCGAGTTCACGGTTACATTGGGTTTACAACCGGAAAGCGAAAAGAGCGACCGGCTCGACCTCGGTCTTTTGCGAAAACCGAAGGACGATTCCGATGCTGGAGAAAAACACGAGACGTGGGTGCCGTTGATCAAGAACGTGAGCACTCTTCAGATCAGTTATTTCAGTTCGGGCTTGAACACCTGGATCGATAAGTGGTCAAACACAGGCCAGCTGCCAGGGCTCGTAAAGTTGACTGTGGGACGTAATGATTCACCAGTGCCGTGGGAAGTGATTATTCCGCTGACGCGAACGCCGTTTAAAAGCCCATGAAGAGGTCTTCTTTGAATTCGAAATCGCGCAGTGGTGCGGCACTAATGCTTGCGCTTTGGGCGCTCTTCTTGCTCAGCGCGATGGTCATTTCATGGGCGCTGGATATTGACTCGCGCCTTGCGGTGTCCGGCAATGCAAGCCGCGTTTTGGACGCAGAAGCGATGGCGTCTTCGGGTGCGGACGTTGCGCTGGCGGAAGCTGCACGCCCAAGCCCCGCGCCGAACTCACCGAACCTGCATAGACAACTGGATCGCGGGCTAAGTTACGATGTTCAGATAACCGGCGAGGAGGGACGCTTGGACTTGAACTGGCTTACCCTTAATGAGGATCCAACAAAGCGAGCAATTCTGCAGCAATATCTTACCCTAAAAGGAGTAGATCTGAATGACATCGATACCATGATAGATTCTTTGCTCGATTGGGTATCTCCTGGACAAGGTATTCATCACTTAAACGCATGTCCCGAGACCGATGATTATCACCCGCCGCACGCTCCACTGACTTCTGTGGACGATCTCAAGAAAATCTGTGGGTGGGAGAAGTTCACTGCGACACCTGGATGGGAGGAAGATTTTACCGTTCTACCATTGTCGGCTCTCGGCCAGTATCGAATTGATCTTGCCTGGGCTTCCCGCGATGTATTGCGCGCTTTGTCGGCCGTTCTGCCGGGTATCGGCGACGATAAAGTCGATCGTTTCCTCCAGTTGCGCCGGGGCGCTGACGGAATCGATGGAACTGCCGATGACTATCAATTCGGCGCTACCGCTCAGGGGTCAGCATCCTCCGTTCCGACCGGAAGCTCAATACCGCCTGAGGTTCTAACTACGCTTGGTCTTAACCAGCAGCAGTTTAAGCAGCCGCTTCCGGGCACTGCAACGTCCATTGAAAAGTTAATCACATTTAAAGGTCCCATCTTGCGCGTTGTAAGCGCCGGGAAATCAGGCGACGTTACCCGGTCTGTGCAGATGATAATATCGAGGGCGAGCTTAGGCGGCGCAGTGGGCCATCCTCTGGTGATCAGTTGGAAGGAGCTTTGATATCGAGTCAGGGATGCCATCTATTTTCATAATTCCAACCGCGCACGGATGGAATTTTCTGCGTTCAGCCACGGCCGCATCACCGCGCCATGCCCGCAGTGCTACACCGTTGCAGGCGGGCGAAGCTGCCGCGGACAGCGCTGGCCAGAACGGCTCCTGGAATGTGCGCAAGCTGCAGACGCTCGGGGAAGCCGTGCCGTTGCTTTCGGCGACCGACGATTTTGTCCTCGGCCTGCCTGTTGCTGTTGTGCTGGCCCAGCGATTTCGCCTGCCGAGCGTCGATCCGGCGGAGTTTCCCGAAATGATTCGCATCCAGATCGAGAAGGTGTTGCCGTTCTCGGCCGAAGAGGTGACCACCGACTTCGAAGTGATCGAGCAAGACGAAAACGAAAGCGTGGTCTCGGCTGTGGCGATCAGAAACGAACAGCTTGCCGAGATTGCCGCTCCCTTGCTCGAGCGCGGTTTTATCCCGCGGCAGGTCACCGTTTATGCAGCGCAGCGCGCCACCACTTATGCACCTAAGGGAAACGCGCTTCTTATTTATCCTGAAGGCGAGGCGCTCGTTTACGCCATGACAGAAAACGGCAAACTGAGCCTTGCGCGCGTTTTTGAGAATGGCAACGGGGAACAACTGCAACTTGAGCTGCCGCAGTTGCGAATGAGTGCGGAGCTGCAGGGCATCAATGCTTCCTTTCCAAATGTGTTGCTGGATGAAAGCTGCTACCAGATGCGGGAAACAGTTGAGGGAATCGTCGCCAGCCCAACTGAGATTGTTGGGGTGGAGCTGCCTCCCGCCTCAGTTAAACTGAATCTGTTGCCGGAGAGCTGGCGCCGCCGTCGCGCCCAAGTAATCAGGCAGGCAGAATGGCGAAAGCGCCTTTTGTGGATCGGTGGCGCTTACGTTGGGCTTCTCTTTCTTTTGTTTGCTTATCTGGGTTTGCTCCGATTTCAAATAGGACGCATTGACCGGCGCATCGCACACGACTCTCCTGAGACGCAGTTCGTCCGCGAGACGGAAGCAAACTGGAAGGCACTGGCTCCGGCGATCGATGCACGTTATTACCCGGTGGAAATTCTGCTGCACCTTTTCGAAAGTCTGCCATCGTCCGAAGTACGGATTACGGCGTACAACCAGTCGGCACGGCAGATCTCCGTCGATGGCGAGGCGAATACAGCCGCTCTCGCTTACCAGTTCATCGAAAAGATTAAGAAGAATCCGGACTTGCGAGCCTTTCAATTTGATATGGCTGCACCTCGTATTCTGCCAAACGACCATGCGCAGTTCCGATTGGAGGGAAAGCCACGATGATGCCGGCATGGTACCAGCGAATGAATGCCCGCGAGCGTGTGCTCGCGTGGGTGGCGGCCGGAACGGTGTTTGTGTTACTCAATTTTTTTATTTTGGACTGGATTTTCGGCGCGCTCGCCAGCGCGCAAAAGCAAATCGCGACGCGCAGGGCAACGTTAGGCGAACAAGCTCTTTTCGTGAAAGAACGAGACCTATGGACGAAACGCGACGAATGGATCCGCCAGCATCAACCAACCCTCAAAAATCCAGCAGAAGCCTCCGCGCTGCTCGACCAGTTAAAGGAAATAGCCGGCAAATATAATATCTTGGTCGAGAATCCCGCGATCGGTTCCGGGGAAACAACGCCATATCATCAGACGGTTTATGCTTTCATTGAAACAAAGAGTCCCTGGCCGCCCCTTGTTCATTTTCTTTATGACGTGCAGCGACCGGACGCTTTCATCGTGTTTGAAAATGTTAATCTGGCGATTGATGGCAGCGATCCGACCATGATGCGTGGCAAATTTAAAATCGCCCGCTGGTTTGCTCCGGCACAAAGAACGAAGTAATATTCATAGCTCAGTCCATCCATGAAATATTCACTTACCCTGATGTCAGCCGCAGCTGTGCTCGGAGTGATTTGTGCGCAGGCGGAGGATGTTCTGCCACCTCTGTTCGCTTACGACCGCTACTCAAAGATGGCGGACAACTCGCCGTTCGCGACCGCAACAGCAGTGGCAGCGCCCGCGGCCACGCCGGATTTTGCGAAAGACCTTTACGTGGCCAATGCCGCCCATTCCCCTGATGGCGATTTGGTAACGATCGCTTCGACTTCCGATCACAATTTCAAGGAGTACCTTACCACCAGGGGACCTGTCGACGGCTATAGTATCGCCAATATTGAATGGTCGGAGCGCGTGGGTGCGACGAAGGTGACGATTAGCAAGGACGGAAATTTTGCGACAATCACATTTAACCAGGCGCTTTTGCAGCAGTCTGCGCCGAACGCCGCGCTAGCTTCGAGAGCACTCGGGCCGTCCGCCCCTCGCATGCCTATCCCTAACAACACCTTACCGAAATTGCCTGCCGGGTTACCCCCTGAGGTGCAACAGTTGGTTCCGCAGCGAGAACCTCGATCGCCGCATATGCGGGGTTTGATTCAACGGAATCTAAGGGGCGGCGCCTCAAAATCGCCGGGCGCCAAGAATTAGGATTGAAACTTCGGGTCGGTTAACCGCCGCCCCAGTCGTCGTCTGCAGTGTCAGCCTGCCGATCCGGCCCGGCAGAATACAGGTCGTAGCCGCCTGGGTTTTTGAGGCCAGGGCTGCGATAAATGTAATCATTTCCCCAGGGATCTTTTGGCAGTTCCCTAAATAACTGATACCAGCGGGCAGGCCTCGGATCCTTGTCCGGTTGGGTCACCAATGCCTGGAGGCCTTGCTCGGTTGTCGGATAAAAGCCGTTCATGCTTTCGTACAGCTGCAGTTGTGTCTTGATCGCCTGAACGTCCGCTTGGACCCGCATGGTTTTCGCGATGGCAGTGGTGTTGCCGAGTTTTGAAATCGCCACTCCCAATATGATGACAATGATGCTCACCACGAGCATGATCTCAAGCAGCGTGAAGCCCCGTTGTTTTCTTTTGACTCTCATCTCCATAAAGGAGTTACCCCTCCCATTTGTGCGCACCTACACTACCTTGCTCTTTGACAATTTCTAGTGTCCCGTGCGTAATAGATAATCCGACTTGTCCCAGATATACTTTAGCTGAATCTGCGTGGCGCGAATTGCCGCAGCCCCAGTGTCAGTGCCGTTGACGACGACCAGATCGTTCGGGCCCACTTTCAAGCTCGCGGCCGGCACAATTTTCTGAGCGCGCAGCCAACCGGTGTAATTGAAATGCATCTGAGTGGAGAGGGGTGCTACTTCGCCTCTGTACGCGGGATCAGCAAGGTCTGGCAGGGCCAGTGAAGCCGGACCAACGTCCTGGCCGTTTAGATAAATTTCCGGTGGAGCGTCAATCCGCGGGTTGGCGATTTCGAAAGTTAACAAGGCCGTCAGCGGTTGGGCTTCGATTGGAAATTGAAACGCTGCACCGTCCTGGGTTTGTCCGTCGATCCGGATTGTCTCCGGCGAGAGGGTTGCCGTAACGGTCCCAAAATTCTCAACGTCGTCAGGCGGCGCGTGCAGTGGTGGTATCGACGAGAAAGGTTCGGGAATCACATCGCGATGTTCTGCGTTCACGGGGTGCACAACTTCGCTGCTCGTCATCCAATCAAGATACGCGGCTCGCACCGTTTTGCCGTCCCCCGGGACTTCGATGTCAATGGAGGATGCGCCGGTCATCGGAATCAGCACCGAATCCGAGCTTGGCAGATTCATTCCCGCGCCAAGCTTCCCGGAGCGCAAAACGTGTGTGCCCGACTCGTCCCAAGCGACTAACTCAGGCTGCTGATCTGCCTTGTCATCGAAGAACAGACGGAAGAAAAGGACCTGATAATCCGGCCTCGGTTGGGTGATGCGAATGCGAAAAACACTTTTGGTCATGGGAGCGCCTTCTGTCGTTTCAGCCGGCAGGAGGGTCAGCGCTTCAACCCAGGCGGGCGCATTCTGCGCTCTTGAATTTTGTGGCGCGCTTTGACGCAAATCGAGCCACGCGCTTTCTGGGACTGACTGCTCCGTCGTTGCGTCAGCAGTTCCGTCAGTCGGAGCGGGGAGAGCGTCGGTTAGGGCTTCCTGTGCGCCGACGCGGCAAATCGCGGCGAACAATATCGCAAAGAAGGCGCGAACTAACATTGAGCGGGCGAGATTATTCGAGCACAGGCGTGATTGCAAGTTTTCAGTTTCAATGCGGCCTGATTTGCAGGCTATGTGTCATCTCGAATACGGCCGAAAGAATGCTGAAAACAACCAGACCAACCAGAACGGCGATCACGACGATGATCACCGGCGGAATCAACTGCGAGATTAGCCCAACCGTCTTGTCCAGTTCGCGCTCATAAACATCAGCGATGGCCTGCATGGTTTCGGCGAAATGTCCGGTTTGTTCTCCCACCGCCATCATGTCGGTGAACAGATCGGGAAATAGTTTTTGAGCTTGCAACGCGGCAGAGAGCGTGGCGCCATCGATGACTCTCTTGCGCACGTCGCCCAGTTTTTGTTCGAGGAATCGGTTCCCTGCAATTTCGGTTACCAGGTCGAGTGCGCGGAGCAGAGGTATTCCATTTTCCATCAAAGTTCCCAGCGTGCGCGAAAATTGGGCGTAATAACGGTGTCGGATGACCCGCCCATATCCGGGAATCGCCAATTGGAAACGATCCCAACCGATGCGCCCTTCGTTACTGCGAACCAGCGCCCGGAAACCGATAACCGCACTGATCCCCGCCAGCACACCGATCCACCAATAGCCTGTGATCGCGTGATGAATGTGCAACAGGATCCGCGTGGGCAACGGAAGCGCTCCACCGGTTTGTGCCATGAATCCGGTCAACTGCGGCACCATGAACGTGATAAAAATTGTGATCAGAGCGGCGCCGGCTAGCGCAAGAAATGCAGGATAAATCAACGCTTGTTGTACGCGGTCTCGCAGCTCCTTGGCCTGCATCAAATGTTTGACCAGCCGAAGGAGTATTTGGGGCAACGCTCCGCTCGCTTCGCCGGCCGCCACCAGGTTGACATAGAGCGGCGGGAAAATCCGCGGCAGTTCACTTAACGCTTGTGAGAAACTGCGGCCATCGACCAGCCCCCGATGCAGCGTGTGCGTCATTAGCTGAACGCGCGGCTGCTTCAAGCGTTTTTCCAATATTGACAGCCCCTCGTCGAGCGTCATCCCTGCTTGCAACAGATGGGCGAGCTGCTCGGTGAAAACGAGCAGCTGACCGTGCGGAATTTTCAGATTCTGCGTGGCCGGGGCCGGCTTGGCACCGTCTTCCTGGGCGGTTTTGGCCTCCGGCCCCATGAGCTCGATTCGGACAGGGATACATTTTTGCAATTCAATTTGTCGGATGGCGACCGCTCGATCCGGGCAATCCAGCACGCCCTCAACCAGACTTCCCTGTGCGTCGCGGGCACGGTATGCAAACTGTGGCATCGACCTGGAAAATCAGTCGGAAACCGCAGATCGCAAACTCGAAATTGAAATCTGCTAAGCGAATGACGAAGCAGCCGCCTTCGCTCTGCTACGGGCAGCAGGCGAATGCTGTTGTCACGTTAGATTGTGAATCGCACATCCCGTGTAACGATGTAACGTTTTAACGAATCGCGCCGGGCGTCACGCCGTAATTACCGAGAACACGAAAAAATTTTACTTGCCATGCGGTTTGATCTTGCTAAGAGCGGCGGACATGAAGTGTGCAGCCGTATTCGTGCTCGTCTCCGTTCTAGGTGTATCGCAAACATTCGCGGTGCTGCGACCGCTCTTTCCGATAAAGCCAGCGCCGCCGTTCAACGGCGAAGTAATTACCATCGGGGACCATTCGATTCGACATCCTACCGGACAGGCGCCCCACACAGCCTCGAGTTAGCACTGGATCTAGTCCCCAGAGGCGGACTTTGTAATTTGCGGCAAATGGAATGCGCATTTACAAAGTTGCGTTGCGACAATGAGAGCGCTACGCGAGTGCCGCCTTTACGGAATCATTGATCTCGGTTACATCCCGCGACTGCGGGACTGCAACCGGGTCGCCGAACAAATGGTCGGCGGTGGTGTCGATCTGATTCAGCTTCGTGGAAAAGGAAAATCAATCGACGAGTTAGCGGATCTCGCGTCCGCCATCCATGAAATCACTGCCCGATCGAACACGCCGCTAATTGTGAATGACCACGCCGAGATTGCGGCGCAAGTTCCCGTCGAAGGCGTGCACGTTGGACAGGACGACGATCCGATTATTGTTGCACGCCGAAAAGCTGGAAGAGAGTTGATTATTGGTAAATCTACGCACAATCTGGTCCAGGCACACACAGCGCAAGCCGAAGGCGCCGATTACATTGGATTTGGTCCGATCTTCGCCACGCCAACAAAACCGGATTACAAGCCAATCGGGTTAGGCGACATCAGACAGGTCCACCTCGATGCCGGTATCCCGATTTTCTGCATCGGCGGAATCAACATCGACAATCTCCAGCAGGTGATTGATGCCGGGGCGAAGCGCGTTGTTATGGTTTCCGCCTTGCTTAAGGCGCACAGCCTTGTTGATTACGCGCGCTGCGTCACGGACATGCTGGCGTAACAAGACCACGGGCTACGGACCACTGCGTTTTTAACTTTACAACTTTTTAACTATTCAGCTCTGACCATGTCCGTTCTTGTTGTTGGATCTATTGCAATCGACACAGTTAAGACTCCTGTAGAGGAACATTCCGACTTGTTAGGCGGATCGGCTTCCTACGCCGCGCTGGGCGCAAGTTTCTTTTCACCAGTTCGACTGGTCGGAATCGTAGGCGATGACTTTCCCGAGTCTGAATTTCAGTTTTGGAAATCGCGCAAGATCGACAGCGAAGGTGTGCGGCGGGCAAATGGAAAGACTTTCCGCTGGTCCGGCGAATACTCGTGGGATTTGAATACGCGCGAGACGCGCTCCATCGCGCTCAATGTCTTCGAAGACTTCAAGCCGGTGCTGCCGGATTCATATCGTCAAACCGATTTCGTTTTGCTCGCCAACATTGCGCCGTCACTGCAAGCACATGTGCTCGACCAGATGAAGCGCCCCCGTTTCGTTGTGGCTGATACGATGGATCTCTGGATCGAGACAGCACGGCCAGACCTCAATGCGCTGCTTCGACGCGTGAACCTCCTTATCTTAAACGACAGCGAGGCGCGCGAGATCACCAAGGAGACAAGCCTTATCAAGGCAGGACGTAGCATTCGAAAAATGGGACCGCAGTACGTTGCGATAAAGAAAGGCGAGCATGGCGCGCTGCTTTTTGGCGAAGGCGATCAATTTTTCAGCTGCGGCGCTTATCCGCTTGAAGACATCCACGATCCTACGGGAGCAGGGGATACATTTGCCGGTGGAATGGCTGGCTATCTCGCGGGCACTGTGAAAAAAGTCCACTTTAATGACCTGCGGAGGGCAATGATTTACGGCAGCGTGCTGGCCAGTTTTTGCGTGGAAGCGTTTAGTCTGGAGCGTTTGCGCGCACTCTCGATGGAAGAAATCGCCAAGCGCTACGAGACGTTCAAGCTCATGAGCCAGTTCGAAGTGCTGATGTGAGGATGATCCCCGAACCGGAATACCGCGCATTACTGTTTCGGACGTCGATCGTAACGCTCTTCTGTATCGCTGCGGTGTTGATCTGTTACTTGTGGATTGATCGTCCGGTGGCGTTCTTTGTCTATTACCATCATATCAACAGATTCCCTCTTTTTCGATGGCTCACTTACCCACCGCCAGAAGTGCAGAATTGGTCGGCTCTTGTTTTAGTGATCTTGATGATTCGGCGTGCCTGGGGGTCATTTCTGCTCTGGCAGAAAACGCTGTTTGTGGCATGTCTCAGCCTGATAGTTGCCGATGATTTCCGCATCTCGTTAGGCGACGTTTTCGGTCGCTACTGGCCAGAGAGCTGGACTCATGATAATCCTTCGCTCATCGGTACTGGCACGTACGGTTTCCATCCGTTTCAGCGGGGCGACGACGTCGGCAGTTTTCCCTCCGGTCACGCTGCCAGAATCCTGGCCTTTGGCGGCGTGTGGCTGATCGGAATGCCACGGAGTCGAACCGTTCAAGTCGTGGTCATCATTCTCTCAACTTCGATGCTCGTGAGTCTTGTGGCGATGAATTATCATTTCGTCAGCGACGTGATTGCCGGCAGTGTGTTGGGCGGAATCGTGGCGACATACGCGGCGCATCTGGCGCGGCTGCAAACGCCTGAGTCATGATTTCGGATACGATCGTTAATTGCGGGTTGGCGACTGAGCGTTTTACCCGACTGCGGCACAAGATCGGACTTCTTGCGCTTGTAATTTTTTGCGCAACGCCGGTCGATGTTGGCGCACGCCAGTCCAGGGATTGGATCGTCTTGGAAAATTGCAGGTTGATTTCAAATCCGGCGAATGACGGCGATAGTTTTCATGCGAGTGCAGGCGCGAGGGAATATATTTTTCGCCTGTACATGGTTGACGCGCCTGAAACAGATGAAATGACCCCGCGGCGCCTGGTCGAACAGGCGAGTTATTTTGGGATCACAGTGCCGCAAGCCATCGAGTTGGGCCGAGCGGCCACAGAGTTCACGCGGGAGAAATTGTCCGAGCCGTTCATCGTATTCACGCACATGTCTGATGCGATGGGCCAGAGTAAACTCGAGAGGTTTTACGCGTTTGTGCAAACGAAAGATGGTGATCTGGGCGAGCAGTTGGTTCGTAACGGACTCGCGCGAAATTATGGATTCAAAGCCGTGCCGCCGGGATTGAGAAATTCGCGACCAGAGCTGGCAAAACTTCAACAATTCGAAGACGAAGCAAAGCAGGAGAGAATCGGAGGATGGGGCGTTAATGCCGGGCGACTAAATGTTCACGCTCAAAACCTTGCGCCTTTTAGTGTCTTCGTCGCCAAAAAGGTCAGTCGACCCCTGGCGTTGCCTCTGCCAAACACGTTTCCGCGGACTTCGGCGGCGCCAGCGTTTCGTTCTTCGGCTCCTACCGTCGGCTCAGCTGAAGCTGCAAAGCCGCATGCAAAAGGAAAAATCGAGCCGGGTCAGACCAACATCAACACCGCGACGGAAAAAGAATTGAAAATGATTCCCGGCATCGGACCGGTCATAGCTGCTCGAATTATTTCCGCACGACCGTTTCGCAGCGCCGACGACTTAAAAAAGGTAAACGGAATCGGCGACAAAAAATATGCCAAGATCCGGCCGTATTTTCAGTAGCGATTTCGATCACACCCAGGGTGAGGCACAGAAAGCGCGCCCGAGAGGATTCGAACCACTAACCTTCTGATCCGTAGTCAGATGCTCTATCCAGTTGAGCTACGGGCGCCCGAGAAGAGCAGCTAATTTGCGAAGAAAGAGCACAGCGGTCAAATAATGCCAAAAAACTGAAAATTTTTCCGGCCGCTTGCAAGATCAGAAACGATCTGCTGACGCAGGGTTATGGAGCCGAGCGCGCGAAATCGTCCACCCTATGATCCCACCCGCGTGTGTCGCTATGCGAAGCATTGCGGACAGGAATCGACCGGAGCGGAGTCCTCCGTCCGTGCAGTACCAACCAATCAAACCCACGCCTGTTCACTCTCGGAACGGCGCAACCCGAAAATAATTATGAAAAGGCAAAGCCCGAATCGTCTTCACCTCGACTACACCATCACTCGCCGAAAGTTTCTCGGCACGACCGCACTCGGCAGCGCAGCGTTACTAAGCGGAGGCCTTGCTTCGCTTGTTCAACGCTCTGCTTTGGCTGTGGGCGGTTTTGACTTCATCGAAAAGAGTATTCCCGAGCTTCAGGATGCAATGGCGTCAGGCGAACTAACCAGTCGGCAACTCACACAGGGTTACATTAATCGGATCCAATCTCTTAATCCGCTGCTGCATTCCGTAATCGAACTAAATCCGAATGCAATTGCGATCGCCTCTCAGCTCGATAATGAACGCCGCCGGGGACAAGTTCGTGGTCCGCTCCATGGCATCCCGCTTCTCGTCAAAGACAACGTCGCGACGGAAGACCAAATGCAAACCACGGCGGGATCGCTCGCGATTTACGGAAACCATGTGCCGGGCGACGCCGTCATTATTCAGCAATTGCGGGCAGCTGGTGCGATAATTCTTGGCAAATCGAACCTGGGTGAATGGGCAAATTTCCGGGACGACGAGGCTGAGACCTATCCTCTGGCCGTCGGTTGGAGTGCACGTGGCGGCGACACCAAGAATGCGTATGACCTGAGCTATACATCGTGGGGTTCCAGTTCCGGTTCAGCCAACGGCGCTGCAGCGAATTTGTGTGCGGCAGCGGTTGGCACCGAGACGGACGGCTCAATCACCGGACCTTCCGCTGTTGAGAACATCGTCGGGTTGAAACCGACGCTCGGGCTCGTTTCGCAGGAGGGAATTATTCCGATCGCACACGAGCAGGATACCGCCGGGCCGATGGCGCGCAGCGTGACTGACGTCGCGATCCTGCTCGGCATATTACAGTCCCCGTGGGGCGAGGTGATCGGACACCAGTTGCCCGACGATTACACGCAATTCCTCGATCCGAACGCACTCGATGGCGCAGTGATCGGACGCGATGTGCGCTTTTTCGATTACAGCTACTACGGCAGCGGCATTCCGGGCGATGAGCTGACCGTCGCGTTTGCGGAGAACGCGTTGGCCGTGATGGAAAGCCTCGGTGCGACTGTCATTGACGTGGATACGGGGGACGTGTTCGCTTATAACGGCGACGAGTTCACTGCGTTGCTGTATGAATTTAGAGCACAAATCGCGGACTACCTCGCGACGCTTACGCACACGAACATGCGCACGTTGGCCGACCTCATCGCATTCAACGATGCGAATTGTCCACAAGAGATGCCCTACTACGATCAGGACGTATTCTTATTGTCGGACCAGTTCCCAGGTTATCCGAACGATCCCGCCTACATCGCCGCCCGAACGCATGCCCGCACTGCTGCGCGCTCTGGCATTGATAGTGTAATCAATTCGGGCGTCGATGCGATTGTCGCACCGCACTTGACTAACTCGACTGGACCCGCTGTATCGGGTTATCCGAACTTATCGATTCCCGTAGGCATTCGTGACAACGGTCGGCCGGCGGGCATGCTGATGTACAGCACTTTCCTGTACGAACCGCAGTTAATCGGCTTTGGCTACGCGTTGGAGCAGGCGCTAAATGTGCGACAACAACCGCAGTTCCTGGGCTCCATTATCCCGATCCCGAACGGCGGATTTTGCACCGGCCATCACAATCATGGCCAACCGCATCTGCCCCACGGCAAGATCTTCTAAGATTGCGAAGCTTCATGCTTGAGCACGCGAGCAGAACGAGGATTCTGCTCGCGTGACAATTTTCCTAGGATGCGGTTTTGCCGCAAAGTATCTTGAAGGCGGCGGAAATTTTTCCGTCCCATTGCAATGGATGCTCGGTCTGCGGCGATTAAAGCTCGATGCCATCTGGCTGGAGTTATTGCCGGCGACAGATGACCCGCACGCCGATCACGCCAGAATCAACAACTTTCAGCGGCAACTGCGCGCGCATGGATTGGCTGGTCGCTATTGTTTGTTGTATCAGAAACCTGCAGCGAGTTCACATGAACTCGATGCGATTCGCTGCATCGGAATGCCGAAACGAGCGCTCCTCGCCAGACTGTCCGGCCCAAACGTGCTGCTCAATCTTAGCTACTCAATTCATCCGCCATTTCTTTTGCAATTTGAGCGACGCATCTTTTGCGATCTGGATCCAAGCGAAATTTTTTACTGGATGACCAAAATGGAGCTGGGCCAGTCGTCTCACCACGAATTTTGGACGATCGGCCTCAACGTGAAGGAAGGCGATTGTCAGCTGCCGAAATCGACTCTCCCCTGGAAAACATTTTATCCCCTCGCTGATACGAGACTCCTGCAAAGCCAACCACATCCGGGGCTGCCTAAATTCAGTACTATTGGACAGTGGTACTGGAGCGGGGCCGTCGAAGTGGCAGGAGAATTCCCCGATTTATCCAAGAGAGTGAGGTTCGAGCCTTATCTGGGTTTGCCGGCGCGAATGCCGGATGCGCGGTTCGAACTAGCGATGAATATCAGTCCGGACGATCCCGAGAGAACCCGTTTGCAACAGCTTGGTTGGCACGTCGTCGATCCGCACAGGGTGGCCCGTACTCCGCGCGCGTACCGTCGATACATGGCGAGCGCACTAGCAGAGTTTACGGCCATCAAGGGCGTCGATGTAGCCTGGCAAACCGGCTGGCTAAGTGATCGGGGCGCAGCATTCCTTGCGCTGGGGCGACCGGTGATCACGGAAGACACCGGCGCAAGCAGATATCTCCCACGTGAAAACGGATTTCGCTTCATTCGGAACATCGATGAAGCAGAAACGGCGGTGAAAGATGTGTTGAATGATTGGCCGCGACTATCGAGGCAGGCGCGAGCGTGCGCCGTGGAGGTTTTCGATTCTGCAAAGAATCTCAGGAAGATCCTGGGTATCTAGCTGTCATTCTGAGCCGACCGGAACGAAGCGAAGCGAAGTCGGAGGCTGAAGGCTACTGCCCAGTAACTGCAATCCGGCTGAATCACCTTTGGGCCAATGGTTCGGGATCCCTCGACTCCGCTGAGTTTACCCTAAGCGACCAAAGCGAGTCGAGCGGGCTCCGCTCGGGATGGCAACTACAAAAACACCCGCTCGTTTTGGCGTTGCAAAACGATTTTCGGGTGTTACTCGTTGTCCCGTTATGGCTGATTTGATGAAAGCGGATGAGCTGAAGACGCGGCTCAAAAAAATCCCCGAATGGGAACTGGAGAAGAAACACATCGAACGCACGTTTGAGTTCGATGATTTTACCGATGCGATTGATTTCGTAAATCAAGTGGCTGAAGTGGCCGAGGAAGAGGAACACCATCCGGACATCGACATTCGTTATAATAAGGTTCGTCTGGTCCTCTCGACCCACAGCAAAGGTGGCTTGACCGAGCTTGATTTTGGTCTTGCCGAACGGATCGATACCCTGGCCGAATAGATATGGACGCGCGCTCCGCCGTCCGGAAGCCGCAGCGCGGTTTCCCTACCGAGACGGGAGACGCCCTTCGTCGGCATCAATGAATTGGAACGACGTCTGAATGTCCAATCTGTCGGTCATACCAGCTTCCTTCTTACGGCGCTCTAATATTTCGGAAACTTCGTCGTTCCATCCGCGTTTGCGCATGAATTCGTTCCAAACGTAAACATCGTTTTCATCCGGTCTGCGCCCATTTTCGAAGCACCATTGCAGGACTTCTTCGTCCGTTCCGCCGCGTTTCACACGCTCGACTAGTTGATTATAATTGATCCGGAGAAAGTTCGCGCATTTTTCGTCGAATCCTTTTCCAAGGTTCGCATGATAGTCCTGAGGCAATTCGCCTTTGGCGTGCAACCGGATTTTGTCCAGCATCCGGCCGAAATAAAAGAGACCTCCTACTTTTTGGGACGGACTGCGGAGAGCAACGGTCGCCATGCAAGAAGGTTGGCTTTTTCAGGCGTCGTTCAAGGCCCGAAAATATTTAGCGATTTAGCGATTCAGTGATTTAGTGATTTCGATTCGTCAAATCACTGAATCGTTAAATCGTTAAATTGCTCCGATGGACCGGATCGTTGGAATTGAAACCGAATACGGCTGTCTTTTGAGCGAGGAAGAGCCGCACGTTAATTCCGAGCTCTGGCCGGCGAAGGTGAAAAACCATCTTTTCCGGAACGCCGAGGCCGGCACCATTGATCTGCATTACCGCGACTACGAAGAGCCACCCGGCAACGGAGGTTTTCTACGCAACGGCGGGCGTCTCTATCTGGATATGGGACACATCGAGTACGCATCGCCGGAATGTCTGCATCTGCACGATCTGGTAGCGTATGAATTGGCCGGAGACGATTTGCTGCAATCATCACTGATTGCCCTGGGCGCGCAGGATCGCGTCTCGTTTATCAAAAACAATGTCGATCACCACACCGGTGCTACGTTCGGTTGTCACGAGAATTATTTGATGAAGCGGGAGGCGCAATTCACGCCTCCAATTCTCGGGACACTGCTTACTTTTCTTGCGACCCGGCAAATCTTCACCGGCGCCGGCCGCGTCGGTCAGTCCAATCCACTGGCGTTCGATTTCGAGCCGCCGCAACTGGAAACACAGGTCAATTTCCAGCTAAGCCAGCGCGCCGACCACATCGTGAACGACATCTACCAGTGGGTGCAATTCAATCGCGCCATCATTAATGCTCGCGACGAGCCGCTGGCCGATTATCGAAAATATCGGCGGCTGCACTTGCTCATCGGTGATTCAAACATGAGTCCGTATGCGACGGCACTAAAGATTGGAACAACAGCCTGCGTTTTATCGTTGCTCGAGGATGGCCGTTTACCGCGAAATCTGGTCCTGGCCGATGCCGTGCAAAGCACCCGCGACATCTCCCGGGATCCAACTCAGCAATGGGTTGTTCATCTTGAGAACGGCAAAACCATCGGTGCACTCGACGTGCAGTGGGAATTTCATCATCTGGCGCAAAAGCATCTGCGCAATAGCAACGCGGAAACCAACTGGCTGTTGGAAAACTGGGGATTCGTTCTCGAGGCAACTGCAAACAACCATGAGGCGCTCATCGGGGGGGTCGACTGGATTACGAAGAAATGGTTGATGGAAGCTTTCGTCGAGTCAGAAGGATTGAGCTGGGACGATCCATGGCTGCAAAGCATCGATCTGGAATATCACAACATCGATCCACTTCGGGGGTTGTTCTTTGCTGTCACACCGGGAAAGCGGATTGCGGAGTGGAACAATAATGTCCGACGTCCCAGCGCGACGCATGTTCCGCCAGGTAACACGCGTGCGTCAGGTCGTGCTCGAGCGGTGGCTTTTTTTCAGGACTGCAATTCGCCCTATGTTATCAATTGGGATTCCATTGCATGCGATAACCGCGATTTTCTTGTGATGGGTGACCCGTTCCAGACTTACAACGAAGAAGTGGACCGGTTTCTGGCCAAACCACGCGCGACAGACGTCGCCATCGATCCGCCCGGTAATTGAATGAACTCAGTGTACCGCCTGGAAGCGCAATTCAGGCCGGGCATGGCAGAGATGCGAACACAATTCCTTTAATTAAGCCGATGCAGGGCGGAGATACCGTAATTCTCCTGGAGATTTTGCGCCTCGGCGGCAACTTGTGCCGCGTCGAGCTCGATCTGCTTTGGGTCTTCTTCGGTCTCGACTTTGATGAACCCTTCGACCGGGTGTTTTACGGCTTCGGCCAGGTCGTCTAGCGATTTGATTTCTTTGCCGTTCACCTTTGTCACGGTCAGATAGGAGAGATCATCATAGCCAATTGTGCTGTTCGCAGGGAGGACCTGGCTGAGGATAACAACGCGCCGATTTCTGTCAGGAAAGAGCTCGGACTGGAAATGGTCGAGGTAAACCAAACGCTGGGGAGCTTCCCGTTGCCAGTTTGGACCCCATTCTTTGAGATACTGACGGGAAAGTTCCTGAAAAATCAGGCCACCAAGAACATAATATCGCGGCGCCTGATCGAAATAATATGGCGGGCTCACATAATCCTTCGCGTCGCGGTGCTCCAGCGTCACATTCAACTGCATCGGCTTGCCGTTACGTTGAATTCGAAAAGGAACGACATCGCCGCCATAAGCATGGGCCGTCAGCAAATTTGTAAACTCGATTTTACCATAAAGCGGGTCCACATAATTGCCGTTTTGGTCGATCGCATTGTTTGCTACGGCAGTCACGATGTCGCCGACCTGGAGTCCCGCTTTCATGGCCGGCGTGCCTTGCTCCACGTTCGTCACATAAACGCCACCGACATCCTTGCCTTTTTCTGCAGCAAACTCGCGCAGTGCGGGATCGCGTGTTGGAAAAAACGAGAAACCAGCGGAAGGGAAGCCCCGGTAATTCTGGCCTTCTGCGTCCTTTAAAAAGTGCGTGATCACTGGCGCAGGGATTGCATCCAGTAGTTGTGAACGGGAATCGTAGCGCAGTAGCAAGCCAGCGAGCTTGTTCTTCTTAACCAGAGGCACGGTGTAGCTGTTCTCCCGGTACTGCATCGGGATGCTGATGCGGTACGTGAGGAATTCCCCAACATCGATCGGGTACGGCATCATTTGCACCGTTGTCACCAAGCCTTCGGTGGCGAGTAACGCACCGGTCGGCTCCAGTTGCCACGCAGCCAACCGGTCGCCCACGACCGTGTCTGGCGCGATTTCGAGCGGAGTGATTCCGTCGAGAAACGTTTTTTCCGCGGGTTGAAGCAGCGCGAGATTGGCTTCGTAATCAATCACCTGGACGGTGGCCGCGGTTTTTTCACCAGACTCGGCGCGCTCGAGCTCGACGTAATTTTGGTTTGCAACCAGGTCCGCCGTCACCAGGACACGGCCTTTAGACAAAACTGCGCCAAGCGCGCGCTTTGAGAACGGTGCTTTCTTTTGCCATGGTCGAAAGTAATCATAGGACTGTCCGGTCACGTTCACTCGGACCAGCGCCAGCTGTTTTTGCTTGCTTAGGGCTGAGGGGACCGCGGACTCCTTTTTCGCCAGCGCCCCGCTGACTGTGAAAAGAATGAGCCCGAACGCGATAAGAGAATTCCTGGTCATCTTTAGATCTTGTTGGCCTGTTCCGTTTCTTTTGGCGCCGGTTGTTCCTCAAGATTTTGCTCTTTCAGCACGTTGTAGCGTGTCTTGATTCGTTCGCGTGCGGCTTCTACCTGACTTCGATTAAGGACTAGCGGAGGCCCCTCGCCAATCATTCGAATAACCAACTGCTCGGGCGATTGGGCGAAAGCGTTCGCCAATTCGTCAAGCGTTCGAATTTTCTTGCCATTTACTTCATCGACAATGCCGCCGCGGTACGGAGCCAGATAGGTATTTATCGGATCTGGTAGGATATTGCTGAGTACAATGACATCGGGATGCTGAAGGTAAAGCTGGTCGATAACGAAGTATTCGAAGAAATGACGCACCCGCAGGTCGGCTGTCCGATACGCCTCCAGCATGTCCAGGTTTAACGGTTGAAAGAGCAGACCGCCGTAAACGACATAACGCGGCCGCACATCATAGCTGTGGCCCTGGACCGAATAAGGCCAGGGCTTGTATAATTTGATATGCACAGTCAGCGGATGCTTGTTGCGAAAGACATCCATCTTGACCGAATCGCCCCGGAACTTTCGCTCGACGACTTCTTCGAACTGGGCGCGTTCACCTTCCAATTCAACATTCGCATCGCTGGCAATGGGGTGACCGTCGATAGCGAGGAGAACATCACCCGGGAATAGGATGCCATCTGATGGCCCGGCCGCCACCACGGAGCTCACCAGCACGCCGCGATCGTCATCCTTTAGTCCCAGAAACTTCCGTTGGGCGGGATTTTGTAATTTCGCATAGGTAATTGCGAGGTCGGGATATTCGTCATAATGCCCGTTGCTAATATCCTGCAAAAACCGCTTTATTACCGGCGTGGGAATCATGTAAGCCACTCCCTGGGCGACATCTCCGCTGTAACCCTGAAAGGCAACGCCGACCACTTTGCCGTCTTGCATTACTGGCCCACCGCTGTTTCCCGGATTGATCTGCGCACTGATTTGTATCGCCAGATGCTGATCGACCGACGAGTGGGTGTAGAGTTGGAAATCAATCCTCGAGACGATCCCGGTAGTGACCGACATCCGCTCGCCTCCTATTGGATAACCGTACGCCGACACCGTCGACTCAAGAGAGGGAATCCCGCCAAATTTTAATGGCAACATGTCCTTGAAAAAGTCGGGAGCCGACACGGTGATCACCGCCAAGTCGCAATCGTTCGCTATAAATTGTACTTTCGCCGGATACTTATTGGGATCGCCGTCGCGTTCCACGGTGAGGTAACGGCTGTTGGCGACCACGTGCGCGTTTGTCAGGATGCGATTGCCGTTTATAACGAAACCGGCACCAACGCCGCGCTCAAGAGCCCCGGCGTTCCAGGGTGCTTTGTAGTCCGGTTCTACGGCAGTCGCTGTAATCCGAACCAAACTCTTTTGCACGGGTCCGTTGGGCTTTGGCGGCGCAATTGGAACGGGTACCGGAACTACTGCTTGCGAAGGAGGGCTCGATCTTTCTGCGCCTGGTGGAGGCGCCGGTGTGCTTTGCTGCGCGTCCAAGATCGGTCCAAACAGCAAGGCGGCGTAGATTAAAACAAGGATGCGCTTCATGAGCGGAAAGGCAGCAAACTTAGATCGTCTACTCGAAAATCAAGATTCGGATTTGCATCAGGAAGTGGCCTTTTTCGGTGACAACAGACATGATACATGCTTTCTGCGTTCAAATCCTGATAAACGAAGAAGGTTTGGACAGCCCCTCAAATTCCGGCGCGGTCGAGAATTGATTTCACCACAATTTCGGCCTCAAAGACTTCCCGAGCCAGGGCGTAAGCGGCTCGGGAATGCTTCCTGTAATCTGCGTTGATCCGCTTCACAGCATCGACAATTTCCCCGAGACTTCGGAAAGATAAAAGGCCTGCTTCGCCGCCGTAGAATTTCGTAAAGCCGGTTTCCTGAGTTATGACCGGTCGGCCTGCCGCGAGGTAACACACGCTCCTGTCACTGAACCACCCGGTATTGAGGCGCACATATTGGTCCTTCGCTACGGTGAATTCACCCTTGGAGCGCTGGATGTAGTCCTGGTACAGCCAGTAATCGACGCTCATTTGCAGCGGCGAAATCAGGCGCCAGCCGTTTCGCTCGAAATTCGCCCGGGTTGCAGCGTGCTCGATGTTGGTTGCCAGTTCAAATGTCTCGCCGGCTTTTTTCGGTGCTGGAACAAAACGCAGAAATTCGCGCGATTTGCTCCAGAGATATTTTTTGCCGCGCCATGTAATGTCTTTCAGACCGCTGGTGGACCAGTTGGCTACTGACGTGAGCACAGCCGCGCGGCTGGGGGAGCGTCTTGTTCGCCAGAGATCGGTCACCACTGGTTGCCGTGTCGGCAGCCATTTCAATCCATGCGTAGGGACCGGAAAGCTTTTCGTGCCGATGTTTTCGCCAAAAGTGAAGAGGGCATGGTGCCGCCCCAGGTATCGCTTGGTCGATTTCACCCCCTTATCGATCTTGATTTGCTCGACGCCCGGATCGCTTTCGATGTACAGAATGCGATCGGAAACGAGCAGGTCGTCATGGAACTCCTGTGCGCCGCAGATATTCAGGATTGCGTCCGCTTCGCGATAAAGCTGCCGAATTTTTTTTAATCCCATTCCGGTCGTGGGGTTGCCCGGCGAATAACGCGCGCAAAATGCCCAATGATTTTGGAATTCGAATTCTCGCGACAACCGATTTAGAAGTCGTGCTGTGTAATCAACCCCAGTAGTGACCTCAAACGTTTCCGGGTTGTAGGGAATGCGGGCTGAATCTTCGATGTAATAGACATTGTGACCGAGCCGTTGCAGCCCGACGATGTAATGGATGTGCTGCCAGATCACCCCCGCGATGGGCATTGAGCCCATGAAGCCCATGACGACGATGCGCTTCGATTTCATCGAAGCGGAAACGTCCAACGGTCAACCTCCAACGTCCAACACCCAATGGTCTGAATCGGGCGTTGGGAGTTGAACGTTAAACGTTGGGCGTTGAAACCAACCATCATTTGGCAAATGTCTTGACCACTTGAGCTGGGTTCCCAGCGACTACCGTATTGGGTTCAACGCTCTTCGTGACAACTGATCCCGCGGCAACAACCGAATTTTGGCCGACGGTGACCCCTTTTAAAATTACTGCGTTCATCCCGATCCAGACGTTGTTTGCGATTTTCACAGGAGCAGTTTCTAACTTGGGGCGGGCGGGCCGATTCTTGAAATACGGTGCGAGAGCTTGTGCATCAATGAGACGCTGGGCCGGTGCGAGCGGATGAAAATCCGAGTCCGCGATGCCGACGTTCCAGGAAACCAGGCAATACGACCCGATCTCGATCTTCTCATCCGCCATAATCAGCGCGCCATTGAGGAGCGTGAAATCGCCGATCGTGCACTGGCCATGCTCGCCAACAGAAAATGAACAGCCGGCGTAACATGAAACATGCCTGCCGATAATGACAGCAGCTGATTTTTTGCTTCGGAGTCTCCGAAAGATTTGAGCGCTCTCGCAATAGAATCCCTCGCCAAACTCGACGTTTGGCGGAATCGGATCAGGCCACCAGTCCCCTTCGATATGTCGATCTTCTTTAACGTTACTCAATGCACTACCTCAGTCGGGAATTTCCCTGATGCATATAGTTTCGCGTAGATCCCGCCTCGTGCGATCAGCTCGGGACCGCGGCCTTTTTCGACCAGGCGCCCGTGTTCGAGCACAATGATTTGATCGAGACCGTGGATCGTTGCCAGCCGGTGTGTGGCAATTAAAGTTGTCCGGCCGCGCATTAATTCCTGGATGGTTTCCATAATCGCCGCCTCGGTCGTGGGATCGAGCGCCGAAGTGGGTTCGTCCAGCAGCAAGATCGGCGCGTTCTTCAAGAATGCGCGAGCGATACCGATTCGCTGCCGTTGGCCCACGCTCAAGTGCCCGCCTCGTTCGCCCACAGCGCTGGAATAGCCGTTCGGCATTTGGCGAATAAACTCGTCCGCCTGCGCCCGGCGTGCCGCTTCGATGATTTCTTCTTCTGTCGCGTCGGGCCGGCCATACGCGATGTTTTCTCGTACAGTTGTGGAGAAAAGCAACGTGTCCTGTAGGACGATTGCTATCTGCGCGCGCAGACTTTTTTTGGTGATTTCCCGCACATCACGATCATCAAGCATGACGAATCCCGTTGAAGGATCGTAAAATCGCGGGACCAGGCTCATCAACGTGCTCTTGCCTGCGCCGGTCCCGCCCACGAGACCTACGATTTGGTTTGGCTCGATTCGCAGATCGATGTCGCGCAAGACGGGTCGGTCGCCGGCGTAACCGAAATTCACGGATTGAAATGAGATCGCCCCTTTGGCTGATGAAATGGCAACTGCATTTGGCGAATCGCGTACGTCGTCCTCCCGGTCCAACACTTCAAAGCAGCGTTTTGCACCGGCGGTTGCCCCTTCCATAGCCCACGTGGTATAGGTGAGGGACTCCAGCGGCTGATAAAGCATCAGCAAATAGGCGCTGAAAACGAGCAATGATCCGAGCGTAAGCGTGCCGCTCAGGACGTGCAGCGAACCGATGTAATACATTGCAGCTGTGCCAATCACCATCAACGTGCTGATCACCAACGCGCTGTTCACATTTGTTAACGTTAACCGCAGATTGGCCTGCAAACTTTGCCGAGCTTGTTGCTGGAACTGGAGCACTTCGAATTCCTCGCGTCCGAAGGCATGGACCATTCGAATCGAGCTGAGACCTTCCTGGGCTTGGGTAAGGACTGCGCTTTCCCTCTCCTGGATAGATGTCGATTCGCGGCGGATTCGCTGGGCGAACAGATAAATTGTGCCAACAACTAATGGAACAATGGCAAGGGAGACCAGGGTGAGCTGCCAATCGAGGCGCAACATGATTAAGAAAGTCCCGACCAACGTGATCACGGACGAAAAGATGTTGGTGAATCCTTTGTTGTAGATCGTCTGGATCGATTGTGAGTCGTACGCGACCCGGAAACTGGAATCGCTCGAACGGCGGGCATCGTGAAATTTGAGCGAGAGAGATTGCAAATACGAATAGAGATCGGTGCGTAATTTGAGCAATGCTTGCAGGCCGATTTTCACGAAAAGGTAGTTTGTGATCCAGTTCATCATTCCCCAAAAAAGCTGGACCACGATGAGAGCAAGACAGAGCAACGGGATCCAGATGCGCCAGTCACTCCCCGCCACCGGACCTGGACGAAGGAAATCGTCAACGATCATCTTAAACGGCCATGGTTTGAGCAGGTTCAGGCCAACGCCGAGCAGGGACAGAAGCAATCCAAGGATCGTTTGCCCAAGAAACGGTCGGTAGTAACGAAGAACGCGCCGGTAGATCGACATCTCAATTTGGGATTGCGGATTGTGGATTTCGGATTGAACTAGTCGGGCGTTTGCCAGCCTAACCGAAAATCGGCAATCGAAAATCGAAAATCACCAATGCATCATCTTATCCAAATCTGGTTTGAGTGGGTCGAGCAGTGGGGCTATCTCGGCATCATTCTGCTAATGGCAATGGAAAGCTCCATTTTGCCAGTGCCGAGCGAAATCGTCATTCCTCCGGCGGCCTTTCTTGCTACAGAAGGCAGGTTTAACGTGTACGGCGTCATCGCGGCGGGTACCTTTGGCTCGTGGCTTGGCGCGGCAGCAAGCTATTGGGTGGCATGGTGGCTTGGACGTGTCTTCATCGCCCGGTGGGGGCGCTACTTTCTTGTCAGTGAACGAAAACTCGAGCGTGCTGAAAGATGGCTGCATCGCTACGAAGCGGGCGGAATTTTCTTTGCGCGGCTTTTACCGGTCATTCGTCATCTCATTTCTATCCCGGCCGGGATCATACGGATGAACTTTGCCACATTTAGCGTCATGACGTTGGCTGGATCGGCGACTTGGTGCTCAGTGCTCGCCTGGTTTGGTCGAAGGGTACTCACGCGTCCGATGATTGAGTCAAAGGATGCGGCAGCGTTGATTAAAGCGGTAAAGGAGAGTGGTAATTTTCACATGATCGTGATCGCGTGCGTCGCGATCACTTGTCTTTACCTGCTGGTTGTGAGTTTGACCGGAAAAAAGTCAGATGCTGACGGTAGTTCGCTATCAGATCTCGATTCTCGCGGGCATTGAAACCGCTGGGCTCCGGCGCATCAACGACATAAGAAACGACGGTTTCCCAGCCGTCTTGGCTAGGTTTCGATGGCTGCCCAAGCCGTCGCTGTTTGATAAGGCTTCACCTGGATCCCGCCTTCGGAGGGCACACGGGGCGCAATATTTTGTGTTTTAAAATTGAACAAAAGTGTCGGCGAGCGGTCAGTCATAAAGTGCATAAGGGATGAATAACTGCATAGGGCTTATGGATGAGATATTCACAAATGGAAATGGTACTGAAATTGCTTCCCAAAACGGAGGCAATCGTATGAAAAGAAATCGACAAATTTTTAAGCCTCGAAAATTTTCGGGTCTGTCACTGGGTGACCTCATTCTGGCGGTCAGCTCGTGCACGAGTAACAACAAAGAGACGGTCGCGACCGTCGCAGATCTTTTCGCCAGCGGTCAGGTGCGTTTGCAGGACAACGGACGGTTCTTGCGCGCCCGAGTTTGTTAAGGGCGAGGCCGGTATTTTTCTGAGCCGCTCCGGTGAGCTTTCGCCGGAGCGACTTTTGTTTCTCAGTGCTCCCCGGCGCGCAACACAATAGCGCGCGTCAAACCGCGCGCTCCAAACGCGTGTCCCAACGTCCGTACTCAATGACACGCTTGCGTTCGGAGTGCGGTGCTGCTGCACCGCTTTCAATTCTTACGAGACACAAGGAAAACCTCACGCCACCGGAAACAAAACACTTTTCCGTCACGCGTGCCGCTTTTATGTTGCGCGGGTGATTGATCGTTATTCCCGGCCAGAGATGAACAAAGTCTGGTCGGACGAGCGCAAGTTTCAGATTTGGCTGGATATTGAGGTGCTCGCCTGCGAGGCGATGGCGGATCTCGGCCAAATTCCGAAGAATGACGCAGCGGAGATTCGTAAGCGCGCGCGCTTTTCAATTCCTGAAATCCTTGAAATCGAAAAGCGCACGAATCACGACGTAATTGCCTTTCTCGAAAACGTTGCTCATTCAGTGGGACCTGCAGCGCGCTGGATTCACCAGGGGCTAACGTCGTCAGACATTTTGGATACGACGCTGGCCGTGCAGTTAAACGAGTCGTGCGAAATTCTCCTGGCCGATTTGAAATCTCTCCGAACGGTAATCGGGAGCCAGGCGCGACGATTCAAATTGACGCCAATGATCGGGCGCAGCCACGGTGTGCATGCCGAACCAATCACGTTTGGCCTCAAGCTTGCGCTGATGTACGACGAATTCGGCCGCGCCGAAGAACGTCTCACACAGACGCGCGAACGAATTCGTGTCGGCAAGATCAGTGGCGCGGTCGGGACCCACGCGCATATCGATCCAAGGATCGAGCGAGCGGTGTGCGAGAAGCTCGGATTAAAACCGGCGACGCTTTCTACCCAGATCGTGCAACGCGACCGTCACGCGGAATTCATGACCACGCTCGCCGTGATCGCCTCAAGTATCGATCGTTGGGCTACGGAGTTCCGTCATCTCCAGCGAACTGAGGTGCTCGAAGTCGAAGAATTTTTCGGCGAAGGACAAAAAGGCAGTTCGGCAATGCCGCACAAACGCAATCCCATCACCAACGAGCGGTTGAGCGGATTGGCGCGCGTCATTCGGGGTAACGCTGTTGTGGCGTTGGAAAACGTTGCGCTCTGGCACGAGCGCGACATCAGTCATTCAAGCGCGGAGCGAATTATTCTGCCGGACTCGTGCATTCTGCTCGACTATATGCTCGTGAAATTGCGGGACGTTGTCGAAAAGCTCCAGATCTATCCGGACCGAATGCAGCAAAATCTCGAGCTCACCAAGGGTCTGTATTTCAGCCAGTCGATTCTCCTTGCTCTCACACGCGCGGGCGCGGAACGCAAAGCTGCGTACGAAGCGGTGCAACGCGCCGCGATGAAAACATGGAAAGGCGAAGGGACATTCGCCGAAAACGCAAAACACGAAGCAGAAATTGCGGCTCGGCTTTCGGCATCGGAAATCGATCGTCTTTGCTCGCTCGACATCCATTTCAAACATGTCGATGCGACTTTCAAGGCGCTGGGTTTGGAGTAAGACTCAAGAAAAACCTCAGCGATCACGGCGGCAGGAGCGAACGACGAGCATGAGAAGCGCGCTCATTCATATCGCAGCGCCTCAATCGGATCGAGGTTCGCGGCGCGATAAGCCGGGTAAAGACCGAAGCCGATTCCGATGGCTGAACAGACAAGAAGACCGGCGATGGCCCAGCCGTAAGGGAAAATTAGCTCCATTTTGAGCCATGCTGCCAGGAGATCGCCAACAATGATGCCGAGGATAATTCCCAGAATACCGCCGGCTTCGGAAATGAAGACAGCCTCGGTCAAAAACTGCCGTAAAATATCGCGGCTACGGGCACCGATCGATTTGCGGACGCCAATTTCCTTTGTGCGTTCGGTCACGCTCACCAGCATGATGTTCATGATGCCGATTCCAGCCGCGATGAGTGCGATAAAACTTACGACGAATGCGCCCACCCGAACATACCCGGCGACGTTGGTGAAAGCGCTCTTGAGTGAGTCGTTGCTGTAAATCTCGAAATCGTTCGGCTGGTCCGGGCGCAAGCCCCGAGCGATCCGCATGGCGCCGATCGCGTGATCGAATGTGCGATTGTAAGTATCTTGCGTGAACGCCTGCGTCGCGATGTTGACGGTTCGTTTCGATTCGCCGTAATCCTCGAAAAAGCGCGTGATGGGCATAAGAACGAGGTCGTCCTGACTTTGGCCGAACGCCGTCCCTTTTTCCGCGAGCACGCCGACGACTGTGTAAGTGTGTCCGCTCACGCGAATGACTTTGCCGATGGGCGTTTCGTGAGGGAACAGTCGTTTCTCGACGATCTTTCCAACGACAATCACACGGCGCGAAAACTCGACGTCTTCATCATTCAAATTGCGGCCATAACCGAGTGTGTGAGCGTTCGCGGTGAGAAAACTTTTATTGGTTCCGACGATGAGAAGACTCGGCGTTGTCTTTACTCCGTTGTAGACCGCCTGGCCTTTGACTTCGTAACCAAAACTTTTGAGGCAGATCTCTCGCGCCTCGCCCTCCATCAGTCGGTAATAATGGAGCGCCTGTTTGTAAGTGATGTTATGCCGGTTGCGAAATTTTTCCTGCGCGTCGCCGCTTGCGCTGACGTTGGCCGGATATTTGGCGAACTGAAAAATGTTGGAACCAAGGAAACTAATGCCGTGCTCAATCGAGTATTGCAATGCTCCGATCGCCGTCATGACCGAGATCACTGAGAAGACGCCAATGGTGATGCCCAGCATTGTCAGTGCGGAACGCAATTTGTTCGCGCCGAGCGACGCCGCGGCCATCTTAATGATTTCGCTGAACAGCATAGTGCCGAAACCTGCAGTGACGGAAATTGGAGTAATGGAACAATGCCAAAGCGACTTCCCCCCTGTCCGCATTGCTCCTGCACTCCATTACTCCCAAACTCCTATTCATAACGAAGCGCTGCGACTGGATCGAGACGCGACGCTGTCCAAGCCGGCGCAAATCCCGAGAACAAGCCGGTCAACATAGAAACGACCATGCTGACCAGCACCAGGCCAACCGAGAAACGAATCGGAAAAGAGGGGAAAACTTTGCCGATCCCGAAACACATTAGATAAGCGACCGCGAGCCCGATGAATCCGCCGAGAAGACAAAGCGCTGTCGATTCGATCAGAAATTGAAGCAGGATCGTCCGACGCCGCGCGCCGAGCGCTTTGCGGGTTCCGATTTCTTTCGTCCGCTCTTTCACGCTAACAAATGTGATGTTCATGATCCCGATCGCGCCGACAAAAAGCGAGAGGCCGGTGATAAACAGCCCGGCAATCGCAATTGAGTTTTTCACCGGATCGAGCGTGCTCTTGAAGGCCTGTTGCTCGTTGATTGAGAAATCGTCCTTTTTCTCCGGCGGCAATCCGCGAACGCGCCGCATCAAACCAGTGAGCTCATCCTTGGCCTCGGCGAGTTTGGTCTTGTCTTTCACTTTCACGCGCACGTCCGACTCGCTTTTGGCCGAAAAATACTTGTTAAACGCGGCCAGCGGCATCGCCACCATCGAGTCCCAACTGAACAAACCGAGAAACGTGCCCTGCCGTGTATTTACTCCAATGACTTTGAACAATTGGCCATTGATCAACACCGATTTACCGATCGGGCTTTCGGAAGGAAAAAGCGCGTCGGCAACATCGTAGCCGATCACGACGACATTCGCGCCGCCGCGCGATTCGAGTTCGTTGAAGAATCGCCCGGCCGTACAATCGATTGTCGATGTGACGATAAAGTCGGACGTCGTCCCAAGAACAAAGACGTTGTCCACCTGGTTCCCACCATATTTAACGGATCGCATCAGATTCGACGTCGGCACCGCGACCACCAGGTTCGAGTTCGGAGTAGCCGCGATCATCCGGTTCAAGGTCTCGGCGTATTCGGTTTTGATTTTTTTGCGGTCACGGTAGTTCCACCAGTCGTCCACGGGCTTCCACGGCCATTGCGTCACGTAGAGAACGTCATCGCCGAGCACAGCCATACTTTTGTCGAAACCTATGGATATGCCGTTCACGGCGGTGCCCATCAGAGTCACAGCGATGATGCCAATGATGACCCCGAGTGCTGTGAGCGTTGACCGCGTCAGGTTCGAGCGCATTTGCGCGACTGCGATCTTCCAGCTTTCGCTCAGCTCGTAGAGAAAGCGTTTCATGTCGACTTTATCTCACAACCGGCAGGTCGAGTTCCGGGATAAATCCTACGTGATCCAGCTCGATGAGTCCGTCCCGCAAATGCACCGTGCGACGCGCGTGGGCGGCGATGTCTCGCTCATGTGTTACGAGGATAATTGTGTTGCCGCGCCGATATAAATTCTCGAACAACTCCATGATTTCGTCGCCGGTTTTGGAATCAAGGTTTCCGGTCGGTTCATCGGCCAGAATAATGGATGGTCCGTTAACCAGCGCGCGCGCGATGGCTACACGCTGACGTTGACCGCCGGAAAGTTCGTTGGGTTTGTGATGAATGCGATCGCCCAGGCCAACATCTGCCAGCACCTGGGTTGCCCGCGCTTCACGCCGTTCGGGATCGATCCCCGCGTAGATGAGTGGCAACTCGACGTTCCGCAACGACGTCGATCGTGGAAGAAGGTTAAACGTTTGAAACACGAAACCGATCTCGCGATTGCGAACGGCAGCGAGCTCATCGTCATCCATTTCCGCAACGCTTTTGCCATTGAACTCATAACGCCCGGAAGTCGGAGTATCGAGGCAACCGAGCATGTTCATGAGCGTCGATTTACCGCTGCCGCTCGGCCCCATGATGGCGATGTATTCGTTGCGGCGTATCTGCAACGTTACGCCGCGCAGAGCCCGTACGACTTCCTCGCCCATGACGTACTCTTTGGTAATGTTCTCAATGTCGATTACCACCGGGCCGAGTGGTCTGATTGAATTTCGACTTTCCATCGCAACCTCGACAGTCGCTCCTTGAGACTACTTCATTCCTTCTTTGTCGAGGGTCACCTTCGCGCCTTGCTTTAACTTTCGGCTGATTGCGGTGTAACTGCCCGAGATCACCTGGTCGCCTGGCTTAATACCGCTTTTGATTTCCGTGTAAGTGTCATCGGAAATGCCAGTCGTCACTTTCACCATTTCAGCCTTGCCCCCCTTTTTCAGGAACACAACCTTGGCGAGTTTTTCGTGTTCTTCTTTCTGCGCCGCTTTTTCCGCGCGTTCATTGACGAGCTGCGCGTTGTTGTCGGCCTTGTCGCGCTGCGTCGCCTTCTGCCTTTTCTTTTCGATTTCCTCTGGACTCAAATTGCTGTCGCCAGTGCGAATGGTCACCGCCTGCATCGGCACGGCCACCGCGTCTTTCACCTCGTTGGTTTGGATGTCCGCGGTACAACTGAGCGCGGGACGCAAAGCCACATCGTGATCCTCAATATTGATTTTCACCTCGAAATTTGTCACTTCCTCCTGTGTGCCTGCGCCGGTCGTCTTTCCGGTATTGGCGATTTGCTGCACTACGCCGTTGAACTTGCGATCGCCGTAAGCGTCGATTTTCACGCTCGCTTTGTCGCCGAGTTTGACGTTGACCACGTCATTCTCGTTCACATCGACAATAGCCTGCATGTGGGTGAGGTCGGCCACGCGCATGACTTCTGTGCCGGCAAATTGCCCTGTGGCGACCAGGCGTTCCCCGAGTTTGCTGTTTAGAATGGTGATCGTTCCGTCCAGCGGCGAATAAATCGTGGTCTTGGAGAGTTGATCGCGCGCCTGACTCGAGCTTGCCTCCGCGCGTTCGATTTCGTGCAGCGAACTTTCATAAGTGTTTTTGGCCACGTCAGAAGCTGCCTGCGCCCCGTTGTATTCCTGCTCAGAGATCAGCTTCTTGTTGAACAAGTCCTCGGCCCTTTTGAGGTCCTGCTCCGCTTTCATCATCGTCGCCTTCTGTTGCAGGTTGGTCGCCTTCGCTGCGCTGATCGCTGCCTCCTGTTGCTCCAAAAGCGCCTTGTAGGAGTCAGGTTTGATTTTCACCAGCAGATCGCCCTTTTTGACCCGCATCCCGTCATCGACCGGTAATTCAATGATTTCGCCGGCAACTTCCGGCGAAATCTTAACTTCAACCTCAGGTTGTACTTTCCCGGTTGCCGAAACCGTTTGCACAATGGTTTTGCGAATCGCCGTCTCTGTGGTGACCGGAATCGGCTTTTCCCGCTTGCTCCAGATGATCGACGCGGTGATCCAGAGCGCGACCAGCGCGATCGATCCGTAAATGATTTGTTTTTTGCGCCGGGCACGACGCTGCTTCGTGGTCAAAGGCGCGGGCGCGGGTGTGCTTACGGCTTGGTGCATCGAAGGGACGGTTCTTGGGGTGAAGGCGTCAGAATTAGTCGCTTGTTTTGACTCTTGCAAACGAAATCCCGTTCATAACAATCTACGATGCACCGGGGAATGGCTTTGGATTCAGTTGATTGGGGTTTCCGCGGATAAGCCCGGTCCCGGCCCCCTAATAGGGCAGGCCAATTCCGTGTCGAGACTGAATTTGGTGAATCGCCCACTTCGCGTGCTCCGCGATTAAACGTTCGGGCTCGGCTGCAGCGCGTTTAAGCGCGGGCAAATCGAATGAATCTCCAACATTGCCCAATGCGACACAGACGTTACGAAGAAACCCGCGTCGTTTGATTCGTTTGATTGGGGAATTTCTGAAAAGCGTGCGGAATTCGTTATCGTCCAGGCTCAAATAATCCCGCAGCGACATGGCGGTCGTTGAGTGGCGAGCAGAGAACGCAGTCTCCCGCGATACCTGGGCAAAACGATTCCACGGGCAGGCATCAAGACAATCGTCGCAGCCAAAAATTCTGTTTCCGATAAGTGGTCGAAGCTCGAACGGGATGGAACCTTTGAGTTCAATTGTGAGATAGGAAATACAGCGGCGCGCGTCCAGGCGGTGAGGAGCGGTGATCGCGCCGGTGGGACACGCTTTGATACAGCGCTCGCAGGTTCCGCAGCGATCCGGCACAGGCTCATCCGGCGGCAGTTCGAGAGTGGTCAAAACTTCTGCGAGAAAAAACCAGGTCCCGAGTCGCTCGTCGATTAGCATGGTGCTTTTGCCGTGCCAGCCAACGCCGGCTTTCGCCGCGTGATCGCGCTCCAAGACTGGTCCTGTATCGACGTAACATTTCTGCTGCCCGCCGAAAGCGCGAAGAAACTTGTCGATCTTGTCGAGCTTGCTCTGGATCAAATCGTGGTAATCGTCGCCCCAGGCATACCGCGCGATTTTACCGGTCTTCGCTGTGGCCGCGGACCTCTGGGCCGCGACTCCCTGGAAATAATTCACCGCAAGCACAACGATTGAGCGCGTGCCGGGTAAAACCTTCTGCGGATCGCAGCGTTTCTCTTTTCCGCGCTCCATGTAACTCATTTCACCGTATCCACCTTCATCCAGCCAATTTCGAAATTCGTCTGCGTGCGGCGCCGAACCGCAGTCTGCGACGCGGCAGGAGTCGAAACCAATTTCGCGCGCAAATGAGAGCAGGCGTGTCTTCAGTTCCACCTGTGAGATTTCGCGATCCATTGGATGTGCACGCGCCTCAGTCGTAACGCTGTAGCCGGCGCTCATTGGCGACAATACCTTTTGAACTTACTCAAGATTGCCAGGGCGACTTCCTGGCCTGTAAGCGCCGATGTATCGACGCGGATATCGGCAATTTTCGCATACAGGGGGAGGCGCGCTTGTAACATTTGGGCGAACGCGTTTCTCGGGTTTTCGTGTTGCAACAACGGTCGATTGCCGGTTCTCGAAGCTCGTTTGAAAAGTGTTGCTTCGTCTGCCTGCAGCCATACCACTGCACCAAGTCGTTTCAACAGGTCGAGGTTCTTTTCGCGCAATACAATCCCGCCGCCAGTCACGATAACTGCCGGCCCGCTGGGCGCGAGCGCCTGCAGCATTTCCGTCTCGGCGTCACGAAATGCGTGCTCACCGTGTGTCGAAAAAATTTCCGGGACAGGCATCCCGAATTTTGACGCCACCATTTGATCGGTATCAAATTGCGAGAAACCGAACCGTTGCTGCAAACAGCGCCCCACTGCGGACTTTCCCGCTCCCATCATGCCGATGAGAACGATCGATCCGCTATGTTGATTCATACGCGCAATATCGCATTAACTGCGGTATCGGCATCTCTGCTGACGAACCCTGACTTGCCACGGCGAGTCCGTCCTTTTTGGCTGGAAGCCAATGCCTCCTGGCGTTTTCTGAGAATGGAGCCGGCGGGAACCCAGCGACATGGACGGACACCCAAAGGGTGAGTTTGCTGGCGCAAACGAATCAAACATCCTACAATCGGGCCATGCCAGAATCGAAGCCGTTGGTAGCTGTTATCATGGGCAGCAAATCAGATTGGGAAACAATGCGTCGCGCCGTCGAAGCGCTCGACGAGCTGGGCGTGCCTAACGAGTCGCGCGTACTCTCTGCGCATCGAACACCGGATGCGACGGCTGAGTTCGCGCGCAATGCGGTAGCGCGCGGGCTGCGCGTCATCATTGCTGGCGCAGGCGGCGCGGCACATTTGGCTGGGGTGATCGCAGCTCACACCTGGCTCCCCGTGTTAGGAGTGCCGATTCAGTCGAAGCTGCAGGGACTCGATTCACTTCTTTCAACGGCGCAAATGCCGGGCGGTATTCCCGTAGGGACGCTGGCCATCGGCGATGCCGGCGCCAAGAACGCTGCCCTACTGGCAGCCGCCATTCTGGCTACTTCTGACGAAGCAATTCGAAACAGACTGGAAGAGTTTCGCAGGAAACAGTCCGAAGCGGTCCTTTCGGCGAAGCTGTCAAAGTGAAGACCGAAACTGTAGCGGCGACCTATGATCGCCGTGGGCGGCACCAGACCGCTGCTACAGAGCGCGCAGTTGAGCTTCTCCGCGCTGGCGAAGTCGTCGCGTTGCCTACCGAAACCGTTTACGGTCTCGCTGCCGACGCCCTGAACCCATCTGCAGTAGCAAAAATTTTCGAAGCGAAAGAGCGACCACGTTTCGATCCCTTGATTGTTCATCTGCCTGACAAACAATGGCTCGAGCGCGTTGCGAAAGTCGATAATTACTCCCGCGCGCGGATCGAGAGAGTGATCGAGCAGTTCTGGCCCGGGCCACTCACGCTCATTTTGGATCGCCAACCGATCGTTCCAGAAATCGTGACCGCCGGGCTCTCCACAGTCGCTGTACGGATGAGTTCACATCCGATTTTTGTTGCAATTATTTCTGCATTTGGGAAACCGGTCGCCGCACCCAGCGCGAATCGGTTTGGTCGGATCAGTCCCACGACGGCTCAGCACGTTCTTGATGAACTCGACGGACGCATCCCGCTGATTATTGATGCTGGCCCGACCACGCACGGCATTGAATCGACGATCATCGCTTTTCGTGACAAGAAGATCGATGTCCTGCGGCGCGGGCCAATAACGACAGAACAACTAACCGAGTTTGGAGAGATCGACTTCGTTAGCCCGCCGCAGAAAGTTTCTTCTCCTGGCCAATTGCCATTGCACTACGCACCGAAGACTCCGCTTTGCTTAATCGAGAACGCTAAATCGTTTCCACTGGTGAAAAACAACCGGGTTGGTTTGCTGGCGTGGAATGCATCCATCCCGAAAAAAAGGTTCGCGGCCGTTCGAACCCCAAGTGAGCG